>PVBE011191044.1_pt1 | contig 66121 bp, 41 predicted proteins | sample 1631181 | NCBI WGS metagenome assembly PVBE01 (sample SAMN08397723, study PRJNA350692) | Marine metagenome, whole genome shotgun sequencing project. | isolation source: water | place: Pacific Ocean | collected 2012-04
ATAAAAGAATAATTCCTACTTATATGGTTCATAATTTTATAGAAATTATTGATGTTTGAAAAATTGTGGGGTCGCGAAAGAAAAATGCCATATACGGAAGCAGCTATGAACAACCTTGCTTATTCAATGCATAGTTCCGGAGAAGTGTACATGCTGGCCTATAAAAACAAAACCCGAACATTTGAATTGTTGGAAATACACGATGATTCAAAGATTCTCAAGAATGAAATTGACATTGATGGCAAACTGGCATTCCGAAAATTTGACCTTTTTGAAAATGAGGAAGGTAATTTGGTTTGTGCCGGATTCTATGGAAACGGCACCGAGATTTCCTACAGTTTTATGGGGGGATTATCGGCCAGTTTCAACACCAATGGAATTTATTATTTCCAGATGGAGGTTTCCGGAAGGGTGATTGAACAGTACGAATATGAGTTTCCAATTGACTTTATTAAACAATACCTCAGTGAGAGACAAGCAGGTAAAAGTGACAAACGTGAAAGTGCGGGGAAGGCCGGAATTGCTGATTTATCGATGGTGGAATTTCATATCGATGATGAGGGAAATGCCATCATTCTTGGCGAGCGACAATGGGCTAAAAAGGAAATGGTGGGTACACAAACCAAAGTGGTTTGGCACTATGCTAACATGGTGATGGCAAAAATTTCAAAAGATGGAACGTTATTGTGGATGAAGAAATTACCGAAAAACCAGGCAGGTACTGCAGGAATCGGTCAAATGAGTTTAATGTATGCTGAGGGAGAAGACGCACACTATATGTTATTTGTTGATAATCCAAAAAACGCTGACATCTCAATTAAAGAAGTTCCCGAATATCATAAGGATGGTAGGGGTGGCTTTTTAACAGCCTTCAAAATAGATGACAAGACAGGAGAGTTTGAACGCCACACCATTTTCGATTTGAAAGAGGTCAATGGCATTGATGCGTTTCAGTTCAATGTTTCCCGGGTTTTTGATGTTGAAGACAAGATGTTTATGTGTGAAGTATATATAAAGGGTAAAAAAGATACCATGATAAAAATGGAATTGAAATAAACCAAAGATTTAAAAATTAAAAAGCCGGATGCTCAAATGAACATCCGGCTTTTTAATTTTTGAAACAATCTTAGTTGTGCGCGCTATTGAAAAGCGTTACCATCTCTTCAATCTCCGCAGAGCGTTCATTGAACTCAAATCTTATCGACTCGTAAGCTTTCTTGATGCGCTCCCAATGCAATTTCAAACCCTCTAAGAATTCCAGCCTTTTCTTTTCGGATTTTGTTGCCGAAATATCGATACATGCATTTTCAAAATCTTCCCTGAATTCAAACACAAAATCAAACTTCAGTTTTTGAGAATGATGAAAATGATCGAGACCCATTTCGAACTTTTCAGTGAGGTGTTCCAGGCTTTCCATCAGGTCATCACGAAAGTCTATTATAGGCGATTCTCCTAAACGGTCGCAAAGTTCATTGGTTTCCTCATCGAACTCGGCAACTTTTTCGCTGAATTGCTCAACGCGTTCAAACAGGTCGAGATGCTGACTTTGCAATTCTTCGGTTGAATGAGACAGGTGATCATATTCATCGCTCAAATCATCGAGTAGCTTGTTGACCTCTTTGGTTGATATCTTCATTAACCTGAAAGTACGGAGTTTAGCTTAAAGATTGCCATTGTTTAGCGGTTGATTTTAATCAATTTTCCGACATTCTTTTGTGGAAATGGGGTGTTGACCCGTTCGAGGCCAAACTGGTGTTGGTTTCTGGTGAATTTTCTCAGATTTGTTGAGGTTCTAACGCCACATTATAAATGGCTCCAAATTTTTCAGCCGCATACTTCAGAAAATGCTGAGGATTCAACTTTTCACCGGTCAGGTTTTCACACAACTGATTAGCCGAATAAAACTGACCATGACGATGCACTTTTTCATTCAACCAACTTTTCAAAGTCAATAACTCGCCTTGAGCAATTTGGTCTTCCAGACCCGGAATTTCAAGAGAAGCCTGGTTGTAAAACTGGGCGGCATACATACTACCCAACGAGTAGGTTGGGAAGTAGCCAAAACTTCCATGCGACCAATGGATGTCCTGCAAAACACCTTTGGCATCGTTAGGCACATCTACACCCATGTATTGCTTGTACTTGGCATTCCAAATTTCATTGAGGTTGGCTACTTCATAAATGCCTTCCATCAAGCCCTTTTCAATTTCGAAACGGATGATAATATGCAGATGGTAAGTCAATTCATCAGCTTCAACGCGAATCAATGAAGGATTCACTTTGTTGATAGCGTTATAAAATGACTCAACTGAAACGGAGCTCAAATTCTCGGGGAAAATTTCCTGGAGTGTTGGATAGTTCTTTTTCCAGTAATTAAGGTTTCGGGCTACATGGTTTTCCCACAAACGCGATTGACTTTCATGGATGCCCAAAGAAATAGCTTCGCCACAAGGTGTTCCATAGTCATCAGCATTCAGGCCTTGCTCGTAAAGCGCATGTCCACCTTCATGAATACAACTCCAGGTCATTTCACGGAAATCATTTTCATTTACGCGAGTAGTTACACGAACGTCATTAGGCGAAAAGTTGATGGTGAATGGATGAGCCGAAATGTCCTGCCTGCCTGCGTCAAAATCATATCCCATTTGCTTCAGCAGATCAATTCCAAAATCCCATTGTTTGTCTTTGTTGTAATGTGCCTGCAAGAATGAATCGTCAACTTGGGGTTGGTTGGAAACCGTTTCGATCAATTCGATCAGGGGTGGTTTTACTTGATTAAAAACGGTTTCAACTTCTGCGCTGGTACTTCCTTTTTCGAACATATCGAGATGCGCGTCATAGGCGTGATCTTCGAAACCTCTGATATCCGCTTCTTGTCTTTTGAGCTCCACCATTTCAGCCAAAACTGCAGCATACGACTTGAAGTCATCATTCTTACGCGCCTCTATCCAGGCGTGGTAGGTTTTGGAAGTGATCTCACTCAATTTCATCACAAACTCCGTTGAATACTTTAGGGTCTTTTCATAGGTTTCCCATGAAATCTCAGCATTTCTTTTTTCCTTGTTGGTTAAATCATTTTCATCTCTTAAGGCCTTTAAAACATCGCCATACTCCACAGATGTTTTGATCTCATGTGCCACCCCGGCAAGCGTTGAAAGTTGCTGCGCACGATGCTGAGCTCCTTTAGGTGGAAGGTGAACTTCCTGATCCCAATGCAAAACAGCAGCTGCAAGATTGATGTCTGTGATTTTTCTTCTGAGTTCGAGGTACTTCTGATAATTCGTGTTCATACTATTCTAATTTTTAGCCCAATAAAACGGCCTGCAAAAGTACGGAAATTCATGATTGACCTTGTTTTTGAAAGTCTTCCAAACAAAACACAAACTGCATTGGAACCGAGTTTGGAAGTCCATACTCCTCAACCTAACGGGTTTTTTCCAACCTGTTAGGTTGAGGAACTTCTTCAGATGCAATTGTCCGTGTTTCAGATGTATCCCAAATAAAAACCCGGCTGCATGCAGCCGGGTTTTGGAGTCTTTGAATTATGTTATTCTATCAGTGAGTCACCACAACTTTTTGAACCGTGGTATGGCCTTCCGAAACCAGGTTCACAAAATAGTAGCCAGACTTCAGTGAGTTAGTTTCCAGTCTGATTTGGTTTTGCCCTTCTTCGGCAACCAATTGCTGGAATTCAACCACTTGACCTGAAATGTCAGTAATCACCATTTCGATTTCCTTTTCAGCAGAAGCTGTGAACTCAATATTCACCAATTGATCAGCTGGATTTGGGAAGAGTTTCACGTTTCCAAATGGTTTGGCTGCTTCACGTTTGGAATCTTCCAACTGATCAGGAGTACTTAGTTTGCCTGCCAAACTTCCAGTGCTGCTACAAACCGAAATCAGAACATCGTCAATGTAAACCCAATCGCTATTTCCAGATGCATCGCAACGGAAACGCAATCGCATATTGTTGGTAAATGGACCAGAAACGGTAACCATGTCGTTTTGACGACTGCCGTTTGTGAATTCATCTCCGTTGTTCCATTCTTCAACAGTGGTGTAAGAACTTCCGCCATTGGAGGATACCTGGAACCAGAAATCTTCAACATTTTCCATACTGTTGGCGATATAGGAGAAGTTGACGGTGAATTCATCGTAACCCGAAAAGTCGAGTACATCTGTAGTCATTACAGAAGTAGAAGTGTTATCTCGAAGACGAACACAATAGTTACCGCTGTTTGCCCATCCTGCATCGTTCGAGCTTCTTCGACAATCAGATCCGCCATCGTTCCAGATGCCCCAACCGCCTTCAAAATCGTTGTTATCGAAAGTTACATAGGTACATCCACCACCACCGCAAGGAGGACAGCTTGAACCACCGCAGTCAACACCAGTTTCATCTCCATTTTGAATGCCATCGGAACAGGTTGGACATGCCGGACAGTCTGGACCGCCACAATCAACATCTGTTTCGTTTCCGTTCAGGATACCGTCCGTACAGGTAGGACAGGCTGGACAGTCAGGACCACCACAGTCAACCCCTGTTTCATTTCCATTTTGAACCCCATCTGTACAGGTTGGTGGATTTCCGTTTCCAAAACATCCATCAATCTGAACATCATCAATGTAAACCCAATCGCTGTTTCCTGATGCATCGCAACGGAAGCGCAGAGTTGTAGTTGAAGTGAAAGGACCGGCAATCACAACCGCATCATTTATGCGTTGGTTGTTCACGAATTCATCATCACGGTTCCATTCTTCAACGGTCGTATAGGTTGAACCATTGGTTGAAACCTGCAACCAGAAATCTTCACTGTTGTTGTCCATACTTACCGCAATAAATGAAAATAAAACTGTTAGTTCATCGTAGCTCGTAAGGTCCATCGCATCAGTGGTGGCCACTGAAGTAGAAGTATTATCTCGCAGTTGGATCGAATAACTTCCACTGTAGGCATAATTACTATTTGAGCTTCGTGAACAATCGGAACCACCATCATTCCAGATTCCCCAGCCACCTTCAAAGTCGTTGAAATCGATAGTTGCGTAGTTACAACCACCACAATCCAAATTGACGGCTGCTGAACTGGAAGTTGCACAACCGTTGGCATCGGTTACTGTTACCCCGTAAGAACCTGCGGCCAAACCATTGATTGTTGCTGTGTTGCCACCATTACTCCAACTATAGGAGTAGGGAGCTGTTCCACCGCTTCCGGAAGCAGTCGCTGTTCCATCATTTCCTGCACAAGTTTCATCTGTTGAAGAAGTTGAAACTGAAACTGCTGATGGTTGACCAACATTTGTTGAAGCAGAGGCATCGCATCCGTTGGCGTCCGTCACGGTAACCGAATAAGAACCTGCAGACAATCCAGAGATATTGGAAGCATTTCCTCCGTTGCTCCAGTTATATGTATAAGGTGCAGTTCCACCGGAAGCACTTGCCGAAGCCGTTCCATCGGAACCTCCGTTGCAAGAAGCATCGGTTGAAGAGGCAGAAGCAGAAACAGCAGAAGGCTCACTCACCGTTGCGCCATTTGTTGAAACACAGCCATTGGCATCGGTTACTGTCACATTATATGTTCCGGCAGCTACAGAAGCGAGGTCTTCGCTATTTGCTCCGTTACTCCAATTGTATGAGAAGGGTGCCGTTCCACCCGAAACTGTCAAATCAACACTTCCTGAACCACCATTACATGCTGCGTTGGAACTTGAAACCGAAGTTCCGAGAACAGTAGACTCAGATACTGAGGTTGAAGCTGAAGCCTGACATCCATTGGCATCGGTTACGGTAACCGAATAACTACCTCCACCAAGTCCAGAGATATTCGCGGTGTTTCCTCCATTGCTCCAGGCATAGCTGTAAGGAGCAGTTCCTCCAGCGGCTGACGCACTTGCCGTTCCATCGCTGGCTCCATTGCAAGAAACATTCGTGGAAAAAGCTGAGGCCGAAAGTGCAGAAGGTTCTGACACAGAAGTTCCTGCTGTAACTTGACAACCTGCTGCATCGGTAACTGTCACATTATAACTTCCAGCTGCAAGGCTTGAAATGTTTGCCGTATTGCCACCATTGCTCCAATTGTACGTATATGGAGGAATTCCACCTGAAGCAGATACACCTGCGGAACCATCATTACCACCATTGCAACCTACATTAGTAGAAGTCGCTGAAGCAGCCAGCGTTGAAAGCGCTCCAACATTCGAAGAAGTGTTTGAATTACAACCATTGGCATCAGTTACAGTCACGCTATAAGTTCCACTTGAAACTCCCGTCAGATCCTCGGTGTTTGCACCATTGCTCCAGTTGAAGCTGTATGGTGCAGTTCCGCCAGAAACAGATAAGTCAACACTGCCATCGGTGGCAGCTGCACAACTTGCCTCTGTACTGGAAGTTCCAAGTGAAATTGCTGATGGTTCCGTTACCGTTGCATTAGCATTGGCAACACAACCATTGGCATCTGTTACAGTTGCAGAATAACTTCCTGCCCCTACTCCAGATAAATCTTCTGTGTTTGCTCCGTTATTCCAATTGTATGAGTAGGGTGCTGTTCCACCTGAAATCGTTAAGTCAACAGATCCATCACTTCCACCATTGCAGCTGACATCTTGAGATGATGCCGAAGCAGAAAGTGCCGAGGGTTCTGAAATTGAAGTTGACGATGAAGTTTGACATCCGTTTGCATCAGTGACTGTTACTGAATAACTACCGCCACCAAGTCCGTTGATGCTGGAGGTGTTTCCACCATTTGACCAAGCATATGAATAAGGAGCGGTTCCACCCGAGGCTGAAGCACTTGCAGAACCATCATTAGCTCCGTTGCAATAAACGTTTGTTGAAGATGCTGAAGCAGATAATGCTGAAGGTTCAGAAACTGAAGTTGCTCCGGTTACCTGGCAGCCAGCAGCATCCGTAACAGTTACGGAATAACCTCCCGCGGCCAAACTGGAAATGCTTGCTGTATTTCCGCCATTGCTCCATGAGTATGAATAAGGAGGTACACCTCCTGAAGCAGAAACACCTGCAGAACCATCATTTCCTCCATTACAGCTTACGTTGGTTGAAGAAGTTGATGCCGCCAAGGTGGATAAAGCACCCACATTTGCTGAAGTCGAAGCATTACATCCATTTGCATCGGTCACTGTCACAGTATATGTTCCACTCGAAACTGCCGCGAGGTCTTCGGTGTTAGCACCATTGCTCCAGCTATAAGAATAAGGCCCTGTTCCACCTGAAACGGTCAAATCAACACTACCATCGGTAGCGGCTGCGCAACTTGCGTCAGTTGCTGAAGCACTTAAAGACATTGCTGATGGCTCTGTCACTATTGCGTTTGCATTGGCAACGCAACCATTTGCATCTGTTACAGTTGCAGAATAACTTCCTGCTCCCACACCAGTTAAATCTTCTGTGTTTGCGCCATGACTCCAATTGTATGAGTAAGGTGATGTTCCACCAGAAACAGTCAAGTCAACTGATCCGTCATTTCCACCGTTGCAACTGGCATTTTGTGAAGAAGCAGAAGCAGAAAGCGTAGAAGGTTCAGAAACGGAGGTTGAAGCTGAAGCCTGACATCCGTTTGCATCCGTGACTGTCACTGAATAACTACCGCCACCAAGTCCGTTGATGCTGGCCGTGTTGCCACCATTTGACCATGCATAGCTATAGGGGGCAGTTCCACCAGAGGCAGACGCACTTGCAGAACCATCATTAGCTCCGTTGCATGAGACGTTGCTTGAAGAAGCAGAGGCAGAAAGAGCAGATGGCTGAGTAACCGAAGTTGAAGCGGTACCCTGACATCCTGAAGCATCGGTAACTGTTACCGTATAGCTTCCTGCGGATAAACCTGAAATGTTGGCCGTGTTTCCTCCATTACTCCATGAATAAGAATATGGTGGTACTCCACCCGAGGCAGAAGCACTTGTCGAGCCATCTGTTCCTCCATTGCAACTTACATCAGTAGAAGATGCAGAAGCTGAAACAACAGAAGGTTGAGTTACTGAAGTCGCGGCTGTGGCCTCACACCCGTTTGCGTCCGTGATTGTCACGCCATAATTTCCAGCGCTTAAGCCTGAGATATTTGCAGTGTTACCTCCATTACTCCAGTTATAAGAATAAGGACCGGTTCCACCGCTTGCTGAAGCTCCGGCAGTTCCATCGCTTCCACCGTTGCAGGTAACATTAGTTGCTCCTGCTGAAGCGCTCAATGCCGAAGGCTCAGAAACGCTCGTTGATGAATTTGCCTGGCAGCCATTTGCATCCGTTATCGTTACGGTATAACTGCCTGCTGCCAATCCTGAAATATTTGCCGTGTTGCCACCATTATTCCAGCTATAGGAATAAGGAGCAGTTCCACCAGATCCGGAAGCAGAAGCCGTTCCATCGTTTCCACCGTTGCACGAAGCATTGGTTGATGAAGATGAAGCAGACAATGCAGATGGCTCAGTGATCGTTACGTTGGCCGTTGCTTGATCTGAGTTATTATCCGTAACTGTAACAGTGTAGGAACCAGCTGTCAATCCCGAAGCCGTTGCAGTATTTGCACCATTACTCCAGGCATAGCTGTAAGGTTGTACACCCCCGCTTCCAGCGGCAGTGGCACTTCCGTCATTTCCACCATTGCATGAAACATCGGTGCTCGAAGAAACTGATGCACTCAAAGGAGATGCAGATTGAACGCAGAAGTTGGTTGTTTCGGAAGAACCAAAAGATCCACCCGAAGCCAGGGTTCCACCGCCATTGTCTTCTGTGAGGATGTAAGATCCACTTCCATATCCACAGCAAATTCCATCTCCGTAGGCATCAAGGATGGTGAAGTCATAACAACCATCGGCCAGGCAAACATTTTCAACCACTGTTGAACCATCAGGCTCTGAGCCATAAGTTCCACCTGAGGCAATCAGGATAGAACCTCCATCTCGGATTTCCCATGAGGTCTCTTCTGGATAATTATCCAGAATGATGGTCAACGTAACGCCATTTGGCCCTGAATAAAAGGAACTGTTCGATCCGTCATTTGCTGGATTGCTATCAGTTTGTCCGTTGGGGTTGCTTGTGTAGGCATTGAACGTGTGGTTTCCTCCAGAAAATGAAATAACAGGTAGGGTCACATTTGTTGCGCTTCCACTGGCCAGGTTTCCGTTCCAGTTATAAGTTGAAACTGCTCCCGCATCCACCTGGTAATTGATAGTTGCTGAAAACAAGGAGTTCGAACCATTGTTTCGAAGTGTAACTTGTGGAGCCGCAACTGTTACACACAAGTTTCCACTTGGTGCTGAAATGGCTGAAACTCCGGCATCATCAGGTTGGGTGGGAGCGACAGATGCCACCGCAGCATCCGCATTGATCCGTCCATATCCAAGATCATTTGACCAAGTGCCATTTGGCTGACCGCTTACTCCATTGTTGTAACTGTAGCCTCCAACTTTGTCGCAAGTACTTTCAAGGGCAACTCTTGCCTGGTCTTCGGTTAATCCATTATTAGCTGAAAGCAAAAGTGCCATCACACCTGCTGCATTTGGCGTGGCAGATGAAGTTCCGTTGAAGTTGGAAACATAATCGCCAGTAGAATATCCTGCTGAACCTGAAATATCCGTTGCGTAAATCTTGACACCAGGTGCAGCCAAATCGGCTCCGGAACCATAGTTAGATCCCCACCAGGTTTCGCCATCGCAACTGCTTGGATTTTTACGTTCGTTACACATACTCATCGCAATTACTGAAATAGTGGGCGAATAGGTTGCCGGGTAAGAGTTAGCACCATCATCGTTGCCTGCTGCAAACAATACCGGAGAACCCAAGCCACCACGACCATTATTCACAGCCCCATCAATGGCATTGTTGATAGTGGAAGAGGATCCGCCACCACCCCAGGAATTGCTGAGGATATCGGCATTTGCCGTTTGCCAGGCCCAGTTCATGCCGTTTCCAATCCAGGAATTGCTGGTCACCCAACTTGTTCCTTGACCATAAGCAATTCTAACAGGAATAATCTTACAGCCGTAAGCCACACCGGCAACACCAAGGTTGTTATTGCCAACACCTGCAATGATTCCGGCACATGCTGTTCCGTGTGCATCATCATTTTGTGGTGCACCACCGCTTCCCTGGTTGGTGGCGTCATAACCTGTAAGCATATTGGCCACGAGATCAGGATGGGTTAAGTCAACACCCTCATCAATTACTGCCACTTTTATTGAGCCAGAACCAGTTGTAGTTGACCATGCATCAAATACTTTCATATCCGCACCGATTGTGCCACCCCAGGAAGAGGTGTTGACACCATCATTTTCTAACGACCATTGGTCGTCAACGTAGGTATCGTTGGTGTTGAAGCGAAACATGATGCGGAGGAAATCTGGTTCTGCATAGGCGAACAACCCAGTTTCATGCAGTTGGTTGGCTACTTCCAAAGGATTCAGGGAAGAGGCTCCATTCACTTCCACATGGAACAACAAACGATCAAATTCGTTTTGGCTAATAACAGTCGCTTCCAACACTTTTGCTTCATTAAACAACAATTGTTGATCAGCAGGACTGTTAAGACGAACCAAAATCTTGTTCATCACACCATGCTGTGTTCCATCCTTATGTACCAGGAAATGTCCGGCATATTGCACAGCCGGATGGTTTTCCAATTGGGATAGTAAGTTGTAAACTTCGGCCTCAGTTGCAACGTTTTGCAATTTAGCCAGAGTTACAGAAGGAGCAGGAAGAATGCTATTCTCTTCCAACTGTTGAATATTTTCGAACTTAGATAGTATTGATGCCTGATCGGCCAAGGAAAGGTTGGTTTTGAAACCAATCACAATCTGCTCGGTGGAAACATCAAGATAAGTTTTGCCTTCGGGGGAGTGGTAAAAATTCTGGGCATTGACCGTAAGAAATGTCATTACGGACAACAGGATTACAGGTAGATACCTTTTCATAAGGACGCTTTAATTAGGTGAACAATGTAGAAGCGGATAAGGAGGTAGGAGTAATCGCGTTAACAATATTACCACTCTTTTTGCGAGAATAGGTGTATTCACGTACCCTTTGGGGTGAATAAGTGCAATATACCTGCAAGAGGGTAGGTTCAACAATTAGTCAAGGTTGGTTTACTAATTTCACATCCATGAATTGGAAATTCATTTGCCTGGCATCCGTATTTCTCCCGTTAATCTCATTATGTCAATTGGTTGATCACTTTGGCAATCCCTCATCAAGAGGACAGCTGGAATCTTTGAACGCTCCAGCCTCTCGTGCTGGAAACTGTCAGAACCCCTGCATCATCCAACAGTTCAACGCCCCAACCAGCGGAACTTCAGAACTGGCTTTTGATGGAAAAAACCTATGGCTTTCAGGATACTCAGCCATGAACCTCTATAGAATCTCGCCTGTCACGGGAACAGTGGGAAAGGTGTTGCCGATCACCATTTTTCGTCCATACGGTCTCACTTTCGATGGCACACACCTCTGGATCACAGATACAGATAATGAATTGATCCACAGGATTGACACTTCAACGGGAAATATTGTGGCGACCATTCCCACACCGGCAGCCAGTATTGCTACTTACCCTACCGGACTATGTTGGGATGGTATAAATCTTTATCACAACGACCCAATGGTGCTTTCTTGAAAGGTTGGTTTGCCTATGGAGATTATCCGTCCGCCCTCGCATGGGATGGTGCAAGACTTTGGTCTATCGATAATATTGCAGATGTTTTTCATGAAATAGACATTGGCACGTTCACCAGCTTAAGAACTGTTTGCGTTCCTCAGGGAACCTATCCCAATGGCCTTACCTTCGATGGCACTTATTTATGGTATGCCGAAAACCAATACGACCGAATCTATCAGATAGACCCTAACAACTTCACGCCACTTGCTGACTTCACAGCCAGCGATACCACGATTTGTGCGGGAGATACTGTGTTTTTTAGCAATTCCAGCAATGGGGCAACAATACTGCATTGGGATTTTCCTGGGGGGGTGGTGGACTCATCCAACAAACATTTCCCCTTTGTTATTTACCCCAACTCAGGCCTCTACCCTGTTTCACTTCGAATCAGCAATTGTGGTGGAACGGACTCCATTTCTCGTCTGAATTATATTGTTGTAGGAGCAGGTGTGCAACTGTCCGCGTCAGTAACACATGTTGCTTGCGGCTCTGCCAATGGACAAATAGACCTCATGGTTACAGGAGGAACTTCTCCCATCAGTTACACATGGAGCAACGGTAGTACATTGGAAGATCAGGTGAACATTTCGCCAGGATCCTATGGCGTTACAGTTACAGAGGGCGGTGGATGCACTGCTCAACTTTCAGCCCTGGTAAATGGAAATGTTCCGACCGGTCCTGCAGACACTTGTACCTGGACCGGAATCTTGAATACCAATTGGTTTGAAGCGTGTAATTGGGATAAAATTGCAGTCCCAGATACTTCTTGCGTGGTCTTGATCCCGGGTGGAACAAGCTTTGAACCGATAATTGCGGTTGATACGGGCTATTGTAAAGAATTGGTAATCCATCGATTTAATGGTGGACATTTGTATATCAACAATACATCGGGAGGTCACTTGTTTGGAACTCCATAGACTGCCCCAGCCCAACCCTCACCCTGGAAATGCCCCAAAACCCTATTCATTGCCTCGATATTTTTAGGTGTATCGAGTTCGCGACAGATATCCTGCTTTTCGCGTGTGGTAAGGTGGAAACTCAAACTAGCCTTTTCATGATCTTTTGAGGGTTCGTAAACAAAGCGCACCCAATCAATATGGCCCGCCAGGCATTCATCCGTTTGATGCAGGGAAAACGTCTGGTAGTAGCGTTGAATGTGGTTCCAATTGCTGTAAAGTGTACTCACAGGATTCACCATTTTTCCGAGGAAAGATTCTTTGTTCTTAGGATCGATCTCACGAGTATGATAACCACCTACCTGCAACACCAACACGCCAGAAGTATTCTCCAAAATCCAATCCTGAAAAACGTTGATGAAACGCAAAGTGGTTTCCATTCCGTAGTTGTCGCGTAAACCAGCATCCATTACTTCAATTTCCGGATTTGTAGGTAAGGCCGCATTTGGAAGTATGTATGGATAAGTGGCGTTCATTCTAAGTGCGCTTGAAAGCCGTAACTGGTCAGCATCCTGTTTTTCAAAAAGTCTTAAGAAATCCACTCCGTCAACATCGTAGCCTGACATGGACGAGTTTCTGCTGTAGGGTTTCATCAGGTAACTGTGCGAGTGCGATCCGATGATCAGTTTTCTTTGGTCGTTGACGATTGTGGGAGTCAGGATCATCATTGGAACCTCGGCCGTGGCTTCCGCTTCCCTGAAATCAGCCAAAGGTTTGTTGAGGCGATTTCCAGTGTTTTCAGAAAGTATCTCCTCCATGATATATCCACGATCTTTCCTGAACGTGTTGCCATTTTCCTCGAAAGTCTGCCAGGGGTAAAACAAGTCGTTCACCATGATGGTGAAGCAAATCGGGTTAAGCAGATCGGCTCCAACATCATAAGCGTAACTTTCATCATAGTATTGGCTTAACTGGCCCTTTTGTTTTTCGCGGTAGAGCTCACGCAAATAGGCTGTAGCGAAGGTTCCACCTGAAGCCCCCGTCATCATAGCGGTGTGATTCAGCAGTTTTCCTCCCGACAAACTATCGGCCTGTTGCAAAACGCGCATGCTGTACATGGCCGCACTAAGACCTCCTCCACTCACCGTAACAATCACCATTTTAGGACGTGGTTCTCCAGTTTTGGTTTTCCAGTTTTCAAGAATTGAGATCGTGTTCTGAGCATCGGCTGCCATGTTTTCTTTGGTACCAATTTTTTGAAGTGTGGCAAAACTGTAGTCAACACATTCACCATTGTAATTCAAACCATAAGCCCTGTTTTGATAACCCCAGAAATCATATTGTGAAGCTGCATTTAGAACCAGGATCAGGATTATGAGCCACAGATTTCGCCATTGCCCCATCCAAAAACTAAAAGCGCCAGAAAGCGCTGTAAGCATTGAGAAGAAGATCAGAACGCTGGCACCAGAAGGAATTCTGAACAGTTCGAATTCTATTAGTAACCCAAGAGCGATCAACGAAAAAATGGTAGAGAGTTCTGCAAACAATGCATTGGCGTGATGTTGCTTAAACACGGTATTCAGCATGGAATCGTCATAGTGAAGAACACTTCTGACAGGGCGCACACCAAATTTTGTGGTGATGAAAAAATCTACCCTTATATCGTCCTGACCGGCCAGGTAATCCTGCCATTCAAGGTTCTTTTTCAGAATAACCCGCTTTCTTGACTTTGGACCTTTTCCCAACGCAAGGCCAAACATCTTTATGTTTTTATTGGTGAATTCGAAATAAAGAGCCGTGGCAACCATCAGGATAATGAAGCCGTTCACAAACCCCGAAACTGCCAGTAATGCGGTTGCCGTGGAGTGGAATTCGCTGTTTTTCTGAAAGTTGAAAACTATGATGAGGTAAAGAACAATGAAGGCCAATGGTATCAACGAATTGTTGATGCAGTACATGGCAAACGGTTTGTCGAAAGTGGCCAGGAACTTAAAACGATAGGAGTTTAGGATGTAGGTAGTAATATTCCAGACCATCACAAATCCCCCAAAACCAAACCCCACAAGTGTGAAACTTATGAAATCAACCCGGCCAAGGTATTCGGGGTCGAGTAATAAATATGGAACGCCAAATTTTTTACCGAAAATTCCTAAAATGATCATAAAGAGGAATACCCACACCAGCAATAGAGCTTGCTGATACTTGATGTGCATCACAAAAAGTTGCACCGGGAATGAACGATATATGTTCCTGAGAAATCCCACGCCAGGTTTCCTGCGACCATTAAATTGATCCTGAATTAATCACCTCCTAATTAATTGTTCGTAAAAACATGGGAGATGTTTCACCAAAAAGGTTTCGAAGCGAAGATAAAAAGATGTGAGGCTTTGTTTTTTAGACGAGGTTTGGAGTGTGTGGGGTTGTCTCTCTTTGTGTTTTTTGTCTGATTCTTCGTCTTAAATCACCGAGAACCCTACTCCACATACTCATAAGCCCCAATATCTGGAGCAGAAGCCTCACGCATTTCTTCATCGAGGCCAACGGTTAGTCCGGTGGTCGTGGCCCCGCTATCTATGGCTGGTGACCCAGCAGAAAGGTGGTAATCATCTTCAGACACATCGAGGAAAAGTGGATCCTGGTTGTTGATTACATTAATGTAGGTAGTGTCTGCCAGGTTAAAGTCTTCCTCATCAAGTTTCATCAGGCAATGATCGAATGTAAAATCGAACAAGACACCCAAAGTATCATCAGCTTGACTCAATTCAATTTCACTTTCCAATGAACCGTAAATAATGGAGTTGGTAAAAGTTGCCTGAAGGTCTGCAAGAAATAAATTCTGAGAAGTTTCTGCCAGGTTGCTCATCAATATGATCGGATTTTGATGACTGATAGTGTTGCTCCCAAAATTGGCAAAAGTACAATGGTTGAATTCATACACGCCACCTAATCCAAGTGTAGCCATGTATTCTCCTGCATTGAAGAACAAACAATTGTTGGCCGTAACTACAGATAGGAATCCGAAAACGCAATTCAGAAAACTGTTTTGGATAATGCATTTGTCAAGAACAACATCAGGGGCATTTGCAAAAGTGAAGGTGGATGCTGTTATTTCTGAATCGCGACTGGAACCCATCGAAACGCCATAATCTGAATTTTTAATGTGGGTATGGGTTAAACTGTTTCCATTGCTTCCTCGCAAAATGAAAATGCCCAACCATTGCCCAGGCAAATCATCGAAGAAACTCTCGAGGCGAATACCCTGAAAGACCACCGGATCTTCTTTAGTACCGTTCGCGATGATTTGAGATGTGCCATTGATGAACATACCGGCTCCACCGCCAAAATAGATTCGCACGCCCGGATCAATGGTCAACACGCACCCTGAGTCTAATTCAAGAAAATTGATAATGACGTAAGGTTTATCGTTAGGCCAGGTTTGGGTGCAGATCGCTTCACTCCTGAAAAAATGGGCATCCTGACCCCACGCTTCCAGAACTACTCGTTGATGGTTTCCGTTGGTTTCAAACTCAATGGAATCTATCATCACGAAGGGTAAATCCTGGTTTCCAGGATCAACCGTTACTTCAACGAAAATGTAAATACTGTCTTCGGGCAGGATTTCTATATCGGTTGCAACTGCTCCGGGAATGCCATCTACATTGATGCGGAATTGAGAACTGCTACCACCACCAAGACGGATGTCAGAAATTTTGATGGATTGTTTGTGTGTGTTGTAAATGCGGATGAATTTGGTGGTGCTTCCAATGGTTGTGAAGACAGTATCGAAAGTTAATGTGTCCGTTGAAAAGCTCAATTGAGCTCCGGAATCAGTGATGAATTTTTCCTTTCTACAATTGCTGAAAAGCATGACGAAAGACAACAAAACAGCCAGGGCTGCAAAACTTCGGAGTCGGAAAAATGTGGTGTTCATACGTTCGTGAGGGCCTAACGTTGCCTTTCGAAAATTAGTCTGCAAAGGTATGGAAATGAACTTCTGTTTTAAGCGGAAGCAATGGTGGCAAGCGTCACTTTTGTTCCTTCCAATTTCAGGATTTCGGTGGCACAGGCTTCAAGGGTAGAACCGGTTGTAACCACATCATCAATCAGCAAAATATGTTTGTCTTTAATCTTGTCTGGTTGGGCCACTTCAAAAATGCCCTCCACATTTTCCCAACGATCAAACCGGTCTTTACCAGTCTGAGTAATCGTCTCGATAATTCGTTGAACGGCTTGCTTCTCTGCTGGCAAATCCAACACTTCCGATAAACCATCCGCTATACTGTTGCATTGATTATAGCCACGTTTAAATTCTTTCTTAGGGTGAAGCGGAACCGGAACGATGCAACTGATATCGGTTTCCCTGACCCATTCTTCTATCGCAAAACCGAATTGTTTTCCGAGATAAACACCCACATCCTGGCGATCATCATACTTCAGTGCGTGTAATAATTTCTGAACACTTTCACCTTTCTGGAACAGCAAGAACGAAAAAGCGTTTTCGATTTGTATCCTACCCCAAAAGTGTTTCGCCACGGGGTTTTCCTTGTCAAGGTGAAAGTCGGTTCTGGGAAGTTTGAATTCACACTCAAGGCACAAAACCTCCTCAGTAGCATTTAAACCATTGGAACAGGCAACACAAAACTTTGGAAAAACCAGGCCAAGCATGCCCGTGGTAATCTTGCTGACTTCATGGAAAATGTTCATGGCTAATAAAGGGGTTCAGCAAAATCAACCGAATCCCCATTTTGAGTCTGGGTATTATTCGATTATAAATTTTCCCCGGTGGACCATCTCGCCTTCTAATTCGAAGAAATAAATGCCCGCATCAAGGTCTCCTCTCTCTAGGGTAACGGTCTCAGCTGTAAGTTTTTCAAACTTCCTGACCAGTTGTCCGGTCACCGTGAAAATGCTCAAAGCAAATGGTTCCGCATCCGGATTGTTGAATTCCAAATGGGCTTCATTCGAAAAAGGATTTGGATAAAGCCTCACTTTGGTTGAAACCTGCCTACTTCCAATTCGATTTCCAAATGCCATGGTGGTGAATGCTTGCAGAGCGGTGTAATCAGATTTCACCACGCCATTGCTGTCGCACCATGCCTGCACTTGCCATTCATAAGAAGTGGATGCATCCAACCCAAAGGCAGTAAAATTGTTATTTGGGTTTCCGGCAACAACAAAGGTTGCCCAATCAGAGCTTCCGGCAACACGACCCCTTATTTGATAGGCCAAAGCCTGCCCAACACCCGTCCAGTTGAATATAGCAGAAGAGGAGGTGACATTGGTGGTTTGTGTTGGCGATGGCTCGGCACACACAGTATAGAATGTATCAAGCGAAGTCCATGCCGAAGCGGAGGTAAAACTACACACGCTCCTCACCTGCCATTCGAAAGCTGAATTGGTTTCCAAATTCGATACGAACAAAACCGGAGGCACGTTGGCTAGGACAAGCGCAATCGTCCATGAGCTCACACCAATTTTTCTTCCTCTGAGCTGGTAAGCCTGAGCGCCTGGTACAGTATCCCATCGTAACTGAACCGAGCTTGGTGCCGGATTAACAACAAAATGATTTGCCACGGCCTGACAACCGGGGTCGCTTATGGTTGATGAGTCAGACTGTACGCAACCTGCTGCGTCAGTAACGGTTACAGAATACGTTCCTGCGGGAATATTGCTCAACATATTTCCTGTGAAACCGGTGCTCCACAAGAATGAAAATCCCGGGGTCCCACCGATTACTTGGGCGAATATGGAGCCATCGGCACAGCCTCCACATGTAGCATCAGTAGGAATTAAATTCAAGCTGAAACCCGTTGTGATCGTCACGGCATTGGCAATTGTTATGTTATCGCTTCCAGAGGCGTTAAGCACTATTAAGGTTGCCGCATAAGTTCCGGGAGATGAATACGTGACCGTTGGATTTTGAAGGTTAGAGCTGGATGGGATTCCACCCGGGAATTGCCACGACCAGGTTGTCGGTGGGCCGGTGGAAGAATCCACAAATTGCACAGTCGTAGTTCCGCAACCGACATTTGGTACTGCTCCAAAACTTGCAACAGGAGCGGTTGGTGGCCCGGTGACAGCGGATGTATCAATCTGTATATCGTCAATCGCCATATCGCCTGTGAAGTCTGAGCCGGTGGTACCCCTGATACGAAGCTTAACGCTGCCACCAATGAAGTTTTGCAGGTTTACTGTAGCTAAGTGCCAGGAATTTCCCTGGTTTCCAACGACAGGAGTCATCACATTGGTCACCCAATTCTGTCCGTTATAAGCATCCACATGCAGACTACCCATATTGGTTCCAAGCATGTGATACCAGAATTGCAGGTAAGCATGTGGCACATTGCTCAAATCAATACAAGAACTCTCAAGAATTGCTTCCAACTGGCCGCAAGCCCCACCTGAGGTTTCGGTGTACAGGTAGTTTCCTGTTGCTGATCCTGTGGTGTGATCTGCTGTAGGACCGGTGCCCGATGAAAATGTCCCCCCTTCATCAAACCGCCAATCTATATCATCGCCAACGCCATTGGTCAAGTTGATCCAACCGCTGGAGATTGGGCAAACTTCCAATTCGCAATTTGGGGTGATGTCACACAGTTGTTCTCCTTCAAAATTGTAGAAAAGTGGAAGCGTTAAACCAGAATTAATATTGATGTAGTTCATTTTCAGTTCGGTATCAGAACCGTTTGCATTGGCTGCTGCCAACTGAACATGATAAGATCCAGTGGATGGAAAGGCGACTACGGGATTTTGAGAGTTGGCATTTGTTCCATTCAGGAATATGACATTTGAGGGTTGAAATTGCCATAGCCAGTGCGTAGGTACATCAGTAGAAAGATCGGTGAATTGAATCGGCTGCCCAATACAAGTAGCGGTTGTGTTGGCAACAAAATTGGCAGTTAGAGGAACAGCATTATCAGTAAAACTGAAATCATCCAGAGCCAAATCGCTGGCAAAGCCACCCCCGGTGATTCCGCGCACCCGCACGTTAATGATGCCACCAATGTAGGGCGTCAGATTCACAATCATTTCGCTCCAGAGATCGCCCTGGTTACCGAGAATTGGGGTTACTACATTCAGGTTCCAGGTTCCGTTGGCAAATACATCAACACGCAATTGGCCCTGATCGGCACCATACATGTGATACCAGAACGACAGTTCAGGGCCAGCGGCTGATGTAAGATCGAGACACGGGCTGATCAAGGAAGCAGTTTGGAAATCGCACCCTCCTGAAGCTTCGAGATATACGTAGTTACCAGTGGCAGTACCAGGGTTGTGATCTGCGCTTGGTCCGGTATCTACGGAATTAGTGCCGCCATCATCGATTCGCCAGTCAATATCATCTGTAGATCCATTTGTGGCATTGAACCAGCCGTTTCCGAGTGTACAGATTTCGTCTTCACAATCTGCGGCTGTTCCACACAAACCAAAAGTTTCAAAGTTTTCATTTACAGGGAGGGTTACTGCTGTGGCCGAAATTGTAGTTATTAATGCAATCGCTGTATCGTTGAATACATTTCCATCTCCCGGAAATTCTGACCAAGATTCAATCAGGTAGGTGCCCGGATTGGAGATATTGACCGTGTTTCCAAAAGTGTGATTGATGAATGCTCCGGGAACTAATGGACCAGGGATGGTTTCCGTGAGAATTGGTCCTCCATTCATCCTCACTCGCACAACTATTGCCGTAGCTGTATTGAGTCCCGGGTTTGTCACTTCAATCGTAACATCCGTACTACTATTATTTGTACAATCGAAATTTACACCGGGAGACGGGCTCAGCACTTGCGCAACCGAAATATCGAGGGGAACCGAACATCCAAAGGTTCCGGCTTGTTTAAAAATTGCAACAGCTCTTCTGCCAACCATTCCGTTAGCACCAGTTGCGCGGACCGAAAACCATTTTTCATCGTTTCCATTAATTCCATTTATTGTGAAAGAATTAGTACCGGAAGATCCCACATTGTTCATGTACATGCTGCCTAGCATGAAAACATCATAACCTGTTGCACCTGAAACCGGGTTCCAGGTTAATGTAACAGAGTTGGGGCAAGCAGCGCTAACCTGAATGTTTTGCGGATCACCCACAATGCTGAATGTCTGCTGACTTTGACCGCTTACACCACCCCGGGAAACGCGAACCAAAGCTTGCCCGGTGGGGTTGCTGGGTGGATTCCAGGTATAGTGACGACTACTGCCGGAAAGGCCAGTTGACAGGGTGTTCCAGGATGTTCCATTATTAGCTGAGTATTGCACGTTGAAAAAACCAGCGTTCCCGTATGCATCCCATCTGATGATTTCCGAATCTCCCGGAACAAACCCTTCTCCACCATCTGGATAAGTGACTGTGATTCCGTTATCGTAAGTCTCGAAAACAATATAATACTGCTGGGGACCCTGTGGTACGGCAAAGCCATTCACGTTGAGGGTGTAAATTCCGCTTTGGGGATTTTCAATTGTCACCTGCTCCATATTATTCAGGTTATCTATGCCTCGCACTGCATCCAAAGCCAGGTTGGTAGGGTTGGGAGTTGGGTCCAGCACCCAGGGATTGTAAGTTGCACCTCCGGGTGCCAAAAGCTGCATGTTGAGATTATTTACCAAGGCCGTTGCAGCCGTGGTTGAGCCCTCAAAGTCGTGCCAGTAAACCATTACGCGTAATTGCGTTGCACCAGAAGGTACAGGAATGTTGTGTGAATGGGTATTGCCTTGTGTAATAGTGAATGAAGCGTAGCGATTCTGCTCAAGGGTCAGAAAAGCCCGATGTGCGTTAACCCGCCCATAGCCATAGAAAAAGTCAGGTCCGGGATTTCCGAGATCGTGTGCTGTGTTCAGTAAGCAAGCTTTCAGCAAACCTGATCCCGGATCAGTTCCATTGTTCAAATCACGATACCCCTCATACATCTGAGCAAGAATTCCTGCAATGCCAGGTGCTGCGGCAGATGTTCCACCGCCTGGAGAATAGGTGTTATTCGGGTCGGTTGAAATCTGGTTTGTACCATTGGAACAAATATCAGGCTTGATTCGCCCATCGGCAGCAGGCCCTCGGCTGCTGCTTGCTGTTAAATCGTCCGTACTATTGAGATTGCCAACGGCAATTACGTTTTTTCCTTGTTTATAGCCCCCGGTTACGGTTCCCCAGGGGGTGCCTGCCCCATAACCGCAATTTGATGTAGCACTGTTTCCTGCTGAAAAACAATGAATGATGGTGGGATTTTGACGGATTTGCTGATCGCCTTCAAGAGCAGAAGAGTTATATCCTGCATTGCACCCCTGGCTGTATGAGGTTGAGGTGATCATGACCCCTCGTGTGTTTAAGTTTTGAACCGCTTCAGCAATATGCTGGTAGCCATTCGCCTGTTGGTTGTAGACATACATGAACGCTCCGGAAGCCATTCCCTCCGCGGTTGGATCAAGGTTTCCGGCTCCGCAAACAATACCAACTACCATATCGCCATGTGAACCGTTATTTGAACCGGCATCGCTCTGATCTATACGGCCCTCAAAATCGATGTGCGGCCCGACTGGTCCATCATCGCTGACCGCTACTGCCACTCCTGTTCCATCATAAGAACGACCGCCAGTAAATTTCTGATCAAGCATGTTGTTTCGATGCAATCCCCGGGCATCTTCATCATCGGGTGTTTCAAGACTTGGAATGGGTTCAATCCAATGCACCCAGGAAATTTCGGCCACTTGTTGAATCGAAGATGGCGCAATTTCAATTTCTATAAATGGTCGATTTAAGTTCTCAGATTTAATCTTTAGGCCTTCAACGGCTTTAAGGTTTTGGAATACTGTAAGTGAACTATAGTGCTTTAACGGCTGAACACGAAGCATCAGGTTTCCTGATGAATTTATGGCGTGCGTAGGAAAATCATCATTGAGCAATCGCAGGTCAATCTTGTAATATGGGCTGAGCTTTGAAATTGATCTGACGTTAAAACCTTTTAACTGGTTTCCTGTTCCAATCGGAATAGCCGCTATGTACGCATAATTCGGAATGTAGTAGATCAACTCTACTCCGTTTTCCTTCAATTGATCCTGAATTGCTTGCTCCGGAATGTTGACAAACTGAACAAGGCGAATGTATTTTCCTTCAACCAATTCAGCTATTTCAACATCTGAATCTTCACTAAACGATTCGATGTTTTCCTGGAGATTTAATATTCCATTACGGAGCACAACATCATAACTGCTGGCGAAAAGCCCCAAATGGGTAAAACTCACGATAAGAAGCACAAAACAAAACTTAAGTGATTGGTATGTATTCATTGTGAAAAATTTAGGTGAACAGGGTCTGAAGGGTTGATAAAGATAGTGATTCAGCCCACAATTGCTCATTGTCAGGAAGCAGAATTGAGAAAGCGTTTCAATATTTTCAGCGCCTTGTTATATTCGTTGTTTCATGCCACTTTAAAACTTCAGCATCTATGAATTTCATTGATCAAATTCAACATCTGATTAGCCAGCGACTTGTGGAATTGCATCTGTTTGAACACTCTGGACAATCAGAATCGGTAAAAGCCTTGCAAACAATCTTGTTTCATTTGGGCCATGGCACAACGTTAAAATGGGACCAGTATGGGACAGATGGTAATTATGGGAGCGCAACAGTGGCAGGGGTCGAAGCTTTTGCAAGCGATAACAACATAGGTTCAGACGGTACAACCGTAAGCCAGCAATTGGCAAAAAAAATGTTGATCAACTATGAAATTCTTGACGAGTTGAGAATGTTGAACAAACAAATATCAACAGACCAGGTTGAGGTCCGTCTTTTTCAAAGTTCACCTTTTCGGGAAGAGGTTGCCGCTTTGCAAACCTTGTTGGCCGAAATTGGATATGGGGCTCATTTGAATTGGGAGAAGTATGGTGCCGATGGACATTTTGGTGGTTCATCCACCCGTGCCTTGAAAGCCTTCATGGTAAAAAACAGTCTGAACGGAGACGGAAGTTATTTGACTCGTGAGGCTGCGGAACGACTACTTCTCCAAGTGGGTTCGCAATTTGGTCCAGATTGGACTAAAGTAGAGTTTGAAACGAACAATCAGATCGGTGATTTAACAATTACGGAAAAAACGGAGCAGGGAAAAGTGCGTGTTTATGTTTCGGACGGAAACTTAACCGCACGGTTTACAAAATTCAAAAAAGGTGTTTACCAATTCGGGCAAGTAGATCCGAAGGACTTCATCACCGCTTATCGTAACCAGTTTTCCGGTTTGAACGATTCCAACATAAACGTGATGTTATCAGTGTCGGAAAATGAAGGTAACCTTGATGCCATCAACACCTGGGATAACGCAATTTTCACCTTCGGAATGTTTCAATGGACCGCAGGGACCCGTGACAGCGAGGGTGAGCTACCAGCCTTACTGCACAAGATCAACATGGCAGTACCTGATTTATATGAAGAATATTTTTCCAATCATGGCCTCCAGGTAACGCAGGTTAGCGGCAACACCGGGTTCTTCCGGTTGAATGGACAATTATTAAATTCCGCAGTAAAAAAGGAGCAACTCAGATCCTACGAATGGGCATTCAGATTCTGGAAGGCGGGTCAAAATGACAAGATCAATGCCGTTCAAATGCAACACGCTGCAGATCGTGTTAATTGGTTTTATCATTCCAATAGCTACAAAGTTGATGGCCATTATATTGATGAATTGGTAACCAGCGAATATGGTGTGGCCCTGCTACTCGATAATCACGTAAACCGGCCAGGTTACATAAAAGGGTGTTTAAAGTCTGCCTTAGGTGAGATGCAGAACAACACCCCAAACTCATGGACAACTTCAGATGAGGGGAAATTCCTAGAGGCGTACCTGGAAATTCGAAAAAGCTATGGAAACACACCCATGACTGAGGCTGAAAAGAGAGCTGCCGTTACTAAAAACTACGTGGATTCAGGCACCATTTCAGCTGCAAGAAATTCATTTAAAACCAATCAGCAGGCAGCCGGCTAAATCAATCAGGTTCATGATGACCTGTCTTGGAAGGTGGTTCCATGGGTGCGTGATTTATCCAACTTGAGGGGGTAAGTTTAACCTCAGGTTGAATATCTTTCACAGCTTTCAAAACATCTCTTCTGCTGATTTGACCTATAATCTTATCGCCATCCATCACTGGAAAGCGCTTGTAAGTTGAATGGGAAAACTCGTATGCAGCATCAAGAATACTCTTGTTGTCAGATAGCGTTTTCACCTGTTTAGTCATAAACTCCCCAACCTTTTCACGTGTAAATGGCCGATCGTAATATCGGCTGTCAATGATCACATTGAGGCAGTCTTTCTCGGATAGGATTCCTAACAAATTCATTTGTGAATCAACAACCGGAGCGCCAGATATGCGATTCTTTAGCAGGATATCAATCGCCTGCAGGATGCTCATGTCAGGCGAGAGCTTTACCAAATCTTTTGCCATGTATTTTTTAATTGAAAGTTTGTCGGGCATGGAGTGAATGTTTAGAAGTGAACCGAAGATTACTAAATATAATAAAACAGAGTGAGAATCGGTGTATTAGAATTCGCTTTCAGCAGCAATCTCGATGGCAAAAATCTTAACTTTGCATTCTCAATAAACCTCCTCTCATTATGCACAAAACGATTAAATACCAGGGATTCGAGTTTGCCTATCATGTTGAAGGAAAAGGCGATCCAATGGTTTTAATTCACGGATTTTGCGAAGACAGCAACATTTGGAGTAAACTCACGCCAGAGCTTTCGAAGAAGCATACCCTTATTATACCAGAAATGCCCGGTTACGGGAAAAGCCCTTTACCACAGCGTTTGATGGAAATGGAAGACCTGGCTGAGATTGTGAACCGTTGCATTGAAGCTGAAGGAGTGAAAGAATGCATCATGATTGGCCATTCCATGGGAGGCTATATTGCCCTGGCGTTTGCAGAGAAATATGCGAACAAACTGTTGGGTCTTGGAATGTTCCATTCGCATCCTTTCCCAGATAATGATGAAACCGCCAGAAAAAGGCGCAAATCGATGGAGTTTATTAAGCGCCACGATACCCATCAATTTATTTCTGAATTCTACACTACCTTGTTCAGCCGCCAATTCAGAACCAAGAACTGGCGAGCTGTTGAAGACCTGGAACGTTATGCTTACAAATTCCCGGCAAGAGCTTTGGTAGATAGCTACCAGGCGATGCTAAAACGGGACGATCGCAGCGTTGTACTTGCGCGAGCCGGATATCCGGTACTTTTTATAATTGGCAAGGAAGACAGCACTATTCCTTATCAAAAAAGCATTGAACAAACACACCTGCCCCCCGTTTCCGATATACACATACTTGAAAACTGTGGTCACATGGGCATGTTGGAGTTACCAGATGAGGTCATCAAAATCATCAAGGGGTTTGTCAGCAAACAAGTCATGAAGAAGGTTTAACTCCTTCCATTCCCTACCACCATATCCTACATCTTTTTTAGCCCCTGGCCCCGATGCAAACCGTTTTGATATTTGCAAAGCGTTAAATTTAAGCCGTGTTTTGGCGGAAATGTTTTGTGGGTGCATGGATGTTTGCAATCCTTTTCAGTTTTAGCCTTTCAGGGCAAAATGCAGCAGTCCATCATTGGGAAACACCAGTAAACGCCAACGACCAATGGGAGTACTTACTACCCTCTTCAGAACCATCTTCGGCCTGGAGAAATGTAGGCTTTGTAGGCACATCATGGCAAACCGGAAATGGAGGAATCGGCTACGGTGATGGTGATGACAACACCCTGATTTCGCCCACGCTTTCAGTTTATCTCCGCAGAGAATTTCAGGTTTTTGATACCTCTTCGATTAATGCCATCATTTTTAGCATGGACTATGATGATGCTTTCGTAGCCTATCTAAATGGAATTGAGGTAGCACGTTCAAACATAGGCACACCTGGCACACCGCCAACGTTCAATACGAGCTCACTGGCCCAACATGAGGCATTGATGTACCAGGGAGGAACACCAGAATCTTTCACACTTGCTGCAACGCTGGCCAACCAGGTTCTGAATTTAGGAACCAACGTGCTAGCTGTGCAGGTGCACAATGCCACACTGGGTTCCAGTGACATGAGTGCCGCTCCATTCCTTCATTTCGGCATCGGTGATTCATCGTATTTCTATGGGTCTAATCCGAACTGGTTTTTCCCACCCATGATTTCATCGGATTTGCCCCTGGTGATGATCAACACATTTGGCCAGGCCATAGTGGATAATCCCAGGATTGTGGCGCATATTGGAATGATTGACAATGGACATGGAAATCGAAACTTTTTAACCGATCCATTCAATGCGTACGATGGGCGGGTGAGTATTGAGCATCGCGGTTCAACTTCTCAAGGCTTTCCCAAAAAACCTTATGCTTTTGAAACCCAGGATTCTGTGGGCAACAACCTGAATGTTTCGTTGCTGGGTATGCCGATTGAAAATGACTGGATTCTTCAAAACCCTTATTCAGATAAAACATTGATGCGAAACTTTCTGACCTATTCATTGGTTCGGGAAATGGGAAATTATACTTCGCGAACGCGTTTTTGTGAAGTGCTGTTGAATGGCGATTACCAGGGCGTTTACATCCTGATGGAACAAATTAAATGGGACAAAAACCGGGTAGATGTTGAAACTATGGATCCGGATGATATCGTTGGCGATTCGCTTACCGGTGGCTACATCGTAAAGGTTGACAAAACCACCGCAGGGGCAGGAATTCATTGGAGTTCTCCCATCATTAACTTCCAGGGGCAAGCAAAAAACATCGGGTTTCAGTTCGACTACCCCAAGCCTGGGAGCATTACACCCCACCAGGAATCGTACATACAAAGTAAGTTTAATGAAATGGAATATGCTTTGGTGGACTCCAGTTTTGCTGACCCGGCCATTGGTTATCATAAATACATTGATGTTCACTCCTTCATAGATTTTTTCATCATCAACGAAATCACAAAAAATGTTGATGGCTATAGGTTGAGCACCTATCTGCACAAACAACGCGATAGTCGTGGTGGAAAAATCAGGATGGGCCCTGCATGGGATTTCAATCTTGGATTTGCTAACGCCAATTATTGTGCTGGTGGAACTACCGATGGCTGGGCGCTTGATTTTCCGTGTGATCAATCGGTAATTCCTTTTTGGTGGCACCGTTTAATGCAGGATTCTGTTTACAACAAACTGCTTCGTTGCCGCTGGGATGAATTGCGAAATCACACACTCAGCACACCCAAATTGATGAATCAAATCGATTCGATCGCCTCCATATTGCAAGAATCGAGTATAAGGAATTTTGAAAAATGGCCAGTTTTTGGAACCTATTTGTGGCCCAATCACTATATCGGAAATTCATACCAGGAAGACCTGGACAGCATGAAGGCCTGGATCACAAGACGGCTGACCTGGATAGACTCAAACTTACCCGGTTCCTCTGCGAATTGCGCCTCACCAGCCGAAAATGCTGTTACCCTCAACGAGATTAATTACAATTCTAATCCTGCACTCAACAGCGAAGATTGGTTCGAAATCAAGAACACTTCCACAACAGATGTGGATTTGTCTAACTGGACTTTTAAAGATCGGAACAACTTCAACAGTTTCACTTTCCCCGATTCCACCTGGCTTTTGGCTGGCGGACATGTTGTGTTGTCGCGAAATCAACAGCAATTTTCCTGGTTCAACCAAATTCCAAATGCAATAGGGTCTTTCAATTTTGGATTGAATGGGGTGGAAGACGAAATCCGGCTTTGGGATGCGCATGGTTTTCCGGTTTTGAACGCTTCATATTCTTCTGCCGTTCCGTGGCCACAGTTGGCCAATGGGCATGGATGGACTTTGGAATATAAAGACAGTTTGAGCCTCAGCGATCCCGGAAGTTGGTTTGCCGGTTGCCTGGGCGGTTCACCGGGAGAAGATTTCTCACCTTGCAATTACCCGTTAATCATTTCCGAAATCAATTACAATTCGGCCGACACTGCAGATGCAGGTGATTGGATCGAAATCCTGAATCAAACATCCGATTCAGTAAACCTATCGGGAGTGATCTTTGCTTCTGGTAATGACTTTTTCAGCATTCCTTCAGGAACCATGTTGGCTCCACAAGATCGAATGGTCTTATACCAGCAAACTGTCACTTTTGAATTGACTCACCCCGATGTGGCTCTCAAAGCCGGGCCCTTCAACTTCAACCTTCATGACGATTTTGGGGACTTGGGTCTTTACGACAATTCCGGTGGCCTGCTTTTTTCCATGTCTTACAACGATTCCTTTCCATGGCCGGTTTTGGCCGATGGCTTGGGGTTTACTTTGGAACTTGCAGATTCAGCCTGGCAATATCATGAAGGAGCAAGCTGGTTTGCAGGTTGTCCTGGTGGATCGCCCGGAACACCGTTCGTTTTTCCCTGCCCGGTTTCCCCTGTTGATACTTCCAACACCGGCCTTTCCAACTACCTTTCATCCGACATTCGTTTGCAGTTTGATAGTCATTCCGGTAACCTTTCCATCACTTCGAACTTAAATGGGAAGGTTTCTATTTACAATTTGGCGGGTCAACTGGTTGATACTGATAATTTACTGGCCGGAGTGACCACTCGTCTGCTGATCGCAGGTACACCGGGTTTATACCTGGTGAAGTTTGATGCTGCCAACTCAATTGTTACAAAGAAAATTCTGAAGGCGGATTAGGCGCAATAATTAAGGCAATGTTTTTCTATAGTTTGGGGTCGGGTTGGCTGCGAAAATGGGACGCTGATGATGCAGATTGCTTATGATTTAGTAAGATCATAGCACGCCTACTCAGGATGATAGATACTCAAAGCTGTTTTGTAAACCTCTTCTTTATCGAGAGAAACCCTTCGGAGTTGGTGTTTTGAGAAAGGCTCCATCTGGTCGGTGAAGTGTGGGCTTTCAGGATAAGTTGAAGCTCCCAAAGCGTTTATCGATTCAATTGTCGGACCATCTTTTGTGAACTTGGTGAGTTGGATGTAACCATCGCCAGCACGCATTTTTATTCGCCCGTCATCTAACTTATTACCAAAAACTGCACGGATTGCGTCAGGCCCTCCAGCGACTCCACAAGATTTTCCTTCCCGCTCAATCACCTGCACCTGGCCGGTTGACTTGTCAATTGTTCCAAAGTGGTCGATCATGTGTTGTTGTGCGCGCCTGATGCATTCGGCAAAGATTTTTTCCATTGCCTCAGGGTTTGCCGAAGTTTCCCGAAGATGGTCGCCATTTTCAGCCAGCAACTCATAAATGGTAAACATGAAGATGGGGTAATTGCGATCGGCAGTATCGGCCCTTAAGTCGAAATCCTTGATTCTCTTTATTGCGTTGGCGATATCAGGGTAAGATGATGGATTCATTCTGCGCATCGGGATCAGACTAAAATCGCCCCGAAATGTTAGGTCTTCAGGATATTGATGATCAAATTTTATGAGTTTGAAATCTTCGTAATCGATCTTCTTCCCGGCATAATCATTTTCCATCAACTCATAAAATCGGAGACTTCGGTTGTTAAATTCTTCACGATAACCAATATGTGGATGGAAGTCAGTGAGCTTGTGGTTTTCCTCTCGTGCAGTTGCTTCAAAACCGGCATTGTTCACATTGAAAACATAGCCGCACGAAGGATTCAGAAACCAACTTAAACTGTCGATCGGCAGATATTCGCTCCACAAGGTTTCGCGGGTATTTCCCGGAACAACTCCTTTCCATTTGTAATTGACGTTTCGTTTGGGAATAACACCATTTGAAATAAAGTAAATGGTGTCATTCTTGTCGGCATACGTTATGTTTTGACGCGAAAGACCTTGCAATTCCAACGCCTTCTTAAACTCAGTAAAATTGCGCGCCTTGTTCATTCTATACCATTGCAACGCAGGATTAATGTCGAAAAGAGCCGGCATGCCTAGTGCAAAAGTGCCTTCCTTGATTTTTAGCGTTGGGCCATAAATGCTTGTCCAGAAACGTTTCCTCCAGGGGAAAATGAAACGTTTATTTTTCCCCATGCCGACACGGATTTTTGCGCCATGTTTTTCAAGTTTCAGCCATTCATCATCAACTTTATATCGCCTGTTTTTACGCTTGTGCATCTCAAGCTGAAATACATCTTTTTCATCCAATTGACCCGTGGTGTGTGCCCAGCCCAGGTTTTCATTCGAACCGAGAAGTATCTGTGGCGAACCATGAAACAGCGCGCCAACAATGTTCCAACCTTCTTCGCTGCACAAATGCGCTTCGTACCAGGACAGAAGACCCTCGATGGGCTGATGCGCATTTACCGCAAGAAAGGTGTTGCCATGTTCTGTTTTTGCAGAGTTGAACGCAAAAGCATTAGAGCCTATGCCATCTTCCTCTTTCGGAATTTCGTTCACAATTCTGCCGTCCACCATCCGTGTAATTGTTCCTTCAACACCTCCCATCAATGCCATTGCCAGCATGTGGCCGGCAACCAAGTCTTGCGGCCTTACAGGAAAAGCCTTCTTAAACCAAACATGTTCAGGATGTTTTTTAATGTAAGCATTGGCACCTGCGGCATATCCTTCCAAAACGCGCTTGTAATCCTCGGGAATTTTGGCTTCATAGTGCTCGTCAACATACTCCATCACACCCATAAACTGCACCGCAAAATCAATTTTAGCACCGTCCAAACCCTGGTGGCGGCCCAACAAACCACGCATGGCACAGATCATAAACTGGGCATTGTCAACATTATCTTCCATGGTAGCCCAGGCAAGCCCATAGGCTACTTCCGCATCGGTTTTTGCGAATATGTGCGGTACACCAATGGAGTCGCGCACAATGTCGATCACTTCTGGATCAAAATGCCTGTTCTGGGCATTGAGACTTGAAATGAAAAATACAGCGGCAATGAATATTGGAATGGTTTTTCCCACGGTGTTAAAAAGATGATTATAAAAAATAAGAACGCCTCATGTAAATTATTCAGCTTTCAAGATGATGTTTACAAAGGAAATTGAAACCCCGCAAATTTATTGACTCCAATGCATACATTCGAATTTGACGGAAGGATTGGTTATTGGTGCAATCTATTTAAGAATTAATAGATGGCAATTAAATTAGCCGGGAATACGTTGATACTCCATGCGCACAGGGCTGTTCCAGGTTTTTTTGTCATTGCTGTTGATTGCGGGTCTTCAAACCGTTGTATCTGCCCAAGCCACCGCCACATTTGAAATTGAAGCTGAAATTCTCGCGATAGTAAATGAATACCGCAGTTCCAAAGGATTGCAACCGTTTGTTTCAAGCGATTATGTAAGCAAAGTTGCTCGTGAACATAGCAGCGCCATGGCCCGAAAAGCCACGCCTTATGGGCACAAAGGTTCTAACCTGAGGGCGAAGAAAATTAAACAGGAAATTGTCTGTGGTTTGGTTGGTGAAAATGCTGCTGTTGGCCAGCAAAACGCTCGCGAGGTGGTAAATGCCTGGATCAAAAGCCGCGGACACCGGGAAAATATTCTTGAAAGACAGTTTACCCTCACTGGTATTGGCGTGGCAAAGAACAAACGTGGTCAACTTTATTTCACGCAGATTTTTGTTTCTCAATAAAAGGAATGTGATGAAAACTAATGGAACTATTCTTTCGGAAGAAGGACTGATTTCTCGCGATAATTATCTGGATGTTCCCTACCCAAAAAGGCTGCCCCAATAAATTGGAGCAGCCATCATGCGAAAAAAGTATTCAATTCAAAGTTTAAGCGGCCTTGGTTTGGCTGCTTGTATTTTTAACCTCCTGGGAGCCTGAAGGGGAAGATTTGGTTGTGGGAGTCACCCCTCGGTCCCCTAAAGGGGAAGATTCTGTGGTGGCTTCTGTAGTGTTTTGCATTTCTTCTGGTATGTTGAGTAGTGTGGGATCGTAGGGTAGTGCTATGTTTACCTTTACGGGTTTGCCTTCTACTACTTCTACTTCTGATTGTGATACGGTTTCAAAATTTGGTTTGCTTACCGTGATAATATAACTGCCATCGGCTACTACGGGGAAATAGAAGTTGCCCAGTTTGGTGGTGGTGACCTGGCGATTTACTCCGTTGCCGGTTAGTGCTACTATTGCTTTATAGACGGGGGCCTGGTCGGTTTGTGCGGTTATATTGCCGCTAATGGCATCGTTGGAACATTGGTGGCTAAAAAATGTGGCGGAATACGAGCTACAAAATTGTCCATTGCTACAAAGACTGCACGAGCGAAAAACCTTCAATTTTCTTACATCTCAGCCATTTTTTTTAGCCGCTTGTTATGTCTCGTTTGTTCTCACGTCATGATTGTCCTTCCGGGTTTGCTTTCAGGCTCTTGTTGGTTTTTTGCGTGGGCTGTGTAGCGTGTGCAAAAACAGGCAAGTGCCTGAAAATGGGTAAGGCTATTTCAGTAATAGTATTTTTTCTGTTTTGATTAGGTTGTTTTTGGAGTCGGTAAATTTGATTAGGTAAAGTCCGTTGGGAAAAGTTGATAGGTTGAATTTGGCAGCTTTGGTATTAACTAAATACCCGATCTTGACTATTTCTCCAAATGCATCATAAATAATTAAATCGTGTAATTTTATATCTGCCAGGTCAACAATAAATTCCCCCGTTGAAGGATTAGGATAAATTCTCAAATTGTTGTTCAGTGATTGTGGTTGACCAATTTCGGTAACAACCTGTATTCTATGCACAACTATGCTATCACAACCATTACCAGCATACAGATTTTCAAACAAGGTGTCGTTTCCGGTAATCGTTACGCCTAAATAATCGTTGCCCTTTATCACAACTGTATCAATAAGAGTTGTATCTGGCTGCTCCACATAAACCATAATTGTATCAAAACGCACATTGCAACTATAAGAGGCAGCAGTATCGGTGCGGGTGAGGTAATATCGCGTTGTGGTATCGTGCGAAATAATTGGTTGGGCAAGAGTTGATTGCCAACCTGTGTCATGCGCGGCCTGCCAATTATACATTATCTCAGGGAAGGTATCGGCTAAGCCTATTTGTATGGTGTCTCCTTTGCAGATGGTGTATGTTAGTTGTGGAGTATCGATGGCATAAATGGGAATGGGTCCTAGGTTGTAGTTGGGGTAAGAAGGAAGACCTGCGTAAGATGAATGACCGTTCAAACTAAAGAAATAAGGAGAAAAATCTACAGCACTACTTGCATTATTTGGGCTGTTAATGACAGAAAGATGTGTGCTGAAAGAATCAACTGGGCTAAAAAGGCCACCGGAGTTTGCGATATATATCTTGTTGTCAGGTGCAATAACATGTTTCCCCATATCCCTGTTTATATTTGAATCCACGAATAAAATTTGCACTGAAGATGAAATGCTTGAAGCTGTTAAATCAAATTGATACAGCCAATTTCCAGAAGAAACATACAGAAAATCCGATGTTTCCGAAAACGAACAACCATAAATCTGAAGTTGTTCAGGAATTGGGGCTCCGCAGGGCGGCAGACTAATAATATTTAACCAATTATTGAATATTCCTGTGCAGCGATCAAAACTGAATAGGTCAATCCCACGCCCTACTCCTAAAGAACAAAATTTAGAGCCATTGGGCGAAAACTTCATTTGCCCTGCAGCCACCCCACATAAATTAGCATTACCTATATTTTGAATGATTGTATCTTTTACTCCCAAATTTGTAAAGAGAAAACTATAGAACAGATTTGAAAAACTGCGATGTACAATTATCCACCAATCCCTTCCATTAGAATGTTTACACGCTTCAACTTGTTCGTCAAATTCCCCTCCACCCATTATTTTATAATTCTTAATTATCACCTCACCCTTTCCATTGTCACCATCAATATTCACAATAGAATGATAAAATCCCCTGGAGAAACCGGATGTTTGGATGTGAAACAAATAATATAAACTGTCACAATCCGGCAATGGAAGAAAAACCGAACCCTGTGTCCATGAATGTCCAGTGGCAATCATGTGACCATTTTTCACTAAAGTGTCGCTATTCCAAATTTCTAATGTATGTGTGTTATTGATGTCAGTATTCCTTAAATAGAAAAGGAGTTGGCCAAACTCATCGGATATTGAATTGGCATTTTCTTCAATGAATTTCCCTTTGGATGCAAATAAACTTGGGGAAATATTTGTAAAATCAAGCCCTACGGAATCCCCAAACACCCAATTAGCATCGTGCTTGCTCTGAGAAAAAACACAGTGCGACAGGCACAAACCCATCGCACTAAATATTACTATTTTCCAGTGAGATTTCACTTAATGATTATCAGTTTTCCGAAGTCTATAATATCCCTTTGTTCATAAAAACGATACATATAAACTCCAGATGGAAGTTGAACTGTTGGAATTTGCACCTTACCTGAATTGCCTGTCAGTTTCTCCTTTTCATAAAGTACTGTTCCCTGCAAGTCAAACAATTCAAAATATGCCGGAATTATTTCATCTTTCTTTTGAAACTCAACGGTGATATAATTTCCTGCCGGATTTGGATAAACCTTAAAAAGCGATTTTTTGATTTGCTTTTGTTGTTCTATCTCCTTATTTCCTCTTGACAAAGTACCACACTCTCTATCGTCATTATAAGTGGTTGTGTCACCAGCAATGGTAAGCATTGCTCTTATTTGATAAATGGCGGGGCCATATTTGAACGGACACATTGGGGCATAATATCTCAGTGCCGCCTGAAATAGCGCATCTGGTCTGTGATCCTCCGCAATGGTGAACATATAAACCTCCAAGGCATCTTTTTGAATTACTTCATTCATAAGAGTGTAAGAGACCTGTTGATTTTGATTGATAAGCGTGTTCAAACTTCCGATTGCATTCGAGAATCCAGCCTGGCTGATTTGATTTTCTATATCATAAAATGAAGCGATTGGATGCTGTTGCATTGCCGATAAGAAAGATTGAATTCGTGGATGGTTTCTATTTACCCTCGGTTCATGCATGATGTAAAAGAAAATAGCACGTAACCGCACCCATGCCCGGTTTCTACTGGAAGAATTAAAGAAGGATGAGTCATTGATCAGTGAAACAACATTAACTGTGAAATTTCTACCATAATTTCCAGATGCCAATTTATTCGATCCATTCCAAGCAGTATCCGTGCAATTGGCTGTAGCTCCTGATGTTGTGTCAAAGGGGATAATAGTTGAGAGGGGGGCGTTGAAATGTCTTGTCGGATGAAAAGTCGTATCGTTATCTCGTACCCAAAAGGAAGATTTTGTTACATCAGTATTATTTGGGTTAGGTCCCTCCGTCCAACTATCCATACTCAAACTCCCAAACCATCTATTATCACTCGGGTATCCTGGCCAACCCTGTGTATCAATCACACAAGCCTGCTGCAACACTAGCGCAGTATCACACTCCCACATTTCATTCAACTGAAACACCGTACCCAAGATAGCCCCCCTGAAAATCAACCCCCGCTGAAAACTATCCACCACATTGCTGCAAACAGTAGCCTGTTGACCCATTGAAATGCCGATGCCTTCAAAACCAGTCATAGAAGAATAAGTATTGCGCACAGTATTGTTGGTAACAACCGGATCATCGCAAGCAAGCACCGTAATTCCCCTCACTGGCTTAGCTGAACCATTGGCATTAAATGTAATGACATTGCTATCAATCAACGGATTGCGCTCCAGCTTCACCCAAACCGGGTACCGCGTTCCCGTAATCGTATTATTTTTAATAGTAGTAGTATGAGGCGAAGTCACCAATGCCTCAATATCTTCAATACCATAACCGTTTGAGTTGGTTTTGGTAATATAATTATCCGTAATAATGGTGCTGTCAACAAAGCGGTTGTTCAGCGCACGGATGCTGCGGTAGCAACCGCTGAAGTAATTACCTGAAACAACCAGTTGTCCGTCACAATCGGTGGCCTCAACCCCCCGGTTGCAATTTACAAAAGTGTCATTTTCAACAAAAGCCCTGATATCATTGCGCACAATGACGCCATGTTGCCAGGAAACAAAACCATTGTGTTGTAAGCTTTGAGTTCCGCCAATTGTTGCGGTAAATATTCCACCTTCTCCGCCTTCAATATAAACTGCTGTATCGGTTACCGCTGGAAAGGCCGTGGAGTTGTTTACAAATTCATTATTATAAATATTTACCGAAGATGAGTCAGAATAAATGGCTGTCGTGCATCGTTCGAAAACATTTTCATATGCGGCCAGGGAGGCATCACCGATCACAATGCTGTCAACTCCATGAATCTGAATAGCGCGTTTGGTAAAGTCGTTTGCGTGAGGGTGCAGCAAAGTGTCGGTCATCGAAAGTGTGGTTTGACGAATGTAACCAGTATAAATATCAGTGGCATTTTTGACATCAATATTTATCCAGTTGTTTAACAGTTTCGAATCATTATAAATTTGATAAATACCCCCATTTTCTGATCTGATTGCGATGGTGGCATCATATACTTCTGAGGTTTTGATGACCACCGAATCTTGTTGGGTGTCGAGAAAAAAACCTCTCCACATGGTGTCACATGCCGCTTTTATGGTTGAGCTGTCTAAGGTGAGTTTTTTGTTTGAAAGAATGATAGCTGCATTAGGTGCCATCAAAATATTTGGACAATTAAAGAATGAGAAATTGGCATCCACCACAAACGAACCATCAATTACTATCATTGAATTTGTTGATACGTTGAGCGAACCGAAAATTATCTGGAAGTCATCGGTGAGCGGATTGTAGGGTATGTAGTAGTCTGATGACCAATCGAAGCCAATCGCACAACACACTGGGTTTACCGCAATTTGTTGAGTTGCAGTATCTGCAATGCAGAAAGTGGTGTGAATATGTTTGACGATAAATGTGCCATTAGAGGAGTACACATGAGTTGGGTTCGCTTGCGTTGAGGAGTTTCCATCCCCGAAATCCCAAAAATGAGTAGCTGATGAGTCATTAGCGGCAAAAACAAAACTGTCAATCGGGCAAACTGTATCGGGGGCAATAACAGTAAAGCCTGCATCGGATTCATTAATAACATGTACCGTTACTGTGTCGGTGCGAATGCACGAGCTGTCCAGGAAGGTGATCGGAAACCCGTTGAGGGTGTCGTAAGAACGATAAAGCACATACGTGGTGGTGAAATTTGGGCTTACCAATACTTGTGGAGTGGTGTCAATAACTGTTGTACTGCCCAGCTTTTTCCATTCATACATGGTGTTTGTAACCCGGCAAGAATTGCTAATACCAACAGTCGTTTGGCTGCCACAAGTAATGTATTTATCGGGGCCAGCCGTGAAATTATCAGGCATTAGTTCAATCCTGTCAACCCAAAGCCATGACTGATAACCGGTTGGGCCTTGATGCGGATAAATCCATATTCTATCATAATCATCATCAGAATTGAAACAAACAATAACCTGTTCCCAAACTCTTTCGCTGGTTAAATTAAATTCCGAATATACTATGAAATTTGGGGTGGGTGGCACGGGTACATCACATTTAACACCATCACTGCAAGTAGGGAAACTACTGGAATCGCTTTGTACCAGCCGCACAAATAAACTATCTAATTGAGTGTCGTTGACTTGTTTGCTACGTGCGCGATAAAAAGAAAAAAGGTAAGATGAATCTTGTTTGACATCAGCACATGATAAAATTCCTTCACCGTGGTTTAAGTGGTTTGGAGCTACATCATGGGCAAACATGGTGGCAAATCCATAATCAGGGGGTTGCTCATTTGCAGGCAGATTATCTCCGAAGTACCACTGCGGACTTCCGTGAGAAATAGTCCATCCGGGAACATCGCCTTCATCGAAAGGGTCTAAACTATGATATGTGCTTGTGTCCACCCCAGCAAAAAGCGGATTACAAACCATATTACAGGCCGATTGAGACGGACATCCGGAAAATTCTTCACAACAAGTAACTGTAATATAAATGCAGGTTGCATTTCCTTGTCTGCCGTTGCTATCAAGGGGAATGTATGCCAATATTACTTCTCCGAAAGATGAAGGGGTGAATCGGAACGATGTATTTGTGATTGCATTGAGCGAACCATAACCTTTCCTGATTTCAAGACAGGCAAACGAAGTAGCATTTTCATCGTTGTTCAGTAAATCATCAATTGTTATACTATCGCAAAGCGAAACTATATAGGTGCTGTCAGGACAAATTCCGGCTGCGCCATCGGCCACTCCGGCAATGCGGCTGCCACAGATCGGCAAAGTGTCTGTATGAAAAGGCAATGTTGAATCACCAAACACGCCTGTTGTTTCGTAATTTAAATCGCACAACACCCTCACCTCTGCCAGGGTTGGAACCCTGCGATGAGCACCTGTGGGCAAAAACGGGTTCATCAAATATGGCGGTGTGCTACCTGCTCCGTTACAATCTATTTCAAAATGGCTAAGGCTTGAACCAAGTTGATAACCACCCGGTGAATAAACTGGATGGATGCCAGCATGAAGCCCATTGTAATTAACCGAATCACATCCCGAGTTAATAAAATTAGACGGAGGGTTGAGATTCACAGTATCGAATAAAGCATGAAAGCAACTATCATCAATCATTGCAATTGTATCATATTGCAAATAAGTATCGTACCTTGAAAACATACCGGGATTTGAGAAACTTCTAAGGCTCCAACCATTCGTATAAATGAAAGAAGTAAACCCTAATAGATGAAATCCTTCATGGGCAACCATGGAATACATGTCAGTAGAATCTGCTGGAACTGTGCTGCTTTGCAAATCATAATACCACTTTATCGCGCTATTGAAATTGACAAACATGTATCCATGAAAGCTACCAGCAGGTAAATCACTCACTCCGGTATTGATGGTTTTCCATACTTCACCATCAATAATGCCATCCCTTACGCATGGAAAATAATTAGCACTTGCCGCCCCCAACGGTATCGCTCCATTGGTGTCAGGGGCAATATTTATGCTGGATACTTTTATTTCAACCAATGGTGTGTCGCCCGTGCAAGGATCAGTTGCAGGAACAATCAAATAGGATTGATCTAAAAAGTATTGGGCAACGATATTCCTTCTTATTACACCCGTTTCTGTTGTGTCAATTTTAGTAGTATCGCTAAAACCGTAATGATCTGCGGTGTCAATAAATGTAATTTGAAAGAAACCAGCAGTTAAAGTATATATGTTTTGTTCTGTAGTTGGTTTTAAAATATCTTGAAGGGAGTATGTTGTTCCAAACCGGTCGAAAATGGTTTGCTCGATGCTGATTGAATCGGTTTGGGCATTGCTTTGGAAAGTAAGCGTTGTCAGAAAAATTATACCGACCAGGATTTTGGCAAAAGCATTCGTGGTGTTTCTTGTAAATTTTTGTTTTGCAGTTTTCATTACCGTTACGTTTTAAAATTAAGAAACACTGCTCATTCGTCCGGTTTCCTTCACGGGTTTGCAAGAAAGCAAGTGTGAGACAAACAGCATCGGCCTTGTGCGTTTGCTTTGGCTCTCTCTTGCTTTGCGCGTGAGGAAATTTTTCGAATGAGACATAACGGTGGCGTATGCCATAGTCGATGATTCTTCGTGCTTCTTTGTAGTCGGCATAGAAATCGGGTTGGGTGAGCCTGAATTTCTGCATGGCCTGGTCTAATTGAAAACGTAGCGTTGTGCTGCCATCTTTCATCAAGGTTGTTAATTCGGCTGTGGCTGCTTTGCGGGCAGAAAGGGCGGTGTCGTATTTGTCTTTCAGCGGCATGAAATCGGTAATTGATTTGTCCTGATCGGTGATGTCTTGTGCGGTGATGTCGTAATCGGCCAGGTCGGTACTATTGGTGTTGGCCAGTGTGTTGATGTTGTTGCAAATGTCAACGGTAGTATCATCGCGCTTTCGAAGCAGTGAACTTCTTGCATAATTGACTTCTTTTTGCAATTCGAGGTTGTCGGTGGCTTTTGCAAAAGCTTTTAGTGCCCCGATCAATACAATAGTTAAATCTATCATTACCACTGAACAGATAATAATCGACCGAACAGGATTGGTTAACAACGGTTGGGAACAAGTCGTGGTTTGTTTTTCCCCAAATCCTGGAACTGCCTATGATGTTCTGTACATGTATCCAGAAATGTTTGATCCGGCACCAGTACAATACAGGGTCCTGTTATCTGATTTTGAATTGATAGTAGTTCAAGACCCCAACCTTACATCAAGCAACTACCAGGAATGTGTTTCCGAAGATTGGCAAACCGGGGTTACATGCACTGTTTGGGGTGGTGAATTGAATTGGATTGACCAATTCGGGCAAGTCGCAGCTACCGGCTCACCGGTTACCCTTTCTCCGGGCAACTATACTTTTGCTCATCAATACCCTAATGCTGATGTTTGGATAGATTGCTCTCCAGCACTTGAAGAGGATATTTTCATTTCTGGCAATGTTTGTCATGGCTCTGGTCAGCTTGTATTTAGCGACATGACTGATGCAGACTTCACAGCGGCTAACCACAATCCATTGCTTGGGGCCGCGGGAAGTGTGCAGATTACCGGAACAATTACTGTAAATGGAACATTGACATTTGCCGGTGCTGATGTTACCATGTGCGAGGGCGCAAAAATTGTTTTGGGGCCGAATGGTGTTTTCAACGTGCATTCACAAACCACCATTCGTGGATGCGATAAACTTTGGGATAGGATTGTTGCGGAAAGTTCAGGAACTAATAATGCCGTGGTTGACGTGAATTACTCCACAATACGAGATGCAAAAATCGCTGTGGCTGTTGCCAATGGTGGTGTCGTAAATCTGAAGAATTCAACGCTCACCAACAATTGGGTAGGTTTGCGCATAAAGGATTATGCCGGTACGTACACTGGTCAGATATATGGCTCAACAATTTGGAACGATGCCAATTTGATTTATCAACCGACTCCTTCTTCGCCACCCATCAAAATCGCCTATCGGGGTATTGTGGTTGATAATGTGGAAAGTATCACCATTGGGCATTCTGCATATTCACCAAACATTTTTAAGCAATTTAATGACGCGGCCATCTTTATCGTGGAATCTGAAGCCTTTATCTACAACAATGAGTTTGATAATACAGAGTTATATGCGCAAGGCATTGGTTTGGGAACAGGTGTATTCCTTCGGGGACCAGCCACTGGGTTCATGGAGGTCTTTGTAGGTGGAACAGGGGTAAATGAAGGGAATACGTTTGATAATTTCTATGAAAGCACTGGTTCCGCGCTAAATAGAGGCACAGCAGTTTATGCAGAGGACAATGTGGTATTACATTGCATAAACAACGATTTTTCAGAATGCAGGATTAGTGTTGGATTTACCAACTGTGAAGAACAGGTCTTTATAATTGACAATGATGTAATGAATGTAAACTATGGAGAATATGCATTTTGGGGTCGTAACAATCTTTCGGTGGATTTGATAAAAATTGATGACAACGATATTACCATGCGTGCAGATGCCAAGGCTGCAGTGCGGGTAGAAGAGGCAGTCGCATCTACCACACAATACACAAGAATCGCATCAAACACTATATCCGGATCAGAGGATGCGATTTATACACTAAAGCAGAATGAGCTATACATATATAATAATGCCATTTCCTTCGATATTGACTATAACCCTATTTCCTTCGGGATCCACGTTGTTGAAACAGGAGGGCTCGGCCTGATTACGGACAATTCAGTTTCCAACAATAACATAAATCGAAGGTGGTTTATGGGTATTGGAATTAATGAAAGTCCAAATACCGAATTGTGTTCAAATTCTGTCAACTACTTAAGGAGGGGCATTTGGTTCAATCAGAACTGTAGCCCATCAACAATTACCCTCAACAAGATGACCAATTGCAAGTACGGCTTTTACATGACAAATGGTGCTGAAGTAGGGGCACAGGGAGTTTCCTCTTTTGCACACGACAACGAATGATCGGGAAATGTTTTACCTCCCAATGGTGCGGATACATGGACAGATCAATTTTCGAATGTCAACGGTCTTAATGATCCGTCCAAATGGTGGTATGCGCAATCCGGTACGCCTTATACGCCCGGAAACAACATATCCTTGACTCAGGAACAAACCCGGCCAACTTTATTTCACCCAGATTTTTGTGGCCAGTCGAAGAAACACGCACAACTTATAGCTCCACTTTTAATTTCCGGCACTAATCGACTTATTTTGCTCGCAACTGACTCTTGATGCGAACTGTTTGGAAAATTACACCGCGAGCCGGCTCAATTTCGCGCCTCACTCGTTTGACAGAACACCTGCCAGACCCCCTGGATCATGAGCTCACTATTCAGGTTAAAGCCATTGGGTTAAATTTTGCTGACATTTTTGCCATGCAAGGTTTGTATAGTGCAACTCCAAAAGGTGAATTCATTCCCGGATTGGAGTTTTCGGGTGAGGTTGAAAAAGTGGGAAATAATGTTCAGGATTTCAGGGAAGGTGACAGGGTTATGGGGGTTACTCGATTCGGAGCTTATGCAACACATCTGAACATCGATGGCCATTATGTACGAAAACTCCCCGAGAATTGGACGTTCGCTGAAGGGGCTGGATTCACCGTTCAGGCATTAACTGCACACTATGCCCTGGTGGAATTGGGTAACCTGAAACCAGGCCAATTGGTTTTGGTGCAAAGCGCAGCAGGTGGTGTCGGTATTTACGCCAATAGAATCGCTAAAAAATTGGGGGCAAAAACCATTGGAGCGGTTGGTTCTGAAAAGAAGATCGAATTGCTGGCGCAAGAAGGATATGACTACACTCTTGTTCGAAATTCGGATTTCCGGAATCGATTGGCTGATTTGTTGAATAACAAGGAACTTCACTTAGTGTTGGAATGTATCGGAGGTGATGTTTTTAAATCCTGTTTTGAAGCCATGGCACCAATGGGCAGAATAGTGGTTTATGGTGCAGCGCATTATGCCACTCCGGGGCAAAGGCCCAATTACCTCAAACTGGTTTCAAAGTATCTTAAACGTCCGAAGGTTGACCCACAGCAATTGATACACCTCAATAAATCGGTGATGGGTTTCAACTTGATCTGGCTATACGATCGCATTGAAATCATGTCCGAAATGCTGGAAAAACTTCAATCGCTTGATCTTGCCCCACCTCTGATTGGCAACACATTCGACTTTCAAGACATTAAGGACGCGATAGCCCTGTTTCAGTCGGGCAAAACGGTTGGCAAAGTGGTGGTGAAAGTTTAGGAACAGGCTCTACGAAGAAAAAGACTTCCAGCCCTGGGCAATCAGGTTATGTACATTGCCCTGCCGGGTATTTAGTTTCGCACCTTGTGTATAATCAGTCATGCGTCCGATTATTTTGGTGTCGGGAATTTTGGACAGTTTTTCTTCATCTGAAGGATCAATGGTGAAGAGCAATTCATAATCCTCTCCACCATTCAATGCGCAAGTAGTTGGGTCAATGTTGAATTTTAATGCCTGGTCGAAAGTCTCTTCATAAATTGGAATCTGCTCTTCGTTCAGCAGGCAACCTACTTCTGAAGATTTGCAAAGGTGCAGTATCTCGCTGGAGAGACCATCTGATATGTCAATCATTGAAGTAGGCAACAATCCAACCTCTTCAAACTTTTCGATGATATCATGTCGCGCCTCAGGTTTCAATTGACGGCCAACACAATACCGCTGACCTTCAAGATCGGGTTGAACACCTGGACTTTCCAGGAAAATCTTCTTCTCCCGCTCCAATAACTGCAATCCCACATAAGCACCGCCCAAATCTCCTGAAACACAGAGCAGATCATTTTCTTTGGCTGTGCTGCGATAAACCACTTTATTAGGTTTACCAACTCCTATGGCCGTGATGTTCAGGAACATGCCTTTTAATGAACTGGTAGTATCACCTCCAACAAGGTCAACCCCGTAACGCTCACAAGCCAATTGAATTCCCTGGTAAAGTTCATCCACCGCCTCTACTGAATATTTGTTCGAAACGGACAATGCAACAATAATTTGCTCAGGAACACCATTCATGGCATAGATATCAGAAATGCTGACCACCACGGCCTTGTATCCAAGATGCTTCAATGGATTGTAAATCAGGTCGAAATGAAGGCCTTCCACCAAAGTGTCTGTTGAGATCAACAGCGGCTTTTGATCCGAACCAATTACTGCCGCATCATCACCAATTCCCATGAGGCTTGATGAGTTTGTGGGGTTGACATTTTTACTGAGGTGCTCGATGAGACCGAATTCTCCGAGCTGTGATATTTCTGTACGAGTTTGATTTGTTGAATCTGCCATCTTTGTATCGTGAATAAGCGGCCAAAGATAAAAACAAGAAAAGCAGAATGGGATGAACCGAGGTCCGTATTGAACACTATTGAATTTTCTTTTTATGAGTAAAAAAGCACTGCTATTTCTTTGCTTTTTTACCTTGTTCGGATTTTCGACACTCGGAATTTATCTCATGACGTTTGTTCAGGATAGAAATGCCTTCCAGACGATTTCAAGCGGACAACCATTTGGAATTCAAATTTGGAAAGGAACCATATTTGGGACCATTGCTGCAGTGAATGCTATAATCCTCATAAATGCACCTTTCTTCAGAAAAACCAAAAACTTTTTTGCCAGCCTTTTCAAAGAAACCCAATTCAATTGGTGGCTTGCGATATTCTGTTCCTTCTGTGCGGCATTTGGGGAAGAATTATTATTTAGAGGAGCGATTCAATATTCTTTTGGATTGTGGCCCACTGCGGTGTTGTTTGTTTTTATCCACGGCTACTTAAATCCTTTTAATTGGCGATTGTCCATTTACGGATTGTTATTGATAATCGTAAGTGCCGGATTGGGATATCTCATGAACAGCTATGGATTGGTGTCAGCCATTTCAGCACATTTTGTCTTCGATTTGCTGCTCTTTTTCGTCTTGCTGAGAGAAGAAAAGCAGACAGAATAAAGTGAGTTAGGATCCCGGTTGGGTGCTGTTGGGGCTAATTTTGGGTGTTTTGATCTTCTTTTTAACCTCAGCAACAAATTCAACAAAATCCTGATCTTGTCTGAAGTTGTCGAAATCAGGGTCTTCTATAAAATGCTCGAATCGTTGCCTGGTTTTAAAGTAGTCTTCCTTTTTGCACATTTCCAGGTATTTGAACATCAAATCCTTCTCTTCAATCAATGAATAATTACAGGCAACATTGTAAAAGGCTAACCCAGAATAATACTTGGGGTTAATCTCAGCTGCCCGGAGTTGATCCTGAATAGACTCCCCATGCCGGTTCAGCCTCGACTTACAATTTCCCATTTCAACATAGGCATCCTCGATAAAAGGATTTACACGAAGAGCACTGTTATAGTCCTTTACAGCTGCAGCATACTGCTTCATTTCGTTTAGAGTCCGTGCCCGGGCCATGTAGTTCGATGGATCATTCGGTGCAAGCTGAATCGACCTATTGTGATCTTCCATGGCTTTGGCATACATATCAATCATGGAAAAGGCAATTCCCCGATTTCTTACTGCCAACAAAAGATTCGGCTCATACTTCAAGGCATTGGTGAAATCATCTATTGCCAATTCAACATCGCTTCTATGCGGTGATGCTACATTCTGATTGTAATACCTCGCTGATCCCCGATTATTGTAGGCAAGTGCAAAGGTGGAGTCAAATTCAATGGCACTGGAAAAATCAGCAATTGCCGCCCTGAATTTCCCTAACCTGTGATGACTAACTCCTCGATTATTAAAGGCATCAGCAAAAAATGGATCAAGATTGATTGCAACATCCAACACTTTGATGGCTTTTTTGGAATCGTTGAGTTCATTGTAAACGTGGCCCAATGCATTGTATGCATCAACATACTCTTTTTTTAGTTTAATGGCTTTTTCAAGATCCTTTACGGCTTTTTCGTTCTTGTCGAGATTGAAGTAAGTGTTACCTCGGAAATAATAAGCATCGGCAAACTCCTCGTTCACTTTCAAACAGTTATCAAAGTCCAATAAAGCTTCCTTAAAATTTCCAATGCTGAAATGATAAATACCTTGCTTGAAATAAGGATCATTAGACTGCGCATGTACAACGTTGATTTGCGCCCCCAGTAGTGCAATTACAAAAACCAGGATGTAAGATTCTATTCTTTGAAAAAACATAATAGCTAAGTTAAATCGTGAAGACATCAAATTGTACTTCATTAACACTGTTTAACTCCAACAATTAAAGTATCATTATTTGATGAATAATAAAAGTGTCGTGACACCTCTGACTTGAACGAAGCACCCATTTAAGATGTTGCAGGTTGAAAAAAAAGTTTTCGAAGACCAAACAATTTGATCTGAAATACTGCGTTTTGTTCGAGATCTTCGGATTATCTATTCATAATTATTGGTTTTGGTTAGAAGGCGCTACCTGGCTCAAACGGGTGGCGCTTTCATTTTGCCAATTATTATTTTCTCAGGGATTCCTGGAAAACAAGATAGGCAGATTCGTTTCGAAATTGATTGAAATCTGAATCTGCGAGAAATTTTTCATGTCTCCCTTTATGTTCAAAGTATCCTGATTGACGAGCCAGTTTCAGGAACTCCAACATCGTTTCCAAAGAACCATCCCTTGCATGGAACCTGGCTATTTCCACATAACTTTTCCCTTGATAATCACTGTTAACTTGTGCAGCTTTTACAAAAAGATCTTTCGCTTCATCCCTTTTGTTCTCTTCTACCCTAATGAGCGCTTTTTCAAAATAAGCTCCTCCGAGTTTGGGTGCAAGCAGCAAAGCCGAATCTAAATCTGCCAGTGCCAAATCAATCCTCCCCAGTTTTCTCTGCAATTGTGCCCTGTAATAAAACACCATAGGGTCATGCGGAAACAGCTCGTGTGCATGGTCCAGATATTGGGTAGCATCTTTCAACTCATCGAGCAGGTAATAAATGTATCCCAGGTTGCGATATGCATAATCCAAACCCGGATCCAAAGAAAGGGCACGTTCGTAATCGGCTTTGGCCATTAGCAGATCGTTTCGATGGGCTTCAGCTATATCTTGAGATTTATACCTGGCCGACCCCCGGTTGTTATAAGCGCTGGCATACATGCTATCAAGCTCTATGGCTTTATTGAAATCTTTAAAGCTAAGTGCGTAGTTTTCAATTTGAAAATTGATCCAGCCCCGATAGTTATAAAAAACCGGATCTTCGGGAAACTGGTTTACACCCTTATCCATCCAACTTAAAGCTTTTTCCGGTTCCCGTTCACTCATGTGGTAAACAGCCAACGCATAATACGGAAGCGCTATCTCCGAATCCAGTTTATTGGCTTTTTTTAGGTCTTTAAGCCCCTTATCTAAATTGCCTAAGTTGAGATAGGCATTGCCCCTGTTGTAATAAATGTGAGCGTTCGATTTGTCATAACGAAGACATTCGGTAAAGTGATAGATAGCTGCTGCATATTTCTTGACAGCGTATGATTCAATGCCTTTTGTGCAAGTGTTTGTTTGTGCAAACGTGTTAAAACAACACATGCTGGTCGTAGCAAGTAGAAAAACGAATACCCGCATCGTCAAGGTTGAGTGACTCTTAGTGTTGCCCCCGTGGAATCGTAAATTGTCAGCAGGGCCCCATTGTCACTGGCTATTTCAATTACAAAACAATTTCCGGTTCCGCCATTTATTATGGGATTGTTGGCTGTGGCTCCCGGTATCAAAACATTTGAAGAACTATCGGGCACCGATATTTTATCCCAATTACAAGGTTCAAACCAATCCGTATCAATTTGCCCATTCCAGGTCCATAACCCTGCAGGTCCGGTTGGCGCTTCAAGATTTACTGTATCACTGGCGGAGATGGTGCATGAGTTTTGATCAGTCACCGTCAGACCGTATGCACCCGTCCCAAGGCTAGTTGCATCCTGAGTTGTTGCACCATTTGACCATAAGTAGGCGTAGGCCGGTGTTCCGCCTGAAACTGATGTTGAAATTCTGCCGTCCATTCCCGGAACGCAATGTTCCACGGAATCGGAGGTGGCTAAAGTCAAGGCAGGAGGCTCAGATACAGAAAAATTCTTTGTCAAAATACAAGCACTGGTTTCCTGGACCAAAACAGAATAGTTCCCTGCAGCCAAACCGTAAACCGTGTCATTTCCAAAATTGTTGGCGCTTGACTTGATAGTGTTTCCAAGAGAATCTTTCCATGAATAGGTCCAGGGAGCAGCCCCTACACCGGTGACTACAGCCCAGCCGTCTGACAGTCCATTGCAGGTAACCTCGAAAGTTTGGACAATTGGTTCTGAGCAACAGGGTGTATTCTGAACTACAGTTAACTCGTAGCAATTTGTGTTAGGCGTGCAGGAAATGTCATCTACCAAGACATAAACCAACCCATTAAAGGAAGAAGTCCAATTCACCAACGACAACCAACCCGTGAATCCGCAAGCATCGTCATTATAGGCCAGGGTATCCAGACCTGTGGTATCGTAAACAGCTACTTTGGAATCGAGAAATCCAGGGGTAGTACAGGTTTTAAATGTATAATTGGCTCCCAGACAAACATTCACCTGAACATATTCCCCGCCCATTACGCAAGTATTAATGACTGAATCACCTGGAGTGCCAAATGTAATTTGATTAGGCAGATTTGTGGCTAAGGTGTTATCAAAAGGGCAAATCACCTGGGCATTGCTATGTTGAACCAATAGAAACATACTGGCTATCAGGAATTGAAAAATCTGGTGTCTGAGGCTAAAGGAAAAGTACATTTTGGTTTTCTTAGGAATCATTCAATTATTGATAGGTCAAAAACTCGCTGTCCTATTCCATTTTGTTATCAAAAGGAGCGATGTGTGGAATGTAGAAAAGTACTTCAATTAAATTAGCGCACACTTCCATTCCTAACCCAGCAAAGGTAACATTCGAGTAATTGCTGTTTGTGCAATTCACCTTATTGAAAGAATCAACAAACACATGCTCACCAATACTCTTATTGGCACGTGAAAGAGTTGTACTGGGTTTAGAATGTGTCATTGTTGATTGTGTAGTTCCGGTAATCACATTGTCATTTGCAAAAGGTTGTCCAAATGTGTTAACAACTGTTGGATGTGAAACCAACCTGTCCGAAAATTTTTGTAGATGTGCCGTTCTATATCTAAGTAATTGCAAAACAAAGACCCGTTTTACTTTGAAGTTGTATAAAAATAGTCTTTCCACCCATAACTTGAAATGTAAAGTGGGGTAGAGTTACTCTGAGAATATCGGTAATACTGAATTTCTGAAGAAAGCCTTCATCTGCTCTGCCGACAAATACATAACAGGCACAATCACCAAAGTGAGGAAGGTTGAGAAAGTCAGGCCAAAAATCACAGTTTTGGCCATGGGCCCCCAGAAAACCACATTATCGCCCCCAATGAAGAAGTGTGGGTCGAGGTTTTGTGCAAGTTGAAAGAAGTCTATATTTATTCCGTAAGCCAGGGGAATCAAACCCAAAACTGTTGTGATTGCTGTAAGCAGAACAGGCCTCAACCTGGTTTTACCACCTTCAATAATGCACGCAATGAGTTCTTGCGCTGGGAGGTAACCCTCAACCAACCCCAACTCCTTCTTTCGCCTTTCCCGTACCAGGTCAGTGTAATCGATCAACACAATTGCATTGTTCACCACCACGCCAGCTAAAGAAATGATGCCTATACCGGTCATGATTACAATGAAATGCATTTTAAAGATGGCAATGCCCAGGAACACACCGATGATACTGAAGATGACAGAAAACATAATGATGATTGGGGTGGCAAGCGAATTAAACTGGGCAACCATAATCAAGAATATCATAAACACAGCAATCATCATCGCCTTGCTCAGAAAGGCCATCTGCTTGGCCTGTTCTTCTTGCTCCCCCGTGAAACGTAGCTCATAACCGCTAGGTAAGGGGAATTCCTCCATTTCCGCTTTGATTCTATCGACAATTTCTGTTGCATTGTAACCCTCCTTTACGTTGGAAGAGAGAATCACAACCTTGTCTAAATTCTTCCTGTTCACTGAACCATAAGTGGAAGAATACTTTACCTCAGCCACAGCCGAGATAGGCAAATGCACAATCTTGCCATCTGACTGATCCTTAAAGGTGATTCTCAAATTCAACAGATCACTCAAATTGTACCGATGGTTATCAGTCAATCGAAGATTGATGGGATAATCTTCTTCTTCCAACTTGTATTTAGATACTTCTTTTCCAAAAAGAGCAGTTCTTAATGAGGATGCGATTTGAGAAGTTGATAGACCATATCGCCTGGCTGCATTTCGGTTAACTTTCACAATCAGCTCCGGTTTACCCGTTTCAAGATCACTCTTCAAGCCCTCAATGCCGGGAATACTAAAGGATTGGATGTATTGCTGAACTTCTTCGGTCAGTTCAATAAGTGTTTGATAATTTTCACCACTAAGCTCAATAGAAACTGGTGACCCTACAGGTGGTCCGGCTGCGTCTTTTCCAACAGTGATCTTTGCACCTGGGATAGATTGTGCTGCAGACCTTATCTTTTCCATCACCTCTGCAGTTTTCACACCGTCCCTATCCTCGTACGCCACAAAGAATACTGAGATCTTGGCTTTATGTGGTGTGACTGATTGAGAGACACCCGCCAGGGGGTTGCTCATCGCATCTGAAGTTCCTTCGCCTACGTTTGCCAGAACCGCATCCACCACCGCCCAATCGTGCTGAAGTGTATCGAGAACGAGGTCTTCCAATTTCTTGGTTACCAGGTTGGTTTTTTCAATATCGGTTCCTAGTGGCAGTTCGATGAACACATTAACATATTGCGGCTCATTTTCAGGAAACAGATCAACTTTTGGGGCACGTGCATCCAGGAAAAGAATCGAAAAGATGAACATAAAGACCATCCCAATCAGGAAGAAAGCAGGGTTCCAACCTTTCAAGGCGAACGAGATAAGTTTATGATACGCGTTTTCGAGTTTGATCAACATATTGTTTTGGAACCAGAAAGAAATGGGTTCCAGCACATAGGCGTTTAACAACAACATGAAGGAAGCAAAGAGGATCAAGTTGCGCCATAACTTGAGGTCGAGGAGGCCAAGAACAATTCCAAACACAACCATCAGCCCAACGGAAATGAACAATCGCCTTCTCTTCACAACTTTCTTTTGTTCCTGAATTTTCATCAGGATGGAGGTTAGCACAGGGTTTATTACCAGAGCCACAAAAAGTGAAGATGCAAGTACAATAATGAGGGTGATCGGCAAATACTTCATGAATTCGCCCATGATATCCTCCCAGAAGATCAAAGGAACAAATGCAGCCAAAGTGGTGGCCGTTGACGTGATGATCGGCCAAGCCACTTCACCAACCCCTTCTTTTGCAGCCTGGACGGGCGGGTAGCCTTCTTGCATCAGCCGATAGACGTTCTCAACCACAACTATTCCATTATCCACCAACATGCCCAACGCCAAAATCATGGAAAAGAGGATCATTATGTTTAGTGTAACTCCCTGGGCGCTTAACAGCACAAAAGCTGTCAACATTGAAAGAGGAATGGCTATTGCAACAAACAAGGAATTTCGAATTCCGAGGAAAAACAAAAGAACCAGGATCACGAGTATAACCCCAAAAACGATGCTATTCTCCAAATCGTTTAACTGGAGCCTGGTCATTCTTGATTGGTCGTTGATTAACGAGATATTCAGATTTGGCGGAAACTTTATTTCCTTTGAACGCGCAACTATTTCCTTGATTTGATCGGAAGCAATAATCAGGTTTTCTCCGCTTCGTTTTTTAACATCTAGTGAAACAACAGGCAGTTTTTCGGAGCGCGCATAGCTTTTGCGATCCTCAAAGTCGAAGGCAATTTCTGCAATATCACGGAGGAAAACGATGTTGCCTTTTTCGTGCTTCACGATAATCCCCTCAATTTCATCAGGCGATTTAAATTCCCCGATGACCCGAAGGTTTCTCCGGAAATCATCGGTTAAAATATCTCCACCAGAAATGGTTCTGTTTTCCTGGGCAATGGCCTTTTCTATATCGCTAAAACTAACCTGGGTGGCAGTCATTCGATGCAGATCCACCGTAACGCTCACTTCACGTTCTTGTGCTCCCTTAATGTCAACCTTCGAAATTTGGGGCACGGCTTCTATTTCATCCTGAAGGTATTCTGCAAAACGTTTCAATTCATCGGGACTGAAATCACCTGAGAGATTGATATTCATGATCGGCATTTCAGAAAAGTTCATTTCTGAGATGTTCGGGTCGCGATCGAGGTCTGTAGGCAAATCATTTTTGGCCTTGTCAACCGCATCCTTTACGTCCTGCAGTGCTTTGGTCACTTCCACATTGGTATTAAAATCGACTATTATGCTGGAGTAATCCTGCACAGACGAGGAGGTAATGTCCTTAATACCGGTGATTCCCTTCAGTTGCTTTTCAATGGGCCGCGTGATAAGGTTTTCCATGTCAACCGGGGAGTTGCCGGGATAACTGGTTCCCACAAAAACCTTGGGCATTACAATTTCAGGAAAGGTCTCCTTGGGCATATCACGGTAGGCGGTAACACCCAACACAATCAGTATAAACATCAAAACAAAGACACTCGTTTTGTTGTCGACTGAAAAGCTCGAAAGCCCGAATTCCCTTACTACTGAATGTTTATTCTTCTCCATATTCACGCTTCGGTCCCGCGCCTGTTAGTCAATGATTTCGACAGGCCCTCCATTCAACACGTCACGAAAACCGTCATCGATTAAGGTTTCTGAACCATTTAACCCTGAAGTAATTTCTGTTTCACCTTCAAAGGTTTCCCCCGATTTTATTTGCTTTTTAACAGCAACGCCTTTTGTTCTGTCAGCCACAAAGACATATTCCCCCGTCAGACTTTGTTGGATCAATCGAGTAGGGATTATCACAGCTGAATCAACAGCATAGTCAACCACTTTGATGGTAGCCAACATGTTTGTTTTTATCTTCCCGTCATTGTTGCTAATGGCAGCAGTTACTCTGAACGTTCGATTCTTGGTGTTTACCACTTGACCAACGGACGATATCTTCGTGGCCATCTCTTCATGGATGGAGGGAAAACTCAGCAATGCCAAGTCGCCCTTTTGAATATCTGGAATGTACTTTTCGCTGGCATCTGCAACAACTTCAACTTTTCGCATGTCAACCACCCGAACCACTGGATTGCCAGGAGCGGCCATCTCCCCAAGATTTACAAAAACCTGGTCAACTGTGCCGGAAATAGGAGCCTTAACATTTGCCTTCTGGAGTTGAGTCTGAGCTGTAGCCAGCTGTTTTTCAAGTGATTCAACCTGGTTTTTGGCTTGAAGAAATTGTACTTCGGAGCCGATTTGTTTGTTCCATAGATTCTCTTGTCTCTGGAAAAGATCACGAGCTAAAACAAGCGCGGTATTCAGTTCGTCAATGGACGCGAGTATTGTTCGATTATCAGTTTTAGCAAGCAATTGACCAGCTACAACTTTTTCACCTTCATTCACAAGAATTTCAGTAACGACACCACCGATTTCAGAACTTACCATTATATTTTCATCCGAACTAGCTGTGCCTTGGATTTCGATATAATGTTTGAATTCTTTTACCTCAATGCCGCGAACAGTAATTTTTTTGGCGATGATTTTGTTTCCGGTAGTATCGGCTTCAGCAATTTCTGCTTCAAGATCCTTGATTTTTGTACGCAAGTCTTTCATTTCAGACTTGTATTTGGCAAGCAGTTTGTTTTTTTCTGCCAAATCGCCCCCGTTTTCGCAAGACGGTAATAACAACATTGCGATGATCGGAAAAGTGAATAAAATTTGTCGCTTCATTTTGTTATGCTAATCAAGTTGGCCAAGTGCTTGGTCAACTTCGTTTTTTGAGGTGAGTAATTCGTACAGCGCATTTATATATCGGCCTTTAGCGCTGATCATGTCTCGTTCTGCGGCAGCAAGCTCGACACTGGAACCAACCCCTTCCTGATACTTGGTTATCGACTTGTTATAAATCTTTTCAGCAAGTTCAATATTGGCTTGTTCGTTTTTAACTTTTTGAAGGGCATTGTTGTAGTTAGATTGCGCGGTGATGGCCTGAAGACGCGAGTCTCGTTCAAAAGACTCCAACAAATGTTTTCGTTCCAACAACTCAAGATTGGTTTTCTGCAAAGCCGAACCAGCTTTAAAACCATCAAAAATCGGAACCTTCAATTGCAAGCCCCACATACCAGATTTGAACCAGGGCTGATCAAAATCGAACAAATTGAATTCGGATCGTTGGGCAGAAAAATCGTAGGTGGCAAATGAAGCCAGTGAAGGGAAAAAAGCTGCTTTGCGTTGCTTTTTATCTAATTCCTTCAACTGAACTGACATGGTGAGCATTTTATGTTCAATCCGTTGAGTAGGATCAAATTCGGTAGTGAGAATGCTTAGTGTTTCGGGTTCTATCATCTTATTGACCTCCTCGGTCAGTTCTATTTCCTCATCGAGCGGAAAACCCATTTGGTATTTCAAAACAAACTTGGCCAAATCAGCTTGCCGTTGGGCAGCTTGAAGGTCAGTTTGAATGGTTGAAAAAGAAAGTTGAAGTCGATCTACGTCAAGGGCTTCAGAAAACCCGTTTTCGTACATCACCCTGGTATCGCTGAGGGTCTTTTCAACAGACTTCGCACTCTCTTCCAGTATTCGCAGATTTTCCGTGGCCACCAACGCTGTATAGTAAGCATCGGAAATCACATAATTTACATTGTGCACGTTCTTATCGTGCTGAATCCCCGAAAATTCAAGCAACGTTTTCCTGGCAGCCAAACCAACAAAGTATCTGCCGTCTATTAACGGCTGGTTTACACCGAATGTTAGGTTGGCATTGTGTTTCGTTCCAAAACTGACCTCAAAAAACTCATCTTCTGCAGCATTTGCATCAATAAAAGTTCTGGGAATCAAGGAAGTAGCCAGCTTGAAGTTATTCTGATAAAGTACTTCTGAGTAGATGTCTGGAAATCCAGCTGAGACCAGCTCAAGGGCACGTTGCTTGTAGGTACGCATTTCGATTGCAGATGCCTTGGACGACATGCTGTTTTCGACTGCATATTGCCTGGCTTCTTTGAGTGAAAACGCTTGTGGTTCCTGCGCTTTTAATAAAATGGAACCGGTTAAAAGGAGGATTAACCCGGCCGTTATAAACTTGTCCATCGGAATATCGGCTGCGAATTTACGGATTGCATAGTTACGTGCAACCATTCGGTTGAGCCATAGAACGATTCAGACAGCAGAAAATTGAAGCTGAATTGAAATAAATTTGGACTTCTAAATTTGAGACGATGCCTGAAACCTCAAAAATCGAAAATAACCTGGTCGGAAGAATCTTTTGACAAGGAATACAATTCACCCTAACAATTCAATGCATGAACACGATACCCAAAGGACAAATCTGCTCGCAGTGCGGTTCTAAGGAAAAGTTGGAAGTGTTGTACGGCTACCCGTTTTGTCAACCATGCAAAATCAAATTGGGCCTTTTCACAGACAACACTATAAAACGGCACTTTAAGACATATCTCGAGAGCAACAAGTCCTATGAAGCCGATATCAAACACCGCCTTGAATTTATTGAACATGATTTCATTAAAAAGAAGGTGAAGTTGTTACATATTCTTGATCGGTTGAATGATGTTGGAGACTGATCGTTAAAGCCATTTTTGAAAATCGAACCTTTTGAATTACTGAGAAAAGATCGGAACAAGAAAAAACCCTTTGCCTTTAAAACCACCCCGGGTAGTTCGGAAGACATCATCCATGAAGGCGAAAAAGATGGAATTGAAATACTGGTTTGTACAATTGGCAAGACCACATTGCACTACCAAGCCTCTTCTCTTGAGAACCTGCATGTCATGCTCAAAGTACATGGATATTGGATGGAAATGGGCAGTAAGGATGAAAAGTAGTCATTACGGAAGGTTTTCCAACCTCATGGTTGCGTACCTTTTATAAATCGAATCTTCCGGGGTACTTGATGGGCAAGTAAGAGCATTGTTGAAGCAACTTCGTGCTTCCTCAGGGGCATCAGTTTTCGAATAGAATATGCCAAGGTCATAATGGTAAACTGCATATCCGGGGTTTAGGTCGATTGCTTTTCGTATGGCTTCAAATCCTTTCTGCACATCAGCTCCTTGTGGAAGCCCTCCAAAAAATATCTTAGCCATAAATCGTTCAAACGATGAAGCGCTACCAACTTTAAAATGCCACCACGCCAGAAAATAATAAACGTCTGCACTTTGATCATCAATGGCCAACATGCGATCCGCAAAGTCCTTGATATCCCAGGCAATCTGAATTTGCTCCTTAAGAGAAAGGTACTTGGCCAGCTTGGCATTTGCCCCCCCCAACACAAGGATTGATTCATATTGATCAGGAGATAAAGTATATGCTTTTATCGCAAACTCACGGGCTGTTATAAATGCCAGTTTTCTCCTTTCTTCTGCCTCATCGTTATCTTCTTCAACCAGCCAGCCCACACGGATGTAGGAGTAACTTGTTCGCCATAAAGCTTCGTAGTTTTTCGGTTCAGATTCTAAAACTTCCTCCAGAATTTCTATGGCTTCCTCTTCCTTAAATTCATTTTGAAATGCTGCCGCTTTTGCCAGCAACGATTCAATACAATCTTTGTCACAGCAAAAAGCGCCCAACGAAACTGAAACAAAAAAGAAGGTGAGGATGTTTTTCATGAAATTCTTTGGACGATCACATTGTTTTATCGGTCGGCAAGACCCAAAACAACCAGTGCAATTATCGGTAATGGCAGATAGCCGTCAATCACCCATTCCTGTTCAGGTCTATGACCCCAATAGGGTTTTACAGTATTGCCTTCCAAAACAAAGTGAGATTTTAGATCGGCATCCCAATAAGGTTTAAGCACACCCTCTTCCCACATCCATTCATCGCGCTTTCCGTTGCGCCAGGCATTTTTAAAATTCTGTGTGCTTTCATCCCACAGCCATTCGTCATCGAGGTTGCTTTGGTAATAAGGTTTTAGTGATTCGCCATCAAACAGCCATTCATCCTCCGGCCGATTACCCCATTTGGGTTTCAAGGTTCGTCCATCCCACATCCACTCGTTGTTCAATCGTGAGCCCCAATATGGTCTGATAGTGCCTTCATTCCGATCCACCGCAACCTGGTAGTTTTCTTCTTGTTGTTCCTGAACAGCCACTTCAAGTTTTTGAGATTCGTAAATCTGGAAAAAAATGGCGGTCAACTGAATGTTTGAAATCTCCCCAGGTGTTACCATTGCCAACACTCTGTCATCCACTGAACTTTTTAACACGGAAAAACCTTCAGCATCTCTGTTGAAATATGCGATTTCGTTTGAGTTGACCTGATCTATTTTATCCCCGAGGTAAAACTTCCCACCAGCCACCATAAAGAGCACCTTGCGCATGCTTCCATTAAAGACTTTGCCCGGTTGGCTTCCAAAAATATCGGTAGATTGAAGCAACAGGTGAATATTGCGTTTATCATTGCTGGCACCCTTAAAAACGATATTTCCTTTTGTGGTAAAATAGACCGACCCATTTTGAGAGTCTGTCAATTGGCCGTTTTCTTTTAAGGTCAAAATTTGCTTTTCATTTCCATCAAACACATGGAATTCCTGATTCTGTCCAAGCACGATATCTGGCAGCACAAATAGCGCTATTGCCCAAATCACCATCTTAAACCATGTTTTTTGAATCACCATATTCTTTTTCGGAATTTCAAAGATACTCACGTTCTACTAAGGGCTTAAGCCCTTTGCGGATAAACGAAGTAAAAAGCGTTGCGGTATGAAGTGTTTAGCTTTGTTGCAGAGATGAAGTGGGTAAAGTATTTGGGTGCATTTTCCCTGTTTTGGGTGGCGGTTCACTTTGTGGCTGGTTGTTTTTTATTCAAACGAATTCCTGATCGGCAATTGAGAGAGGCTCGTGAAAAAGGACCATTTGATGCCATCATTGTTCCCGGGGTTCCTTATGATTCGGTTGCAGGCTGGAACGATATTATGAAAGCCCGCGTACTTTGGTCCAAGTACTTATTTGATGAAGGCATGGCAAAAAATGTGATCTACAGCGGTTCAGCAGTTTACACACCATATTTTGAAAGTCTTATCATGGCCGAATATGGACATGCGTTAGGAATACCGAGAGCAAACATCTTCACCGAATCGAGGGCGGAACACAGTACTGAAAACCTTTACTACAGCTGGTTGATTGCCCAAAAAGAAGGATTTCAAAAAGTAGCAATTGCCTCAGACCCTATTCAGACTTTCTTCCTATACAGGTTTTCAAAACGGTTGGATATTGAGGTTTCTTCCATTCCCATGAAATTGAGCCTGGTGAAACCTGAAATGGAAAAACCGTCACCAATCATAGATCATACCGCGGCATTTAAATCAAATTTTGTTGCATTGCCAGATCGGGAAGGATTTTTTGAACGATTGAATGGTACTATAGGCAAAAAGATCATCATGGAAAAACCAAAAGAATGAGTTTCTTCTACCTAAGTTGCCTAAGCGTTTTCACGTAGTCCATTCTTTATTTGGGAAATTAGTTGTTCCATTTTGGGAAATTTTCCCGTTTTTTTCATTGGCACGAAAATGCGAAAAGCACGATAAAATTTTGTACGTGTGTGATTATCAATGCCTTATGCCTAATACTTGGTTTGCCGTGCCAAAAAAATGAACTCGGTGGCACAGGCTTTGTCTTAAGGTGAGCAAGTTATTTAGAAAAGACACCCGAAAGGGTTCAACGATATTTAAATTTCATGGTTTTTGTTTGAGGGGGCCTTCCGAATAGGAAGGCTTTTTTTTTGCCTTAGATGAACTTCGTTTCCCGAGTCTGATATTTTCGATCATCCGGCCACACTTTCCACGTAGCTTTGTTCCTTCTGAGGGTAAAATTGCTTACACCAGGTTCTGTATCTTCCAACAGGTCCATCACCTTTAGCCAAAGCCGGAGGTGAAACATAAGCTTTGTTTTCCCAAATTTCGAAATCCTGTTTAACGTCATGGACATAAGCCCTGAAGCTTGCCCTCGGTAATATATAATGTACCAGGGCCTTGGGAAGTAACGCCAATAATGGGTGCACTTTGGACGGTCTTTCTACATGTTTCATTCTAATTGCAAGAGTCAGCGTAAGCCTTCCTTCCTGAACCGGGGTTGAGAGTACGAATGTTCTGAAATGGAGCTCAAATTGAGGAACATAAACTTCAACAAAAGAATATCCCAGGCCATGTACATGAACCTTAAACTCGGAACGAATGGTGCGTTTTGACTGCCCCCATTCGTTGGCAAAACGGTGCATGGCATATTTGGCAGTTAAATAGGGACCCTCAGTTTCCAAGCCTGAAAGGACCTCAACATCGTGATAGCCATGAACCACATCGAAATGCCCAAGGTCAACACTATTTTCAGAGGTTTCCTGAGGATGACTACGAATATCAAGCGAGGTGTGAATCATGGGACACCAGTTATCCCAACCCACTACGGGAATTTCCCAATTTGGGATATGGCCATCAGCATCATGATAAGCAAGGATAAATCCATTGATGTCACGCACTGGCCATGTGCGTGCAATTGCGGTTGGTGGTGGCTTGCCCTCTTTGTAAGGAGTTGAGACACAAACGCCTTCACCATCGAAACAAAATCCGTGAAAAGGGCACCGGATTTGTTCTCCAATCACCTCGCCACCATGACCGAAATGTCCGCCCAAATGCGGGCAATAAGCATCTATGAGGTGAACTTTCCCCTTCTCAGTTCTGAAAAGCACCACCTCTTCTCCCATGAATTGCATCTTTTTCAATGCACCAGGTTTCAGGTCGTCCGAAAGGCTGACATTATACCATCCATTCGGAAAAGGTGGGAGAACTGATTTTTTACTCATGATGCGCGGTTTGCCGAGACAGCAAAATTACCACATGTTGCAGCTTGCCACCAGGACAAATCACTGGTAAACTATCTTTGTCTGGCTACCAAAACGCACGTAAGGTAGCCGGGTATTTACATCAATAGTGAGTAGATCGAGATGCTTCAGATTACCAATTTCGGGTGGAATTTCAAGAAGGATTCCACTATGGGCCAGATTGAGTTCGTGCAATGTGGTCAGTTTTCCAATTTCTTTAGGAAGCCTGTCAAGGTTGTTTTTCCCAAGGATAAAAAACCTGATACGAGGTAAATCACCAATTTCAGGAGGGAGTTCCTGAAGGTTGTTCTGGTCGAGACTCAAAAATTTCAAGGCTTCCATCTGGCCGATTTCAGGGGGCAGGGCTTTTAAGGAATTAATAGATAAATAGAGCTCTTCCAGTTGAGGCAATCCACAAATTTCAGCGGGAATACTTTCAAGCATATTGTTCTTTGCAGACAGTTCTTTTAGAAAATGCAATCTGCCAATTTCCGGTGGGAGCCATTTCAGGTTGTTGCCGCTGACAATCAGCTTCTCAAGATTTCGAAGCTGACCTATTTCTCTGGGTAGCGAATCCAGTTTGTTGCTGAAGACATTGAGCTTTCTGAGAGACTTCAGGTTTCCGATTTCGGGTGGAAGTGTGTGGAGGTGGTTATTGTTGAGTATCAGAACTTCGAGATTCTCAAATTGGGAAATGGACGCAGGAAGTTCTTTCATGCCTTGAAAACCCAGTCGCAGTGTCTTTACACTCAATGGGTTTTTAAGCGCATTCTGGTAGTTAGTGTAACTTTTTTTGCCCGATTGACCAAAGAGAAAACCTGTTTGCAAAAGTGAAACCATAACCAGGAGAACAAAACGGCTGTTTGTGAAATGCTTCATCACTAACGATTTACAAACTTTCAACTTGCGCAATCTGCATGTCACAAATGTCTTGAATCAATACTTCTTGTCTATTCAGCTTTTCTTCCAATCTTCTGTTTTGGTCTGCCAATTCTTTCACTGCATTGATTAAAAGATAATTCAATTCTGAAGGATCAAAACTTAAATACTTCAGGCCATCTTTTCCGACAAATGAGCCAACTGACTCTGGCAAAATCTTTTGAATTTCCTGGGCGATAACTCCGACATATTCCTGTCCTTCAGAACCAATTTCAGAAGCTTTGGTGTATTGGTAAATTACAGGTTGAATGGTCAACACTTCCTGAAGTCCGGGAAGATAGTTGCGTACTTCCTGTTTCAAGCGGACGTCCGATGCAGCTGTCCAACTTCCACCTCCAGGTTTTGCTGCCGAACCATTTACATGAAGTAAATAACCGGGAAACTGCGTACCGATTCCAACATTTCCTATCCCGGTAATGCGCATCCATTCGTCATAAGGTGCCGCACTTCCACTGGTGGTAGTCATAAATCTCAGCGATTCATTGTTATTATCTCCCCAGCAAATCACTGGTTCCTTCAAATCAGAGCCTTCGTCCTTCAGGCCGAAATAAACGTTGTCGCTGTCCCAGGCAATTTGAATGCCTCTTTCCTGCCAACTTCTAAAACCTCCCGCCAACCCATTTCCAATGCCCAACATCACAGAGGGATTGGTAAGGCCAATTCCTACCCAGCCTTCGATAATCGCTCCATCCACCGGTGCGCTCGATGTTCCTGAATAGGAACTGCCAATGGCGAGGTTACCTTCAATGTCGAGCTTATTTACAGGAGTTGCTGTTCCAATTCCAACCGATCCTTCCAATATGGCACCATTCTGAGGTGGAGAGCTTAAACCTGAGTAGGATCGCCCAACGATGATTTCTCCGTAGATGTCGAGTGTACTGACGGGATTGTCCTGGTAAATTCCAATTGTGTTTTGAGCAGATAGTGAACAAGAGAACACTGTGATTATGAGCGCAATAAACTTTGTCATAATTGAGGTATTTGAGCATCTTAAAATTAGCTGAAAACATCAGTGACAAGAAATAAAAAAGGGTATCCCGAATGAGATACCCTTTCCAAAGCATGAATTTGTTAATTATTTCAAGAGCCGGAAAATAGCCGCGTTTTGTCCATCTACCTTCAGATTTACAAAGTAAAGTCCGCTTGCAAACCGGTGGGTTGAAATATGGATTTGATGCAGTCCAACCCCAGTTTCTTCAGTTTGAATCTGAATTATTTGCCCAAGACCATTGGTGATTTCAACAGCAATTTCTTCAGCATTATTCAGAGCAAAAGACAATACAACAGCTCCCTGTGCCGGATTCGGATAAAGGTTTGGTGCTGTGCTAAAGAGGTCAAACAATGGAACTGAACTATAAACTTCAGAATCGTTGATTCTGACATCTACGGTGCTGATGGATGGGTTGTTGGCCGAAATCGTAACAATAGACGGATCAGTCGGAATACCAAGGCGTTCAACATAAACCTGGTAAGTTCCATAATCCACATTACTGAATTCAAATTCACCATTCACATCGCTGTAAACATATTGAATTGGGTTGTCGCTCATATCGAGTAGCATAACCTGTGCACCTCCAATCGGGTCTCCAACGCCACTGGTTTTGTTTGCTCCCTGGGTAACTAGACCGCCAACAAATCCAGGACCACCGGGATTATTGCCTGCTACCATATTGATGTCCACTCCAAAATTGTCGGTTGTAAGGTTCACGACATCTGCCGTGCTCCAGAACAATTCCGAAGCATGATAGGTTGGCAAATAACTGGCATAAACGCTTGAGCTTGGTGTCAGCGCGGCTTTCACCCGATAGTTTCCTGCTGGAACATTCATAAATCCGTAAGATCCCTGAACTGTTGCCTGAGAGTCAACCGCAGTCAACAACAAGGAGTCGAGCGTTATCAGATATACTGTTGCAGCATCCGCAAAATTGTTTGCTGTGATAACCATTCCTCCCAGCCTGTACAATCCCGGGCCGGTGGTGGTTGTGTTCAGGGTATCGCACGTGGTGCTGGTACATAGAATTGCTCCTACCTGGGCCAATGTAATTGTCAGGCAAACCACATATGTTCCGGAAGAACTGTAGGTATGAAAAGGATTGGTGGCAGTTGACGTTGTTCCATCACCAAAGTCCCAAAGTGAGGTATTGTAATTTCCAGTTGAAAGGTTTGTAAACTGCCAACCTGTTCCAAAAACGGGCATGCTGTCGGGTTGTGCAGTGAATGCAGCCTGGCAAGTTCCGGAGCCACCACCAATCACCAAGGCATCGCACCACGAACTTTGGCAGGTTCCGTTATTATCCCAAATGGAAAGGCAAACATTATAGGTTCCGGCATTGGCATAAGTATGCGAGGGGTTTTGGGAGTTTGACGTGCTTCCATCGCCAAAATCCCAGCTCCAAACTGTTGGAGAACCGGTTGAGATATCCGTAAAGCTAGCCGTATTTCCACTTATCGAATTCGAAAAATTGGCTACACAGTTTCCACCACCAGTTGAATTCACAAATACTGAATCACAATAGACATCCTGACAATTGGGGCCGAAGATGGTAAGGCATACCCTAAAGGCACCGTTGGTATTGTAAATATGAAACGGATCATTTTGTGTTGATGAGTTTCCATCCCCAAAATCCCACAAAACCTGGTTAAACCCACCTGTTGATGTGTTGAAAAAATGCCACTCATTTCCACCCAAAGGAGTTGTGTCGGGAACAGCATAGAAGTCAGCCGCGCACGATCCCGAACCTCCAGTGATTGTAATGGTTGAACAAGTAGTGTTGGAACACCCAAGCAATCCCGTGCTGATGGTCAGGCATACCGTATATGTACCTGAACTTGCGTAGGTGTGTGTTGGATTTTGCAGACTTGATCCGGTTCCATCTCCAAAACTCCAACTCCAGGAAGTTGGATTTCCGGTGGACATGTCCGTAAAGGAAGCTGTAATTCCGCTTACCGAAGGAGCAAAAACCGCCTGGCAGCCACCACCGCCACCTAGGGTACCAACCAAGATGGAATCGCAACGCGTATCGGTGCATATTATCACACCATTTTGCATTTCCGAAACAGTAAGGCAAACCACATAAACGCCATTTGCATTATACTGGTGAAATGGATTTGCAAGGGTGCTGGAAGTGTTGTCACCAAAATCCCAATCATAGAGAAAATTGCCGAAGATAGTGCTGGCATAAAAGTTATAGCCATACCCTGATGAATCAGGAGCATATTGAAAAGCAGCAACACAGTTTTGCGCTGAAAGATTCGAGGTTACAAAAAACAACCAAGCAACCAGAGGCAGTAGTCGTTTCATTTTAGATGGGTTTTAACTTTAGGATTATGTTTATCAAACGAAAAAACGAGAAGAACAGCCGTAGTTATTTTAACTAACCCCCCGATTTAATTAAAACCCGACCGTTCTTCTTTGTTTAATGCTTCAAAAATAAATGAGTTCTTGTTTCAGAAATAATACAAATTCCGCCATTTCTCAAAATATTTAGAGGCACAAAATGCGTTAATCTTAATATTTCCAATGCTTTCAGCAAATTTTAATCAAGCCATTTAGAGTCACTCAACGATTGATTTCCAGCTTTTTCAATACCATTCCACGATTGGTTTCTACAGAAATCAGGTACAAGCCAGATGAAAAGGCCGGTAATTCCACCTTTCCTCTCGGGCTTACTGTTAAATCCCATTTCTGCCCCAACATGTTGAATAATTCAACCTTCTCGATCAGTGCATCTGAAATTTCAATATCAATATAGTTGCGTGTGGGATTGGGGTAAATCTTCAATTCTGATTGGTGGATTCTCTGCACCGAATTGATCAAGTGAAATGTTGATGTTTGGGAGGCCAATGGCACATATTGTTGATCATAGCCTACCGCCTGAATCTGGTCAATGGTGATATCGGTAGAGTTTCCGATCGGTGATCCAATGAGGTTGTCTTCCATAAAAAAGCTGACGTACCCTATTTCCCCCCATCCACTAACATCCATGGTATCAGTTCTTGAAAGACTAATATCATATCGCAATTGTGCTGACGAATGATTCGCTATGTACATAAGAGGCCGCAAAATGCCAAGGCCCTGGCCTAGCCATTGTGGATTTGGGGTGAACGTAAAGGAGGATTCTACTACAAAAGCGGTGTCATAATTCAGTGAGAATGCCAATCCGTGTAAATTTATAACGCCATTATTGGGCGATCCAACCACAATTGGAAGCGTGACTAACGATCCTTCAGGCACAGTATCAGTTCCTATCGAAAACTGAATGCCCGGTCCTGCAACTAACCCTTGTAAAGTGGTGTCAGGGGTCACCGGCTGATGGGTCATTCCCCAGAATTGGTAGATTTGGGAGGTGTCCAGCTCATTTACCACCCCATTCCCGTCACAATCTGCATAACCCATATTCAATCCAGAAGGAAAAACTCCTTGCCAGGCTTGGATGGTGTCAGCGAAAAAGCCATTTATTGTAGAGTCGGGTGAACCCATCTGTCCAAACGCTCGAGCAACGTGAAGCAGATCAAAATGATTTACAACGCCATTATTGTTGGCATCACCAGGCCACCTTAAAATTTGTTGGCCAAAACCATCCAAAACAAGTAGCAGCAAACTAAAAACAAATAGTATTCTTTTCATCAAGCAGTAATATTCAACAACCAAAGATATTTTATCGAGTACGAATCTATTGTTAGATCCGAGCAGTTGAAAATACAATTTTGATTATTTCTCAAAGCATTTAACCCAACTTGTCCCTTCAGCCGATCCAACCCCGGTCAATTGTGGGATTGGATTTTTAGTGGTACACTACATATTTTTTTATTGCCTTTTGGGTTTGGGTGCAGCCAGTGGCTTGATAGATTTGTTGTACCTCGCTGA
>PVBE011505318.1_pt1 | contig 66108 bp, 67 predicted proteins | sample 1631181 | NCBI WGS metagenome assembly PVBE01 (sample SAMN08397723, study PRJNA350692) | Marine metagenome, whole genome shotgun sequencing project. | isolation source: water | place: Pacific Ocean | collected 2012-04
CTGACAGCGATGCCGACAGCGATGCCGACAGCGATGCCGACAGCGACAGCGACAGCGATGCGGACTCTGACTCGGACACGGACTCGGACACGGACACGGATCCCGAGGGCCCCGGCATCAGCGGTCAGGTCTCGGTGGACTCCGGCGTGGACGTGGGCGGCAGCATCGGTCTGCTCGTCCAGGCCTACCCGGCGGAGGCGCTGGTCAATGGATGGCCCGTGGAGTCGGAGGTCTTCCCGGTGGCCTTTGCCGAGGTGGTGGTTCCGTAGAGCGGTGTCTTCGAGGCCTACAGCGCAGAGGTCGATCTCGGTGGCGAGAGCAGCATCGAACTCTACGTCTTCGCGCACGCCATCATGAACGATGGGGACTGGGGCGATGACCCGCGCGGGGCATACCCTGGGAACCCGGTGACCGTGACCGATTTCTACGTCAGCGATGTGGACATCGTGATCGATACGGACTGAGGCGGCCCGATGCTGCTGCTCGTTGCGTTGGCGATCGCTGATGAACCGGATTCTCCTCGTGCCAGGTCGGTGGAGGGCTCCTCCGACCAGCATGGCGGTTTCGTCGTGCAGGTATGGGACGACCGCGGGTTGATGGGGCCATCGGCCGAGATCGAGCTGACCGACTCGGAGGGAATGCAGACTCTGCAGCTGGTCGACGATGGCGAGAACCTCGACGAGGAGGCACAGGACGGCCGGTGGACCGGGGTGGTGAGCCAGTGGTCGGGAAGTGAAATCACGGTGGGCATCGAGACGGAGGACGGGCGCTGGGAAGGGAGCGGTGTGCTGGACGGGAGCACGGAACACCCGGTGATCGAGGTGAGCTTCGGGTTCCGAGGAGAGCTCCAGATTGGTAGTCAGACGGGCCTCAGAGAGGAGGCTCCGGAGGTGCAGAGCCATACGCGTGCCCAGTTCTCGGCGGGCTGGTGGTACTGGCTGGCCCTCTTCGGAGTTGCTGGCACCGTCTGTGGAGGGCTGGTCTTCCGAGCAAGCCAGAGCCCGAGGGTGCGGCCCGCGTCTCTCGACGGCCCCGTCTCTCCACGGGTTCCGCCCACCCGCCTGGAGGCGAGCCGGGTTGCCGCTGCGCTGGAGGAAGCTCTCTCGGGCTTCCGGGTCGTGGTGCTGGGCCCTGTACCCGAGGGGGTGGAGGTCTACGAGTGCACCCAGAGGGGGCCGCTTCCCGAGGAGCTCGTGCTCGCGGTAGAGGCACTCGCCGCGTGTTCGGGAGCGCCACCGGCCCTGCTGGTCACCGCTCCAGAGCGCCTGGATCGTCAGGGGCCGGGCTCCCCCGCAGAGCAGCTGGCCCAGCGGGTGGACCAGCGCTTCCCCTTGTGGGTCGTTGGAGGACCTTCAGGCTGGCGCAGCTGGCCCGACGCCGGAGAGGAGTAAGTGGGCCTGTTGCTGGCGATCTTCCTCGGGGTCGCGGTGGCCTCGGAGCCGGAGCACCGCCTCGTGTTCGAGGTGGCCGGGCCATCGCGCGGAGTGTTCAGCGGCTTCGTCATCGAGCTGGACCGCCTGGGTGTGCAGCGCAGCCTGAGGCTCGCGGACGATGGCGTCCATCCGCTCGATCGGCCTGCAGATGGGGTCTTTGTCGCCAGCGATGATGACGCCTGGAGTCGCTACGTAGGGGTTCACCTGGTGGGCATCGACCTGGAGGGTGAGGAGGAGCTGCTCTACGCGGGGACCGTCCGGACCGACGACACCCGCACCACGACCGTGGGCTGGGAGGTCTTCGCGATGGCGGAGGGCCCACAGGCCCGGCTGGTTCCGGTGGCTCGCCCCGGAGGCGCCGCCGTGATGTCCGAGGGGTTGCCGCTGATCGTGGCCTTTGGGTGGGGCCTGCTGGTCCTGGTGTTCGTGGGCCTGCTCAGCCGCAAGGCGCGCCGATGAAGGACTGGCGCGGTCTGGCCAGCCTGTTCCTCTTCTGCCTGGTCGCGGTCGCGTTCTCCTGGCCCCTGGCGACGGATCCCGGCGGGATGTCCGTGTCTCGGCAGTTCGACCTCTACAGCATGTTGTGGCTGGTCGACGCTGCGCCCTCGATAGACAGCCACCTCAACACCACGCTGTCCGGGTGGCCTCTCGGTCAGCGCCTGGCTCACGCAGACAGCTTCCTGCTGCTGGTGGTGGCCAGGGCGGGGGTGCCGGGCACGATCCTGGCCCCAGCCCTGGCGCTGCTGGGCCCCGTGGTCTCCGCCTGGGCGACCGAGCGTCTGGCAGCGCGTCACCTGGGCATTCCCTGGCCCTGGTCGATCATCGCCGGGCTGTCCTTCGGCTTCTCCGGACTGCAGCTCACAGCGCTGCTGGAGGGGCACCTCTACGCCCTGCTCTGTCCCTGGCTTCCGCTGCTGGCCTGGGCCTGGGCCGAGTCCACGCGGCCCGGCGCAGGGATGCTGCAGGGTGTGCTCGCGGGGCTTCTGTGGGTGATGTGTCTGCTCACCTCGGCCTACACCGGAATCGTGGCTACGCTGCTCCTGATGGCCTGGTTGCCGTCGCTGTGGACGAGCAGGAGGCGATCCTGGCGATCGCTTCTCGGGGCCGCTGCGGTGGCTCTTCCGCTGGGGCTTCTGTACCTGCTCCTCTTCGTCAGCGAGGGAGCCGGGGAGCGCCTGGATGTCGGGAACACGCGCATCGATTCCCAGGAACTGATGGCGGTGGGCTCGGCTCGGCTGGGAACCTTCGCGGGCTGGACGCTCGGGACCGACTTCGTCGAGCACTCCATCGCTCCGATCCTGGGCTTCACCGTGATCGCCTTGTGCCTCTTCGCCGGGCCTGCGCTGAGGGGACGGTCGGAGTTCAGACCCTATGTGCTGATGAGCGTGGGGGGAGTCGTGCTCTCCCTGGGGCCTGAGTTGAACCTCCTCTACACCCACAGCAGCAGCGATCTCAACCTCCCCTGGGTGTTGTCCCCGCTCACCAGCGTGGATGCAGCCTCCTTCTTCCACTTTCCAACGCGGCTGGCCCACCTGGGCATGGGTGTGTTGGCAGCGGCCAGCGCGGCACACCTCGCCCAGCGACGGGGGCACATCGCTCATCTGCTTCTGGTGGCTGTGGTGGCGGACGTGCTGGTCTTCTCGGGTGCGCTGCTTCGCACCGCCCGCATCCCGCTGCAGGCCCCCTCCGCCTATTCGGCGGCCCCCCCGGGCCGCGCGGTGCTCGAGCTGCTGCCGCAGTTCTACGGCGACACCAAGGAGAAGGACCTGGCCCACTACCTGAACAACCTCACCTGCTCCTACCAGGCCTCCCACGGCCACCCTCTGCTCAATCTCTGCCTGGGTACACGGACACGCTCAGGACCGCGTTGGTACGTCAGCAGCTGGCTGATGGGGAGCCTGCTCGCCGGGGAGGACGACGAGCGGGGTGAGGTCCTGGCGGAGCTGGGCATCGGCGCGGTCACCCTGCGCCCGGACCTGTTCCAGGCGGTGGACCGGGAACGGCTCGCCAAGGGCCTGGAGTTCAGCCTGGGAGCGCCCGTGGCCATCACGCGCGACGCGGGTGAGTACCTCTTGCTCTACGAGGTTCCGGCCCCCCTGGTGTCGGTGGACCCTGCGCTCCGCTACGAGCAGCTCAGGGCTCGGGGTCCAGGGAGTACACCCTGAAGGTGGATGACACCTCGGTGGGAGGCCCGAGCAGCTCCTCCAGGCAGGCCAGGTAGTGTTCGCGGAAAGTACCCGATGAGGCCAGAAGCACATCTTCTGGAAGCTGCAGCGGGATGTTCGAACTCTGACCCTGCGTCGGTGAGCCGGGTACGAAGCCCTGCTCCTTGGTGACGAGGGGTAGCTTCACCAGATCGACATGGACCTGCTCAAGGCCGAAGCGGCGAAGTGGGACCAGCGAGTCCGTTGGGGCGGCCGCCAACCAGGGGTCTTCGAAGCAGCCGTAGAGGTGTTTCATCGCCGGCAGTGCGGACACCTCGGCGTAGGCCACCGGTGCGGTGCTGCTCGATGGGGGGATCGCGCCGTTGACCAGGGGACGCCCATGGAAGACCTGGTCCAAGAGGAAGGCTCGAGCGTTGGACGCAGCGCCGGACTGGGGGAGGACCAGCAGGGGGCCACTCCCCTGGGCCAGGATCTGGGCCTGTGGCGACGGGGTCCCGTCCGTGGCGCGCATGGGCAGGTTGGGGAGACCGAGGAAGGCCTCTCCGAGCAGGAGTGCCCCGATGGGCAGCGCCATCCAGGCTGCTTTCCACCGTGGAAGAAGGCGCCTGTGCAGGGCTGCGATGCCCCCGCCCGCCAGCAAGGCCAAGGCTGGAGCTGCCAGGAGCATGGCCCGGTCGGGCCACCACAGGCGGCTCACAACGGGGACCGAAGGGATCCATGCAAAGGGGCCCGGCAGGAGCGCGTCTTCGCTCAACTGCAGCCATGGGCCACAGGCGAGGGCCAGTCCTGTGAGGAGCCAGCCAAGGGGGGCCGCCCAGCGCCGAACCGGCGCGCTCCACAGAGAGAAGAGCGCGGCCCCGAAGCAGAGCGGTGTCAGGCCCACGATCCCCTCGGGGAGGGCTGCGAAGAGGTCCCGTTGCTCCAGGATCTGGGCCAGCGGAACCTGGTGGCCGGCGTGGGAGACCTGGGTCCACAGCGTTGCGTTCACCGTGCCCATCTCGCTCATCGCGGAGAGGGTGTAGGCCGCTGGCAAGACGATCACCGTGAGGCAGCCGACTGCGCAGAGGGCAACTGGCCGCCAGGGGGAGACGCGCTCGAGCACGGCCATGGCCACGAGCACGACGAAGCCCAGCCCGTAGAAGAGTCCGGCAAACCAGTAGGCCAGGGCCGAGAGCCCGAGCAGCACCCCGGCGCCCAGGGCGTCCCGGTCCCTTCGCTCCAGCAGCGCTCGGGCCAGCAGGCCGAAGGCCAGGGGTGCGAAGATGGCCGCAAAGACCTGGGTAGGACGCCCGTAGCTCATCTCTCGCATCAGGGGACCGGAGGCCTGGAGGGCCAGGCCGGCGCCCAGAGCCGCCAGGGGAGAGCGCCACCAGCGCCCCGCCAGCCAGGCCATGCTGAGGCCGGCGCACCACAGGCTGGTGATCTGAAAGAGCGTGAAACCCGCAGGCCAGCCGAAGAGGGCGAGGAAGGGCTGGCTGGCGAGGCCGTCCAGCGGGAATCCGCGCATGGCTATCGTGTTGAAGGTGCCCGGGTACATCAGCATGCGGTCGTGCGCCAGGGCCAGGAAGCCACGCTCCTGAAGGACCCAGTAGTACTGCACCGTGGCGGGAAGATCGGGGAAGGAGCCGTCGCCCGGGAGCAGGGCCCATGGGCTGGCGCTGGACGGAAGCAGCAGCACCCAGGCGCTGAGGAGGAGGCCTGCCACGACCCACCAGCGCAGCGCTCCAGGCCCCAGGCGGGGCAGCAGGGGGCGCGGCGGGCGGGGCTCGCGCAGCCAGGCTGCCAGTTCCCGTATGCTCCTCGGTTGCCGCTGGGTCGAAGACCGGCGCCCCTGCCCTGTGCTCAACCGGGCGCGTAGTCTCCTTCTGAGTCTCCTCAGCGCCCTGAGCATCTGGCTCCCTCGTTCAGGCCTTCCGCTGGCAGCCGCATCGTACTCCCAACCCTTCACTCATGGCCATGGGCTAGAGGCAGGGTAGGCTGCGCGGATGGAAGCGAAGGCCTTTGTCGAGCGGGTGCTGCCGCACCTTCCGTCCAGCGCACCCAGCCGCTTCACCTTCAAGTCCTGGAAGCAACGGGGCCGGCCCACCGCCGAGGGCTTCGGCATCATGCCGCTGCCGGGCCTGGAGCCGGAGAGGCTGATCGACGCGGTGATGGACGTGGACCACTACGTGGGGAACGTGCAGCACGTGACCGAGTGCCGCAGCATCTCGGACGGGCGTTTTATCCCCCCGGGAGCGGTGCGCCTCTACCAGCGCGTGAACATCCCGATGCTGGGCACCCTGCACCAGGAGCTGGTGCTGCACCGCCTGGGCGAGATTCGGGGCTACCAGGTGGCCGCCTGGGAGCTGCTCAAGCCCGAGACCGATCGCCTCGATACACGCCGAGGCTTTCGCAGCGACTACAACCTCGGGGCCTGGCTCGCGGCTCCTGGAGCGGTCGGCTACGCCTTGTGCAGTGCCCCCAGGAAGTCCGACGTCGGCCGGCTGAAGTTCGCAGCCCTCACCAAGGGGGCGGACGCCGCCGCCGGCAAGGTGCTCAAGCTCGCCATCGAAGGCATGGCCCGTTGGGCGATGACCCGCTGAGGGTCAGCTGCTCACCAGCAAGCCCGTGAGCAGGCCGATGCTGCTGCCCACCAGGACCCAGCTCACCTGGCGCTTTCGCGTGCTGTCGGCGTAGGCGTCGAGGTAGCCCTGCTGGAAGTCCGAAGGCAGGTGTGCCCAGCACGAGGGCGGCGGGCGCGGCGCCCACTTGGCGCTGATGCCGGCCGCTGCACCGGCACCGACCAGGCCGAGGCCGGCTCCCTTGCCGCCACCGAGCGCCGCTGTGGGCACCGCCGTAGCCGCGAAGCCGGCCAGGGCGGCTCCCTGGTGCTTGCTGTCTTCTTGGGTGCCCAGGATCCGGCCCGCTCGGTAGGCGCGGCTTCTGCGGTTCGGTGCGGTGGTCCCCGCCAGGCCGGCCGGTGCAGGAGGCAGGCGTGCGAGGTCCACCGCCACCATCAGGTCCCGCTGCGTGGTCAGCACGAGGCGCTCCTCGATCAACAGCGCGGCCTCCCACCGGCCCAGCTCGGAAGGAAGTACCGGCGTGTCGTGTCCCAGCGCGCCGTTTTCCAGGTTGATCTCGCGAAGACGGTTCTCGTACAGCAGGCCCGCGTCGCAGAGTGTGGCCGGGCCGCTGCCGGGCATCCCGGCGCTCCAGGCCCAGCCTTCACCATCGGCCAGGCCCAGGGAGAGTTCCTGGTCTCCTGCCTTCGAGACCACGACCACTCCCGCGTCGATTGCGCTCAGCTCCAGCAGTCGGGGTCTTCCTCCGGGCGTCTCCATAGAAGCGGTCCAGATCAGGCCCTCGGCTCGGAAGTCCACGTGAGCTGCCCAGATGCGGTTCTCGCCCCGCAGAGTGCCGACCAGCCAGGCGCGTCCGTCGCGGGTGCTCAGTTGGGCGCTGACCAATCCGTCCGGCGCCTTCAGTTGAACCCGCTTGCTCCCGCGGGCCAGGGTCAGCTCCTTGCCCGAGACCCAGGCGCGAACCAGCTCTTCGCCGTCCAGGGCGCGCCAGGATCCGGCGGCGGGCCGGCTGCTCAGTTCCTCGAGGTCGTGACGCCAGATCCGCGCCTCCTCGCCGTCCAGGAGAGCGAAGGTCTCCTCCCCCAGCAGCACCTCGATGCGGTTGACGCTGCCGTAGTCCGCGAGCTTTCGTGTCTGAAGGCGCTCCCCGGTCTCCGGGTCGTGCACCAGGGCTGCGAGGTTGTCGGCCATGGGCACCAGGACCACGATGGCGCCGCCCCCCTCGATCAGCGGAAAGGGCACGCGCCCCTGGCGCTTGGCCGTGCTGGGGGGGAGGTCCAGTGGCCTGGCCCAGGCGAGCTCGAGATCCTCGTCGTAGCGCTCGAGGACGGCCGTCTCACCATCCACCCGCAGGCCGAAGAGCTGCCCGTCCACCACAAGCCGTTCCGAGGGGCGGGTCACGCCGTGGCCGTGCCAGACCACGTCCGTGACCGTCTGGGCCAGGGCTGTCGAGAGCAGCAACAACACCTCGGTCCCCTAACGTTTCCAGAGGCGCAGCAGCCCCTTGGTGAGTCGGCCTCGGAAGCTCGCGTCGTCGGGATCCCACTTGCGCTCGGTCTGCAGGAAGTCCAGCTCGCGGTAGATGCTCTCGGCCACCTCTTCCCGCAGCGCGAAGCAGGCGGAGGGATCCTCGTCCATGCCGCTGTAGGCCCCGGTGGAGATGGGCTCGCCAACACCGAAGTAGAGGCGCACGGGGCGGGGCATGGGAGTGCCTGCCATTCCGCGGACGATGGGGGGCATGGAGCCGACGGGGAGCTCCGTGAGCTTCCAGCTGGCCTCGATCAGTGGACCGAGAAGGGAGTCGACGATCTCGTCGGCGTCCAGGACGATGTCCCACGCGTCGTCAGCACCCAGCATGGCGAAGGGGACGATGGTGGCCTGGTGGCGAATCGCCAGTCGCGCAAAGCCCAGCCGCGTTCCCCACATCAGCCGGTACTGCTCGCCTTTGCGCTTGGCCACCTCTCGGGCGCCGCCGGGGAAGACCAGGACGGGTTCGCCGTCAGCCAGCAGATCGCCGCAGGCTCCGGGGTCCCCCTCGACCACCCCCCAGCGCTTGAAGAACTCGCCCCAGACTGGAAGTCGGAAGTGCACGTGATCGCCCATCGAGCGCAGGAAGAGGTCGTGCTGGTCCAACAGTTCGAAGAAGAAGAAGGGGATGTCCAGGAGCCCCATCAGGGTGTGGTTGCCCACGAACATGAGCGGGGCCCGCTCGGAGGGCACCCGGTCCATGTGGAAGAAGACCGGGTCCAGGAGGGCACGCCATGGATCGAGGGTGCTCTTGCAGAGCGCGATCTCCAGAGGGCTCGGCCGGGTGAAGTGCACCGACCGAGCCTATCCAACTAGAGTGCGTAAGACAGCCAGATGTCCGCGGGAGAGAGGGGGTCGGTGCGCTTGACCAGCCGCTCGTCCTGGGTGAGCCGGTAAGGGCTGAAGGTGAGGTTCTGGCGTGCGAGGACCTTGCTCGGGAGGACGCCGTCGATGACCGTCAGGTGCATCTCCTTGAGGTCGTCCAGCGCGCCGTCCACCGCCTCCGCCTTCTGCTCTTGGAGCTCAGTGCCGTGCATCGCGTCGATCTCGGGGCCTCGCAGGCTGAAGGACTCGCTGATTCGGAGCAGCTCCTTCTCCTCTTCCTCGAAGGGAAGGGCCAGCTGACCGGTGCGCGCGGCGAGCAGGTCCGCGGCGAAGAGGTCCCGCGCCACACCGTTGTAGGGCGCCGGGTTCCGAGCGGCCTGGACGGCGGCCATCTGGTCTGCGTTCAGGAGGTTGGGTGAGCCGTTGCGCCAGCTGACCTCGAAGGGTTCTGTCAGGTTGGCGTGCAGCTCCTCGCCGTCGAGCTGGTCCACGACCAGGCCTGCCGGCATGTCTTCGATCCGGACGGGCCCGTCGGTGAGCATGTAGACCACGTTGTGGGGGTTCTCACCGTTGAAGACGCTCAGGCGCATCGGGATCACGGGCTCGTCGCTTCGGAAGCGGAAGCCCATGCCCTGGACGTGGCCGTCGAAGCTGGCGCCCGGCGGCAGCCCGGTGTCCACGCTGCGCATGCCGGGATGCGGGTTGGCCCCGCTCGCGGCGCCCACGCTCGCCTTGATGGCGACGAAGCACCAGCCTTCCCCGACGTAGTCGTTGACCACCCCGTCCATGCCGTCGGGGTAGCGGTAGCCGTTGTGCTCCATCCACCGCGCGAGGGCCTTGGGGCTGCCGGCCTCCAGGACGGCGACCTGGTACATCCCGACGGCCTCCTCGGAGAGCACCCGGACCTCGTCGCGGCGCACCTCCAGCGGGGCCTCTTCGGCCGCCTCCATCCTGTCGGAGGCCATGGACATGGGAATGTCGTAGTTCCACTCGTCCCACTGGTAGAACTCGACGACCACCTCGGGTGGGTCGATGGCCGCCTCGATGTGGTTGAAGGTGGCGTCATCGATCTTCCGAATCGCGGGAGGCGTCGGGAAGGGGATGAGCATGCCGAACTCGTCGACGCTGCCCGTGAAGCCGGGACGCAGCACCATGGTCTCCATGCCGCGGGTGTGCATGACGTAGGTGCGCTGCACACCGGTGCGGGCGAGGGGGACATCGGGACCACCGGTGTACAGGCCGATGGGAGGGACCATGCCACAGGGGTCCGCCAGGGCCGGTGCGGCCGCGATGGCGGCGATGGCGCTGAGGGCGAGAAGGCGCTTCATGAGGGATCTCCGGAAGGAAAGGTGACTCGGTACTGCAGGCGACCCGGCCCGCTGACGTCGGCATCGCTCAGCCACACACTGCCGAACTCCTGCCACTGGTTTGATTCAGACTCGATGACGGAAAACCACGGACCCGCGGCGAAGTGGACTCCCTCCAGTCACCAACGGGACCAGAGGTGTCCCAGGCCGACGCGCTTGACCTTGCCGCCGGTCTCCAGGTGCTTCAGGGCGCCGGTGCCGGCGAATTCCAGGTGCTGCTTCTCCTTGAGGGGGATGCGCTCCGGGCCCATGTGGCCGCGCTCTACGCCGTCTTCGTCCAGCAGCCGCATCTCCACGATGACCTCATCGCGGGCGAGCTCGCGCTCGAGAAAGTCCCGGTGCTCATCGTCCAGCGGCAGGAGATCGAGCTCGGCGAAGGCCTTCGCGGTGTCCGGTCCGTAGAACAACAGGGTGTCGAGGGCTTCGGTGGACTGGCCGATGGGCTGGCCGTTCCACTCCTCCATCCAGAAGGCCACCTCGTCGACGGTGAGGTGCACCTCGTCGGTGGCATCCCCCAGCGAACAGCTGGTCTTGCAGTCCTGGGACTCCCAGGTCTCGGCGGAGTCCACGGGCACTTCCGTGGTGGGTGCCGTTGGCACGGACTGCGTGGCACAGGCGAGCAGGAGGAGCATCATCGGATGCGCTCGAGCAGAGGCGCCCAGTCCTCGTCCTCGAGCAGGCCCTGCTCGGCGAGGATGCGGCGAGCGGAGCCGCGGCTCGTGGCGTTGCCGTACTGCACGAGCAGTTCGTGGCCGTCGAAGCTGGGCCAGTCCATGCCGACGGTGTTGACCAGCCCCAGACTGTTGAGGTTGTTGTAGATCTGCTGCTTCTCGGTGCTCAGCCCCTGGTCTTCGCAGTAGACGTACCAGGCGACCAGGTTGCCGACGAGGATCTGGGCGTCGTTCTTCTGCCAACCCAGGCTGGGGACGTAGAGAGCACCGCCGGCCCAGGGCACCTTCTCGGCGCCGGGGTTGAAGGCATAGAGCCGGGCGATCGTCCGAGCCTCGTCGGAGCGGCTGGCCAGCAGGCCTGCGGCGGTCCGTCGGATGCCGTCGTTGGCGTCGTTGAACATCAGCTCGGCCAGCTCGGAGACCTGGGCCTTCTCCAACACGCCGGCGAGTGCGGGGGCCAGGGTGGGATCGCTGTTCACGAGCTCCAGGGCGCCGCGCAGGTTGGTGATCTCGCTGGCCATGGTGGCCATCCGCGCCTGGAAGGGGCGCTGCAGACTGGGGTGCTGCCAGCGCAGTTGGCTCAGTGCCAGCAGCTCGTCCGCGTCGTCGGCCTGCTGGATCTGCGCTGCGGCGGCCCAGACGTGAACCAGGGCATTGGCCTCGGTGGCCCCTGGGTGCGTCCGCTCGTAGACGGTGACGATCTCCTGCTCAGCAGCCTTGCTGTCGATGCGGGCCAGGGCCTGGACGGCCCAGCCGCGAGCGGTGATGTCCTTGCCGTGGATGGCCTCCTTCCCCAGGGCCGGCACCGCGGGGTCGCCGATGGTGACCAGGTCCTCCAACGCCCTCTGGCTGGTGGCGTCGTCAGCCAGGTTGCTGAGCAGTCCCGAGACGGTGCGTGGCGAGGGGTCCACGCTGCGAAGCTCGGACTTGTTGATCAAGTCTGGAGAGGGCGTGTTTTGTGCCGCGATCGTCGGCGTGGGCTCGGACAGGCAGGCGAGAGCGAGCAACAGACTCATGGTGTCTCCAGTTCTCGGAAGGAGAAAGACTCCTCGTTCGAGATGGAGACGCGGCGGCGGCCCTGACGCTTACAGTTCGATCGGGCTTATTCCTGTGCGTCGCCTGCGCCAGAGCAGAGCCAGGGGCAGGAGCAGGAGGGCAGCCTGGCCGTTTCCGTCATCGGTGCAGCCGCAGCCTCCCACCTCGCCCTCGGGGACCTTGATGTCTACGCCTGGAACCTTGAAGCCTTCCTGGATCGGCCAGCCTGGGTTCTGGTTCGCGATGCGTTCGTAGGCGCCGACATCGGGGGCGGCGCCATCACGCTCGGCGTGGTTGAAGTCGATGGGTGGAACCCAGGCTTCCGCTGCGGGATCGGCGGCGCCGAGCAGGGTGGAGGTGACGGAGGGGTAGAAGTCCCAGCCGGCCTCGTCGACGAAGTCCTTGCTGCCGGCACCGGCGGTGTAGTGACCCTTCAGAGGCTCCAGCCCCTCGACCAGTCCGGTGAAGACGTTGGAGCTGATCATGTTGCCGTCGTCGACGTTGCCTTCATCGGCGTAGAAGGCGTAGCCGGTGGGGTTGCTGACCACGTTGTTGGTCAGCACCATGCCCTCCTTCTCCTGCCAGGTGTGGAGTCGGATGCCCCAGCCTTCGGTGTCCACCACCGTGTTGTGGCTGATGACGATGTCGCTGTAGGTCTCCCACTCCGGGTCCGCCACGTAGATGCCGGTTCCGGAGTTGAAGACGATGTTGTTTCGGAGCGTCGCGCTCCCCCTCAGGTAGACCGCGATGTCGGTGACCGACCACAGGACGTTGCCCTCGATGACGAGGGTTTCTCCGAGCTCGGTGCTGTGGGTGATGATGCCGCGGTAGGCCAGGTCGTAGAAGACGTTGTCGATGACCTGGAAGCCCTGGCTTCCGGGTTCCAGCCGCATCGCGTAGTCATTGGTCCCGGCCAGGCCGTGGAAGAGGTTGCCCTCGAAGGTGGCCTCGGTGGTCCAGCAACTGCCGTCGGAGCAGCCCACGTAGACGCCCTCGCTGACGGTGTCGTGGACGTAGTTGTGGCTGAAGGTGATGCGGCTGTTGTCCTCACTCAGGTAGAAGACCGTGCCCCCGAGCTGGGTGAACTCGCAGTCGGTGACACTCACGTCGGAGCTGTTGCTGATCCTCAATCCACCCTGGGTGAGCAGATCCCAGCCCTCGCCGCCTCGGAAGACCAGGCCCTCGATGGAGAGGTGGCTGGATTCGGAGACGGTGGCCACGCGGCCCGACTCGCTCACGAACTCGAGGATCGCTCGGCCGGGCTCGTTGGCACGCAGGACGATGGGGTTCGCCTGGGTTCCCTCACCGGACCAGCTGAGATCCGAGGGGATCTCGTAGATCCCGTTGGCGAAGATGATCTCGTCCCCGGGACCGAGGGCGGAGGTCAGGGAGCCGACGTCGTCGCCCGGATGCAGGGTGACGCTGGCTGCGAGCGCGGTGGAGACGAGAATCACTTGCTTGCTCCTGGGCCACCACCGTGGCCTCGGTCATTGCGGGAGCCGTCCGTGTCGTTCCAACTGCTGTCGGAGGGTCCGGAGTTCTTTGCGGGGGAGCCGACGGCCAGGTCCAGATCGTCGTTCGTGGGGTCCCGATCGTTGGAGAAGTCCACGAAGAGGGCGTCCAGAACCAGGTTGTCGCCATCGTCCACGCTCAGGTCGAAGTCCGTGTTCGACGAGGTGGCGTAGGCCATGTTGTAGGAGGCGGAGGTCGCTCCGGTGGTGTAGATGCCGCTCTTGCCGTCGTTGAAGGAGACCAGGTTGGAGGTGATGGTGACCTGCGAGGTGCTCACGTCACAGTAGAGCCCGGCGCCCTCCTGGGAAGACACGTTGGCCACGATGCTGTTGTTGTACACGCTCACCGCAGCGATGTTGCCCGAGATCTCGATGGCACCACCCTGAGCACCGCCGTCGTTGTCCTGGAAGATGTTGTTGTTGATGCTCCCGGAGGGTGTGTAGACGTCGGTCATGCTGATGCCACCACCGCCGGTAGCGGCCGAGTTCCCCCAGAACTCGCAGCGCTGGACGTAGAGGGACGGTCCACCGGTCACGACGACGGCACCGCCGGCATCCGTGGCTGCGTTCTCCTCGAAGCGCACCCCATCCAGGTCCAGGGCACTGGACTCGGAGAGCACGGCGCCCCCGCGGACTCCGCTGTTGTCGTAGTAGTGACTTCCCGAGTCGGTGAGGCTGCCGCTCAGTACGGCAACCGCGCCACCGTCATCGCCTGAGCTGTTCTGCAGGAAGCTGACGTTGGAGAAGTCCAGGCTTCCCGAGCTCGCCGCCACGGCGCCGCCGTCGCCGGTGGTCGTGTTGGCGTAGAAGCTCATGTTGATGGCGCTGAGGGAGGCGCCTTCCACGTAGAGCGCGCCGCCGTCACCGCTGGTGTTTCCGCCCGAGACGGTCAGGTCCGAAAGGGTCAGGTGGCTGTCCTCGTAGACCTCGAAGACCCGGCTGCCCTCGGTGGGCTGGATGGTGGTGTAGTCCTCGCCTTCGCCGCGGAAGCCGACCTCGACCCCCTTGAACTCCATGGAGAGTTCGTAGGTCCCCCCCATCAGGAAGATCTCGGGACAGAGCTCGTTCAGGTTCGCGTAGGCGCTCTGCACGCTCCGGAAGGGTTCCTTGTCGGTGCCCTTCTCGTCCTGGCCGCTGTAGTCGGGATCCACGATCACCGAGAAGGCCAGGGGATCGTCGTCGTCGCAGTCTCCCGCGGGGTGGCAGATGCTGTGGCCGTCTCCGTCCTCGTCGATGTCGTCGACCTCGCCGCTGCAGTCGTTGTCCACGCCGTCGCAGACCTCATCGAAGCCGGGTCCGGCCAGGGGTTCCTCGTCGTTGCAGTCGTTCTGGCACAGGGTGTAGCCATCGCCGTCGTTGTCGTCCCGGTCGGCGTTCACCCCGTCGCAGTCGGTGTCCTTGTCGTCGCAGATCTCGGTGGCGTTCGGGTGGACCTGCTTGTCCTCGTCGTCGCAGTCATCGTCGCAGACCCGCCAGCCGTCGCCGTCATCGTCGCGCTCCTGGTGGGGGAGCTCGCCGTTGCAGTTGTTGTCCTTGCCGTCGCAGATCTCCGAGGCCTCGGGGTAGGTGTTGGGGTTGTCGTCGTCGCAGCCCCCGTCGGCCGGGCTGTAGCCATCGCCGTCCAGGTCAGCGGTGGACTCGCTACCCGTGCCGAGCAGATCGACCAGGATGGAGGGGCTCTCATCGTCGGTGGAGCGCACCTGGACACGGCCCAGGTATTCGTCTCCCTCCTCCTCGGGCAGAAAGGTCACGTTGACGGTCATGACCTCGCCCTTTTCGAGCTCGGCGTCGTCGCTTCGGTCCAGGTTCCAGATCCTGGACTCGCCGTCGATCAGCTGGACTGAGAGGACAGCGATGCTGCCAGCACCGGTGTTGGCGAGCTGGAAAGACTGGACGGCTTCGGTCTTCGAAGGGACCGCGCCGAAGTTGATCTCGGTGGCCGAGATCTCCAGCTTGGGTGGATTCAGGGCCTCGTATCTGCACCCGTAGAATAACAGTGATGTGATGAAGATCATAAAGCTTGTAGGCGAAGGGTGCTTTATAGTAACTCCGGCGCACCCCATGCTGCTCTCCCTGTCCATTCTCGGCTGCTCCGGCAGTTCGGATCCGGTCCCGACCGAGATCCCCGATGACGAAACTCCGAAGCCCCAGGACACAGGAGGCTTCAATTTCGACACCGGACGGGACACAGGAGTGGGTGAAACTCCCGAGAACACCCTGACTTTCGTCCAGACCGGCCGGTGGGAGATGAGCCCTGTGGGCGGTCCCTACACCAGCGTGGTCGGTGTGCTGGATGTGGTGGAATACCAGGACGGCATGGTTCCGCCGGAGGACACGGGTTCGGGGGAAGAAGAAGAGGAAGAAGAGGAGGAGTTGCTTCCCGAGGGCACGGTCTGCCAGGTGCAGTTCGCCATGACGGGACAGGCCGCCGAGCCGACCTGTCCGACCTGCGACTTCAGCTTTGACTTCCTGTTCTACGTCATGGACGGGGACCCCATCGAGTGCAGGGATCCCGAGCTCCCGGACCACGGGGAGACCCGTCGCTACGCCTTCGACATCGACACGAAGACCGTCTTCTACGACTACGGCAACTCGGGGCTTTGGCTGGAGTGGTGGCACGGGGTTCGCCAGGGCGACAAGATCTTCTTCGACTGGGAAGCCACGGTGGGATGGATCCCTCCCGAGGAGGAGGAGTGATCCTTCTCTACGCTCTGCTCGCGTGCACGGGGTCGGAAGGCTCCGATGATCCTGTCCACGATGGTGGGCCCGACGAGCTCGCCCTGCCAGACATCGACGGCGTGGACTTTCCAGCGGCCTACGAGGATCTCTTCGAGGTCGCCATGGGCGTGAACCTGGCCAGGGCCTGGGAAGGCCATGCGGGTACGGTTGCGTTGGCCAGCGAGGGCTGTCCGAACTGGTGGACCGGACCACCGACCCAGGCGGACGACAACGTGGACGAGGACGCGGGGGGCATGGCCTGGCAGGACACCTGCAAGACCATCGGTGGGCGCCGCTTCAGCGGCTGGGCCTGGTGGGAAGGCTCGCTGTCTCGCTCGGGCGACGAGGAGATCGGCATCACCTCCGAGGCGCGCCGAGATCTCGTGGGCGACGGCGTGGTGTCCTATGAGAACGCCGTAGCCTTCGAGTTCGACGGCAACGCGAGCGACAGCATCTACCTGCTCCAGACCACGGACAGCACCGACTACTGGGTCTACAACTCCTTCGTGGACGCCACCGTGACCGGCTCGATGCCCTTCGACGGCAGCCTGAGTCCCGGAGGATGGCGCACGGACCTGTACATCGAGTACATCGGTGGTGACGCCCCCAGCCTCTCCGCTCGCGGCAACGTCTATCTCTTCGATGTTCTGGTCCAGGACCGCTTCGACAGCGTGGTCATGGATCTGGAACTCGTCTCCGTGGAGGCTGCGGGTCCAGAGGACTGCGTCCTGGAGCCCCTCGGCACGCTGAGCATCCGCGACAAGAACGCCTACTGGTACGACCTCGTCTTCCTGCCCCGCTACCCCGAAGAGGATGCGGATCCGGACGAGGAATACTCGACCTGCGACGGTTGCGGCACCTTTTATGTACGGGGCCAGGAGCAAGGGGAGGAAGTCTGCATCGACCTCTCCTTTGCCTTTGACCTTTTGAGCACTCCAGACCCCGAAGACTTCGTTCTCAGCGTGAGGAACCCATGACACTCCTCTTCATCCTGTCCTGCAATCAGGCGGAGACCGCAGCGGTCTCCGACATCGATCTCTTGTCTCCAAGGGAACAGCTGATCCGGCTCTCGGTGGACCTGCGTGGCGTTCACCCGGGCGAGAGTTCTCTCGTCACCATCGAGGCCAATCCGGAGCTGTACGAGGACTTCGTCGACGACTACCTCCAGGACGATCGCTTCCTGGACCGTATCGAGGAAGTCTTCAACCTCAGCTTCCACACGCGAACGGGCGCCACGTACTTCGACCCTGCGGAAGCCGGGCTGGAGGAGCTCCCGAACGCCGTGGTGGCCTCCTCGATCGCTGACGAGCCGCTGAAGCTGGTTCGCCACATCGTCGAGAACGATCTGCCCTACACCGACATCGTCCTCGCCGACTACACGATGGCCGACCCGGTGCTCGCGCAGATGTGGAATCTCGACTACCCGGACGGAGAGACCGGGTGGGAGCGCAGTCGCTACCAGGACGGGCGCCCTCACGCGGGCATCCTGACCATGACCACGATGTGGTTGCGGTACCCGTCCAGCGGAGCCAACGCCAACCGCCATCGCGCCAACACTGTCAGCACCATCCTGATGTGCGATGACTACCTGGCGCGTCCCGTCAGCTTTGGCCGCAACCAGATCGACGCCCTCACCACCGGTGATCCCGAGGACGTCATCCGCAACAGCCCGCCCTGCCAGAGCTGCCACAGCAGCCTGGACCCCCTGGCGGCCCACTTCTTCGGCTTCTGGTGGGACATCGAGGAAGAAAACCTCGACAACTACACCACCTACCGTCCCGAGGACGAGCCCTTGTGGCAGGACTACGCCGACAAGGAGCCCGGGTGGCAGGGGACGCCGACGGCCAACCTCGAGGATCTCGGGGAGCGCATCGCCGATGACCCGCGCTTCATCTCCTGCGCGGTCGAGACGGTCTTCGAGGGCATGACCCAGCGCGTGGCCAGTGACCTGGACTGGGCGGAGCTCGCCGTGCACGAGGACGCCTTCGTCGACAGCCACCTCAACATCCGGGAGCTGGTCCGCAGCATCGTGCTGAGCGACGAGTACCGGGCTGCTCGAGCCTGGGAGCCCGAGCTGAACGAGCGGCTGCCCACGGTCAAGCAGGTCAGTCCCGCCCAGTTGGCGACCATCGTCGAGGCCAAGACCGGATACCGCTGGACCTTTGGGGGTGTGGACGCCCTGAAGACCCACGTGGTGGGCCTGCCGGTTCTCGCCGGTGGCGTCGACAGCCTGTACGTGCGGACTCCGAACTACGATCCGAGCGTTGGCGTGGTCTTCGTTCAGGAGCGCCTGGCGCAGAGCGCGGGCTGGCACGTCGCCAGCCATGATCTGGACGCCGAACGTGAAGACGAGGCCATCCTGCTGCACTACGTGAACGCGGACATGCGCCCGGACACGGACGAAGAGGCCTTCCGTGCTCAGATCGAGCACCTGTACCTCCACATCACCGGCATCCCGCTCGAGCCGGACCACGAACAGGTCGGTGTCCTGCTCACCGTTTGGCGCCAGCTCTACAGCATCGAGGGTGACCCCGATGCCGCCTGGGCTGGTGTTGTCAGCATCGTTCTTCGCGACCCTCGCGTCATCCTCTACTAGGAGCCGACATGAACTACTCACGCCGTCGGATTCTTCAGGGCGCCGCCGCCATTTGGGGCGCCACCACTTTCGGTCGATCCCTCTCCGCTCACGCGGAGACCGTCAAGGGGGAGCGCAAGTTCCTCTTCTGCTTCGCAAGCGGCGGCTGGGATGCCACGCCACTCGATCCCAAGTACGGGCCTGATGGCTTCAGTCCCGTCGGTGGTACGGACATGGACGAGGACACCTGGCGGTCGGAGATCGGCAACCTGTCCTGGTCGGGTGGAATCGATCGCCCGAACATGGACCGCTACTTCCAGCGCTGGGTCAACAAGACAGCTCTGATTCGGGGCGTCAACGTCCACAGCGCCGGCCACGAGGCCGGGATGAAGTGGATGATGACGGGCACCTCGTCGTCGTCCTACCCGGACTGGCCCACCACGCTCGCCGCCTTTGGGCAGGGTAACTACCCGATGCCGCACATCGCCTTCGGTGGTCCGGCCTACCCGGGGAACCAGGGCTCTGCGCTGGTCCGTGGAGGCGGTGGCACCTTGCTCGACCTCATCGATGGAAGCATCGTCGGTGCGGTGGACAAGCCCTCACCCGTCTTCAGCACGCCCGCAGACAGCATCATGGATGCTGCGGTCTACGAGCGGGCGGTCGAGTTTGCCGAGAGCCGCGATGGCCTGGGCTTGTGGCGCGCCGAGGACCTGATGGGTTCGATGGAGCGCAACATGGAGCTCGAAGGCAGGCGCTTCGAGGCTGGGCTGGACGACAGTGGCAACAGCTTCCTCGATCAGTGCGTCATGGCGGTCGAGCTCATGCGTCTGGGGCTGTCACGCTGCGCGATGGTCAGCATCCCGGGCGGTTGGGACACCCACGGTGGCAACCAGCAGGTTGGCCTGCAGATGGACAACTTCTTCGACGGCCTGAACGAGCTGATGGAGCACCTGTCGCGGACGCCGGGCCGGAATGCACCATGGCTCATCGACGAGGTCGTCGTGGTCGCCCTCTCCGAGCTGGGCCGCACGCCCATGTTCAACGGCTCCCGGGGACGCGATCACTGGCCCTACACCAGCATGCTGGTGGCGGGCAGTGGCGTTCGGGGCAACCGCACCTTCGGTGGCACGGACGATAGGTTCATCGCTCTGCCCTGTGACTTCGAGACCGGTCAGACCAGCAGCACTGGTGAGATCATCGGTACCGAGCACGTCGGTACGGCGCTTCTGAAGCTTGGTGGCCTGGACCCCGAGGATCACCTTCCCGGTGTGCAGCCCCTCACGGGTCTGATCAAGGAATAGTCCGTGCTCCTCGCCCTGCTCGCCTGTTTCGCAGGCGGGGACACCGCTACGACCTGCGATCGGGAACCACCGCTCACCTATGAGTCGTGGGGCGAGGGTTTCGTGTCCAAGCACTGTACGGGCTGCCACAGCAGCCTTCTCGAGGCCGGTGAGCGAAACGGAGGCACGGTGGGGGTGGATCTGGACACCTACTCGGGCGTGCTCATCTTCGCGGAGCGCTTTGAGGCGCGCGTACTGGTGCCGGAGACGCCCGAGATGCCTCCGGGAGGGGGCCCCACGGAAGAGGAGCTCCAAATGCTTCGCGAGTGGCTGACCTGCAGCGTGTACCCCGACAAGGAGGCTGCAGAGTGACCATGACGACCCTGGCATTGCTGCTTGGCTGCTCCGAGTACTGGGTTCGGGAGGCCGAGAACGTCCCGGTCGCTGAGCCTCCGGGGTCGGATGACGAGCTGGGAGACCCTCCCGAGTGGGCAGACTGCTTCGAGGGGCTGACCGGCTACTACGCCAACCTGACCAGTGACCATCCCGACGTCCAGGCGGACATCCTCGTGTCGGACCCCACCCTGCTGGATTGGTGGGACGAGGTGATCTTCGACCGCTTCGACCCAAGCCTCGTCTTCGGTCCCTCCTGGTACCCGGTGGACCAGGGCCTCACCGACGACCCGGACTTCTTCGCCGTCCGTTGGGTCGGTTGGCTTCGGGTGTGGAGCGAGGACGAACCCCTTCAGATCATGCTGGGGGCAGGAACGGACGCCTTTGTCAGCATCGACGGGGAGCTCGTCGCCAGCGTGAACAACGTCGACTACGAGCCCGAGACCTTCGATCTGGAGCTGGGGAAAGGCCAGTACCCTCTGCTGGTCTGGTACGCCCACCGTGACGGTCCGGGCGGCTTCCAGATGCGCTTCAGCAGCGGTGACGTCACCTACTGTGCCCCCGATTAGTCTGGAGCTTCGGGACTGGCAGCCGGGTGACGAGGCGCTGGCCTTGCGCCTTTGGGGCAACGCCGAGGTGATGCGGTACGTGCCCGGCCTCCTTCGCGATCTGGAGGGTGCGGGCCGCTGCATCGCCGCGGCCATGCGGGCTCAGGAAGAGCACGGGGTCGCCCTGTGGAAGGTGATGGAGAAGGGAGAGTTCCTGGGCGCTTGTGGGCTGCACGCGGACGGCGAGTTGGCCTATCACCTCCTTCCAGAACATCAGGGTCGGGGAATTGCCACCCGAGCGGCTCTGCTCGCCCTACGCCGAAGCGGGCGGCGAACCATTCGGGCTTGGACGCACCCGGACAACGAGGGGTCTGTCGCGGTGTTGAAGAAGCTGGGTGCCTGCGAGCTCGAGCCCGAGGAGGGCGAGCGGTCCTTTGTGGTGCCTGCGCTCATTCCGGCGGTTCCTGAGGAGATCGAACCGCTGTTGAGTGTGTGCGCACCCTGGTTTGAGCAGATTGGCCAGCCCGCCGACGTGGAGGCGTTGTTTCGCGACCGGCCCCCTGGTCCCTGCCGCAAGGAGGTGCTGGGCATCTGGGAGCGCGGGCTTGCAGGGGTGGTCGACCTGCTGCACGGCTACCCCGATCCGAGGACCTGGTTCATCGGTCTGCTCGTCCTGTCTCCAGACCGTCGCGGGCAGGGTTTGGGTGTGCGGGTGGAGCAGCAGCTCGTCACGGAGGCCCGTGTGTCGGGGGTTCAGCGGATGCGCTTGGGCGTGCAGTTCAACAACACGGCAGGACGGCGCTTCTGGGAACGCTGTGGATACACGGTCCTGGGTGAGGCGCCCCTGATGGAGGCGGAGGACCCGAAACCCACCGTCTGGCTCATGGAGAAGGAGCTTCCCGTCAGGTCCAGCGGTAGAGTTCCGGGAGCAGGAGGTTGAGGGGGTAGACCGGTGCTCCGCCCAGGACGGAGCGGAGGATCTCGGGTACCTCGACCCCACGTAGAGGAAGCTGATCCGCCTCCTCCACGGTCACCCACCGCGCCCCCAGGGTGTCGGGGTTTGGAGTGGTTCGTGGGGGTGTGTCGTCCACGGGATGGGCGGCGAAGAGGACGCGAAAGCGCGCGCTGTCGGGGGAGGGGCTGTGCTCGACGCGGTAGATGCCCGTGAGCCCGATGGGGATGCCGGACTCCTCCATGCACTCCCGCACCGCAGCCTTGGGGAACTCCTCTCCGGGCTCCAGGCGCCCAGCCGGGAAATACCAGGTGCCGTCCTTCTCTTGAACCAACAGAAAGCGGTGGCCGTTCCGAACGATGGCGACCGCGAAGCACCAAGCCTGCATCGCAACTCCTGAGGTACCCGGGGCGATTCTGGCATGCCGCGGGTCAGGGTTGCTCTACTCCTCTGCGACGTGGAGCAGGGCATCCCCGACGATGTGGGCCACGTGGTGATCAGCGAGGCGGTAGAGCACGCGGCGGCCCTGGCGATCGCCAACCACCAGGCGGGCTTCCCGAAGAAGCCGCAGCTGGTGGCTCATCGCCGACTGCTCCAGCCCCAGTTGCTCGGCGAGCTCCCCTGCGGAGAGGGGCCCTCGATCCAGGAGGATCAGGGCCTCCAGACGCTTGGGGTGGCCCAGCAGGCTCAGGATCTCAGCGGTTCGCGCGATGAGCTCAGGGCTCATGGTCATGGTGCTTGTGGGCGTGCTCGTCGTCGTCGAGAGGGGTGCAGGGATCGGCTCCACAGTGTTCCGGCTCCACCTGGAGCGTGGCGTGCTGGACCCCGAACTTCTCCCGAAGCAGTTCGCGGGCGGTGGTCTGGACATTCGGCTGATCGGCGACCAGGTGCGCTGTCACGATGGGGGCGTTTCCGTCCAGAGTCCACACGTGCAGGTCGTGGATGCAACAGACCCCCTCCAGCTCGTTGAGGGCCTTCCGCATTCCCGCAACGTCGGCTTTGGGTGGGGGCAGCTGCAGCAGCACGCGCCCGCTGTCGCGGAGCACGCCCCAGGCGCCATAGAGCACCATCAACGCGATGAACAGGCTGACGATGGGGTCCGCGATCCAGATGCCGCCCATCACCAGCACCGCGGCGACCATGGCCCCGGCCGAGCCCAGAGCATCGGCGAGCATGTGGACCAGTGCTCCGCGGACGTTCAGGTTGTCCCGATCGCTGCGCCACAGTCCCCAGGCACTGCCCAGGTTGATGGCCAGGCCGAGGCCGCCGATGACCAGCATGGGCATGCCCGGAACCTCGGGCGGCTCACCCAGGCGGTCCAGGGCCTCCACCACGATCCAGACGCAGGCAGCCAGCAGGGCGAGGCCGTTCAGAAAGGCGCCCATCACCTCCGCGCGTACCAGGCCGAAGGTCTGGTGGGGCATCGGCTCCCGCTGTGCGATCTTCGCCGCTGCGAGGGCCATCACCAGGGCCGCCACGTCGCTGAGCATGTGCGCGGCGTCCGAGAGCAGGGCCAGGGAGTTGGTCATCAACCCCACGGTGCCCTCGATCACCAGGAAGCTACCGTTGAGGATCAGGGCCCACGTCAGGGCTCGGCGCCCTCGGTCACCAGCACCATGGGCGTGCCCGTGTCCGTGTCCGTGGCTATGGTGAGCATGGTTGTGCATGAATTATGAAGATATCCTCATATGAAAGAAGCTTCAAATAAATTGAACCAACCTCTGCAGGATCTGATCGGGCTGCTCCAGCTGGAGCGCATCGAGGACACCCTCTTTAGGGGCCACTCCGAGGATCTGGGTTGGGGTGCGCTCTATGGGGGCCAGGTGCTGGGGCAGGCTCTGAGTGCTGCCGAGCAGACCGTTCCCGAAGAGCGCCAGGTCCACAGCCTGCACGCCTACTTCCTGAGAAAGGGGGATGTGGATCGGCCCGTGGTCTACGACGTGGACTGCATCCGTGATGGGCGGAGCTTCACCACCCGGCGGGTGGTCGCCATCCAGCACGGCAGGGCCATCCTCAACATGTCGGCGAGCTTCCAGGTGCAGGAGGAGGGGCTCGACCACCAGGACGCCCAGCCCGAGGCCACAGGACCGGAAGGCGTCGACAGCGAGACCACCCTCTACCGGCGCTTCGCCCACCTGATCCCGGACGGCGGCCTCAAGAACAGGGCGCTGAGCGACAAGGCCATCGAGATCCGTCCGATCCGGCCGGTGAACCCGATGAACCCGGGCAAGCGGCCTCCGGTGCGGCAGGTCTGGTACCGCAGCACGGCAACCTTGCCGGATGACCCTCGAATGCACCGCTGGTTGCTGACCTGGGCCAGCGACAGCCACTTTCTGACCACCGCGCTGCAACCGCACGGGGTCAGCTGGCTGACGCAGGGCATGCAGGCGGCGAGCCTGGATCACGCCATGTACTTCCACCGGCCCTTCCGGATGGACGACTGGCTGCTGTACCAGGTGGACAGTCCGACGGCCTCAGGTGCTCGAGGGCTGGTGCGCGGGCGCTTCTTTCAGAAGGGGCATCTCGTGGCATCGACCCTTCAGGAAGGGCTCATCCGGCGTTGGAGCTGATCAGCCAGCCTTGAAGCGCTCGGCCCACTCCTCGTTGAGAGAGTCGCCCTGGCGCGCGAGGGCCGGCAGGACCGGGTCCTCGCAGGACTCACCCAGAAGCTCCAGGACGCGGTGGACCGAGCCGCTGAGGTCTCGCACGAGCTCCTCGTAGCTCAGGGTGAGGGATCCGGGAAGCTCTCGGTCCCAGGCGGCCTCGGAGCGCTCGATGTCGTCGAGACAGCGCTGGATGAGCCGTCGGTTGTAGCGAGGCCGCCGGAGCTCGGTCTGGAAGTCCGCCCAGCGGTTGGTCTGTCGTGCTCGGGCCCAGCTGACGGCCTGTGCGATGCGGTCCTGGCGGACGATTCTCAGGAACACCTCGGCGCTGAAGCCACCCCAGCGCTCCCAGTGGTGGCGGTGCACCTTCATGCCAAACCAACCGCTAGGACCGGTACGCAGGGCCTCGACCCGGTTCAGGTGCTCGTCCAGGTGGGAGCGCTTCCAGCTGCGGCCCGCCAGGCCGACCAGAGGTCCCTGCAGCAGCCTGTGAGACCGGGAACCAGCCCGTACCGTCCAGTCGCGGAGCTGCATCGGGTTGCAGTACTCCTTTGGGGCTCCCACGCCTCCGGTGTCCCAGAGAGCCCGGCACAAGAGGGTGGAGCCCGTGCGGGGAGTGGAGGCCACGATGTAGCGTCGCCGCCGTCCCTCGAAGGGGGCCAGGTCCCAGCTGGGATCGTTGCGAGGGTCGAGCAGCATGAGCGGATAGGGTGCAGAGGAAGCCAGCGGTTCTTAGCCCGCTGGGTCCGTCCGAGGAGCTTTCGTCATGGTGCTGACGTGGATGCTGGGCTGTACAGCGGGAGACCTGGACACGGCGGAGTCCTTGGAAGCCCTCGCCTTTCGTGGCGACCAGGGGGTGGGCTACTCCACGGAGGTGCTCACCACCACGGATCCGATGGGCGCGGAGCGGGTGCTGAGCCTGGCGCACTGGTACCCGACCACCGACACCAGCGGGTCCGACGCCGAGTACCTGGGATGGAAGCGCGAGGACGTGTGGGAGGACGCCACCATGTCCAGCCCCGACGCTCCGGTGGTGGTCTTCAGTCACGGGCACCGGGGCTATCCCCAGGGCAGCGGCTTCCTGATGGTGCACCTGGCCTCGTGGGGCTTCCACGTGGTCGCCTTGGAGCACGCCGGGGACACGACCTTCGACGACGCCGACCGCGACACCGACATCTACTACCAGCGCCCGGCGGACGTGAGCGCGACCCTGGATCACCTGGGGGTGGACGAAGCGCTTGCCGGGGGGCACAGCTTCGGGGGCTACACCCTCTATGCCCTGGCGGGTGCGAGCTACGACCCCGCGGTCTACGCCTGCGACGAGCCCCGCCATGGCTTCTGCGACACCATGACGGACGAGACCCGCGCGCTCTTCGCTGCGGGTTTTCGCGACGAGCGCATCCGGGCCATCGTGCCCATGGCGAGCGGGGACGCGGACCTCTTTGGCGAGGGCCTGGCCGATGTCGAGGTTCCGGTCATGATGATGAGCGGAGACTGCGACCATCTTCCGGGTTCCGTCGCCGATGACCTGTGGACCGGCTTTTCGGGCGAGGGCGACATCGGGGTGGTCATCGCGGACGGGGGGCATCAGACCTTCACGAACTTCGCGGGTCTGTTGGACGACTGCGACCCCCTCATCGACCCCGAGGAGGGGTGGACCATCATCCAGGGCTGGACGCTGGCCTATGCGCGCTACCACCTGCTCGGCGACGAGCAGATGTCCACGGTCCTGGCGGGGGAAACCCGGTGGTCCGAGGCACGCTCGCTGCGCTGAGAGGGAAGAGATCGCCTCGTAGATCACGCTCCGACCGCCAGGGCGCGCTCGAGCTCAGTCCAGGGATGCCATCCCCGCCACCCGGCCAGTCAGGTAGCAGGCGGTGATGGAGCCGGAGAAGCCGTCGCCCACCGCATCGGAGCCCAGGAAGCCGGCGGCCTCGCCCACAGCGAAGAGACCCGGAATCACATCGCCCGAGCTGTCCAGGACCCGCGCCTCGTCATCGATTCGGGTCCCGACGAAGGCCTTGGCGGGCCCGGGGACCAGAGGAGCGCCGACATAGGGCCCGTTGCCCAGGTTGATCAGCCATCGCGGGTCCTTTCCAAAGGCGGTGTCTTCGCTGCCCGCGACCATCGCTCGGTAGGCGTCGACTTCCTCCACCAGCCCGGGCCCGTCGATTCCCAGGATCTCCGCCAGCTCCAGCACCGTGTCGGCCTGGGTGAGCGCTCCCAGCGCGACCGCCTCGTCGGTGCTCAGCGATTCCTGCTGGTCCCGGTCCTCCCAGAGGTAGGCGGGAATGGCCAGCCCCGACTCGGCGATCTGGGTCGTGCCGAAGAGCCACAGCTGTTGCCCCTCGCTCTCCAGGAAATGGTCCACCATCTGAAAGCCACGGATCTCGGTCTCGTCGACCACGCGGCGGCCGGAGCTTCCGACGATCATGGACTGCTGGAGCCAGATCACCCAGAGGGCCTCTTTCGGTCGCTCTTCCCGCGGGTCCGCCAGCGAGTGGAAATACACACCGAAGTTGCCCTGGTTGTGGATCTGGGCCCCTGCACCTTCGAGCATCTCCAGCCCCAGCCCCACGGAGGTCGGGGCGGCCTCGTAGACCAGGGCCAGGTCCTCGAACTCCGGGCGATCCTGGCGGACGCGGTCCAGATCTCGGGCGAAGCCTCCGGTGGCCACGATGGTCGATCGGGCCTGGATCCAACCCTCCTCGCCGCTCTCCAGCCGAGTCACCCGAGCACCGATGACCGCTCCTCCGTCGAGGAGAAGCTCCTCCGCCTGGGTGTTCAGCCAGATCTCCTGGACCTCGTCGATCAAGGGAGCGAGGCTCGGTGGGCCCTGGGTGTTGATGTGCAGCCGGTCTGTCTCTCCTGCCGCGGGGTCGTCCACGATCACATTGAAGTCCACGCCGAACTCATCCAGCCAGACCAGGGTCTCGGCAGACTCGTAGATCAGGCGCTGAACCCAGGGATCCTCCGGGTCCCCGCCGTTGGTGAACTCCGCCCACTCCGAGAGCGCCTGCTCCGGGGAGTCGCTCACCTGGACCTGCTCCTGGAGGGGTGTGCCGACCGCAAAGAAGTTCCCTGCGTACCAGCCCGCTCCCCCCGCCTGGCTCGAGCGCTCGATGAGCAGGACCTCGGCGCCAGCCCGCTGGGCCTCGATCGCTGCGGCCAGCCCCGACGGGCCCGAGCCGATGACCAGTACGTCCACCTGTGCGAGGGCGTCCGTCCCCGAATCGGGGGCGTCGTCCCCCGTACAGGCCGCGATGCACAACAGGGGGAGAAGTCCCCAGGTGGAGCGCGAAGCCATCAGTCTCCTCCCAGCCGCTGAAGCAGGTCGCGGAGGGTGGACCCGTCGAAGCCCGACTGGTCCAGCGAGCTCCCGCCTTCCAGGAGCAGGGTCATCACCCCGTCGATGTCCTTGCGACCGTAGTGCAGGGCCTGCCAGGCGAGACTCCAGGCCGGGGGCCCGGGTTCGTCCAGGAAGTCAGCAGAGGGGCTGCGGTTCAGGTCGCTTCCTGCGGCGATGAGCAGGCCTGTGCTCTGCAGTGGGGCGCCGTCGTGGATCGCCCGATCCAGGGCGGTGCAGTCGGACCAGTCGGTCGCGTTGGGATCGAACTCCGGCCTCAGGGGGCCCCGGTGTGGATCACCACGCTGCTGTTCCAGCAGGCAGGCCAGGATCTCCGGCCGGGCCAGGGCTCGGTGGAGCAGGGTGGTGGGGTGCGCCGAGCTTCGGTGCTCGGACTCGGTGTCCGCGCCCAGGCTCAGCAGGCCCCGCACCACCTCCAGGTTGCCGAGGTCGACGGCCAGCCCGAGCGGCCACTCCGCGTCCTCCTCCGGCTCCAGCGGAAGGCCGGCCTGGATGACCTTCAGGACCGCTTCCCAGGAGGTGTCGGCGCTCAGCCATTCGGCGAAAGCGGCCCCGTCCGTGGCCAGAATCTCGCGTCGTGGTCCCGCATCGGGGGCCAGTGTCCGGGCGTGGGCCTCGATCTCGCGGAGGACCTGGGCGGGCACCTTGGGGTGCCGAGGTCCCTCGGTCAACAGGTCTGCCGCGCTCTGGAGTACGCGGCCGCCGGGGAGGCAGCTGTCCTGGGAGAACCACAGGAACTGACCATCCTTGACCCGGACCCCGGCCATCATGGGGCTCTGCGACCAGATCCACTGCACGGGGCGGGCCATTGGGCAAGTATGCACTGGTGCAGTCTCCGTGTTCGGAGTTGCAGGGCGCGGGTGAGCGCTCGGATCTCGAGGAGCCGGAGTAGAACGCGATGGATCTCAGCAAGGAAGCGGCCGCCATCGAAAAGGCCTGGCGCGGACGAAAGATCAAGCATCTGGATTCGGTTCCTCAGTTGGGTTCGGCCAGGTACCCGCTCCTTCGCATCCGAGAGATCGCGCGCCGCTCCCTGACCGCTCGGTCGGCGGTGGAGATCAACTTCCTCGAGGACATGGCCGTCTTCCTCACCAGCTGCCAATACGTTCCCGATCCCGAGCTGCATGGGAGCGCGGACCGCTGGCAGACGGCCGAGCAGTTTGAGGCGCTGAAGAAAGGAGACTGCGAGGAGTTCTCGCTCTGGAGCTGGAAGAAGCTCTTGGTGCTCGGCTACGACGCTCGACTGACCCTGGGGCGCTTCAAGGGCGGCGGTCACGTCTGGGTGACGCTCTTCATCGAGGGCGCTGCCCATATCTACGAGGGCACCCAGGGCTTGGGGTATTCGGTGGAACCGACCACCACATCGGTGCAGCGGGCGCAGGACTACGAGCCCCACTGCTCGATCGACGCCCGGCTGCAGTTTTATCGGCACGTGTGACGAGTCGAGGCATTCCCGCCGGTCACCGCTCGCGCCCGAGTCCTTCACCTTCCGAAGCTCCTCCGAGAGCGACGGGAAGCCCGAAGTCTCTCCCTGGACCTCGGTCCCGACGACGGACGGGCTGCTTGTCGGCCAACCCGTGACCGGGATAGGCAATCCGACTGGGTCCTACGGGACGCTGGAACGCCATTTCCGAGGGACCGCATGCCTGAGTCAGAGAACTGGAAGAGCCGAGTGAGCCTGTTCACCGAAGGCGTCGGACTCGAGTACGACGACGTGACCGCACGCCTGGTGAAGATCGTGGGCGACCCCAACGACGAAGGGGTAGCGCTGCTGTCCAATCGTCATGACGCTCCCGACGACCTGCTTCGAGAGCAGTTCCCCGGGGTGCCCGCGGCGAAGCTCAACCGCGCCATCCGGAAGCTGAGGAGCGGTGAGTCCACGGTCGAAGCCACGTCTGTCCCTGCGGCAGTGCTCCCGCAGCCCCCCGACGACGAGAGCTTCCTCGCGGCCCTCAAGATCGGCGGCATCGCGAAGGTGAGCGGGACGGACGTCAACGCCGCGCTGCGCGCCCTGCTCGCCCGCGATCTCGGTCTCTACAGCCTCCCGGAACAACTCCTGCACGCCATGGAGTCCCATGCCGAGTCGCTGGACGAGCCCGTGGACGAGACCTTCTACGAGCTCCAGAAGCTCGTCACGGAGCGACGCTACGGCGACATCCTCAGCTCCCTGGGCGTACACGGCCGCCTGGTGAGCGAGTCACGCAAGAAGCGGCTCTTCGAGCGTATGAACTCCATCTGGGGCTCGCTCCACGGTTTCCAGGCGCGCCTGGACGGCTGGATCAAGTCCTGGACGGACAGGATGAACAATCCCGCGGCGATCATGACGAGCATGGCGGCGGTGCTCGGCGCCGGGTCCGGCCCCCCCGCCCACATGATGGAGCACCCGGACACCGGGCCTGTGCGCGATGCTGCCGAAGGGGTCGTCAATCAGCTCAACAAGACCTTTGCGGGGACCGGCATCCCCGTCGCCCGCGCACTCGCCTACGACGCGCTCAGGGTCAAGAAGATCCTTGAGGACGAGCGCCTCCCGGCGGCGGTGGGCGCATCCTCGCGCGAAGAGATGCTCAAGAAGCTGAAGGTCGGGGTCACCGCCGACTACGTGCGCAGCGAGCGTGACCTCGCCACCTACGTGCTCTCCATCCTGGATCTCGCAAATGTTCCGGCAGCGAGCGAGCCCGGATACCTCGTGGCCCTGCATCAACTCGGCAGCAACATCCCGTGGGAGAAGCTCGGGGTGGGCACGAAGGGCCAACACCAGACGTTCTGAGGAGGGTAGAGATGAGTCTCAAGAGCTACGGCAGTTACAGCGAAGACTACGAACGGTCCAAGGCGCTCAAGTCGCCGGACGCGGGGGTCCGCCGAAGAGCCAAGGCGGCGCGCAGCGAGCGGCTCGACGGCCTGCGCGAGAAGGCCAAGTCCCCCAGTGCGCCGCCTGCGGTACATCGGGAAGAAGACAAGCTCTACGACCCCAAGCTCGTGCGCCTGAAGATCGGCCACCCGAACCCGACCGCCGAGCGCCTGCACGTGGTCCTGATCGACAACTCCGGGTCGAACCGGAAGATCGCCCAACACCTGCGCAAGACCTCGGGCTATCTACTCGCTACGCTCGGTTCGCTGGATCCCGAGTCCCAGCTCGCCGTCGTCTACTTCAGCGACCACTGCGACGGCCGACTCATCGAGCAACACGTCGACTGGGTCTCCCCAGGCGAAGAGGGGGACAAGATCCTCCACTCCACCACCCTTCACGTGAAGCCGGCTGGCGGCGGGGATGCGCCCGAGGCGATCGAGTGCGCCATGTGGAACGCGTGCGACATCGACTTCGGGTCCTGCGCCGAGCGCCATCTCTACCTGGTCACCGATGTGGTCGCTCACGGCATGGGGATGTCCAGTGACAACGGCTGCCCGTTGCAACGAGAGTGGCAGCAGTCCCTCGAGAGAGTGCGCGAGACCTTCACCTCGTTCGAAGTGGTCGGGTGTGGCTCGGACCCGAAGGTGGGTGTGCTCCAGCAGCAGTTCATCGCCGAAGACCGGCTGGCCTACGATCTGATCGATCTGTCCAACATCAAGAGTCATGGCCACCGGACCGGGATCACGGGCAACGCCTTCCTCTTCCTCGTGGCCCGCCACCGCGGCCTGCAGGAGGTGGAGATGTTCCTGATGGGGATCTACGAGAAGTGGCTCGCCGAGCCCATCTTCGGCGCCAACACAGACATGGGAGCGCGGGAGGCCATCCTGCGCTTCGGCAAGTACCTCGAGGCGCCCGAAGCGCGCATCGGGGAGATGATGAACAACATCTTCGACTGACGTGGGCGAGGAATCCCTAGCCGCTCTGCTGGGCGCTACCGCCAAGCGCACCAGCGCGGGGGCGGAGTTTCTCGAGACGCTGGTCGATCTCGCAGAAGAGGGTCACGACACGAGCCTGCTCGCCGCAGCTCACCTCGCCTGTGCCGTGGTCGACGGCCGTCACCTGCTCCAGGCGGCCCGCCGATACCTGGACGCCGACAACCTCGTGGGGCTTCAGCAGGTGCTCGAGATCGCGCTGCGGCGAGGACAGATCCGGGTCGTCGCCGAGCTGCGACGGACCGGGATCGCCGAGCTGGCCGTGCCCGACTACGCCGCCTGGCTTCGAACCAAGGGCCTGCCGTACTTCGACCTCTACCGGGACCACGACGCCTCGCTGAGCTTCATCTGCGATGCCGACGCCGAGCTGTTGCGCCAGGAAGCCGCCTCGACCGGGGACTCGGGCACGCTGTTCGCCCAGGCGCTGAGGGGCCTGCATCCGGGCTTTCCAGCGGAGCGCCGGAGCTTGCTGGAGAAGGTCGCCGCGACAGCCGAGCCGCTGATCCAGACACCGCCGAGCCATCGGGTGGGGATCGACCGCCGCTTCAGGGAGGCCTGTGCTCAGCGCGGAGCGAGCATCCTGCGAATCTTCCAGGACCCGCGCCTGGGCGGAGAACAACCGAGGGGGGGCGTCTACCTCGTCCATGACTCCGATGGCATCGCCAAGGTCTACAAAGAGGTGCTCTCCGCTGATCCGCGGCGACCCCTGGATCTCGAAGCCGAGGCCGCCCTGGCCGAGAGGCTCACCGGTCTCGACTTCGTGCCTCGGCTGCACGGAATCGACCGGCTGGGGGAGGTCTCGTTCCGAAAGATGTCGATGTTGTGGGGTCAGCCCCTGCTGGACTTTGTCCGGGACGGTCGCCACGCCAGCGTCGAGGACGCGTGCTCTCTCGTCGGGCAGCTCGCTCGCGCCCTCGCCGTCCTCGAGGAACGAGGCGTGCTCTACCTGGACTTGAGACCACAGAACGTCCTGGTCCATCCAGACGGGATCCGCCTGCTGGACATCGACTCCACACAACTGGTCGACGAACCGGGGGCCTGGGTCGGCTCGCACCTCTACGACGCGCGCTATGCCCCACCCGAGGTCATTCTCCAACAGCGCTCTCTCGCTGCTTCCTCGTCGTACCAGCTCGGTGTGCTGTTCCACCAGCTCCTGACCGGCGAGCATCCCTTCGACCGAGGGGCGGGGCTACTGGTCGACGAGACGGACCCCGAGACCATGCTTCTGCGCTTCGCGCTGCCGAGCACGGTCCTGCGGTATCGGGGCGCGCTCGCAGGCCACGGTGACCGGCGACTCGGGCTGGTGGAGCGGATGCTGGACCCGGATCCCGACGAGCGTCCCACGTTGGCTGAGCTCGCGGCTCGGCTGGAGCCGCGACACGTGCAGGTCTCCCACCCGGCACGCAAGCCGGCCACAAGACCACGCCCGGACAACACCGTGCTCTTCCCGGCGCGGATGGGAATCCCTCACCGAGGTCACATCGACTTCTGTGAGCGCGTCCTGGAGATGGGGTTCCACCTCCACATCGCTCTGTCGCGGGCCTACACCATCACCCAGCGGGATCCCTATCCGAAGCACCTGGTGATGAAGATGGTGGCGCGCTCGTTGTTCGACCTCGGCTTCCACGAGGACGACTTCTCGGTCACTCTGACGCCGTTCTACGCCACCGACGCCGAGCTTCGCCTGCACTTCAGCATGATGCCCGGGCGTGTGGACATGGTCGCTGTGGCCTCGGGAAGCCCCGACACGGCGGCGGTCTTCGGAGGCCTTGCGCACTTCGAGCAGGCGTGCGTCTTCGGCATCGAGGGTGACCTGTGGGAGAACCGATCCTGGGGGGCGATGCTCCGTGCTGCGGTGCGCGAGGGTGACCGTGGTCGCTTCGAGGAGCTCGTGGCGACCGGGGTCGAGTCGATCCTGTCCTTCGAGGACCTGCGCGCCCGCTACGCCGAGCAGGAGGTCGAGTTTGTGAGTCGCGTCACCTTCGTGGTCGAGGACGAAACAGGTGAACGAGCCGCGGGACGAGTGCGCCGATACGCGACCCCGCAGGAGAGCATCGCTCGGAAGCTCTCCCGCCTCGGGCATCGGGCACGGATCGTAGACCTCTACGCCAGGGACTCGGTGATCGAGCTCGACGGGGACCGCCTCGCGCTGGTCCATGGAGCCACGCAGATCGAGGAGGACCGCGCCATCCTCCGCTTCCAACTCCGACCGCTCCAACGCTGACTCCACCGTCGGCCCCGCTCGAAGCGAGTGCTCGAGACCTCGCCGGCACTCAGAACGGAGCTCGTACCTGTGGAGTCTGCTCGTCGTCGCCGCCGGTGCTCAGTCTCCGTTCAGGCGGTCCAGCACCCCAGGCTTCTTGCTCGGAGCCGGCAGGGCCTGGATGTCCCGGTCCAGCCCCTCGCCCTGTAGCTTTGGGGCGTGCTCCCGCTCTTCCTCTTCGCTGTACAGGAAGTCGAAGTCGGGCCCTGGATCCTCGAGAAAGAAGACCTCGCCGAGCTGCTGGGGTAGCCACGGTCGAGGGAACTCGCGAGCCTCGTTCAGGGTCGCCAGTTGCTCGTCGGACAGAGGCGGCAGGTGGTCCTCGTACCAGGCCTCGATCAAGCGGCGCACCGCTTCTCCCTCGGGGGTGTCCGCGGTCTCTAGCCACAGCGTGGTCGCCTCTGCGGTGGCTTGCTCCGTCGGAAGGAGCCCGATGAGTTCCAGTTCGGCCCGGAGCTCCTCCCTTCTCAGGGCGAGGCCACGGGCGATCAGGGCGCTTCGGTATTCGCTCAGCTCCGGCTGGATGTCCTGGAGCACGCGCGCTTCGGCTTGTTCGACCACGTGCGGATGGCTCCAGACCCCCACCATCGGCCACAGAGGAAAGGGGCTCACCACCCGCGCCTTCACCCGCACGAAGCCCGCGTCGTAGACCGTCACACGCGGCTCCCAGAACTGCTGCGGGTAGTAGAAGGTGCGGTTGCCGAGATCGACCCCTGGCAGGTAGCCCTCCTCCCGAATGGCCTGGTCCAGAGCAGCGCGGGCCCCGGCCACGCTCCGATCCGACTCGACCAGGATCTCCATGCCGGCTTCCTCTTCCGGCAAAGCCTCGTCCGAGCCGTCCTGTGCGAGGGCGAGGGCGAGGAGGAGCATGAAGAGAACTAAGCAGCTTCCGGACCCACAGTCAAAAGCCCGTCTCAGTCAGAGCAGTGCCGGGCCACTCGCTCGACGACGTACTCCTGGTGGGATGTGGGCAGATCGTGGGCCATGCCCTCCAGGAGCTCGAAGTCCGCGCTCGGGATGGCCTTGGCCGTGGCGCGACCGGCGGCGGGAACGATCAGGGGATCCAGCGAGCCGTGAAGCACCAGTGTGGGACAGCGCACCTGGTGGAGGGCCTCCGTCCGGTCCCCGGAGGCCAGGATGGCCGCGAAGTGCCTCAGGAAGCCCGCGGGATGCGTGTGGGGAAAACAGAGGCGAGCGACTCGTCGAATCTCCTCATGGTCCTGTGCCCCGGGAGTCCCGATGGCCCGGGTCAGCTCGATCAGCCGCTCTTCGGCCTGGTCCAGGGTCTTTGGTGTGGGGCCTGCCATCAAGGCTCTCAAGGCCCCGGGGCGGCTCGCCAGAGCGTGGCGACGGGCCCCGGTCGTGGACATGATGCTGGTGAGGCTGAGGACTCGCTGCGGGTGCTCGATCGCCATGTGTTGAGCCACCATGCCACCCATCGATACACCGCAGACATGGGCGGACTCCAGACCCAGGGCCTCGATCAGCAGCGCGGAGTCCTCGGCCATGTCGCTGAGCGTGTAGGGCGCCTCTACACGCCGGCCGAGGCCTCGCTTCAGGAGGCCCTGACGCAGGTCCGGCACCCCCAGGTGGTCCAGCCAGGTGCTGCGCCCGATGTCGCGGTGATCGAAGCGGATGACCTGGAAGCCCCGCTGAACCCACCCGTCGACCATGGCCTCGGGCCAGACGTACAGCTGTGAGCCGATCCCCATGACCAGCAGCAGCGGAGACCCATCGCCAGAGATCTCGACCTCCAGCTCCAGGCCGTTCGCGGTGATCTTCATCCCAGGGCCCAGTACAGCGCATTCATGACGGCCCCGATGTTGGTGAAGCGGTCGTCCGGACGCGGGGCGAGCGCGGTCATCAGCACCGGGTCGATGCCGCTGCTCAGGCTCCTGTTCAGGCTGCTGGGAGGGGGCAGGTTCCCCTGCGTCTTTACCTGGATGATTCGAACCGCTGGCTCGCCGTAGCTCCAGGGCAGGCGTCCGACCAGGAGCTCGTACAGAATCAGCCCGAAGGCGTACACGTCGGCGCGCTGGTCCACACGCTTGGCGTCCACGTATTGTTCGGGCGCCATGTAGTCCGGGGTGCCCAGCGCGCTTCCGGTGACCGTGTGCAGGGCTTCGGGGATCTTGGCGATCCCGAAGTCCAGGACCACGGCCTTGCCGGTGGCTGTGAGCAGGATGTTGTCGGGCTTCAGGTCCCGGTGCACGATGCCGTGCGTGTGGGCGTGCCGGAGGGCGTGAGCGATCTCGTCGGCGATCAGGAGGGTCTGCTCCGGAGGCAGGCAGCCGTGCCCCAGGAGAGTGCTGAGTGGCTCGCCCTTGACCAGCTGCATGGCCATGGCCAGCACCGGACCTTCGTGGATGACCTCGAAGACGCGAGCGATGCCGGGGTGCTTGAGGCGCTGCCCCAGTTCGGCCTCCCTCACGAAGCGCTGCACGAGACTGGGATCCTCCAGCAGGATCTCGTGGAGCACCTTCAGGGCGATTTCTCCGCCTTGCTGTTCCGCGACCTCGTCGTCCTGGTGTCGAGCACGGTAGACGCGACCGAAGCCTCCCTCTCCGATGCTTCCCAGGATGTCGTAGGGGCCGGCGGATTCCATTGCCAATCCTGCCACGGACCATGTACTCTCGGGAGTACAGAACCCGTCGGTCCAAGAAGGATCCGTACCTAGCTAGGAGGCCTGGATGGACCAAGGACCAATGTTGGCTCAGACTCTGCTCTGCGCCCATCGAACCAACAGTTCGGGCGTTGTGTGCGCTGAAGATCTCACCCTGCACCTGTGCTCGGACCGTGTGCTCTTCGTCGAAGGGGTGCCCGACCTGCTCCTCGACCTGAGCGACCGATCTCCGGAACTGACCGGAGACCTCGCGGTCGACATGCCGATTCTGCTCGCCTCCGGGGTTCCTCGAAGGCGCATCATCGACGCTGCGTGCGGTGGGCTTCAGCGCGTGCTGGTACGACTCCTTCGCAAGGAGAAGAACCCCTGCACCTGGCAGCCCGATGCTCCGCCTCCGCCCGCAGCTCTGGAGCTGCCGGTTCCGATGCTGCGGCTCTTCTCACAGGCTCTGGCCGAGGCCCGGGACCCCTACGAGGTGAAGCAGGACTTCCTCCCGGTTCTGGACACGGAGCTCCTGGTCGATGTGTCGCTGGCCGAGACCTACAAGCTGGACCTCATCGCTCGACGAACACTGGCTCAGGCGGTCTCGGAGGCCACCCTCCGCGATCTCATTCGCTCCAGCGGTCGAGGCCAGATGAACCGCACACGTCACGCGTGGCGTGCCTGGGACCTCCTCTACCATTTGGGGCTCGTGAGCCTGGATCTCGAAGCCCGCGTTCCGAAGCCTCGAGCCCCTCAAGAGTCGGGAGAGGATCGGGAGGAAGGGGACACCGAGCCCCTGAAGATCGTTGTCATCAGCGAGGGGACCGACCCCCTGCCCGTTGTGATGGATCCGGACGTCACGCCCACCGACGAGCTTCCGGATGTGGAGCTGGGCGAGCCGATGATGGACACGGCGCCCCAGCCCGAATGGGTCGGGAGCGAGGCGCTGGAAGGAGACTGGACGGGAGACGGAGAGTGCGTCGAGGTACCGATCTCGCTCTTCGACCTGCGGCGTCTGGCCTTCGAGTTCACCTGGTCGAACCCGCTCGAGGTGGTGGGCCTTTCGTCGTGGGAGGAGGCCAGCCCCCAGAACATCGGGCAGGCTCTTGCTCGGCGAATGCGGCAGTTCCGTCCGACCCGCTTCTACCCGGACCTCGAGGCCATGGAGGCGTCAGCCACCTGTCTGCGGCTGGTCCGCGCGGCCTGCGCCATGGTGCGAGACGAGGAGTCCAGGAAGCGCTGGGACGAGGACCGCAACCAGGAATAGCGCAGCGGAGTCAGCTCGGGCTCTGCGGGCCTCGAATGAGCGCGCCGGGGAGCTGTCCGGTGGGCTTTCCACCCTCGACGATGGGCACACCGCTGCAGATGGTTGCCTCGTAGCCGCGGGGGCGCTGGACGAGACGGCGTCCGCCGGCGGGCAGATCGTAGAGGACCTCCGCCTTCTCGAGCCCCAAGGCGTCGAAGTCGATGAGGTTCAGGTCCGCCTTCATTCCCGGTCGCAGGAGGCCACGGTCCAACAGGCCGTAGAGTTCAGCCGTCTGGCGGGTCTGGCGCCACACGAGGTGCTCCAGGGGCAGGCCGGGTTCGCGGTCGCGGCCCCAGAAGCTGAGCATGAAGGTGGGCATGCCGCCGTCGCAGACGGCGCCGCAGTGTGCGCCGCCGTCGCTGAGGCCCATCCGGGTGCGCGGGTGCTGGTGCAGCTCGCGCAGGGCGTCCAGGTTCCCATCGACGTAGTTGAAGAGGGGGAAGTAGAGCTTGCCCTCGCCCTCGTCCTGCATCAGCAGCTCGTAGGCGAGCCCGGCCGGGGAGAGACCTTGCCGAGCTGCGGCTGCCGCAACGCTGGTCTCTGCCCTCGGCTCGTAGTCGCCGAGGGGGAACATCTTGTTCCAGGACTCGGTGACGAAGCGCTCGAAGGTGTTCAGGCCTTCGGGTTCCTCGGCGATCAGCGCAGCCCGTACCTCCGGCCGGCCCAGAGCGGCGCGCTGCTCGGGCCAGGGTCGTTGGGCCAGGGCCCGCCAGGTGGGCTTGCCCGCAAAGGGGTGGGCCGTGAGCCGCCAACTCATGACGATGCCGATGGCCCGGCCAGCGACCTGGGCGAAGAGCTTCTCCTGCTGGAGAGAGTCCAGGAGTGCGACGACCTCTTTCCACAGCGCTGGCGCGAAGTCGGTCTGGGAGAGGTTGAAACAGACAGGGCGGTCGATCTCTGCGGCCAGCTCTCGCATCCACACGAACTCCCGAGGAACCTCGGTGTGCTCGCAGGCCAACTGGAAGACGCCCCGCTGTGTCCGCTTGAGGGCGTCGCCGATGCCAAAGAGCTCCTCTCGCGTGGCGAAGGTGCCGGGCACGGGATCGCCGGAGATGCTCTTGTGCAGGGAGGTGCGGCTCGTGGAGAAGCCCAGGGCGCCGGCCTGGAGAGCCTCGGCCACCAGCTCCGCCATCTGCTGGATGTCCCGGGAGTTCGCCTCCTCGTTCCCGGCTCCCCGAGCCCCCATCACGTAGGCGCGAAGGGCAGCGTGAGGAATCTGCGTTCCGAAGTCGATCGCGTGAGGCTTGGAGGCGATGGCGTCCAGGTACTCGGGGAAGCTCTCCCACCCCCACTGCATGCCTTCGGTCAAGGCGGCCCCGGGGATGTCCTCGACCCCCTCCATCAGGCCGATGAGCCACTCGTGCTGATCGGGGTGGGCGGGAGCAAAGCCCACACCGCAGTTCCCCATGACCACGGTCGTGACGCCGTGCCAGCTGCTCGGGCTCAACATCGGATCCCAGGTCACCTGGGCGTCGTAGTGGGTGTGGACATCCACGAAGCCCGGCGTCACGAGCAGACCGTGGGCATCCATGGTCCGGTGAGCCGATCCGCAGCTTCCGCTGGGGCCCACCGCTGCGATGCGATCCCCGGAGATGGCGACGTCGCCGATGAAGCGGGAGAGCCCGCTACCGTCGACGATGGTGCCTCCCTTGATTATCAGCTCATGCATGAGCACTCAAAACGTGAACAACGTTCACGGTTCTAACAAGAGAGCAGAAAAACGGCAACGGCGCCGTCAGGAGATCCTGGCCAACGCGCTGGCCATCGTGGTGGAGCAAGGGATCCAGGAACTGACCGTGCACGCGCTGGCGCGGCGCATGAACAGCGCGGTGGGCGCCATGTACCGCTACTTCGATGGCAAGGGCGCCCTGCTCCGGGCCCTGCAGGAGCTGGCGGTCGAAGGCTTCGCCGAGCACCTGGAGCGCGAGCTGAGCGGAACAGGCCTGGAACGGGTGCGCAGCGCCTTCTTCGTCTGGCACCGCTTCGCCGAGGCCGAGCCCGCGCTCTTCGCGCTCCTGGATGGTGCTCTCTCGGACCCGCGCAACCTGTTGACCGAGGATGCGGCGCTGGAGATCGATGGCCGCTTGGGCGAAGTGCTCGGAGCCTGCGGTGCAACCCTGGCGCAGGCGGCTGCCGAGGGCCTTCTGGAGCCCGGCGATGCGGAACAGAGGACCTATGCCTTGTGGGCTGCGATGCACGGTGTGGAGCACTTCCGCAAGCGGGATTCCTACGCACGGATGAACTCCGATCAGGTTCGTGAGGAACTGCTCGCCACCCTGCTGCGTGGATGGGGCGCTGAGCTGCAGGCGGGTTAGCAGATGGGTATGAGCGACGAAAAGCAGGAGACGCCGGTCGAGGAGACCGAAGGCAATGAGCAGGATGCGGCAGCCCGCGCCATGAAGCCCTCGAGCCTTCTCAGCCGAGCGAGTGACCGCGCGGAGCGCCCGGGTTTCCGCAGCCAGGCGAACACGCGCAGCAAGAACCAGAAGAAGAAGAAGAAACGGCGCAAGCGCTAGCTCCGGCGTGGTGAGGAAGCCTCCACCCGAATAGACGCCGCGGCATGGACCTTGGAGCGATTGCGCGCGAGCGCTGGATGCGGCGCGAGTGCGGCCGTCTCTTTCACGGAGTGGGCGAGGGTCGCCCGGGCCTCACCATCGATCGCTACGGCGAGGTCTGTCTGGTGCAGACCTGGGGTGATGCCTTCACCCAAGAGGACTTCGCGGAGCAGGACTTTCCCGGTAGGCCGGTGTTTGTTCCAAGGGGGTCGGACCGGCCCTGGAGCGGACCGGAGCTCGAGCACATCTTCGAAGAACTGGGACTGCGCTACCGTTTTCAGACGCCAGCACCCGGCGAGGATCCGGTGATCTTCCTCGACCTGCGCTGTGCCCGTCGCTGGCTCAAGTCCAATGCTCGGGGCCGTGTCCTCAACGCCTTCTCCTACACCTGTGGTACGGGGCTGGCTGCAGCCGCCAACGGTGCGGAGGTGGTGAACCTGGATCATGGTCGTCTCTGCCTGGAGAAGGGGCGTGATCACGCCCGGCTCAACGATCTGAAGATGTCCTTCCTGCGGGAGGACTTCTACTGTGCGGTTCGGCAGTTCGCCGGGCTGAGCGTGCGTCACCGAAAGGGGATGCGGCGCTATCGGAGCCAGGCCTTCGATCTGGTCGTGCTGGACCCGCCGACCTTCTCCAAGGGGCCCTTCGGCGCGGTCGACATCCTGCGCGACTACGCCGGACTGGCCAAGCCCTGTCTGATGGCGCTCAAGCCCGGCGGGCGCCTCCTCGCCACCCACCATCACGCATCCGTCCCCTACCTCGGGTGGGTCGAAGAGGTGAAGCGCTGCGCAGACAAGGCCGGCCGGCCCATCGCGCAGGTCGAGCGCCTTCCCGTCGAGGCGGACTTCCCCAGCTTCGACGACAACCCTCCGCTCAAGGTGGCCGTCTTCACGCTCGGTGTCTAGCCATGCAGCGTGATCATCTGCACCGACCTTCGGTACACCGAGACAGCAGCCTGCGCTGCGGCTGTGGCCTTGCGTGCCTGGACGGACGCTGAGCCGACGACGACCATGTTGAAGCGAGTGGACCACCTGGCAGGCGGGCTACAGTGAGTCCATGGTGTTCCTCTCAGGCCTTGCGGCTGCCCAGACGGTGAGCTTCGACTTCGACCAGCAGGCCCTGGAGCAGGCGGGACTGGAGTCGGAGCAGGTGGAAGAGAACTTCGGCGCGGGCCTGGACGAGGACCTGCACCTGATCGACCAGCTCGACTACCTGGAAGACATGGCCATCGCGGCTGCGCTGAGCAGCCATGGGATGGGGGTCGATTACGCTTCGAATCCCCAGCACTTCGTCCTGGGTGGATCGATGGGCTCGGCGGTCAGTGGTGCCGGCGCCCGCTTTGGGCGGGGGGATGAGTTCTTGCCCCAGGGTGGCTTTGCCTTTCAGGTCAGTGCCATGGGCGGCCTGAACCTGGGTGCGCTGGCCCCGGACGACAGCGTTCTCCGCCGCTTCGTGATCTATGGCAACGGCATGGCCCTGGACACACAGGGTGAGCGCTTCGATGGTCGGCTGCAGAACTATGGTGGACACCTGCAGGTGCAGCTGGTCGCGCCCCGCATCGGCACTGCGGTGGAGTGGGGTGGTTTGGCACTCACCGGCGGCTTCGAGTTCTCCCACTACCGGATGGTCCTGTCACAGTCGCTGCCCCTCAGCCAGGGGGCGCTCACCTGGAAGGCCACCGGTGGCTACGAGATCGAGTCCACCAGCATGACCGTCCCGGTGGAGCTGAGCACCAACGTGCGGCTGGCCTTCCTGACCCTCTACGTTGGAGTCGGCCAGGACTTCCTGAACTCCACCTCGGTGCAGAGCAACATCGAACTCACCGGCCCGATCACCACCACCGTGGGTGGCAACGAGGTCACGGTGGCCAACCTGAAGGTGGCCCACGCAGATGGGGTCACCTCCCTGCAGCCGCTGCCTCGCGGCTTTGCGGGTGTGCAGATGAACCTGATGATGCTCAAGGTCTACGGGCACCTCAACGCCACCGTCGATGGGGGCTTCGGTGGGCATGTCGGTCTTCGCCTGGCTCGGTGAAGCCTCAGTTCGGCGATATTCGGTAGATGGTCGTGCCCGGAGGGGCGTCGGCCAGGAGGCGCTCCATGGGGCTCAGGCCGACCTCGCCCGGGCTCTGGAGAGGAGCGCTCAGCACCAGGTTCAGCGGCAGCGCGGGTTCGCGAGCACGCAGGGAGCGCAGCGCGTCGATCACGTCCAGTACGTCGTCGCTGTCCAGGTGTAGGCCCGGGCCTTCGCCAACGCTCAGCACAGCGCCATGCAGAGGCGGTAGCTCCCCGACCTCCACCAGGCGGGCCGGGCTCCAGTGGACGCCGCTGGGCAAGCGTCCACGGCCGGAGCGTCCGACGAGCACCCCCGCACCCAGGGCGAGGAGGGCGGCCATGACCGCCCAGGCCAGGCTGCCTCCTCCTGGCTCGGGTGCCGCCTGTCCGTCGCCGTCAGCCTGTTGACTGTGGGTGCGGTGCTCGGGCTGGGGCTCCGGTTCGGGCTGGGGCTCCGGTTCCGGTTGAGGCCTCGGCTCCGGTTCGGGCTGATCCAGGGACTCGACGGCCCAGACCTCCTGGGAGGGGCCATCGGCGGTGAGGCGGATCTGGACCGGTTCGGCGTCCGTGATCTGGAGTGTCCAGGAAGCGCTTTCCTCGGTGCGCACCTCGATCGTGTACTCGTTGGCGTCGGGCGCCTCGCCCGCACAGGTGGCCACGTCGTCGTTGAAGGCCCGGTCCGGGAGCAGTCCGTCGTCGCTGCAGGAAAGCTCCACGCTCTCCTTCCCGGCGCTGATGCGGACCAGAGGCGCCATGGAAATAGGGCCTCGGTCCACCTCGACGATGACCTGGCGCGCCCAGACCCCCGACAGCAGCATCAGCATGCCGCGGTAGCATAGCCCGTGCTCCTGATCTGGTTGTGCGCCTGCGAACTTGCTCCCTCCGAGACACCCGTCGGTTCGAGTGTGCTGGAGCAACCCGGTCCGCTGGAGTTGGCGGAGGCGCTGTACGCCATCGACCAGCCCAGCCCGCAAGCCCAGCGCGTGTCGATGCTGCTGTGGCTCCGTTCCATGGAACTCTCGCCGGAGCAGCTGTCCGCGCTGAGGTCGGCTTCGGTGCGGGTCCGGAATGCCCTGGCCCAGCGCGACGCGGAGCTGGAGGTGATCGCGGGTGCTCAGGCAGAAGCTCAAGCCGAGGCGCTGGCGCAACTGGAGCAGGCGCTGGTTGCGGGTGAGGAGCCCCCCGAGGTGAGTCTGCTCCGAGAGGACCCTCGTCCGGTGCAGGCGGCCTATGTTCTGCTGGCTCTCGAAGAGGCGGAGGTCGTGGTCGAGGGGCTGGGTGCGGACCAACGCCCTGCCATGGCGAATGCGCTCTTTCTCCTCAGGCCACGTTTCAGCGTCGAAGACTACGAGGGCCTCTTGGGGCGACCCTGGGCCCCAGGGGACTTTGCCACCATGAAGCGGGCCTCCTCCGGGGAGCAGGATCCGCTCGACCCCGGAGGCATCTTCACCCTGGAGGCCGGAGAGCACCGCCTGACGGAGGACATCGACCACGAGCGCCTGGTCGTGCTCGTGGCCTTGGCTCTGGAGAATTCCCAGCTGGTTCCGGCGCTGGACCTGCTGCTGGCACCGTGAACATGCCGCTGAAGCCCTGGAGAGCCTGGCTGTTCGCCGGGCTGACCTACCTGATCGGGAGCCTCGTGTTCTCGTTGCCGATGCCGCTTCATCTCGGCACCCACGTCTGGGGCGATCGCTTCGATGCGTGGACGACGATGTGGCTCATCTGGCTGCTCGGCGAGCACGGTTGGAGCGCCACCACCGAGCTCATCCTGTACCCGGAGGGCTACTCCCTGTGGTCCTTCGGACACCTGGCACTGCAGATGCTCGGGGCTCCCTTCGTAGCGCTCGGAGTGGGGCCGGTCGCGGTCTACAACGGCTTGATGCTCCTCGCCTTCACCGCGACGGGGCTGGCCGCGCATGGCCTGGGTCTGCGCCTGTCCGGATGCCACTGGGGCGGCCTGCTGTGCGGTTCTCTCTTCGCGTGGAATCCCTTTACCTACGGAGAGATGAGCGCCGGGTGCGTGGAGCTGGTCGGTGCCTGGTTCATTCCCTTGACCGTGCTCTGTCTGGTGCGGATCTGCGATGCGCCCACGCTGAAGAACGCGGGGCTGGCCGCGCTGGCCCTGGCGTGCACCGGTCCCTTCAACTGGTACTACACCGCCTTTCTGGCCATGTTCACGGTCGTCTTCTGGCTGTGGCGAGCGATGGTGCCCGGCCCGCGCCGGGGACGCGTGCTTCTGCTCATTGCGGGCGCAGCGGCGCTCGCCGCGGTCAGCGACCTCCCCCTCATCGCCAAGGCGAGCCAGGAGACCCCGGACCGTGGCCTCATCTCCGCACAGACCTTCTCCGAAGAGAGCTGGGCGATGAGCGGTCGCATCACGGACGGCACCATCGCCCTCGGGGAGCTGGACGAGGATCTGCTGCGCAGGCACGACGCCATGCAGGTGGCCATCAACAGCACCTCGCTCATCAACCTGTCGAAGGCGGGCTTTCCCGCCAATCCGCTCGAGAGCACACCGGGGCGGCTGGCCTACGCACTGGGTCTGTTCGGGTTGGTGGCATCGGGCCGCCGTGGACGCCCGTGGGCCCTGATGGCGGGTGGCTTTACGGTCCTGACCCTGGGTCCCTTCCTCCAGCTGGATGCGACCCCTCCACTGCCCGGGTGGAGCCTGGAAGACCCCTTGCCCTACTACGGGCTGTACAACGAGCTGCCCTTCTTCTCCAAGGCCTACCGCCCCTACCGCATCGGGGTGGTGGTGCTGGTGTGCCTGAGTGCCCTGGCTGCGGTGGGCTACGGCGCTCTTCGGACCCGGCGTCGTTTCCTGCTGCCGGTGGGGGTCGCTGTCCTGGCTGCGACCCAGCCCCACTGGGAGGGCGTCTCGACGGATCGAGAGCTGGCAGACGCACGCATCCCGGGCATCTACGAGCAGCTGGCGGCGCTTCCCACGGGGGCCGTGATCGAGCTTCCGCTCCACTACCAACCGGTCACCCCGGCGAACGCGCGCCTCCAGTACTTCCAGGTGGCCCACGGGATGCCACTCCTGAACTGCAACCAGCTCATCCGGCGTACGGACCTGCTGCGATTCCAGGGCAGAGTGCTGGACAACGGCTTGCTGAGGACGCTCCTGGACCTGGGCCGGGCCGAAGCGCCCTATGCCTTCGCCCGAGAAGACACCGATGCCCTCCTGGAGATGGGCTTCCGCTACCTCGTGGCCCACGACGAGGTGCCCGAGGACCAGGCCGCGCTGGCCGGCTTCGTTGCGGAGGCGGATCGGCTGCAGCAGCCCGCCTGGGACATGTTGGCGGAGGCCTTTGGTCAGCCGGTGCTTCGAGGGGATGGCGCTCGAATCTACGCTCTGCGTTCGGCGGGAGGGCGTTGGGAGGCCAGCTGGGAGGATGTCTCTCTGGCCTGGGATCAGCTGGGCCTGACGCTGACTCTCTTGCCCGGCGCGGAAGGGGTGGAGCTTGGAGAGGGTGGCGACTTCGCCTTCTGGCTGTTGCGGCCCGAGGAGGATCCGGGGACGGGTCGCCTGATGTTGGGGGAGACCCCTGTGGACACGGTGACGGGCAGCTGGGTGTGGCGTCAGGTGCGGGCCGACGACGCGGTCCTGCGGGCTGAAGGAGGCCCCGTACGCCTGAGGATGTCCGGCGCGCAACGGAGGCGTCCATGAGCCGATCGCATCGCGCCTGGGTGGCCCTCGGCCTCGCCCTGTTGTGGTTTGCCGGCCCGGCGCACTGGCTCGCCCATTGGCTCCAGGATGCGCGGGCGGAGGACCTTCGGTCTCCGACCATCGACGAGCCGGTTCAGGCCGTTCTCCTCGCCCGTGGGGAGGAGTTGCCCCGAGGTGCCGAGGCCGCGGACCTGGCCGATCGGCTGGAACAGACGATGGCCTTGCACGAAGGAGGCCACTGGCTCGAGGCGGGTCTCGGGCTGCTGGACGAGGAACAGCTGGAGCGGATTCGGGAGGGCTCCGGGGAGCCGCCGCTGCCCCGCAGCCGCAGTCATCCCCAGACCCCGGCGGAGCTGGTAGCCCTCATCGATGTGCTGACCGAGCAGGCGGGGAGCGCGACAGCGCCCATGCCGGCACGTCCGGCGCGTGCTCCTCTGCCCGATCTCGCCAGTCAGCAGAAACTCACGGGTCTGCTGAGCCTGGCCCAGGACGATGGAATCCGAGACCAACAGGTGCCGGAACTGCTGGCCTGCGCCCTGGCCGGCGTCCAGGCGCACGAGGCCGTGCCTCGGATGGTCGACGACCTGCTGGAGTCACTGCACCCCGACACGGTGAAGCGCCTGGAGAATCATCCACCGCTCGACCGTGTCCAGGGGCTCTCCGATGCGACGGCCCAGGCGCTTGCGCGTCTGCGAGCGCGCTGAGGCTCAGAGGAAGAAGACGGTCGCCGTTCCCGCGGCGGTGCCCTCTCCCAGGAGAGCGCTCAGCTGCTGCACGACCAGGGTGGCCTTTCGGGGCGGGTAGCTCTCCCGGTGTACGACGATGGCCGCGAAGCCGTCGGCTCGCAGCTGGCGCGCACCCAACACCAGGTCCAGCGTGGGCTGTGGCGGCAGGCTGTCGACGCTGCTGCGCTCGATCTCGATGAGGAAGCGGGTCAGGCGGTTGGCCTCCAGCACCTTCGGGCTGGGGTCGTTGAAGGCGTAGGGGATGGGCCGTCCGTGATCGATCTGGTAGAGGTCGTAGCGCGATCGGGCGAGCACCTGGAGGGTCACCGGAAGGTCCAGCACCGCTCCATCGGCCTCGATCAGCGCGTAGACCTCCGGCACCTCCACCGAGGAGGCGGGTGTGGGCCAGGGAGCGGGTGAGAGCCAGAGCAGCTCCGCCAGCAGCACGCCACTCAGCACGAAGCCCCAACGGTCCAGCGCAAGCGCGGCGCAGATCGCCAGACAGAGCTGCAGCGGTACCGCGAAGCGGAAGGCATGGCTGATGGTGGAAAAGAGCGGCAGGCCCTGGAACAAGGCCAGGAAGGGCAGGGGAACCGGGTCTCCGCTCGGCAGCTGGGCGTAGCTGCCGGCGTAGTAGAGGAAGGGGCCCAGCGCGAAGACGAAGCACACCAGCGCCGCTCCCGCCCAGGGCCGTGCCCCTCGCATCCGCCACGCTCCGATCAGCGCTGGCAGCAGCAGTGCCCAGCCGATGTAGGTGCAGACGACCAGCTCCTCGTCGAAGAGGGCGCGCAGGTCCGGGCTGTGAAAGTCCCCCGGGTGGAAGAAGGCCAGCACGTCCACCATGTTGTGGCCCACCAGGCTCGCCCAGACGAAGTCGGCGTCGCGTACAACCAGGGCGTCGTCCGCGAGCAGCGTCCCTCGAAAGAGGCCCAGCGCGCAGGCCAGGGGGAGCGTGCCCAGCGCGGCCCAGCCCAGCTGGCGGGCCACTGCCCGGCCCCGCTCTCCCCGCAGCCCCAGCACCAGACCTGCCGCGGCGAGGCCCGCGAACAGGCCGTAGTACCAGTTGGCGAGACCACAGGCCGTCAGCGCCAGGCCGGCCCGGAGTGCTGTCCAGCGGTCGGGGCGCCGCCGGAAGACCAGGAAAGCCCACAGGGCGAGGGGTAGCCATCCAGCGCTCACCGTCTCCGAGATTCCGTTGTGCAGCTGCGCCAGCAGTTGCGGCTGGGCCTCGTAGGCGACGGCCGCCAGGGCGGCGCCGCCGGGGCTCGCACCCGCCTCGCGCGCGAGGCCCCACGTGGCGACGCCCGCCAGCACCAGGTTGGCCAGCAGCGCCACGTTGTAGGCCAGGACGGGACCTCCCAGCAGCTGGAGCGGCAGGGTCCACGAGGCGTTGAAGAGGTCGATGAACCACAGGGCTCCGCCCGACGGGTGACCGACCCGGTCCGTCCAGAGAGGTGAGTGGCCCTCCATCAGCGAGGACACCACCTGGTGAAAGCCCCAGATGTGGTTGAAGGTGTCGGCTTCGGGATGTCCCAGCGCTGTCGAAGCGGGTGAGAACACGACGGGATGCACCAGCAGCAGGGCCAGCACGGTGCACGCCGCGAGCGCCTGCCTCAACCGATGCGACCGTCCGTCGTCGCCTCGGATTCGTCAAACTCGAGGTTCCAGACCACCAGGGGTTCGTCGTCGAGCTTCTCTCGCTGCTTCGGAACGTCCTGGCTTGGCTTCCAGGTGGGGGCAGCAAGGCTATCGGCGAGTGGCTCGGTGACCAGGTGCTCGGAGAGATCGGGCAGATCCTCGTAGCCTCGGACGGAGGCCGAGCTGTCGAAGGCGAGCCCACACCCTGTGCACTCGTAGCGGCTGCGTGGAGTGAACCAGACTGCTGCTCCCCCACACGCGACGCAGTTGACCATCTTCATCTCCGGCAGGTTACCGCGACGACGCTGGAGGCGCTGGATGAACCGGCTGGTGTTGTGGCTGAACGCTCCGCTGGCATGGGCTGTCTTCCTCTCGGTGAGCCTGGTCAACATGGTGCTCGCAGTGATGACGCAGCTGTTGGCGTGGCCCTTTGATCGCCAACGACGGGTTGCCTTGTGGACGAACCACCTGATCTGGGGCCACGGGCTCTTCGCCCTGGAGCCTTTCTGGCGGGCTGAGCGAGGTGGCCTGGGTCATGTCGGACGCGGCCCCTATGTCATCGTGTGCAACCACAACTCCGTCCTGGACATTCCCATGTGCCTCGGGCTTCCCGTGCCCACTCGCGTGGTTGCCAAGCGCAGCTTGCTGAAGGTCCCCTTCATGGGCTGGTACATGCGCTTCAGCGGCATGATTCCCTTGGACCGCGGTGGTACGCCGGAGCAGACAGCCACCAGCCTCAAGGCTCTGAGGGAGAGCCTCGAGAACGGGGTCTCCATCCTGATCTTCCCAGAGGGCACACGCTCGGAGGACGGTGACATGGGCGCTTTCAACCGGGGGGCTTTTCGCCTCTCCAAGGACCTGGAGGTTCCGGTGCTGCCCGTCGTCGTCGACGGTACGGGGGTGCTCATGACCAAGGGCCACCTGATTCCGCAGGCCGTGCAGGGCGTCTTCCGCATGCGGGTGCTGGAGCCTGTGGAGCCGGCCCCCTACAGCACCGCCCGGAAGATGAGCAACCGCGTGCACGAGCGCATGAGCGCAGCGCTTGTGGCCCTGAGATCATGAGCGCGGTCGAGCGCGCATCGAGCCGCTACCTGGCGGCGGGCCGTTTCGCTCACGGCTTTGCGCGCGGAAAGATGGCGGGCGATCCCGCCTACGCCCGTGTTCTCGAGCTGCTGGGGGAGGAGGGGACCCTGGTCGACGTGGGCTGTGGCGAGGGCCACCTGCTCGCCCTGGCCCACGAGCACGCTCCCGAGCTGAGCCTCTGGGGGCTGGACCACGATGCGAAGCGGATCGGGACCGCTCGGCTCGCGCTGGGGGACCTGGCCGAGCTGCACGTCGGCGATGTGCGCAGCTCGGAACTCCCCCCCGCTCGGGTCGTCGCGGCGCTCGACCTGCTTCACTACATCCCCCGGCCTGAGCAGGACCCGGTCCTGGCGCGCCTGGCCGGGTGCCTCGAGCCCGGTGGGGTTCTGCTCCTTCGTGACGGCGAAGCGGAGGCTGGCTGGCGCTCCGGATTGACGAAGCTCAGCGAGCGAGTCGCGGTCCTGACGGGACGCCACAAGGGTGAGGGAGTCTGGCTCCGATCTCGGGAGCAGATGGTGGCCAGCCTCCGCGCCCTGGGCCTTCAGGTCGAGGCCGAGACTTGCTCTGAGGGAACCCCTTTTGCGAACGTGCTCTACATCGGGAGAGCCCCTTGATCGCGATCACCGGCATCGGTGCGGTCTGTGCACTGGGAAGCACACCGGAGGGTGTCTTCGAAGCGCTCTGCGCCGGGCGCAGCGGGTTGGCGCCAGACCCGGAGGCCAGGGGGCCCACCGCTCGTCTGCTCCAGGGTAGTTTCTGTACGAGCGACATGGCGCTCTACGCCTGCCGGCAGGCCCTGGGCGACTACCCCGAGCCTGCGGAGCTGGGCCTGGTGGGCGCCAGCACCTCCGGGGACATGAGCGTCGCGGAGCGGGCCTGGAAGGCCTGGAGGGAGGGGGAGGAGCTGGAGTCGCCGAGGCACTTCATCTGGCGCCAGTTGGCCCACGTTCCGACCCAGCGCGTCGCCTGGGAGCTGGCTATCCAGGGCAGCCGAAGCACCGTGAGTACCGCGTGCACGAGCGGCACCGTCGCCATCAGCAACGCGGTGGACCTGGTCGCCAACGGCCTGGCTCCCGCCGCTCTCGCCTTTGGGGCGGACGCGCTCTGCACGATCACCAGGCAGGGCTTCGGCAGTCTTGGAATCTACTCTCCCGAGCCCACCCGCCCCTTCGACCGTGAGCGCCGGGGCATGAACCTGGGCGAAGGAGCAGGCGCCCTGCTGGTCGAGGACCTGGACCATGCTCGGGCACGCGGGGCACGCCCCCTGGCCATCGTCGCGGGAAGCGGCAACGCCAGCGACGCCCATCACCTCACCGCTCCGCACCCGGATGCTCGGGGGGCCAGGGCCGCCATCCAGCAGGCGCTCGGGGGAGAAGGGGTGGATGTGGTCAACGCCCACGGCACCGGCACCCCCCTGAACGACGCGATGGAGGCCACCGCTCTGGCGCCGCTGGGTGCGGCAGTCAGTGGTGTGAAGGGGGCCATCGGCCACTGCCTGGGCGCGGCGGGCACCTTGGAGGCCGTCATCGCCGTGATGACGCTTCAGCGGGGGATCGTGCCACCCAATGTGGGTCTGGAGAACAGCGACTTCGAGCTGGATCTGGTGCGCACGGCGCGGGAGATGAAGATCGAGCGGGTGCTCTCCGTCAACTTCGCCTTCGGCGGACACAACGCCGCCATCGCCCTGAGGAAAGCATGACCCCGGTACGTGTGCTGCGCGCGGCCTGTTGGCTTCCCGATGACCACTCGGTGCTCAGCCACATCGTCACCCGTGAGCGACTGGGCGAGGGCTGTCCTGCACCCACCCGCCCCGAGGGCTTTCCTGCCTCCACGTGGCGACGGATGAGTCGCCTCGCCCGGGCGGTCGCTCAGATCTGTGCTGAGCTGCTCGAGGATCAGCCCAGAGACCTTCCCGTCGTCTGGGGCAGTGCTGTGGGGGAGCTTGGGCCCACCGGGACCTTTCTCGACAAGTTCTTTCAGTCGGGGTCCGCGAGTCCGCTGGCCTTCCAGAACTCCGTGTACAACGCCCCTGCGGGTCATCTCTCCATCGCGCTGGGTCTGACCGGACACAGCGAGACCATCGTGGGCGGGCCCGCGACGGGAACCGCCGTCCTCGAGCGCGGCCTCATCCTGGCGCGCCGTCACGGCCGCTGCCTGGTCGTCGCGGGAGACCCTCTCGCCGAAGCTCTGCAGGCTTCGCACGATCTCAACGGCACCGAGGTCTTTCTGGGCGAGTGCGTCGGTGCGCTCCTGCTTCACACCGGGGAGGAGGGGCCCGAGGTGGAGCTCCGCCCGGGGGTCGCTCCGGTGCCTGGGCGCCCCGTTCTGTGCCGGAAGGCCCGTTTCCCGGGAGAGCCCCCCCTGGTGGAACTCAGGGGTACTTTTCCGCCGGAGGATGCCCTGGGACTCAGCCTGTCCAGCGGCTTGGCGGTCGTCGCGGCGCTGGCTCTTGCGGATCGCGTTGGTGGGGCGCTGGTTGAGCAGGATCTGCAGCGCCTTCAGACTGCCTGCATCATCTTCCCCAAGGAGGAGCCCCGACCGTGACCTTGTTGCTCGCCGTGCTTCTCGCCCAGGACGCTCCGGAAGAAGCGGCCGAAGTCGTCATCACCCCACCGGTCCTGCTCGAGGGCGTGGAGCCCGAGTACCCGACCGAGGCCCGGGACCAGGGGCTCACCGGCACCGTGCTGCTGCTGCTGACCGTGGATGCCGAGGGCGTGGTGGTGGACACCGAGGTGGTGAAGTCCACGGGGCACACGCTGCTGGATCTGGCCGCCATGGACGCCAGTCGCGCGCTGCGCTTCGAGCCCGCCACTGCGGACGGAGAGGCGACCGGCGTGCAGATCCAGTACCGCTTCACCTTTGATCTCGCGCTCACCGCCGAGACGGGCCAGGCCGAACCGGGCTCTCTCAGCGGCACGATCGTCGATCCCGAGGGCCTGCCGGTTCCTGGGGCCATGGTGACCGTTCGCGGAGGTGGCCAGACCCTTCGCTTCACCAGCGATGGCAACGGTGCCTTCCGCGCGACCTTCCTGCCGTCGGGTACCTACGAGGTCATCGTGGAGTACCCGGGCTTCGAGAACAGCCTCTACCTCTTCGAGGTGGCCGACGGCGAGGTGCTCAGCCGCAACTTCCCCATCTTCCCCGAAGGCATGTACACCATCGTGGTCACCGATGAAGCCACCTGGCGGGAGATCGAGCGCGCGACGCTGGAGCCCAATGTCGACGCTCAGACCGGAGCCTATACGCTCACCCGCCGGGACATCGAGGCGAACCCCGGCTCGCTGGAAGACGTCACTCGAGCGGTGCACCAGCTTCCGGGCATCGTCAGCGACGGCGACATGGTGGCCACCTTCAACGCCCGTGGCGGTGAGACCGACGACGTCGTCTTCATGCTCGACCGGGTACCCCTGAACAACCCCTTCCACCTGGCGGGCTTCAACAGCCTCTTCAACCCCGACCTGATCAGCAGTGTCGAGTTCTACGCGGGTACCGCTCCGGCTCACGTGCCCGCCACCACCAGCGCCGTGCTCTCGGTGACGACCTGGGACGGTAGCGCCCGCCAGGACGCCTGGGACCTGGACGGGGCGGTGGACATCAGCGCCAGCAGCATGCGGGTCCTGCTCATGGGGCCGGTCAACGACAAGATCAGCGTCGCTGTCGCAGGCCGGCGCAGCTACCTGGAGAGCTACTTCCAGGTGATGAAGTGGCTGAATGTGCTGGACACGGCCTTCGCTGCACCTGAATTCGGCGAGTTCAGTACCCGCATCAGCTACAAGCCCTCGGCCAGCCACCGCTTCATGCTCACGGCCATGCACACGGGGGACAGCCTGTCCATCGTGGACAGCGAGGACGACAGTCTCCTCTCCGTCGACGCGACCTTCCAGCTGGACAACCACCTGAACCTGCTGGCGCTGGACCACACCTGGCAGATGGGAGAGGGCACCGAGCTGCGGTCCACCACCGCGTGGACCCAGGACCAGGCCTACATGCTTCGGGATCTTGGGGGCATCTTCGAACAGGACATCCGCACTCATCGCTGGTTTGGCCGGACGGACCTCACCCTCAATCGAGGGCGGCACGTCGCCATGGTCGGTGGTGATGTCTCCTACCTGCTCGTCCGAAGCCGAGGCTCGGTGGAGGACCGGCGCCTCACTCCGACCTGGGGCAACACCCCGCTGGCGGAGTACGAGACCAGCCTGGTGGACCTGAGTGGCGACATGGACTGGGCCGAGGCCAGCGGCTACGTCCAGGACACCTGGGAGGGTCCGGTACGCGTTCGTGTGGGTGGGCGAGCCACCTGGAGCGGCCTCACCGAGGAGATGCAGCTCTCACCTCGGGCGGGGGTGAGCCTTCCCCTCCCGACGGGCACGGTGCCCAAGGTCAGCTGGGGCATCTACCACAAGGTCCCCCACGATCCGCGCTACTTCGACCCCGAGATCGGCAACCCCGATCTCACGGCGGAACGGGCCGTGCACTACGTTCTCGGCCTGGACCAGGGCTTCCCCCTGCCCATCGAGGGAGCCGGGGGGCTGTTGAGGGTCGAGGCCTACCGCATCGATCTCGAGAACCTGATCGTGAGCCCCGACGCCCTGTCCTCCATCCAGGCGGGCACCTCCTACACCAACGATGGCAGCGGCAGGAACCGCGGCATCGACTCCATGCTCGGGATGCGGGCCGGCCGTTTCCAGGGGATGGCCACCTACAGCGTGCTGCAGGCCACGCGGACGAACCCTCTTCACTCCGAGTTGGCCACTTCCTACAGCCCGGCTCAGGACCAACGGCACACCCTGGGTGTGACGCTGGAGTACCAGCTGACACCGGCCTGGCGGGTGACCGGCCGCTACAGCTTCCACACGGGACGACCCGTCAGCAGCATCGAGCAGACCGCAGGGGAGCAGTTCGTGGTCACCGGGGTGAACGATCAGCGCCTGGGCAACTTCCACAACGTCGATGCACGGGCGGAGTGGCGCAAGGCGAAAGACACCTACCGCTTGAGCGTCTACGTGGAGGTCCTGAACGTCGCGAACTTCAAGAGCGATTTTATTCCCATCGCGTCGGTCGAAGACGGTGAGCGGGTAGACAGCATGCTCTACCACCTGCCCCTGAGGCCTTTCATGGGAGTGCGAGCCGACTTCTGATGCGATAGCAGCGAAGCCCGGAGGCCAGGGTGGAGCTTCACACCAACATCAAGCAGCTCATCATCGACTCGCTCATGATCGAGGACACCTCGCCCGATGACATCGGCACCGAGGATCTCCTCTTCGGTCCCGAGAGCCAGCTTGGGCTGGACAGCGTGGATGCCCTGGAGCTCGCCGTGGAGATCGAGCGGGTCTTCAGCGTGACCATCCCCGAGAGCGAAGAGACCCGAAAGGTCTTCACCAGTGTGGCGACGCTCGCCATCTACATCGAGCACCACCAGGCGCAGGCCTGATAGCTTGGGTGGATGAGCCTTCTCGTCCTCCTCGTTGCCTGCAAGGGCCGCATCTTCGACCTCAAGGGTACGGGAGGGGACGTCGACGGCGATGGCTACGAGCGCAGCGTCGACTGCAACGACACGGATCCGGAGGTCTACCCCGGAGCCGAGGAGACCTGTGACGAACGGGATGAGGACTGCGATGGGGCGGTAGACGAGGACATCGCGGAGGTGGTCTTTCTGGACGCCGACGGCGATGGCTACGGAGACCCGAGCTCGAAGACGACCGCCTGTTCCGTGACCGAGGGCTACACGGACCGCGGCAAGGACTGTGACGACACGCGGGCCGAGGTGAATCCCGAGGGACGGGAGGTCTGCAACGGCTGGGACGATGACTGCGACGGGCAGATCGACGACGACGACCCCGACGTGGACATGGCCACGGCCACCACCTGGTACGAAGACAAGGACGGCGATGGCTGGGGCTCCGCGACCGGCGCGACCGCCCGAAGCTGCTCGCAGCCACCGGGCTTCGCGGACAACGCGGACGACTGCAACGACAACGAGGCTTCGGTCGAGCCCACCAGCTACTGGAAGGACGGCGACGGCGATGGTTTCGGCAACCCGGATGAGCAGGTGAACACCTGCGATCAGCCTCCTCAGGACTACGTGGACAAGCCGGGAGACTGCGATGACCTGGACGCCCTCACCTTTCCCGGGGCGCAGGAGCTCTGCGACGACAAGGACACCGACTGTGACGGCAACGCCGATGACAGTGGCCTGGCCAGCTTCGACGACCTGAGCACCTGGACGGACGTCAGCGCGGACCTGAACGGCGCCCAGGGGGATCCGGCGGAGTGGATCAGCCAGGAAAAGGGCGTGCTGCACATCTGTGCGGGCACCTGGTTCGCGACCCTGGAGCTGCGCCACAACGTGGATGTTGTGGGCCACGACGCGCCGGTGCTGGACGCGGGCCTGGTGCGTAGCGTCATCTACCTGGAGGATGGGGGTCTGGATGTCGAGCTCCGAGACCTGGAGCTGACCGGCGGCGAGGCGGATGGAGCGGCGCTCGGGCTCTCGAACTACCCGGCGGGTGGTGGTGTCTTCTGCCGCGGGGCCAGCACGATGGTCCTGGACGGTGTCCGGATCCAGGCGAACCAGGGCTACATCGGTGGTGGGCTCTATGTCGAGGAGTGCGAGGTCAGCCTCGTGGACAGCTCCGTCGTGCTGAACAACACGATCTGGTCAGGGGCCGGCATTGCGGTGACCGGCGGGAGCCTGGAGCTGCAGGACAGTGAGATCTTCCGAAACGATGCGGGCAACAACGGGGGTGGCCTGTACGTCGGCGACAACTCCAGCGAGCCCCAGGTCACCTTGACCGACAGCCTGGTCCACGAGAACAGCGCCGCTCTGCTGGGCGGTGGTGCCAGCGTCTACCTCGCCACCCTGGACTGCACGGCAGGGACGGGCGACTTTGGCTTTTTCTCCAACACCGCCGGAGAAGACGGGGGAGCCGTGCACTTCTACGAGGATGCGACCCTCGTCAGCAAGGGCTGCGACTGGGGCACGGGCAGCGAGGACAACACCCCGAACGACCTGAGCGCGGATTCTGGGAGCTTCGGCGACGACGAGAACTTCACCTGCACCACCGACGGCGGCTGCAACTAAAGGCTCAGCAGCAGCCTCCGCAGCCCGTCACTTCCGGCTTCTGAGAGGCGCGGATGGCGCCCACGCCCTCTCGGGCGATGAGGCACGCAAGGACGAGTGCAGCGATGCTGTCCGCCCACCACAGCGTGGGGACAAAGGCGTAGAGCAGGCTTCCCGCCAGCAGCACCACGGAGAGCTCCAGGCATCCGCGGCTGCAGGCCGCGTCCGCTCTCAGGGCCGCGTCGTCCAGGGCCTCGGCCACCTCTCGCTTCGCACGCCACAGGGCGTACATGAAGCTCAGGCTGATGCCGGCGATGATCACGCCCGGCAGAGTGGTGTCCGGGTGGGATCCGCTGACCAGCTGCAGGGCCGAAGCGGTCACGGTGGTCAGGGCGAGGGTCATGAGCAGCAGGCCGATGACCAGGGTGGCCCGTTTCTCTCGGCCCTGGTTCTCGCCCCCCATGAGCCTCCACATCACCATGCCGGCCGCGCCGACCTCGACCCAGCTGTCCAGGCCGAAGCCCAGCAGCGCGACGGATTCCTCCGCGACGCCGAAGCCGATGGCCGCAATGCCCTCCAGAACGTTCCAGACGATCGTGAAGATGGCGAGGGCGCGCGCCTTACGCTCCAGAGGGGGTCGTTGGTTGGTCACCTCAGATCTGTAGCACCGCTCGGACGCTTTCGATCACCTGATCGTGGAAACGGCCGTTGGTGACGATGACTCCCTTGTTGTTCTCCAGCCCGCGACCCAGGCCGAAATCCAGGGGGCTTCCTGTCACGTCGCTGACCGTGCCACCGGCCTCGGTGACCACCATCCATCCGGCTGCGTGGTCCCAGATGCGCTCCACGTAGTCCTTACGAGTGGGGAGCCGAAGGTAGATGCTGGCGTCCCCGCGGGCCACCGCGGCGTACTTGCACTGGCTGTCGATCCGGTAGGGCGCGGCGGTGATGCCGAGCCTGGAAGCGATCTGTGCGGCGTGGTCGTGGCGGGAGTGGCCGGACTCGACCGACTCGCAGAAGCGTGCGGCCGAGGGCAGTGCCACCTGATCCACCTGGACGGGGGTCAGTGTGTCGTCGTCGAGACTGCGCTGCTGGCAGCCTTCACCCCGGTTCGCCACGAACAGGCGTCCTCCGTCGAGGTTGGGGCAGCCGAGCACGCCCAGGACCGGCTCACCGTCGCTGACCAGCGCCAGCGCGACGGCGTATTGGTCGAGCCGCAGGAAGCCCTTGGTGCCGTCGATCGGGTCCAGGACCCAGAAGCTGCCCGAGCCTCCGCCTTCGTGTGTTCCGCGGTCGATGGCGCTGAGCACCTCCTCGCCGGTGATGCCGGGCAGCACAGACTGGACGCAGGCGACCACCTTGGCAGCGGTCTCCGGGTTCTCTCGGAGCATGGCCGCGTCTTCCTCTCCGACCAGGGGCAGGGCGTCGCCCAGCATGTGGCTGACGACGGCCTGAGAGGCGAAGTCCGCCACGGTGACCGGGCTCTTGTCGCCCTTCTGCAGGGCCGCGCCTTCGACCAGGCGGCGTTGCACCTCGCGGCAGACGTGGGATGCGGACAGGACGGCCTCGACAGCGCTCTGGATCACGGCTCCTCCAGGGACCGCTGCTAACCGGTCACTCTCCCTACCGCGCGCGCTCGCGGAGCTCTTCGAGCCTGTCCCATCCATAGCGCCCATAGATCGGCGTGAAGCTGTAGCGGGAGAGCTGGGTGTCGTGGTCGACGCTCCCGTCGTAGTGCAGGAGGTAGCAGGCCTGTCCGGGTTGCTCTGGAGTCTGGAGGAAGAGCAGGATGCGGCCACCGGGACCCAACTGCTCGACCAGCGGCCAGGGGATCTTGGGCACGCTGCCGTTGACCACCACCACGGACCATGGACCGGGAGCGCCCATCGTCACGTCCTTCTGCTGGCGCACATCGGCCTTGAGCCCGGGGTAGGCGCTCAGGGCCGACCGGACGTGTGTGACGGTGTCGGGGTTCCAGTCCAGGGCGAGGGCTTCGCCTTCCTCGCCCACCATGTGCGCGGCCAGCGCCAGGGTCACTCCTCCCTTGGCACCGCAGATAAGTACCCGCTCACCGGGCCGCGGCATGACAGTGCCCAGGATGGCGACGAGCGCATGGGGGGCGCTGGTGGTCATCCCGTCCTGATCGATGGGGGCGGCGAGGTCCATGTCCGCCAGGATGCGAACCCGCTGCGGCAGGAAGTCCGCCCGGTCGATTCCGTGCAGCGCCTGGCGCAGCGTGTCGCTCAGGTCCAGGGTGTCCAGGTGATCGAGGAGCAGGGGGCGGAGGGTCTCGTGGAGCAGTGGCCAGCGCTTCAGGACCGCATCACGCAGGGCGTAGCCCATGGGGCTCAGGGCGTAGAGTCCCGAGGTCTTGTCAGGCACGAGCAGGCCGCGGTCACAGAGCGGTGCCACCGCCTCGGCTGGATCCGACGCCAGCGGGGGGTGCTGGGCCATTCCGATGGGGACGCTCTCCTGAACGGCGGCGACGTGCAGCAGTGCTCGGCTGGCGGGCGCTAGTCCGTGGAGGAGGGCTTCACTCATGGTGAGCCTAGATTCTATAGACTGCGCCCATGCGAATCGCTCTGGCCGCCGACGAGCCCTACGCCGTGCACGCCGTGATCGCGGAGCTTTTGCGGAAGCGCGGGCACGAAGTGGTGGCTTTTGGCGCGGTGGCCTCGAAGCGTGAGGAAGCCTGGGCCTTGGTCGCGGAGGAGGCGGCGCAAGCGGTCGCCTCCGGGGCGTGCGAGGAGGGCATCTTCCTGTGTTGGACGGGAACGGGCATCTCCATCGCTGCGAACAAGGTCCGAGGCATTCGGGCTGCGCTGTGCGGGGATCCCGGTACCGCAGCGGGGGCGCGGGTCTGGAACCACGCCAACGTGCTGTGCCTCTCCAACCGCACCCTCGCGCCGGACATGGCTGGGGAGATCCTGGCTGCCTGGTTCGACACCGCGCCAGGAGATCAAGGGGCGGAGGGTGTAGCGCAGCTTGCCGAGGTGGACGCTCGCGGCCGCGCGTGATGCGCTCGCGGCCTCAGGGGCAGCCGCCGGGGAGTCCCTCCGGATCACCCTGCTCCAGCCAGAAGGTCTCGGGCTGGCTGTACTCGCCGGCGTAGGGGTCGACGGTCTGGCCCGAAGGGTCCTCGAGCCCCAGGTGCAGGTGGGGCGTGGAGGAGTTTCCGCTGCTTCCGACGCGGCCCAGGGGGCTTCCGCAGTCCACCCGGTCACCCACCTCGACCGTCATGGCATCCCGCATCATGTGCAGGTACCGCGTTCGCCAGCCGTCCTCGTGCTCGACGGTCACCGTGTTGCTCACCATCTCTTCGCCGTCGCAGTCGTTTCCTTCGTCCAGGGTGCCGTGGCAGCGGTCGTAGTGGCCATCCTCCACCTCCACCACCGTTCCGGGGGCCGCTGCCAGGATGAGCACGCTTCCCGCGTCCATTCGCTCAAAACCCCCGTCGAGCAGGAAGTCGCTTCCCCCGTGTCCGTCGTAGCAGGCCGGGAAGGGACGTCCGTCGTAGGCCGTGCAGATCAGAGCCTCCGCTCCGGAGTACTCCACGGGGTCGTGGTCCATCCCGACAGGGGCGTCGAAGAGTTCGCGCTGGTCCAGGGGAAAGGCCAGCTGCACGGGCCCGCGGAGGGGACCGCTGTCGATGGGCTCCGTGGAAGTACAAGCCAGCGCCAGCCAGTGCATGTGGGCAGGGTAGCGTTTTCGTGGTACCCCTCGCCGTGTTTGCCGACCTGCTGACCGGAGCCACCCTGGGAGCCGCTGGCGGTCTGGCTCCCGGCCCTCTGACGGCCCTGGTCATCTCGCAGACCTTGCGGCACGGGACCCTGGAGGGCTCCAAGGTAGGGGTCGCGCCCCTGGTCACGGATGGACCTCTGCTCCTGGCCAGCGCCTGGTTGGCGACCTCCCTCGGTGCCCAGGGCCTGGCCGTCATCTCCCTGGTGGGTGCCGTCTTCCTGGTGTGGCTGGGTTGGCACACGCTCCGCTCCCCGCCCTTGTCGGTCGAGGAGTCCCAGGAGAAGGCCGGCTCGGTCTGGAAAGCGGTGGCCACGAACCTGTTCAACCCTCACCCCTATGTCTTCTGGGTGACGGTGGGAGGGCCGCTGATCGCCCAGGCGGAGAGCGTCCCGGGCTTCCTCTTGGGTTTCTTCGGAACCCTCTGCGGCTCGAAGGTGCTCATCGCCGTTGGCGTGGGGCGCTTCCGGTCTCTCCTGGTCGGGCGGGCCTGGAAGGGGGTGATGGCCCTGTTGGGTGTGGCCATGTGGGTGTTCGCCGGCTTCTTCGTCGCGGATGCCCTGGGGGTGCTGTTGGAGCCCTCCTGATCAGGTCGGGTCCACTCTCCCCTGGTACAACCAGCGCCCCTCCCGCTGAACGAAGCGACTCAACTCCTCGAAGGAGGCATCCTGGCCGAGCTGCTCCAGCTCCGCTCGAAAACGCACGGTGTCGGGCCCCGTCTCCAGCACCCTCAGCCCAAGAAAGCGGGTGCTCTGGTGGAAGCGCGTGATGCTCGCCTTCCAGACCCCTTCGTCCGCGACCCACTGGGGCCCCTGGGGGTCGGTGGTGTGGATGATGTAGTCCGCCAGGCCCAGGGCGTAGGCGGCGAAGCGGCTGCGCATCAAGGTCTCGGGAGATGGCGCGTCCCGGCCGGCGTGCAGAGAGCCACAGCAGCGCCGATACTGGCGCCGGCTGTGGCAGGGGCAGCGTCGCTTCGGGTCCACGTGGGGGGCTATCCGGAAAATCCCTCGGCCCATACCCGGTGGCGCCAGGTAGGGCCGTCCGCGAGCAAGCCCACCGGGGCGATCTCCCCGATGCGCTCGAGCAGATCGGGCGGTGATCTGGGGTGTGGACGGTCCAGCCAGGTCACCGCCAGCCAGTCCGCGCCGCCGACGCAGTCCAGGGCGTAGCGCAGCAGCTTCAGATCCAGGGGGCCGGCGCGGACCGCACCCTGCCAGCGGCCGGTGCCGTTGTGCTTGTCGGGGGCCGGCCAGTCCACGTCCTCCGTCGGAAAGGGTCCTGGGCCATGGCGTACGGAGTGGGCGCGGGTCACCCCCACGCGGATGAGCTCGCCGGTGCACAGCTCCTCGGCCCCGTTGAAGCTGCAGTCGGACCAGGTGGTGTTCGGGGCAAAGCCCCAGCGCTCGTCGATGAGCACGCCCTGGGCTCCCTCGAAGACCACGCCCCGGGCGGGGGGTAGACCCTCGTGGACCTGTGGAGTCCACTCCGCCCAGAGCTCCAGGGTTCGCTCCACCGCCTCGGGGTCCTCCAGGATCTCGAACTCCTCCAGCTCGCGGGCCTCCAGAAGCTCCCAGCGTTTCCGCTCCTGGATGCGGCGCAGCGCGGGCGCCGGGTCACCCAGAAGATCCCGGGCGCGCAGGCTCTCCCGGCCGGCCTGGGCATCGGCCACGGTCTCCCCGAAGCCGATGCCGCAGCTGCCGTGCCGATCCTTCCCGCGCAAGAGTTCCCGAAGCCGGTTGGTGGCCAGGTGAAAGGGGGTGATCAGGACCGCGTTGGGATCCACGGTGAGGCGGTCCAGAGGCTCCGGAACCCCCTTTCGCTCCAGGTGCTCCGCCTCCACCAGGAGCGCTCCCGGATCGATGACGAGGCGAGGCCCCAGGTGGGTGCGAACCCCTGGGACGAAGCTGCCGCTGCCGAACTGCGCGAAGGTGTGGTGACGACCGTCGGGGGTGATCACGTTGTGAGCGGCCTGGGCGCCTCCGTTGAAGCGCACGACCAGGTCCGCACCCTGGTCGCGCACGAGGAAGTCGACGGTGGCGCCCTTTCCGGCGTCGCCGAACCCGAGGTCGACGACCGCCCAGCTCTTCAAGGGCTGGTGAAGCCGCTGATCGCCTGGCCTACGCCCTTGGCGCGCTCGGGGGACAGTCCGGTCTTCACGAAGCGGGCCAGCACGGTCTCCAGAGCGCTGCCTTCGCACAGCGCGACGAGCGCCGCTGCGACGTAGCCGACGTCATCCGGGGTGGCGCAGGTGATGCAGCGATCGCCGAAGACCTTGGTCCACAGGGGACTCATCCTCTGCCCACGCCCTCGATCCGGGATCAGGTAGAAGGGCTCGAAGGAGACGCAGAGCTCCTTGAACATCGACGCCAGGGGGATGTCCTCCTTCAGGTCATCGCCGATGAGGTGCTTCACCTCGCGCTTCAGCACGTGGGGGTTGGGCGGCTCGTCGCCAGTGACGAAGAAGAAGCCCTTGCGCTGGCGCTTCTCCATGCAGTCCATCGTGGTGTGGCGGGCCGCAAAGTACATGGCCAGCTCGTAGGACTCGTTGCCCCCTCCGCCGCGACCTTCCAGGTACATGCGGGTGAGCCACTGGTCCATCAGCTCGGCGGTGGACTCGAACTGCCCCACCTGGAGCGGCGCCCGGTCATGGCTGCCCTGGCCCACGGCCATGAAGAGCACCTGCGGGTCCTGTACGCCCCCGTCCTCGAGGGTCTTCATGAAGGTCGGCAAGGTCTTGGCCGCCATGTGGGCCGGGATCTCCCCCATGCTGCCGCTCACATCCAGGGCGAAGATCACGCCCACACTCTCGGGGTGATCGGCGCTGTCGCGGCTCTCGCGCGCCGCGACGCCGAAGGGGTTCATGGTGGGGTGACACGCAGACTGCTTGAAGGTCTGGCGGTAGTTGCTCTTGCTGCGTCCCTTCGAAAGCTTGACGTGTGCCTGGTAGCTGTAGTTGCCGTAGCCCATCGGATGCTCCCTTGTTTTTTGAGCGCATGATGACAGTTTGGACCGCTGGCCCGCGCTCCTGGGCTTCGGCCTGACACCCTGTCGCGCCAGCGGCCCTGAGACAAGCTCAGGAACTGGCACGGCTGGTGCATGACATACGGGGTATGCGACGGGATCACTTCCGCACTCTGGGACTTTCTTTGATCGGTGCGCTGCTGGGGGGCTCCCTGGCGGCCTGGTGGGTGGAGCGGGGGCGTGAAGACGCTCCCCAGGTGGCTGTGGAGGGACGCGGAGGCGAGCAGGGTCGGCGGCCGGATCCGAGGGGGGGCGATGGTGAAGGGCCCGGCCAACCCTCGGGGGAGGGGGTGGGCGGCGAAGCGACCTTGCTGAGGCCTCCGCAGCTGAGCGACACGGGCTCGGCCGCCGAGGCGGAGCCGCCACTCCAAGAAGGGGACGTGGTGCTGATCTCCGAAGCACCGGGACGCGTGGTGGAGCTCCCGGACAGCGCCTGGCCGATGCTGATGGTTCCTTCGCCGGTGGGTTGGACCGGGCGGATCACCGACCTGGTCGCCACCCAGGGGCGACTGGCCTGGGTCCACAGCGACGGCAAGCGGCGGGTGGTGGTGTCCTGGAGCGCGCTGCACGGGGCTCGCGAAGTGCCGGGCAGCGAGGGAGGGCACAGCCCCTTCTTCGTGGGTCCGCAGCTGTGGTGGTTGAAGGGGAACGAGGTTCGTCACGAGGGAGGAGAGGGCCCGGTGGTCGCTCTCGTAGGGCCTGCGGCGCTACGAGACCCGGCCGTCTTTACCGGGGGTTTCAGCCTGGTGGTGGGGGATCACGCGATCGAGGTCTTCGACGGGCGAGGGCAGGGGCTGGCTCGCTTGGACCTGCCGGAGCGCCTCGGCGCCATGGCCTGGCGTGAGGAGGAGATGGTGTTCACCCGGCACACGCCAGGGGACGCGGATCTCTGGTCGCAGGTCGGGGGTGTGCTCACACCCCTTGCCGACAGCCCGATCTCCGAGATTCGTCCCACGGTAGACGGGGGGCGGCTGTTGTGGTTTGCGGAGGCCGAGCCGGGCAGCTGGGATCTGGTCGGAGATGGCGAGGTGCTGGCGGAACGCGTCCTGTTGCCAACGCGCCAGGGTCCCTCGGTGCGCGGGGGAGTGGTGGTGGTGGCTGCGGAGGCGCCGGGGACCCTGCTGCTCGTCGGGGACGAGACGGTGGAGGTGGTCACGGGACTGGACTGGGTGGCCGACCCGGTCTTCCTGGCAGACCGGGTCGCCTTTTCGGGGCCGGGTGGCCTCTACGTCCTGGGCCCCGTGAGCACCAACTGACGGCGCAGGCCGCGATCTCGACCTCAGGCGAGAACCATGGCTTCCAGGAGCTTCGGCGCCTGGGGCCGTGTGCAGGAGCAGATCGCGGTCATCGCCAGCACCTTGAGCGAGGGTGAAGACCGGTCCGTTGCCGAGCTCACCCGGCGGGTTCTCACCGGCTCGATGCGATGACGGACATGATCTTGCGCTACATCGAGCCTGGGCATCCACGGTGTCCAGCAGGGGGCCCATCACCTCATCCAGGAAGCGAACCTCCGCCGCGTAGGTGGTCTCACCGGGGAGCGCTTTGGTCACCCACGGGCTGTGGGGATCGAAGTAGTGCACCCACAGAAACCAGGGCTCGGGAAGCCCTTCGAGGGTGCGCAGGGCCACCTCGGTGACCTCGTCGCCCCGGCGTTCCGGGGGGTGCGCGCCGAGCTCGGGTCGCATCAGGCCCTCGTCGTCGTAGTACTGGAAGCCCTGGTCCAGGCCCTGGTCGGCCACCAGGGGCCGCGCGGCGACGACCGCCGCCGTGTTGTAGCCGTGGGCCGTCAGGGTCTCCGCGAGGGTCTCCAGCTCCGGACCCGCCGTGTAGCGGGCGTTGTTGCGGACGCCGTGTACCTGCGGGTCCAGCCCGGTCATCAGTGAGGTGTGGGCAGGAAGGGTGATCGGTGCGGGACTGAGCACGCGAGAGAAGCTCACGCCTCGCCGTGCGAGAGCACGGAGATTGGGGGTGCTGTCGGTACCGACGTGATCCGCGCGGGTGGTGTCCAGGGTGACGAGCAGCAGGTTCGGCTGCGGCGCAGGTTCGCTGGTGCACGCGAGCAGGAGGATCAGCACTCGCCTGGATCCAGGCTGAGTTCGCAGTCTCCGACGATCAGGGCCTGGCAGCCCAGCCGCTGGTCGGGCCGCTCCAGGAAGGGCTCCTCGATCTCGTCCTTCGGGGACAGTCCGTCGACGTAGACCCGGACACGGCAGGTATTGCACGCCGCGAAGCCGCCGCAGGCTGCCTCCATGTCGATGCCGTGGTCCAGGCAGAGATCGAGCAGGCTGTCCTGGGGGGCTGCCTCAACACTCCGTTCGAGGTCTCGAAAGTGGACCCGGTGCACCAGGCTGAGCCTAATGCAAGCCGGTGACCTAGCGCACCTCGAGCATCTCGGAGGGCTGCAGGGTGCCGTAGCCGGCGAGCGTCATCGGCAGCGTCATGTGCTCGGGAGGCTGCGCGCTGAACACAGCGGACACGATGACGTGGAAGCTCTCGTTCTCGTAGTAGCTGAGCTGAGCGTTCTCGGTGACTTCGGCTTCGTGGTGGGCCTGGTCGTCCGAGAACTCGTCGATGAATGCCAGCAGCTGGTCTCCGGGATCGAGCTGATCGTCGGTGGAGACGTAGATTGCGGCATTCACGACGAAGTTGCTCAGTTCATCGTACTCAGGGTCGCGCACCTCGTCGTACTCGGGGTCGCGCACCTCGTCGTACTCGGGGTCACGCACCTCGTCGTACTCGGGGTCGCGCACCTGGGTTCCTGGGTCGGACAGGGTCAGGTTGGTGACCGTGAAGTCCTGGACCCCCTGGAAACTCGACGGAAGTTCTGCGCGAAGGTCATCCAGGCTCATCTCGTCGGAAATCGAGTGCAGGCGGTAGAGACCGTCGGCACCTTCGTCTACGTCGGCCATCGAAATGGTCACGGGGGCGACGAAGGGAACGCCGATCTCTTCGCAGGCAACGAGGAGGGGGAGAAGAAGAGCGAGAGGGGCCAGGGTCTTGCGCACGAAGAATCTCCGCA
>PVBE012176652.1_pt1 | contig 66022 bp, 102 predicted proteins | sample 1631181 | NCBI WGS metagenome assembly PVBE01 (sample SAMN08397723, study PRJNA350692) | Marine metagenome, whole genome shotgun sequencing project. | isolation source: water | place: Pacific Ocean | collected 2012-04
AAATATATTTTTTTATTTTTTATATAATAAATGCAATGCTTTTTCCCCTATCCTCTCTGTATATTTAGGAGAATCCCATTAGTAATTGCGATATTTCGGAATATCGGGTTAGTAATTAAGACTCTTTTTCATGCTTAACTACATGGAATATATTAGACAAGTTAGCAATCTCATTTAAAACTCTTTCGACTGCTTTCCTTTCTGTCTCGGCTGTAAGGGTAATTTCTACATCGTTACCCTCCCTATCTTCATAACAAATAGTATATTTGCTCATAAGAATTTAAAAAAATACCTTGTTTAGTAAAATTAAAGCCATGCAATAAATACAGTCCATCCCTCTACAAGTTATAAGAGCTAGACCTAGACCATAAAAAAACACGCTGCACCAAAATTCAAACCTTGAATTTTCTTCACATTCATCATAGGGTAGATTCATCGTTTCCTCCTTTGCTTAACGCTTCGTCCAAAAAATGTTTAGCTTGAAAATACCTTACGAAATCAGAAAGTTCTTCAATCGGTTTATCTTCTGAATCAAGCACAATAGTTACAAAATCTATTATATGAAATAAACTCTCTCTTTCTGGAGCTTCAAGAGAGTCGTAAACACTCTCAATCTTCTTAAATACCTCTTTAATTTCCTTCATGCCATATATAATCTTCCTCTACTCTAAATCCAATTCTCCATAAAAATTCACCTATACTCGTAGACATATCGCCCACATGGTCGTTGTCTAAACTAAAATTACAGCCATGTATGGCCTCATCTATACAAGTAGTTAAGAAGTCAAGCTCATTTAAGCTAGGACTTATATGTATAGCTTTTTCGGGAGCATCGGGATCATCACATAAGCCCCAAGCATCCCCTCCAGCTAACGATTTCGTTGGCTTCTTCCAGATTACCTTATATCTCTTGCCACAAAAGTCATGGTACTTAACATTAGACCTAATGCTTTTAACGGTCTTTCGGGAAAGTTTCTTGCCTATATCTTTGTCCATTCCAAGTCCCTCTTTTTTATGTGGCTTTTGAGTTTGTTCAAGGCCATGTTCTCTAACTGCCTCACTCTTTCTTTGGTGAGATTAAGTTTCTGGCCTATTTCTTGGAGCGTTAAGACTTCATCCGAAAATCTGTTTTGGATTATAAATCTCTCCCTCTCTGGTAGACAATCGACACAATCGAATAAGATACTTTTTACTTGCTTGTCGTTTAATTCCTCGGCGGGAGACTTTTCTTCACCAAATAGTATGTCATGCAAGTTGTACGAATCGGACTCTGAACCATGCTCCATGTCTAAACTATCTTCAAAATGTAGCTTCTCTGCAATTTCAAGGATTTTTAGCTCATGTTTAGAGCTTAACCCTAACTCTTTGCAGATTTCATCTTCTGTTAGAGAATTTTGTCTTAATTTTTTTAATTTTTTTAATTTATTAACTACTGAAACAGGCTTTCGGATATTCCTAATCGTGTTTTCCGAAAACCTATAAATTTTCATCTTAATCCAATAGCTTGCATACCAAGAGAATTTAGCTAATTCACCTTGATACCTTTTCGCCGCCTCCATTAACCCTACAAACCCTTCACTAACAAAGTCAGATAAATCAATACCATCAGATAAGTACCTCTTTTGGTGCATCTGACAGGCTATTGATATAGCTAAACCCAAATTACCCTCAACTAATTCGTTGATTGCTTCTTCTTTGGTTTCTTCGCTAGTTTGGTCATTTTGTATGATATTGGAGAGGTCGATCTCTCTCTCGCGGGATAGAGATTTTCTTTCTTCCGCGAGTCTCCTTGTTAGAATCTTCCCCAATTCCATTGTGTTTTGTTTATGTTATAATTGCATCAAATTGTTTCCTCGTTAAATCTACTTCTATAAGTAAGAAAAAAAACCCCTTTTGAGGCTCTACGCCTTGGTCTATATTTATATGTTGGGTATTATATTTTCCTTTATATGTAAAAATAGTTTTAAGAATAATCAGCCAATGAGTTTGTATAGCGTCTAAATCCGAAAAGTCTGGAGTCACATAAATAAACTTGTGTCTCTTTTTCGGGCCAGTTGCCAAATACTCATATTCATCATATTCGTCGATATAGGATTATACTATCTACTTATCCTTTTTTCTACTTTTTTTAGGTTTTTTGTCAGCTTTAGTAACGCCTAACTCGTTTAGCCTGTTTTCAGCCGCCTTGTTCCATCTTCTAATGGTTTTAGGGGAGGCAGATTCATACTTTTTGCCTTCCCCTAGTAGTTCCTCTACTTTTTTAGAGGTTTTCGCTTGTTGGATTTTATCTTTTAGTCCCATGTTATCTTTTTTGTTTCAATATCTCTGAAATTATACCTTTCAAGACTGTCACTTCGTATTCTGTGAATACCTCTTTTTCGACTAGCTTATCTAGCGTATCTCCAGACATAAAATCGTCATGGAGGATTTCTACCGCCTCCATTTCTTCCTCGTTTAAATTTAAAGTATAGTCATCGTTGCTTAACGATTTAGATTTAATTAGTCTAGGCATTTACTTTTTTTCTCCTTCGTTTTTTTCCATCCTGTTCAGTTATAATATCATAAAGGAAGTCTATCGCTTTTGAGCCATCAAAAATGCCGCTTGAGTTTTCAAGCGACTTTAGCCAAGTTGTGCTAAAAATGAACTCTGGCACTCCTTCCTTAAATTGAATCTTGCATTTGGATACCCTGTCATGCCCTCTGACCGTAAAGGTCTTTAGCCAGCTTTTTTCGATTGGCTTACCTAGCTTCTTGAAAGTATAACCAGAAGCCAGCTTGACTAGATTGTGCATCCTCCCCTCTAGCTTCACCTACCTTGCCCCCTATAAGATTTTTTATAGTTCTTACTGTTAGGGTTCCAACTGGTTTTATTCTTTGAGTGAACCCCTTTTCGGCCTTTTTTCTTTTTGCCGAAATTGATTTTACTTGAAGATTTGATTGCTTTCGCCATTTTCTTACTTATTTGACCACTTCACGAAGTAGTAAGATGCAATAATAGCTACTGTCAGGGTTAAAGTCAAGGAAAAATGTCTACTATATTGCAAGGCCGATAACATATCTAAATAAGTGTCTAATACTAATTCCATAATTTTTCTTTTTTTTTCAAATTTTAAAATAATTTATTCCAGAAGAAGTATATTATAGATACTATCAATAAAGAGGCAACTAATATATTACCTACCCTAATCCAATTAACAACAATATCTATGTCTCCATTCTGTCTTGCTCTACGAAAAATTTCTTTTGCTTGATTTCTGTCGCAGTCACATTGAAACATAATTTCTTCTATGATCTCTTTTTTATTCATGTTCTTTTACGCTTGCCCAGTTTTGGGCCTTAACAATTCTATATGTGTGGTATTGTTGGAACTCTCTTACATACTTTACAGCATCATCCCTATCCACAAACTCGGCATCGGGTTCAGTACCATGTATATCAATAACATAATATAGATACTCTATTCGCTCTCTCTCTCCGTCTTGCCTCCATTTCAGTTTGTGAACGCATCCACTTACAAGAACAAGCATTACTGCGAGAAAAAACTTTTTCATTTTACCATCCTAAAACATCCATCGCATACTTACAGACAAAATCCAATTCTTGAAAATTGGAACCATGAGGCATTTCGCCAGTAGACGAGTAGGTAGGAACATCGCATTCTGTCCTTGAGCAGTCTACATAAGTCTTTAGAGCTTCATGTATTGTCGTATAAGTATAGGCTCGACCTCCCCAATTATTCGTCCTTGTTTGCTTGTCGGAGTAAGCATAGACCTTAAACCTCTTATTCTTCATGCTGGTTATCTTAATGGTCATTTTTCCAGCGGGGAACTCGCTAGTGCTGCTCTTGGGGATAATTGATTTAGGGTCAATTCTTGGATTCCTCTCAACTAGAGAATTTTTCTCCCATCTAATTTTAGGAGCAAGCTCTCGCCATAAGGAATGATTGACTTCTTCTTCTGTTCTGTTTTCTTTTGTCATTTTTTAGATAGCTTTTTTAGTTTTTCGGTTGAATGTTTTTTTATTAAAGGTGTTATATGTTTAGGTAAGCCCTGCTCTGTAATCAGATTTTTTATATAACATCTTAAATGCAATTTATCAGAGTTAGTCAGAATCATTTACTATGGTTGTGGAGCAAAGTCAACAGCTTTTGTATCGTATGCTTTTCCTTGAATTTCTTCTAACGAGTCCTTCACTAAAGTCCTACCCCATCTGGTAGTAATAATAGTGCTATTGTTGCCTCTCTCTATTGATACTACTGTATCAAGATTGAAAAGCATATCTTCTTTTGTATCTGAATTAGTTAATGTGATTAAGTGTGCCATTTTCTATATAAAAATTTACTCTTGTAGGATTTGTTTTGGTTGTCGTTTTATGAAAGATAAGAAATCCATCTGCTTTAATTTGTTTGATGTAAAGTCTCGTTATCTCGTTGATAGTGTCCTTTGAACAGTCTCCCGTTACGATACATTCCCTCGCTACTGCCTTTTGAATATCCCCTATCTTTATGGTCTTTGCTTTCGTTCTTGCTTTGTATATCTTTTCTTTTTCTGGATTTTTCCAATATACTTTTCCCGCCTTTGTTACGAATTTCATTTAAGAGTTTTTCAATCTTTTCGTCTATTAGTATGTTTACGAGGAAGTTTCTTTTGTTTAGTATGTTTTTCAATTTGTTTAGGGAAAAATTTTAGTTCCAACATTACTGAAGGTTGACCTGACTCAAGGTATCCATCTCCTTCAAAAAATAATGCTTCATCTTCAACGGAAACTGCTTGGATAGAAAATACAAAAGATTTTTTGTTAGATAAGGTTACAGTATGATAGTGATAATCCTTGGCAATTAAAACGACATTCTTATAAGTCTTGTTTTGCTTTAGAGGGAAGTATTCTGACGAAACTTCTATCACCTTCATGTCTCCTTTCATGGCTTTACCAACATCTTTTTAGCTTTGCCATCATCGCTTGCATCTTTAGAGGCGACATACTCCCATCGTTCATCGTTATGCGGAGTCCTCAAATCCTTCTCCATGCTTTGTGGGTAGTAAACCGTTGTCACTCCGTTTGTATCAGCGAAAGAGACTTTTTTATAAATCAATTCTTCTTCTGTAACGAAGGTATGTTCACAACCGACGAGCAAGGAAATGAACAATAGAAATAACATCCCGATTACTACGCTTGACATAAGCCTATCCGCTTTTTTGAATTGGTTATGAGTCATACTTGGTTCTCCTTTGCTTCACTAATTTTTTGAAGGATTGTTGATACTGGTTCTGTTACTGTAACTGAACAGCCTTTCATAAGGACTTCTGTATATGTTCCCACATATCCCGCCTCGTCTTTTTCAACATTCCCTGCTATGTCTCTAAATGGGACTTCTCTGAATCCATTTATCCTTGAAGTGTTCAAGGCCACTTGACCTTGGAACCCGTTCCTATCTGGTGTTAGTGATAATGTAATATACATGACTAAAATTCTGAAGTTTTGTATCCTGTTTTCCTTTTCTCGTACCCCTTTCGGATAGTTATAGCCTCTGCTACCGCCTTTGTCAAGACATGATTTTTTAGAGCGAACCATTTCGCCTTGGGCCTCTGTACGGTTTCGCCCCTTTTATGCTTCCAGAAAACTTTAGTATAAAATCCTCCATCGCCTCGCTCGCATCCTAAAAACTTTGCCCCGCCGCCTTCTGTAACTCTTGGCTGAACCCTAATGTGAGCGTGATACTTTCCTGTTTTAATGTTTTTATAAACATAAGGAACATCGGGAACTTTAACTAACCTCTCTCTATGTTTTTTATTCTTATATTCTTTAGTTTGAGTGAAGCATCCTCTTTTAGAAAAATCAGAATTTTTCTTAAACTTTCCTTTTCCTAATTTTATAATCTCGTCCAATTTATCGAGAGGCAAAAGTCGATTCTTCGCATCGCTTGGTTTCATAAATGGATAAAAAACTACTTCGTTATAATCATCGGATACTTCTAGGATTTCGTCAGGATTGTGAGACAATTTATGGAATATGCTTTTGGGCCTCTTTTTAATCCTGTGCATTAAATTAGCGAACCATCTTAATACCCAATAAACTGCTTCGTTACGATTCTTCTCTTTAACTATATGAGTCCAATATGCCCCTCTCTCGTCAAAACCCATAGTCCAATGCTTGACATTTTTGGGGGGAGCAATGCAAGTGTCGCCAACATTAAGCCTGACAATATAACTTCTGCCTTGCCCTTCCTCCAGCTTCTTTCTTATTCTATACTTACTCATGGTCTATCCTCATCAATGTATGTATAAATAGCGGCGTGAAGTCTCCGACATAAGCACCTACTACATTAAACTCCATAAATTCATGTGCTTCATGCGAGTCCATGCCATCTCTCTCTTTCAAAACTTCCGCACATTTATCATAGTCATAAACAACTCTATAAGCGGCGGCATCATACCCCATTATAGCATCATCAAAACCATCTGCAAATAAAGCCTTTTTGTTTACATCGCTAATAAAACTTCGTTTGCTAGAACAGTCAACCGTTTGGGGGTATTCCTTCTTTGCAATGATTTCATCCTTTGGTAACGGCTTACGCTTTGGCTCTAATGGGTTAAATATATCTTCGTTTATCATTTCTGTTCTCCTAGTGGGATATCTGTTTACTATAAGACCTTCCAAAACCATTTTTTAATTTTTTAATTTATTTTTTCTTTTTTTCAAATTGAAATTATAATTATTACTTTCACCGTAGATATCTTCATCGCTATGGCAGCGAGGGTCATTATCGTTCAAGGCTTTGGTAATAATTTGAGCTAACTTCATCGAGCGTTTATATTCTTTCTCACTATAACCTTCACCTATAAAAATAGATTCCGTTGTTAGATTAGTGACATAAATCTCTACTCCCTGCTTCCGCTTTTCAATTATCCATTTATCCCTAGTCATGCTTCTAGCACCTTACTCCAATAACGAGAGTTTTTACGGTTCTGATTCTTGTCCCAGTATAAGCATCGTGCCATGTATGGAGCTATTCCCCTCTCATCACTACGCTTAATCCAATCGGCTTCAAGAGCTTCATACTTTTTCATGTCCCGCCTTTGGTCGCAGCCATAAACTTGAAACAAATGAGTATCCATACAGACAACTTTCGCTTCTGTCGGAAACAACATTTCGATTGCAAAGGAAGTCTTGGCTTTTCCTAGCCCCAAAATCTCTTTACAAAGTCTATCCCGCCATTCAGTCCATCCTTCGCTACTATTAGCATGAATATAATCGTCAGGACTGCTCCAAAACTTACCGCTAAAAGTCCCAATGTAATTGGTACGGTTGTTTTGCATACCGACTCTTGTTCGTTCAATTTTTTTGAATAGTTTTTCTGCATTATAATTCCAAAACTCCATTTGTTCGCTGGCTTCGATTGCCCACTTATTGAATTGCTTAATAGCGTTGTAGCCTTTACAGTTCATCTGCCAGCTTGTATGGACTGACATGAAGGCGAATAAATATCTTCTGAAAACTGCATTATTAGTTTGAGGTTTTAACTCTGACCAATAATCCTCATAACTTGAAATTTCTGAATCCTTAATTGAATCAAAAAAAGTAGAAACTTTCTCACAATTAAATTTCATTTTTTTAAATAATTTTTCTTTTTTTTAAATTTGATGAATTGTTATAGCAAGTATATAGGAGGCTTACATCAGAGATACCGAGCTAGAAGCTCTAAATGCTCCCATATACGATGCTATGACAACAACATTAGCAAAACTTCCCCTTACTATCCCTCGCTTGTTGGGATTTCCGCTTTGGTTTTGCAGTTTTCGGAGGAAGGGATACAGAACCTCCCTCTGAAATTTTCTTCTCTCTCCGACCATCGGCTAATCCAGCCGCATAGCCTTCATCATAATCATCTCCAAGATTATCGAAATCATCGTCATCATCGGAATAATCGTCGCAATAATCTTCAGCAATTTTATGCTCGCAATGAGCCTTAACTTCGTACTTACAAGTCCGTAGCTTCTGGCACTCACAATCATTCGGAACCGAAACAACATCAGCGGGGTTGATTTCAACCATCAGCAAATGCCCTCCACTTCCATAGTTTTGAGCGTACTCATAAGTCCCAGCATGGAAGCCTGACGAACAACCATGATTTGCGTCATCACAAACGCCATTACGAGGCATCTCCAATACTGTTCCTACATTGTTAGCGAACTTGCCGCTATACCAATCAGTATAATCATCGCGTACTCCCTTGTACGCCAAGAAGTTTCCGTTAGGCGTAATAGGCATCTGCTTATGTTCCAAAAAGGAATACAATTCGTTGACCGCCCTGCGAGATGGATTCTGCATGAGCTTGTCGAGAAACTTTACAAGAGGCTGATACTTCAAACCTTTTCTCATAAAATTCAAGATGATATCAACCGTGTGGTTATGAACGCTTTCGTCCTTGTAGTAAACCACTCCATCTGCAACCTTAATGTTGCCATCCTCGTAGAAAAAGTTTTCTACTGCTTTCTCCAAGTCTGCTAGAGACTCTAACTTTTCCCAATCATCTTCCTTCAACGCTTTACACGCTTCTGGAAATGCTGGGTTGCTCTTGTCCCACATAAGGGGCTTGCCGTTGATAACGACAGTTAGGTTTTCACCTTCGTTTAGTATTGATGCTTGTATCTTACTCATGTTTGTATGCCTCCTAAAAACTAACTATTGATTGTGCCTGTTTTTTTGTCAAGTGATTTTTTCGTTTCGCTCAACTTTTTTTTTGACATAAAGGTAACATCGTAAATGTTAATCATGTCTGAAATTTCCTTAACGAAATTTTCTCTAAAATCTAAAATGTGAATCAATGGGTATCTGTCAATACATTCGTTCCACAAATTTTTCAAATCAAAAGAACAACTTAACTTCTTGTTATCTTTCTTGGCCAGATGCTTTAAGAATTTAAGAAAAAATTCACGATATGCTTTCCTGTTTTGCATGGCATAGTTGTTGTAACTAAAGTTGACATACGAAGAATGGCTAACATTAGACCCTGCTTGATTTTTTTTCGACTTTACCTTTGGCTTCAAACTTTCGGGGAAAATAGTTTTAGACAAAGTTAACAGCCTTTCAAAACTCTCATCTTTAAAAGACTTGAGCTTACTTCTGGCATCTAACAGTTGATAAAAAGGAGAATCCTTTTGTAAGATTTTGGATTTTTTCACTTCGTTAAGAATACTTAACTCATGTGATTTTAATTCCTCGTCTTGCAAGAGGATAGAGGTTTGGTTAAACAACTTCTCCATCTTATTCCCTTTCCGCAAAAGAGCTTCAACTTCTCTTTTATAAAAGTCCTTGAATTGAATCCATGAAGGGTTCTTTTTAGCCTTCTCGAAAAAGACAGGCTTCATATAGTAAACTGTCGGAACCTTAACTCCCGCCTTCTTTAAGTCTTTGATCTGGTTATGAAACCTTCTAGGATGGATTTCAACGCCAGAATACTGACTCCCGTATAGCGTATTTTCTATGTGGTTATTAACAAAGAACTTATCGACTTGCACATAAACTTTTTCAGACTTGTCATTAAAGTCTAAACTTTCCACTTTAAAGAAACTGCTTCTGCAATTCTCATGCTCTGACCCTTCGCAATCTGTATCGAATACAAAAACTTTCCTAGAGTGTTTTGAATTTTTAATATGCCCACTTCCCCCTTTGACGGTAGCATTAGATGGGTATATGTCTCGCAAAACATACTTGTTTAGTTTAGATAGTTTTACTTCATGTGGGCAATCCAAACCTTTTTGTTTAAGCTGTTTTCTGCCTAACTTGGAAACTGCTTTTACTAAATAAACATTCTTCCATAATTTATCAGTAACTCCTTCCTGTTCTTTCTTTGCGTCAAATTCTTCAATCAGAGGTGCAAGGCGATTCAATCTACCTTGAGACACTTCCAAATCATCAATTACAACAATAGAATCACTTTCTACATTGATATGTTTAGCATCTTCGTTTTTAACTCTTTTACCTCTATGATTTTTGTGGAAATTCCAAATCTTTATATCTTCCCTTGAGCTATCTGTGAAAGAGTAATTAGAGTCGGAAATCGTTTTGCCATTCCATTTTATATCTACGCCTCCTTTGGAAGATTTTAAGAGTTTAGAAAACTTGGTTCCTATGCCTCCGTAACTAAACACTTGATTGAACAAGAGCTTGGCTTCCCACATTGTCTTACAGCCAGAGAAAGATTCAGATAATAAGTCAGGCAACTCTTTTATAATTTGTTTCATCCTAGACTCGACGCTCTTTTTTGTAACATCATTATATTCCAAACCTTCCCTAGAGGCAGTCATGCACAATTCGCCTATCTTAAAGTTCATAATAACCCCGCAATCAAGTACGCCATCTTCTAGGCTACCATGTGAATAACCCATGCTACTTGCATTCACCGAATATGGGACATTACCCATCGCCGCGACACTCCTGTTGTTGTTTTCGTAAACAGCCCAACCTTCCCCTTTTATAATAAGTTCGCCAAACTTTGCATCGTTCCAGAATTCTGATTCCTCGATGCCTTTTATAACTGGACGGTTATCAACCCAAAACTTAAAAAAGTTTCTAGCTTCGTGAACAAAAGTTCTGTGATCGTCCTCTAGGACATTTACTCTAACTTCAATACCGCTTGGCTCATCGGAATCCTCACATGACATTTTTGAGATTTGCCCAATTTCGCTTTCGTCAATGAAGCAGTTATAAATAGTTTTCTGTTTGTTGCAGTAGCTTACAACTAAAAAGTTGTTTGAGTATGCGAAGCCTGACTTACATCCTAATCCAAGTTGACCTATCTGATCGTTGGTATGCCTTTTGGTAGACTTTCCATAAGTGGCGTAAATGTCGAAGATTCCTTCATCGTCAAGCCCTTTCCCGAAATCCCTTACTTTAAAGTATGGGTTTAAGTTGTTTGGTAAAGTAATCTCAATAGGTTTGTCAGAGATGCCAGCTTCGACATGAGCATCTAAAGCGTTGCAACTGTATTCTCTAACTACTGCCAAAATCTTATTCTCATAAATCTGGCTTCGTAGAATTTTGAATAGTTGAGCATCTTCAGCATTTAACTTGAATTTGCCTTGTTCAAACTCTTGAGAGTTTACCGTTCTTGTTTGTCTTGTTTGTATCGCTTTCATAGCAGCGGGGCTAATGATAGCGACAACCGAAAAGAAGTCAAGCGGTTTTTTGAAAAAAAGTGAAAAAAGTTTTGGAGAGCTATCTCTCTACAATGATGATTGTGTCTGGAAGGTTTTTTTCAAGAGACTTGCGATACCTTTCGGCATCTCGCAGCCCCTTATCGGAATGAGGAAAAGCACCGTGCATCCAATTTTTTTCTTTGGACAGCACTTCGTAATACTTTTCTTTTTCTCCTTTGAATTTCGGCATATATTTTTTTTTAAAATTTTTTAAATTTTTTTAATTTATTGTTTTAGAGATGAAGAAAGCATTTAGCCGCCTCTCCAACTCATCGACTTGCTTTCTCTCCATCTCGCCCCGCTTCAAAAACTTTCGGAGCTTTTGTTGGTTATAATCAATTTGGTTTTCTATCTCTGGACTCCAAGGCAATTCTTCGAGCCTGTCCAACTCATCGACTAATTCCGAGATATTGTTATCCCACCACTCAATGCTATCTTGAATCATCCTACTACTATCAAGCAAAGATTGTAAATCGGGGCAAATAGCCTCTACACTTTTATTTGGCTTCTTTTCTTTCATAATTATTCCTTATTTGGCTTTTCCCCGCTAATAATTACACTTATTTGGCGTTCAAACATTATTATTTGGCTTTTTATCATTACTAATCAGCGTCACTTATGACATTAACTCCCTTTTTTTGAACGACCTCGGATGACTTTTCGTTTGCGTAAGTTATCGCTTCATCTATGTTATTTGCGTCTAGGTATTTCGCAACTAAAGCTGCTAAAAAGGAATCTCCCGCCCCGCACAAGTCAGAAACATCTACTTTTTCAACGGGATAATAGTTAAATCCCGCTTCTTTCATCATCATGCACCCTCTGTCGCCAAGAGTAACAATAAGTTTGTCAACCCAATCTTGAGTATTGATCCTATTCTTTATAGCTTCATACTCTGGACTGTTAATTTTGACATAAGCTACATCTTTGCACCAGCTACTTATGCACTTTTTAGTGTCCAAAAATGTGTTTTTATTATTTGAGCAAAGACGACTAATATCTGCTTCCGAAAGAAAACCTTTGCCATAATCGCTTATTACTACCGCATCAAACTTTGATATTTCCTCGTCCGTAATTACTAACTCATCAAATGGCATGAGAGTTATTTCGTCCTCTTCGTCTACTCTTAAAAAGGTATAGTTTTGTTTTTCGTCTATGTATCTTGTTTTAGTGATGTTTTGAAATTGAGAAATTAAATCTACCTTTAAACCTAAAGCCTCAAGATTTTTAGCTGTATTCCCAGCCATCCCTTTATTTGTGACTGTTCTTTCAGCTTTAAACACAGGAGCAGGGACATCTGGACAAAGCCTTTTCGCTCGCCCGTAGATAAAAACATCAGAGCAAGATTCTCCAACTACTAATACTCTCTTGTCTTGAGTCACTTTACTAATTGGTGGCCTCCAACAATTCCTACTACGATTGACAAGGTTATAATTATAACCCACCAGATAAGCTTATGTTTATTTGACATTTTTTGATTCATAAATAACTTCATAATCTTCAATGATAGAATTGTATAGCAATTTATCTATCGCCTCTTGCACATTACTCTTTATTTCTTCTTCTGGCCCCTCTTTTAATTCTAATTCAATATACCTACCAATGCTGACCTTATTCAGATACTCTATGCCCATTTTTTCAAGGTTGCTTTTCACGACGACCCCCTGCGGGTCAAGAGTATTAGATTTAGGGCGAGTCATAACTCTAGCCTTAATCAACTTATTTGGCGTTTTCTCATTCATAATTGCTCTGCTCCCTGTTTGGTATCGGGGAAAATAAGGACAGTTTCTGCATTTTAACCCGCAGCAGTAACCTCTTTCCAAAAGATCTTCTATGCTCATCGGGGTCACTATTCATCTGTGTCCTCCCCGTGGATAGAAGTTCTGAACTCTCTTATCTCTCGCTGCATCGAGTCAGTAGAGTCTTGGAACCTCTCGAGATTGTGCCGAAGGTTTGCCAACAAAGTCAAAACTCTGTCTTCAAAGTTCAATTGATCTTCTTCGTCGTTTTTATTTGGCTTTTTTTCGCTCACAATTCTTTTTCCCTAAACATATGTTGATTGTAGGTATAATTCTTATGCTTCTCTTGCTTTCTACCCTGCTTGTCGGTGTAAAATTCTTTTTCTGGGGGATCATCTCCTTCGAAATCTTTCCAATCAAATTCTTTATTTAGAGCTTCTAGGTTATTCATCCCAGCCCAAAATAAGCCTCTGCCATCTTTGTCGTTTGAAAGAGTTAGCATCCCTTTGCGTCCCATTTTAAATAATAATTCTTTATACGTCATTTACCACTTATGTATTATATTAGCTACTATAAAAAAACAGGTAATTAAATTAACTAAAATAATAGAAGTCCTTAAAAAAAGACTAACTTGAGCTTGCTTTAAAGAGAGTATAGGAATATCTGGCTGATCTTCATCAGTTTTTCCTATGCGATGGTCAACAGTGCGACACCAGATTAACCATAGTTCTCTAACTTTCTTCATTAACGTTTATTTGGCTTTTTTTTGTTCATATATTTCGTTCCAGCATTTTAGGCATAGCTGGCCTACTCCCTCTACATAAAAATACCTAAAGTCAATATGCTCAAACTCATCGTATTCAGTCTCCTCATTACAAAGAATACATTTGTCTCGTCTGTTTGACTCTGAAGGCATCTTAATTAAAGGTTATCGCTAACAGTTCTTTAGGGTTATGCTTAGTATCCAAAGCCCAGCCTAAATAAGCCTTACTCTTCCATTTGTTTTTCATCCTCTCTGCATCTCTAATATCTTCCTCAAAGCTGAAAAAATCAAATATCTCTTTACTAAGATGAATAACTTTTTTATTTGACTCTTTTATTTCAGTGATTACGTCCCATACCCCTTGCTTATAACTAGGGGTTTTAACCGCATCGTGAAAAACAATGCATCCTCCTTTTTTCACTTTCTTACTAACAGCTTCATAATCAGCCTTTACGCATTCATAATCATGACACCCATCTATAAATGCTAAATCATATTCTGTATCTAAGAATGGAACTATATCGGCAGAGTCTTTATTATAGAAAGTTATCATGCTTTCCATCTCTGGTAGCACTTCGACAATGTTCGAAAAATTATTTTGAAATATATTTGGCGAATCTGGATTAACATCTATAGTATCTACAGAGCCATAAACACCTTCATCCATCAAAGCTTTAGCGAATACAAGAGTACTAAAACCTGTTCCTGTTCCGATTTCTAGTATGTTTTCACATTTGAAGTTTCTACATAAACAATACATTACGTAAGCCTCGCAAGTTCTAACCGCTGCTTTAGAATTACGATTTAGCATATTAAAATCATTGCTATATAAATTCGCCCAGTCAGGCCCGTAAAGCCCGATTAATGATTTTATGTCAGATGTGTTGTTTATTTTTATTTCTCTAGCCACTCTATCACCTTTGTTTTCCAAGTTGAATTAATCCCTCTCGACCATGCTCTACCCTTATGGGTAGCTATCGGCTCGCCATTTAAAAGAAATTCGTCCCCTAAATCTTGCTCTCTAGTAAAAACCGCGTTTGGAAAACCATGACAAACAGTCTCCAAAGGGACGCCGTTATATCCTGCTGGTATCACCTTTTCAGGTATCTCGTGCCCTGTGTCGAGCATCACTTCTCTACCCTCTGGCTCTCCATAGATACGTAGGTTAGAGCTATCTACTTTTATTTTATTAAGAGAAGGGGTATATGAAATTCCAAGTTTTTGTATTGGTTCTACAAGAAAAATGCTCATAAAAACACAAGGAAAATTAGAATATTTGTATATGCTTCCATTTCTTACGCTTTTTCTGTAAGTAGACCCTGCTATGATATTATTTGAGTCTAATAGGTTAGTAATTTTTATATCCCAATCTTTAGCTAAGAAAGCTACATCTACATCGCATATCACGCCATATTTCGCTGTCATGCTAGACACTAACTCGGTCAAACTACGACCATGAGAACGACTAAGGTCATCATTTAACCCGTTATACATTTTTTCAGGTGGATCTATGAAAAATACTTTCGGATGTTTAGATTCTATAGACTTTAGATGATCTATATCAACAGCGTTATTATTAACAGCAATTAAGTATTCAATGTCATGCTCGCCACTTTCTGTTGCTTCTATAGAATGGATGAGAAGCTCTAGGAAAGGCTCTGACCGAGGCCCGCAAGTTATAGCGAATTGAATTTTATCTTTCATATTGCTTTCTCAATTCTATAAGGGTATCCTTATATTCCTGATCGTCCTCTGGATCAATCTTACCTCTTTTAAATATTCTAGGCTTCTCTGCATAGCATTTATTTATATCATCTTCAGATAGAACTTCAAGTAATTTCAAAGAACTTAAAACAAAGTTAGGGAAAACGGAATCAAGTCTTTTATACAAGTCAAGAACTGTGTTGCACGAAGTAGCAGGGTAAGTAACTTTGCTTATTATTTGCCCATAGTCAAAATCCCTGCTCATTTTATGAAAAGTTATGCCTTGCTCATAAATTCCAAACGACTTAAGAGTATGATAGAGGACATCTACCCCTCCGTACATTGGCAGTAGGCCGGTATGAACATTGAAAGCGTTCTCAATATTATCAATCCTTTTATTATATTGAAGACTCAACTTTATATCATGCTCAATACTTTCATCTACCACAGGCAAATCTACCTTGCCTGCGATAACAGGGTTCTCAGAAGGCACGTGACCTACCAAGTCGTACTCCTTTTCGAGAACGTTAATAGTTTTTTCTGTTAAGCTAGAAGAGCCGTAAATAAGAATTTTCTCTATCTTCATTCTAGCTCTATGAAATAGTCGCCTATCTCAAATTTCTTACCTTGCGAGACAGTTTTTTTACCAGACGCTTTGAACTCTGATTTTTTAACGACCCTAAAATCAAAACTTACTCGAGTCGCCCCTGTTCTGTTTATTTTATTTCCGTGAGCTAGGTTAGCTCCGTCAAATATCAAATACTGGCCATGATGAACGTTTATTGGCTGAAAGTCTTCTTTCCCTTCTTTTGACTCACACCAGACAGTATTAGTATCGTAAGCGTCAGTTACGGGCAGCCAGAAATTAACTTCAGTGACCCCGTGATTGTAGTCCCTATCTCTATGAAAGGCTCCTACTCCAAGATTATCTGGCAAATGAGTTCTAAAGGTAGGATACCTTTGATAAATGATATCTTCCCCCATTTCTTTAACCACTTCATTATGAATAAACTTTTTATAAATAGAATTAAATTTACTATCTTCTTTATTTGCATTATCATAAAACACTTTATGGAAATTTGTGCTTTGGTCTGAGCTTACATCAAATACGTTATACTTTTTTCCAGTTAAATGTAGCTTTTCTAAGTCTGTCTCTACGTCTATAAAGCTCGGAATATCTTTCATATAGGAAGCTATAGCTTTCCTAAAAGGATAATCTTTTTTATTGTAATCAATTATTTTCATATTTATTTTCATATTTATTTATTACGTCAACGATTCTTTTAGCTGCACGCTTTTTTACCCACCATCCCACTGGAATATTTAGCATCCTCTTTTCGAATTCATCAACGCCGGGAAGCTCTTCTTCTTTAAAATCAGAAAAGACACTATATTTATCATTTCTAACGTGAACCTCATCGCAAGCTATGTCATTACTATTTAAATGTTCCCTGAACGATTCTTTGTCATCAACCAGCAAGGAATATATCCAGTAAGAAGATTTTGAGGATGCAGGCCTTTTTAGTTTTTGGACTCGGGGATTGTCGATAAACTTATCGTAATATAAACCATTTCTCCTATGGGTTTTAACTGTGGAATCTATATATTTCATTTGTTGGATTCCAATAGCAGCAATTATGTTGTTCATGTGAAACTTATAACCGCATTCCGTAATGTCTTGATTCCACTTATTGCCTTTGTACTTTCTATCTAAACCAAACCATCTTAATTTTTTTGCTCTATCGGAGTCTTCTTTAGTTTTGCAAGCAAGCAGACCTCCATCTCCGGTAGTCAAGTGTTTTATAGCTTGAAAAGAGAAACAAGTATAATCACTAGAATGAGGGGAGCCGATTGGACTACCTTTATAAGAAGCTCCTAAAGCGTGCGCTGCATCTTCTATAACTTTTATGCCATGTTCCTTGGCTATAGAATTAATTTCAGAGATATCAAAAGGTTGCCCTGCCCAATGCACCGCTGAAATAGCTTTAGTTTTATTTGTTATTTTTTTTCTAACACTCTCGGGATCTATATTGCCGGTAAGCGGGTCTATGTCAGCAAAAACTAATTTTGCCCCCATATTGAAGGCTGGCTCATTAGTGGCCATACATGTTAGGGGTGTTACTATTATTTCACTACCTTGAGTAACTCCAGCTAAGCGATAAGCTAAAGTTAAAGCGGAGGTGCAACTATTTACAAGAACTGAGTTGGGGTTTCCTATATAATCTGAAAGCATCTGTTCGAATTCATCAGAATACTTTCCTTCCGTTATCATGCCCGACTTGAAAACATCATTTATTTTTTTACCCAACCTGTCTCCTTTTTTAGGGCAGCGGACTTTGAATAAGGGAATCATATCAAAAATTTAACCAGTCTTTGTTTTCCATAGTCCATTCAACGGTAAGCTTTAGGGACTCTTCGAAGTTCACAGGAAGCTCCCACCCTTTAGGGGACATCTTCGTATCTTTTAGAGCGTATCTTAGGTCGTGACCCGGCCTTTCAGAATGGAAGTCTACCATTTCATAATCAAGGGGCCGTTTCATATATTTCGCTATTAATTGAGCCAACTCTAAATTATCAATTTCTTTTTCTCCTACTATATTGTATTTATCCCCAATATCTCCATTCTCAAATAAAAACAAAATTGCGGAAGCTACATTTCTAGCATGAATATAAAACCTACTCCCAGCCCTTTCTTTATCTTTGTATGAATGGATAAGAGTCTTTTCCCCGTTTAAAATATTCTTCATAACTTTAGGAATATATTTTTCCGGATGCTGCCTTTGGCCGAAAACATTCATGCTATTGACTGTTATCAGGGGTAAGTTATAGGAGTTCTCATAGGCAACACAAATAGACTCCGCTGCTGACTTGCTGGCAGAGTATGGGTTAGTTGGCTTGTGTCTGTCCCATTCAGCATAAGCTGTGCCATCTGGAGCATAACCAAAAACTTCATCAGTACTAAAATAAAAGAAGAACTCTAAGTCTTTAAGAGTCTTTGCGTACTCTAGCATCTCAACTGTTCCATCTATATTATTTTTAAAACAATCTCTTGGCTCTTTAATACTATTATCTACATGAGACTCAGCCCCCATATGCAATATGATGTTTACGTCTTCGCCTATTTCCTGCCTTAGTCCAGTAGGGAAGGGTAAAGTAAAATCAACTGGAAATACTTTTATTCTGTCGCTTGGAATGCAATCAGAATTTCTTAACCTGTTTAAGCCGTTGCTAGCATAAGAGAGTTTGTCTACTACAATAATCTCCCAATCAGTTTTTCTTTTGAAATGCTCAACAACATGACTTCCGATGAATCCACATCCACCAGTAATCAAAACCTTCTTTTTTCCTTTGTTCCAGTTTTTCATTATTTGATAATTTTCATGCATTCGTTATCTTCGAGCCTATTAACAACTATTCGGCCTGCTACAGCCTCAAAGCCCCTACATATCTTAGTATGATCATTGGTTAATCTTAGCTCTTCGAGCACGAATTCTCTAATATCTTCTATATGAACTGCCATTTTTCCGCTAGAAGGATACTTCAACAACTCTTTATTAATTTTCTTCCTCTCGTTCATGTATTTCTCCTGAGTGTTTATCTACTACTCTCATCTTTTGTTTATATTTGACAAAGTCTGCTCCGTTAGCTGTCTCCCAAGCCTCGTTTCTAATATGCTCTAGCTCTTCTGGAGGCACTTCGGTATTAACCATGTTAGCTTTTTGCCAATGCATTTTATCGGGACTGAAATCCTTAGGTAAGTTCCCATTGGCTATAGCGTCGTCAAAGAGTTTTGTCCCCGGCAAAGGCATAACAAGAAAAAAGCTAGCAGAACTCAAACCTTTTTCGATTAAGTCGTAAGCGTAATTTACCGTGGTCATTATCTCTTCTCTGCTTTCGTCAGGATAACCCAACATAAACATGCCCGGGACTCTAAACTCCATGTCCTGAAGGGATTTTAGCAGAGAGGGTATGTTAGATCTTTCTATATCCCATTTGCTTGAAGCGTATTTTTTTATTATTCTGGAGTTCGCCGACTCAAAAGGAAGCCCTATCTCCCTAAACCCAGCTTCTTGCAGAGACTCTAAAATTTCAAAATCGACTTCCCCTTTGTTTCCCTTGTCCCATCTGAGGAGATGTAAAATATTGACCCCGTTTACGTCCAGTATTTGAAGACCAAGGGATTTTATTTTTTTTAAAAGCCTTTTGGCTCTGGGTTTAATAGCTAGAAGAGAATCATCCTCTATAAATACTTGTTTAACGCCTAAGTCTTTTAACATCTCAAGCTCTTGCATAACCCTGTCGTCAGATTTGATCCTATAATTTCCTATAGAACCAGAAGGAGAATCATGAACTTCTCCAGATATGTGACAATAAGCGCATCTGAAGGGACACCCTCTGGATGTCATCATAGAAGCGTACCTAAGAACTTCCCCTTCTTTAAAGTGGCCTCCGTGAGGCCTACCAACTTCCCAGTATCTTTTATTAGGTAATAGATCCCAAGCGGGGAGCGGCAATTCATCAAGATCCCAAATTATATCATTAGCGACTTTACCTTTTCTTATAATCGGTTTATTACCAGTAAATATTTCTTTCCCTTCTTTTCTTATATAGATATTAGGGATTTCCGAAAAATCTAAACTCTTATTCTCTAAAACTCTTACTATTTCTATTATAGTTCTTTCTGATTCAGAAGCGCATATTATGCTAATACCTGCATCGAAGAATTTCTTAGTCCTGTTCCGAGCGTTTACCCCGCCAGATACTATTATCTTTTCGGGAAAATGACTTTTGATTAAAGCTGCTGTGGTAAGAACCATCGTTTCCTGATGGGAGAATATTGAAGTCAGGCCGACTATATCGTAGTCTTCAACTACGCTCAAAATTCTTTCATCCGAAACGCCTGTCTTTAGCATTCCGGACTCTAGCTCTTTCGGGTTGTCAAATATATCCCATAAGTCATCACTATCGTTGCCAACACAAGCATCATATATTGTTGCTTCAGACCCATATCTTAGGACAGACCCAGCTAGGTAAGGATAAGCCAAGGAGCCGTTAGGCTTGCACATTGTGTCAGGCCAGTTCTGCTCTGGGGGGTAGAGGAATATGGATTTGACTTCTTTTTTCACTTACATAGGGTAATAAGATACCTAGCGCTATATGTGAAATATAGCACTCATGCTAAAGAAATCAAGAGAACTCTTGTTAGACGCCTGCTGTACCGGCAGTACCAGCGGAACCGCCAGTGCCAGAAGTAGTCGCTGCGTGCTTGGCGTGCTTATAGTTGCTAGCCGACTTCCTCTTCGGTTTACCTTTAGGTGCTGCTGTTCCAGCGCTTCCGGGGGAGCCAGCTGTTCCAGCTGTACCAGAAGAACCAGAAGAACCAGTTGACCCAGAGGCTCCTGTTGTACCGCCTGAAGTAGTCCTCACTCTTTTGAAGTCTCTAGGACTTCCTTGAAAACCGCATTCTGGGCATTCTCTTTTCCTACTAAATAACCTTCTAAACATGTTTATCATAATCTCCTTTCTAAACTAAATTCCTAATTCTTTCCTTAGTACCTCTAAATGAAAGACAAGCCAACTTTTTCCTACTCCTGCAGGTAAGAGATGGTGGGGATGCCCTAGCTTCTTAACTTTTTCTTCGTATTCTCTTTCGTCTAAATACTTAGCATGGGCTAAAATCTGATCAAATAAATCAGAGTTTCTATTTACTGTCTTTTTTCTGGTCTTATGGAATTCAAAAATATTTAATATCCTCTTACATACTTTTTCCCAAGTATGCTCTAATGCAAATTCTCTGGCTTGTTTAGTATACTCTGAATAGTTATCTATAACAATTTCAATTTTCTTTGCAATATCTTCAGCACTACTTACACAATTCAGAAACCCGGGGATATTTGAATAATCGGGGAAATCATCGTCATGCTCGTTAGAGTATTCATCCATATTCGTGCCAACAACGGGTAGACCGGAAGACATCGCCTCCATTACAGCTAAGCAAGGATTTCCTGTTTCGCTATAAGCTGGATGAACGAGTATTGTATGTTCATTATGGATTTTCTTTAATTCGTTTTTATTTGAATCTTCTATAAGAGTAAGCTTATTATATCCGCTATTATGAAAATACTTTAGTGCGTATTCTTTGCAGTAATCACGCTCTGGCCCAACTATAGTTATTGGCAAGTCGAGAATCTTCGCTGCTTCCAAAGCTAAATGAAACTGCTTTCTAGGCTCCTTCATTCCAACACAAAGGAGCTTGTGTTTCCCCGAGAAGCGAGACTCTTTCACGTCGGGTGGGCTAAAAAATTCTGTATCTACTCCGTGTAAAAGCCATTCTAGTTTGTCTCTGCATTCTGAAGGAAAAATATCTCGGAACCTTTTGCACCCAATCGTTGAAAACAGAGACCCCTTGATTGCATACTCGTTATGAATATAAGCTTTACTATTCTTCCCGAAAAGATGAGAAGAGACATCATGCATAGTGAATATGTAAGGAACTTGTCTGTGAGCAAGACCTCCTTCCAGATGGTCTGATTCAACGGACAGTCTGCCTACATGGAGATGGACTAAATCGTAGTCTCCAGAATTAATTTGATCTGCATAAACGATGTCAACTCTGTGCCCAAGTTTCTCGAAGTTGATCTTGTACTGCCAAATGATCTCCTCGATCGCCCCCCATTTCTCAGGGGGTATGCTTTGATAACCGGGATTAACCTGAGCTATCTTCACTTAGATTTGGGGCTGTCAAAAGGTTCGACCGATTTCTCGATCCTCATACCTCTTATGTCCTCGTTTGGGATGACCACTCTGGTTGAAGTATCTGGATAGTACAAAGTGGTGTCTCTCAGCCCGATTCTGAAAATCCTTGCTTTCCGGCCAGAAATGAAGACTATATCGTCAGGCTGATACTGTTTACTAAAATAGATTCCTGCCGCCGAAGCACTGCTAGCAATTAGGTTTTTGAATAGAATAGTAACTATACCAGCTATAAAAAGCCACCCATACTGCCCGATAAGTCCTTGCGCTGCTGTTTCTAGTTGAGGTTCCATAACTTATTATTTTAAATAAAAATAATCTATTTATCCAATTTTTTTCATAAAATCAACGTATTTTTGAGCCTGTTGTTTTATGTCGAAAGGCTTTATTTTAGAAAAATAGCTATCATAATTAGACATAATCTCATCCATTTTCTCATCAAAATCATGTATTCCTCCAAAAGTAAGCCCTCCATTAGTCTCATGTATTATTTCGGGATGGCCCCCGCTATCTAAAGCTAAACAAGGTAAACCACAAGAAATAGCTTCTATAAGAGAATTGGAACAAGGGTCATTGCTACTAGCTGTAACAAAAATGTCAGAAGATCTAAGCTCTGAGGATAACTCTTGGCTATTTATGCATCCCAGATCCTTTATCTTAACGAAAGGGAATGGGCTTCTCCCTGCAAAAACATAACTTAAATTATTAAAATCTAGATTCGTTTCCAGAAATTTCAAAAACTGAAACCCTTTTTGCAAATTCATTGAAAAGGAAGTTGAAATTATTTTAGGCTTTTTGCCTGACGCCATCTGCTTCCTTATAGACCCTAGAGACTTAGCATCTGCTTTAAAAATATCTGGATCAGCGGCATTATATATTACAGCGATAGGTTTATCTGTTTTCATTCCAGCATCAAGGCTCTTCTCGAAAGAGTAATTGCTCTGGAAGACCGTAGCATCTGCTAAAATGTTGTTTGCCCGGTATACTATATCATCCCTTTCGTCATCTGCGGAGTTATACAGCTTCATGGGTCCATCTACCCTGTGAATAAATTTAGTCTCTGACGGAAGATCTTCTTTAAGTGCTTGGACTGTCTCTAGGTGGTGATGACTATTAAACAAAATGAAAGAAGCTTCTCGAGGGTCATCTGAGTACAAGTCAAGCCTTTGGAACTCTTTCTTTAAATTTTTAAGAAATTGATTAGCTCCTCCCCAAGCTTCATCTTTAGTTTGAAAACAAATATGGATCATGATTCAAATAATTCTATATATTTATAGTATAGCGTTTTTAGTTCAAATTTAGAAACGTTAGAAAAGTTATAGTCTACTTTCTCTTCAAGTCTATTCTTTTTTATTTCATTGACAAATTTATCAGAACTAAAGTCAACTATGCAATCTTCATGCAGAACTTGGTCTGCCATGCCTACGTTTGTAGAAAGGATTGGAGTCTTAGTCGCCGCTGCTTCTAAAATTGCTTGAGGGCCTCCTTCGTGACGAGATGTTACAAGATATAAATCTAAAAAATTATACATGTAATTCATTTGCTCAACATCTGCCATTTCTACATATGAATATTCAATCCCAGCTTTTTCAAGTCTGGACATAACATATTGCCTTCTATTACCAGATAGAGACACTTTGCATTTTTTATATTGGCTATGAAGTTTCTCAACTATATCGCAGAACAAGTCTGGCCCCTTTGAGAGCTTGGGGGTACACAGGTCGAACCCTTCCGTGTCTCTCTGGAAACTACCTATGTAAAAAGAGTCTCTGTCTTCAGAGGGTCTATCTTCAGCCTTCCAAATCTCTCTATCGTACCAATAAGGAAGAACTTTAATTTTGTCCCTGCTTACTTCTTTAGGGAAATTTTCTATTACTTTAGAATTAGGAACATGATAAACATCAACGAAATTATCTCTAATCAAAAATTCGCTAACATTGAGCTTACTGGGGTCTATATGGTGAACAGTAAGTATTACTTTCCTTGACTCTAGATAATAAGGAGGGATTTCCATCCATCCCCAACCAAACAATAACCATAAAGTGTCTGCGTCTGAGACATCATCTACCAAGAAGTCGTCACATGCTACGCGGTAAGCCTTCTTAAATTCAGATCTAATTCTATTGCAAATCCAATTCTCTTGAAGTTCATTTACATAAAGCTTCATCTACTCAAAAGAACAGGCTACCTGCATCAGATTGGCGGTCCTGAGTAGACCCAGCGAGTTTCCCTTCTCCGGAGATAAGCCAACTACTGCTTTGTATCTTGTCTCCTAGGCCGTAAACAGGCTTAATGCCCAAGTCTAAACATAATCTATGCTCTGGTTTGTCTCCGTCGACAGTTCTGTCGCCGCCATTACAGAACATAATTTCGCTGTACCTTTCTTTAAAAACTCCGTGAATCCACTTTAAGGTTTCGCAGACCGTATCATCTTTATCAGAAGCTACGATAGCCATTGTAACAGGCTTTAAGGCTTGAATGATGGTCATCCTTTCTCTCCACTCCATAAAAGGCTTTCCTTTTTTTCGTTCTAGAAACTTGTCGTCGTTTACTATAACAAATAAATGGTCAGCTAAACTCTTAGCTTTTTCGAAGCACTCTAAATGTCCGACATGTACTGGGTCGAAACCTCCACTAACTATTGCTAATTTCATAAAGCTGGTAGATCGTGACTATCAAAAGAGTTAAAAATCTCTATTAGGTGAAGAGCTTGAGACTCCGCGTCATCAAGAGCGTTATGATGAGCTCCTTTCCTTTTTATTTCAATATTTGGCCAAAGACTTTTAATTGTCCTGTAGCACCTATTATTGCGAAATTTCCAAAGCATTTCTTTGCCAATTTTTTTGTAAGCGTTTTCAATTAAAACATTGTCAAAGTCAGACCCACATCCCCAAACAGCAACATCCATTGGGATATCCTCTCCTTGAAACATCCTCTCTGTTTCCTCAGTAGTATAGGCTAATGTACACAGCCAATCATCAAATTCAACTAAAGCTTCTTTAAGTGAGAATCTTCGAGTTGGAGCCCCGTTCAAGTCTTTAGGCTCTGTAACAGCTCTTCTGGAATCTTCAGACTGGCTCATCCACCAAAGAACGGTGCTAGAATCAATTTTGAGTCCATGTTTTTGGCAATCAGCAGGGTCTACGTTTATATAAAAACGATCTAGTATTCCTTTGTTGCGGCAAAAGTGAACAGCCCCTATGGAAAAGATAACAGAATCATTACCTTTGCCAAAGGTTTCCAAGTCTAACATTACATTTTTCATTTTATTGCTTAACGAGAAACACGATAACTATCACTGTCCTCGTGGAAAGTGCTTATTTCTATAAATTTAGTTTCCACTCCGTTTGCTCTCAAGCAGTGAGGAACATTTTGGCTGACTTCAAAGACTCTTCCGGGTTCCAGAAAGTAAGAACCTTTTTCTGTTGTCTCAGTATCTACAATGGTTACCTCTAGTTCTCCTTCTAGAATATAAAAAGTCTCATGTTTGTTAGAGTGGAAGTGCATAGACGTACCTTTCCCGGGTTTTATCGTCAGGATCTTACCGCAATAATCAAATTCTTTGTTGTTGGCCAGCCACAACTCACTGCCCCAATCTTTGTCAACCTTCTTTGGCGAGTTCATTCTTTAGTCTATATTATCGTAATTATCTAAGTTGGAAATAAATATTTGTGTCCTGTCCGCCGCCACGCTGTACTCTTCTGAATCTTCGGCAGCAGACCACTTACGGCATCCCTCTACGCATTTGTATAATGATTTGAATAACTCGCTTCCATTATAAGAATCATTTGATTTGGCTAATCTCTCAAACGCTTTTCTAGTTTCTTCGCTCATGTAATATCACTTTCCTTTGTGTACTAAAATTCCGTAATCAGAAAAATATAAATAATCTATATCCGTACCCTTATAGCAATTAACCGCATGCTCAGGAGTCTCACAAATTGGCTCTCTATCATTAAAACTTGTATTTAAAAGAATCGGACAGCCAGTCTTTTCAAACCACTTTGTTAACAAGTTAAAATAATTCTCATTAGAATCTTCTGTTACCGTCTGGAGCCTAGCTGTGTTATCGAAGTGGTTAATAGCTGGAACTTTCTTTATAGCTTCTTCTTTTAATTTAACACAGAAACTCATATAAGGACTATCAACGTCTCTAACAAACCAATTAGAAACCTCTTCTCTTAAAATAGAAGGAGCAAAAGGCCTGAACCATTGGCGGTGCTTAACCTTTTCGTTAACCTTGTCTTTCATCTCGGCAGACCTCGGATCTGCCAAAATACTTCTATTCCCTAAAGCTCTCCTTCCTGACTCGGAACCCTTGGAGAAAACAGAGATTATTTTTTGTTGTTCGAGTAGGTCTACAATTCTGTCCAACTTAACATTGTTCTCAACGCTTAGTCCTGAAGAGACTATCGCTTCCGCAACTTTTGCCTCAGAATAAGTTTCTCCTAGATATGGAGTAAAGGAGCCTTTCCAGAAATTTCTAGGCTTATCTAAAATGTTATGCCATACATACTGAGCTGCCCCAATACAAAGCCCTCCGTCATGCGGAGTAGGAGTAACATATATGTTTTTTAATTGAGGAAAGAACTCCCAGAGCTTACCAGTAAAAACAGAGTTGAGTATGACTCCTCCAGATAGGCAAAGATTTTTGGTAGAGCTATCAATGTAAAGAGAGAAGATCTTTTTAAGATACTCTTCCGTTGCCAGTTGCATACTTGCAGCTAAGTTATATCTTTCTTCATCAGAAGATTCAGCTATGAGTTTATATTTATTTAGATAAGGATGAACTGGATCTGTACCTACGTTTGCCCCGCGAGGCTGATCGTGAGGTTTCATGGAGGCTTGCAGATGTTCTTCCGAGAGCATCTTATAAAAGTCGTCAAAATATTTAGACCCATCGCCCAAAGCTGCCATAGCCATGACTGTTCCAGCTTGGTGGCCAGTGGGCCAGCCAGACTGCAAACCAAATACATATCTAGTGACCCTAGTCCAGACTCCTCCAACATTCAGCTCATGGGTAGGGTAACTCCTAACGTGGCTTACCTTTGTATCTTTCCCTTCCCACACACTTAAGGAGCAAGTTGAGCCAGCACCGTCTTCTATGCCTCCTCCATCTATAGTTATAATTGTAGCCTCACTAAGGTTGCTCGAATAGAAAGCATTCAAAGCATGGGATTCATGATGGCCTATGGTATGTATGGACAAGCCTTCTAAAGAGTCCTTCTCTGGCCCTCGGTGAATTTTATCAGAATGGAAAGGCCAACAAGTGGCTAAATGCTTTATATTCTTATAATCTTCAAAAGTTTCTTTTAAAAATTTAAACGAGTTACCACTTGGCTCTTTTTCTCTATTAAACCTCTCAAGCTCGTTATGCACTACCGGCTGGCCCTTGTGGTCCATTATGAAATAAGAGCAATCATGCCCAGACCATATTCCAGCAATGTATTCGTTTTCCTTCATTCTAGTATATTATATCATATTCTTGGGAATTTTCAACATCTATTGGGTTTTTCTTCCAATTATTATCCTTATCTATAGGTAATTCCCAGTTTCCGTGAGCGCAAACGACTTCTTCTATTGAAGCAGGACGAGGAGATTTCTTCTTTTCTAAATAGTTTTCATCTCTGATTACATAATAAAGATCATTTTCGGCTCTCCAATAGTCGCCATACCTTTTATTCCCTCTGACCCTAGCATTAGTCCCTCTAGAATCCGTATGAATAACAGCAGAAACAGGCGAAGAAGGCATAAAAAATTTAAACCTTGCAGGGCCATACTCAGACTTAAACCTCTGAACAAATTCATCTTCGCTGCACCCCTTAAAACCCCCTACTTTCTCTACAACGCTTTTTCTATATGCACAGTCTCCTGCTCCGACTATCCCGCAAGGCTTACCGTGGTGAATGAAGAAGTGGTCATTCGGTTGCTCTAAGAAAGGTTGCTCGTTAATTAGCCTTGATCTCCTTTGAGCGTCAAATCCTGCGGCCCCGATGTCTTCTCTGGACGAAAAAAGCTTATCATATTCGCTAAGCCAGCCTTTTCTTATAAACTGACTGTCTCCATGAAGGGGAACTATAATATCTCCAGAAGAAGCCTCTAGTCCCAGTTGGAGAGCATCAGAGACTGCGTACATAACCAAAAAGTTGCTTCGATCAGAGTCTATCTTACTTTCCCCTCTTTGTTTTCTTACTTCTTCTTGATGAATTATTTTCCACCCAGACTTATCTAAATCATCTAAGTACTCTTTTGTACCATCTTCTTTACTGTCATCATCAATACATATAAATTCTTTATCTTCATAATCTTGAGTAGTTTCAATAAGAGACTTAACGCAAGCTCGAAGATAATGGAGCCGATTATAATTAACTATGTAAAAAGAAAATTTCAAGGTTTTAAGACTGCCCAAGAAGTCCAATTGTCCCTATAAGTAACAAACACTTGCAAGTTATTCTCTTGAGCAAATTCGTTCACCGCCCCTTTTACTGCTCCCCCATTTGTTGAGCCATCGTAACACAAAGACCAATCTTGATTGAGGACGTGACCAAGCTTGGCTAGCATGTCGGTAGCTTCTTTGGCGTCAAGGTAGTCGTGCCCAGCTAACATTTTTCCAGATTTAACTTTAGGCCAGAATGAGTTAATGTCTTCTTTGCAGCCCAAGTAGTCGTGTCTAGCGTCTATGTAGCAGAAGTCTAAGCTATCATCTGGAATTTGGTGACACATGTCAGAAGAAAGCCCTCTTAGGAAATGAAGCTTGTTTTGATCGAAGTCTAAAGCAAATAACTTTTTTCTAGTAGCGGCGAGAGCCTCTTCTTGAACCTCCATAGATTTATTACAATCATCTACATAAAACTCATTTTCTTGAGGAGCCCAAGGATCAATTAAATAATGCTTTTCTAAAGAGTTTCGAAAGCGGCTAACTATGTCTCGACTAAAATGCCCTCTCCAGACTCCCACTTCACAGGAAACCTTAACAGAGTCTCCTTGATCATTAAGGGCATTCTTGTATGAATCTAATAGAGCAGACCTCTCTTTGAACGTCCCCAGCCTCATCTCCATGTAGGCAGGTCTAATGGCTGAGAAAATTTATTATCAGCTCCTTCTTCTTTAATGAAAGTAACCATAGTCAATCTAGCGTCAGCTCGATTTTCCCCAAAGTAAACATTCGACTTGTGAAATTCGTCAGGACTATATACGACGCATCTATTGAAAACATTATCAGCTATGTATGAGACAGAGTAGTGACTAGGGTCACCATCGGTATTTATATAGTTTTGATCTAGAGGGTCAGCCTCCAACTTATAAAAACAAGTTCCTGAATCCGGAGAAGGATTAGGGCTAAGATAAAGCATAGCTACATGAGTATAGTTTTGAGGCATGATGTCTTGATGCACCCAACTGGCCCCATCAGAAGCCCTGCATATTTGAAAATTCGCATCAAAGAGCACTTGCTTAGTTTCAGGCCAATTCCAGAGCTTGTAAAAAGCGCTAGTAAAAGAGTGGAATACATCTGGAGAGGCCTGATTGACATAAAGAGACCTCTCTCCCGGCCAGTTTCCTCCTGTAGGATGCTCATTGCAGTCCCAATAATTCAGAGAAAGGGCAATATCTCTAACCCTATAAGGGTTGAGGAAGAAGTTTTCAAATACTAGGGGGTTCGGAATATTCACCGATTATTATATTAAACTTACTCCCCTTTCACGAATTTTTCATAGATTTTTTTTAAATCTTTTAAGAAATGCGCAGCCATATCTACTTTAGTAGCGTCTGACTCATCCATTATAACAGTTTCTTTAAGTATGGTTTCATACTTTACCTTCGCATCCATTATGGCTTTGTAGGTTTTCGTGGGCTTAGTTCGTTCAAATTCAGATGGGTTCATTAAAAATCGTCCTCCAGTGATCCAGCTTGTTGATATTCTCTTACTCGACGCTCGAAAAAGTTACCCATAGCTTGGACATCAACTACTTCTCCAAGCCAAGGGAAAGGATTTTTATCACTAGGGAAACGATATTCTAACCCAATTCCTTCTAAGCGACGATTACCAATGTAATGCATATAATCTACAAACATATCAGCGTTAAGCCCAAGTATGCCTCGAGGAAGCACATCTTTCGCATAAGATATCTCAAGCTCTACGGCTTTTTTTATCCAATTAGTTATTTCCTCCTGAAAAGCTTTCGTCCATACTTTAGGATTTTGTTCTATGATTTGATTTATTACATAAGTACCAAATTCTATATGAATACTCTCATCTCTTAACGTATATTTGATCTGGTCGGCCACCCCTTGCATTTTGTTCTGACGACCTAAAGCGAGGAGCATTGCAAATCCGCTGTAAAAGAAAATGCCTTCGCATACTATCCAATAAGTTATAAAATTCTTTAGAATCTCTTTTTTGCCTTCTTGGGAATTGGAATTAAAATCAGGCCTACTTAAATCAGTAGTAATTTCCATTAAGAAGTCATCCTTAGCTTTTATAGTAGGGATGTTTAAGTAAGCTTGATATACTTCATTTACCTTAAGGCCCAAAGAATCACAAACGTAAACAATAGTAAGATTATGAAGACTCTCCTCGAACGCCTGTCTAAGAATATACTGGCGACACTCAGCATCAGTGATGTACCTAAAACCAGTAAGTAATAAATTATTACCAACAAGGGACTCACTACCGGCAAAAAAGCCGAGTGAGCGTTTGACCAAAAGTTTTTCATCGTCTGTTATATCTCCATTCTTCCACTGCTTAATGTCTTCTGCCATTGGAATCTCTGTCGGCATCCAATTGTTGGCGCAGCCTTTAAGGAATAAATCCCATGCTGTCTTATGCTTGTGAGGAAGTATACAGTTTACACCTGCTATATCCTTACCGAGTATTTCTCCTGTCTTAGAATTATTCATGACTTCTCTCTCCTATTGGCAAGCCTCGCAAGATTCTGGATTAGCTATAGAACAAGCCAACTTCTCTTCTTCTGTGTAATCTTTTTGAGTAGATTTTTCTACTTTAGAAGCTCCTCGATTTCTCAAGTAGTAAGTAGTCTTTAATCCGCTCTTCCAAGCTGCCATATAAATATCATTAAGGTATTTTAAACTAGTTCCTTTATTATAAAGATTGAAAGAAATTCCTTGGTCGATCCATTTTTGTCGAGCCGCGTTGCATTCGACAAGCTTGAACATGTCTCGATCAAATGCGGTTTTATATTTTTCGCGATACTTTTCAGGAATGTCAAGAAGCATCACATCGCCATCTACTTCTTTGACAGCTTCTGCTAATTGAGGACTCCACAAGCCTTCCTTCTTCATGTCATTTACAAATTGTTCATTTACGACATAAAAGTTTCCACTCTTACATTCGTATACAAACATTACCGAGAAGTTCGGTTCGATGCTCTGCTCCACGCCGTTAATATAACCAATAGTGGCAGTAGGAGCAATTGCCATAGTGTTACTATTTCGCATTCCATATTTCGTAATGTGTTCTCTGAGGCTTTCCCAGTTGATATTCGCACTACCCAACTCTGTCTTTTTAACGCCGCGCCAACTCATTAGCGTATTGTAGGTATCTACTGGCAGTATTCCTTGATCCCATAATGAACCGGAATAAGTTTTATAGCTGCCTTTCTCTTTGGCCAACTTACTTGAGGCAAATATAGCATTATAAGAAAAGAACTCAGTAAGCCCGTCAATAAACTTAACCGCTTCGTCAGAGTCGTACTGTATATCGAGAGCTTGGAGAATGTCATGAGTAGCCATCATCCCTAGCCCGATAGGGCGATGCTGAAGATTTGCGTTTTCAGCTTCTCTAGTAGGATAAAAGTTCAAGTCTATAACGTTATCTAAAATTCTTACAGCCGTTTTAATTGTGCTCGCAAGTAAATCTTTATCTATAGAAAGTTTTTTAGCTTCTGAAGGAACCTTGAGATGACTCTTAAGATTTATGCTTCCTAAATTACATACAGCAGTTTCTCCTATCTCGACCTTTTCCCCGTCTTTATATTTTGAAGGTTTTGTATGTAGTAAAATTTCCGTGCAAAGGTTGCTTGAATGAACAGTCCCTTGATGCTGGTTGCTATACCTAATATTAGAAGGGTCTTTGAATGTTATCCAAGGATGAGATGTCTCAAATAAAACCTTCAACATCTTCTTCCAGAGTTCTTTGGCGCTAGTCTTTCTAAAGTTCTTTAGCTCGCCCTTATCTGCTCTATTACAAAGATCTTTATAAAGCTTGTTAAACTCGTCTCCGAAAGTTTCATGAAGCTCTCTACAGTCCGATGGGCAAAACATATACCAATCTCCATCATCTTCAACCCTCTTCATGAAAAGGTCGGGAACCCAAGATGCGCTATTCATATCATGACAGCGAAGCCTTTCATCTCCCGTGTTACGGCGAAGATTTAGAAAGTCCTCGAAGTCTAAATGCCAAGGCTCCAAATAAGCGCAGCCAGCTCCGGGCCTTTTGCCTCCTTGGTTTACCGCGACGAGTGTATCGTTGAGGATTTTGAGCCATGGCACAAGACCTCCAGAAATCCCGTTTGTGCCTTTGATATAAGCGCCAGAAGCGCGAAAATTAGTAACGTCAAAGCCAAGACCTCCAGCGTACTTACTTTTTCTGGCTTCTTGCCAGACCCCTTCGAATATTCCGTCAATGCTGTCATCAAATGTATTTAGGTAACATGAACTTAGTTGAGAATGAGTAGTTCCACTATTAAATAATGTAGGAGTGGAAGGAGTGTATAAAAAATTGCTAAATAAATTGTAAAATTCAATTGCTCTTTGTTCTTTGTTCTCTTCATTTAAAGCTAAACCCATTGCTACTCTCATCCAAAAAGACTGAGGAGCCTCCATTATCTTATCACCACTTCTTATAAAATATCTATCTATAAGAATCTGCAACCCAAGATATCTAAACCCTGCGTCTCTATCTGGCTTAATAGCCTCTGAAAGTTTTTTGAGGTCAAACCCCATAAGCTTCTCGCTTAATATCTCAGACTTAACGAGCTTCTTGATATTTTGAACGAACGACTTTCTATACTGGAGCTCAAAGGTGTCTGAGTCGACGCTCTCTCTAAACACTTCTTTGTATAAAGCGTTAGCTGCTAAGGCGGCTGCGACTTTACTGTAATTTGGTTCTTTTTCTATTTTAGCTCTAGCAGAAAGGATTAAAGCTTCATCAATTTCTTTGGTGGTGATCTTATCGTATAACTGTAATTGAGCGTCTAATATAATCTCGCTCGCGGAGACATTGTTCCCGTCTATCCCTTGGCATGCTCTATAAGCACATCTGTTTATTTTCTCTACATCAAAATTTTCTAACCGTCCGCTCCGTTTTTTTACTTTTATATTCATTTTTGGGAAAAAATAGCCCCCCCTTTTTCAAGAGAGGGCATTTTAGGTCTGTCTCGTACTACATTTACACTTTTTTCGATTAAAAAAAGAGCCTCGCTAAACGCAAGGCTCCCTAGACTAAGATATATCAGCTTAATCTACCGTGATGGAAACAGGCGTAGCTTCCTTCACTTTTGGCAACTCAATGAGTAAGATCCCATTTTTAAGAGATGCTGAGAGTTTTGAAATTTCAACCCCTTTTGGGAGGTAGTATTTTTTAGATACTTTAAGCTTTTCTCCGTCTCTGGCTTCTCTTTGAGCCTTGAGAGTTAAGGTATCATCTTTGAGCGTTAAGTCAATATCTTTTTTAGAAAATCCCGGCATTGATAATTCAAGCCAGAACTTGCTGTCTTCTTCCTGAAAGCTTGTACCAGAGGAAAGGTTTCCGTTGTGGTAACCTTCCCCAAACAGAGGGACAAAAATTTCTTCTGTAGTCTTCATAAGGTCTGAGACAAAGTCTCTACTTCTAATAGATGGTAATGAATAACTCATAACAGGCATATTAATAGCTTAATGCGTGCCAACTCGTTTTCCCCTTATTTTAAAGGCTTTTTACGCTATCTGGGATTTGTGTCGGGGCATTTTGTCACAGTAACTCCACACTCATTTAGAAAGTCTGTGCCAATTTGACTCCTGTAGTCCCATATATAATAGAACGTAGAAACGCCGCTTTGGTAAACTAATTTAGAGCATTCTAAGCATGGGGAGTGAGTGCAAAACATTGTTGAGTACAACCCGCTTTCGCTGCTTCGAGCTAGTTTTGTTATAGCGTTAGCTTCCGCGTGGAGCACCTCTGGTTTTGTGGACAACTTATTTTCCGCTTGAGGTAAAAACTTTTCATTTACGCTCTCGCACTCGTTGTTCCATCCAGAGGGGGTTCCGTTATAACCTATGCTTATGATCCTATCATCTTTAACGATAACGGAGCCCACCTTTAATCTCTTAGCATAAGAGAGTTGAGCTGTGTGTTTCGCTATTTCTAAATAGTATTGAATAAACTTATCTTTCATCATTCTCTTCCCCAATTAGCTTGAAGCCAGCTTGTTACAATAAACTTGTCATTTGATGATGGGGTAGCACCCAAGTGAACCCAAGGCCAACCTGCGGGCCAGCACAAGAAAGTCCCCGCTTTAGGCTTGATAGATAAATTGCTATATGGAAATTTAGTCTCTCCCCCTTCTTCAACATCATTCAAATAAAACATTGAAGTTAGAATCCTATAAGGCCTGCCCATGTCAGGAGTAATCCCAGCGTTACTTTCCACATGAGCTGAATTATAATGCCCCTTACCCTTTTCGTACTTCTGCATATTCCATACAGGATAATAAGTTCCAGACCCAAATAAAGTATTAGAATTAAAAACTGGGTCGTCTATGTTGTCCCATTTCCAAATGTAATTCTCTATATTATTATTGGAAGCTAAAGTTATCTCTGCTGCAAAGTTTTCGAATATAGAATGAGAACATAAATCAACATCTAAAGTGTTTTTATATTTTGGGTCGTAACCGTTTACCGTTTCTCCTCGAGATTTAAGAGAACGAGCTTCTTCACTTTCAAAGACATTTATAAGATTTCGACAAAAGTCCTTAGATAAAACATTTGGATAAACGCCTATCGTCTCTTCAAATTTATTTAAAATATTCACCATACCCAAACCATATAATCATCTCCATCATAGTCAACAGGAATTATATCGTAGTTGTTTTTCTTTTTTATTTTTCTTGTTTGAGGTCTCTTTTTTGTATGTTTCATTTTATCTATCTTTAGAGCAGACTTTACAGTCGCATTTTTCTTTTGGTATAAACCATTTAAATATCTTTTTAAAAAAGAATTTCCATTTTATCAATTCTATTTCTGTTAATATGTTCATAATGGCACCCCGAACTGGACTCGAACCAGTAACCCTCTGCTTAGAAGGCAGATGCTCTATCCAATTGAGCTATCGGGGCAGTTTATACGTGTTGTATTTGTTTACGAACTTCCTTGTCATATTTATCTTTATCATGTTTAAACCTAGGGTCTCGCTCGTTTGGTAATTTACCAGATTTATAATCAAGATCATGCCCCCAGTTCTCCCAATGCTCGAAGCTAGAATAATCCTCATGACGGGTGAAAAGCACACCATCATAAGATGAAAAAAGTTTATTAAGAAGATCAGCTCCCGTCTTGCCACGGGCCAGCCCCCAGTCCTCCCAATCCCCCGTCCAATTTTCACATGCTTCTTGCATTTCTTTCCAAAAAAAACTCAAGTCAAAGTTGTGGTTCATTTCAATTGAGTAATCTTTTGATTTCAAAAAAGGCCTCAGCGCCATTTGTAACCATGGCTCATTCCTGTAATATGAATTACTCTCACGAGGCCATACCGTGTTAGTAATTATAAGAATTTTTTTCATTTACAAGTCTGCCTCATCTCTTTCTATAAAATATAAAAGCCTATAAATTCTATCACATCCTTCTTTAGAGAAAATATCTAAAGGAGATTCCATGTTGAAATAAGAATGAGGCTTGTTTAGCCAATCCGCCACGTAAGCGTCATCCATAACCGCGCAGCACTCGTTAACCAAATTAACAAATGGTATTAACGATTCTTTTTGTATTGTCATTTATTTTTTTTGCGCTCGTCATACTGACGACGCCTTTCGTTAACGTCAATCTTCCTATCTAGGTTGTCTTGACCGCTTTGAAGTCTCTCTATCCTATCTAAAAGATATTCTTTTTTTTCTTTATCTTCTACTTTGTCTATGTACTCCAAACTTTTTTGAATTATTCGTGGGTCTATCTTGGGCCGCCTAGAGGGAACTTTCACGATGCTTGCAGTTGGCGCACTTGTCGAGGCTTTTGATTGCTTGCTGTCTTTACTTTTTTTTACAACTGTGGGCTTGCCCTTGGGAGGCTGTATTAAGGTACTGGGCAATTTGTGACTTTCAAAAGATAGCGTTTCGGTAATTCCGTTGTTGTTTATTTTCACAAGCCCTTTATTAACACTTAGAAGAGTAATTCCTTCGTCTGCCCTTCTCCTGTGATTTAGAGTTATAAATCTTTTCTGAATATCTTTAGAATATAAATAAACATTAGTTGATCCTCGGTAGCGCATTATGCCAGTAAGATATAGTTTAACTGGAGGATTAACTATGTCAGTTATTGGTGGTAGAATCTTGATCGGCGCATCACTGAGCAGCTCGAAGGCATTTCTTTCATTTATCGCGTTGAAAGGTCTCTCTTCTGCAAATATAGAAGCAGTAAAGAATGTTAATATAGATAGTAGTTTTTTCATGGTTCGCTAGCGTGACAGTCGTAACATTTAGTTTGGATAAGCCATTCGTCGAGATTAATCAGTTCATCTTTAAAAGAGGAGTCTCTAGATCCAGAAAACCCGTTTTCATCGTAGCCTTCCGCATAATAAAAAATAGTTAGTTGTCTTCGATAATTGTGGCATTCAGCAATTTGAGCGGCCTCTCTCGCTTTGGATAAGGAAGTTAGCAGCATAGAGACTAGAATAGATATAATCACTATAACCACTAAAAGCTCCACCATTGTAAAGGCGTTTTTCACTCATGTTTTTACACAGATCCATTTCTACTCATCCGCTTCTAGTTGACTTATGTATTCATTAGAATTACACAGTTCTTCTAGAAGTTCCTCGCTTTTCTGTTTCCAATATTTACCCACGTCTCTTAAAGCTTCGTTCTGATCCCTTAGGTCTTCAAGCCTTCTTTGAGCTTTATCTATCAAAGGACAAGTTGGATTAGGAATTGGTGGGCATTCCTTTCTTAAATTTGAAAACTCTTTACGCATTTACGTATCTTTATACAGATCAAGAGCTTGCGGATCTAATTTAAGCCTGCCTGATTTTTTGTAAGCACTCTTTCTTATCTGAAGAGGGATTTGGTGTTTTAGCCTTGACCAATTAGATAGTCTAGCAAAAAGAGTTTCAAGCTTGAGGAAGAACCGATATTTAAATGTCTTTCTGTAACTGGAAAATATTTGCTGCTCCATGTTCCACATTCTCTCAGTCTCTTTTCTCTCTTCTACAGTCTCAAAGACTTCCCACTTTAAAAGAGTTTTTTTATCTAGCTTTCCTTTAATGAACGCAAATTCAAAAACTATCTCATAAGTATTACCACTCTCATCTTTAATAAGATCATAAAACTCAATATTTCCTGAAAATCTTTTGATGCCCCAATGCCCGAACTCTCTATCTTGCTCATAAAGCCTTTGTCTAAAGACCTTGAATTGAGACATTAACGAACCAAGGCTTTTAGTTTGAAAACGATGATCCTTATCGAGCATCTTCTCTTGAAATTTGCTTAAAATATTTCGAAGATAGGATTTTGGTACAGATATATCGTCGTATAACCCCATGTTAAGTGCAAATATACAGAGAGACAGACAAGAAGTCAAGAATTAAAAGATACTATCCTCTTCGATATATTGACTCCGTTATGATAGAAGCTGACGACGAACTCTTTTTGATCTGAAACAGGAAAGGAAAAGAAGTACCCTTGACTTTGCTCTAAATCGCTCATAGTCAAACGGTTATTTTCTTTGTGCCCAATGATATTTTTTTCCCTGTCTATTTGACGGACGATTATAGAGACTTCTCCTTTTATCGTTTTGAGGCACTCAAAGCTAATGTGATTAAACCCATCCTTAACTTTAGAATCCCAAAGGCAGATTGTCCCCCCGGAAAGATAATTATGGGCTTCCTGCATAAGCCAGAGTCTTGTGTCCAGAGGATATCCTGCAAAATGAGCAATAAAGTCCCCCGGAGCATAGATTTGGTTATTACATCTTGTAAAAACCCTTATTTTAGCGGGGTCATTCTGAGGCCAAAAGCAATTTAGCAATTTATGGGGAACTATATTAACAGAATCTTTAAAATCTTTATCGTTAACTATATCGTTAAAGTAATTAAGCTCCCAAGGGTGCTGGTGCAGGTAAGGGTTATTAGGATCTTGAGAGAATCGCCAAACTTTACTTAGGAAGTCTCTAGATTTTTTACATTTTTTTATTAGAAATTGAGAAGGAATAACGTTAAAGCTTCCGTCATGGTCTTCGTGCTCTGGACAAGTTAAAAAACAGTTTTCATGAATTAAAGACTCCAACTTGACTGTAGTGTCTAAAAAAAGACAATCAGCATCTAAAAAGAAAACGTAATCATAGTCATTCTCTTCTAGGAGTTTATTAGCATAAAAAATTTTAAACCACGACGCGGCCATCGGAACTTCCTTTAACTTAAAATATCTTAAATCATAAGCGTGTAGTTCGCAATACTCTTTGAAGTTTTTAAAAATACTTACTTTAGAAATATCCTCGTAAGCATCATCGAAAATAGAAAAGACACATATATTCATAGTTAAGAAGCCTCAAAAAACTCGTATGACTCTAGCAGCTTTCTCGTGTGCTTGTAATCTGTTACTTGGCACACCTCATCTACCTTTACCGAAATTGAATAATCGTTTCCTCCTTCAAAGCATCTATCTCCGAAAAAAATATACTTTTCGAAATCAAGATGATCTAAAACTTGACCCTTGTCTTTCCCTACTTGTTGTATATCCAAAGATATTTGCCCTCCAACTAAAGCTTCTAAGTTATGACTCTCTTTAAACAATTCGTTAAACTCCTTAGCTATAGTCTCGCGCTCTCTCTGCCCTTCGTCCCAATCGTAATAGTATTGGCGTAAAGCAGTGGACGCTCCTCTGCCAACGACGCTAAAGTTAACCATGCCCGCCCTAAATTCAAAGTGGGGAGGCTTTCTTGTCGATGGCCTGTTCTCGAATTTTGAATCTTTTATTTTTTGGTCTAGCCAGCTTTTTATTTCTTGAGGCAGAGTTAGTTTATTTTTATAAACCCAATTGAGATTATTGTTTTTATCCTCTTGCCAAAGCTCATTACCCATGCAAGAAAAAATACCTTTACATTTATTTAAGACTTTCGAAGGGACTTGCTCTTGAATCTTTTGTAAGTCACTACCTGAAACCAAATAAACATTTTTATCTGTAGCCCAAGACTCGAAAAAAGAAGCAAACTCTTCTTCCATAGGCTGCCTCGCCTCTGTTAGAGTTCCGTCTACATCAAATAAAAAACAAGTTGTCATATAAAATTAACGTGAGAAGGTTCTCCTTCTAATTCGGATAAAGACCTATTGACTAAATCTAATTTGCATAAAGCTATACAATCATTAAAATCAATATTGTCTACTATATTTTTTCTTCTATCTGAATTCCATATTTCCTCAAGAGAGCTTTCTCTTAGATCGCCTAATTCATACTTTTCAACACCTCGAAAATGGCAACAAACATAAACTTTATGGACATTTATAATGCCTGAAAAATTTTGACCATGGCATTTACAATATTTCTTTTTGTAGCTCCCATTATACTTGAAAGTGTTATAATGAACTTTAAAAGTCTCTGTCTGCATTTTTAAGCAGTCGTCAATGTTGTATGGTATAGTATAGTCCCCGTGAAAAGGGCGAAACTCTACATAGTCTATAAAGCTAGATCGCATCAACTTAGTGAACTCGACCATATCTGGTATCGTTTGTTTACTGGTTAGAAATCCTACGCCTATCGTACAGTCGCTCTCTATCTTTCTTTTTAAAGCTGCAAGTTTCCCTATTTTATCTATTATAATCCAAAACTCTTTTTCGGGCCTTCTTCTTATTTCAGAAAATACTTTTGGGGAACCTGAATCTAAACTTATTCTGACCCATGTGCAGTTCTCTAAAATTATTTCTGAGTTTTTGTCGTTGAAGAGAGATCCATTCGTCACCATTCCTATATCCATGCCCTTCGACTTTATGTAGGAAACTATTTCGGGGGTGGCCCTGTTCATCATAGGGTCTCCTCCTCCGGTTAAATTTACAGCTTTCGCTCCTAAGTCATGAATCTGATCAACGTAGTCCTTGGCTTCTTCCAGCCTAAGAAATTCATTATTAGATCGGCCTCCAGCCCCTTTAGCATAGCATCCGATACAGTCGTGATTACAGTTATTAGTTGGGTCTAATTCCCAAGTTATGGGAGTCGTAGACCCTGTCTTTAAAAAGCTTGATAGTCTATCTGGGTGATAAAAAAGCTTTTTATGTAAACTTATTGGGGACTTTTCCAACTGTTATATATATCTTTATGAAGGTGTTTAAACCTGTAATTCTCATCCATGGTCTCCATCGAGTCTTTTCTATTTCTACCAAAAGCAACTAAATGTAACCCTTTAACTACCTCGTCTTCTAAATACCATTTGCCCTCTTTAAATTCACATAGGTAGTGAGAAGCAGCCCACTTAATCCCATCAATCCTATCCTTTGAAAGATCTAACAGTACCTGAAAGATAGTCTGGTCTGTACCCCAAGTATGGATGTCCCATTTCCCTTCATCGTATATCTTTTTTATCCTCTCTAATCTCTCTAAAAAGGGCTTCTGTTTTCCAGCAAACCATCCACCGAATATAAAGCCTCCTATCTTTCGATTAGTCGCATCATACTCTTCTAATAGCTCGGGAGGCCCATTCCTAAAGTTACAACTTCTATTTGGCTCTACCCCAAGATAGGCTCCCTCTATGTCTTCAATATCGTCAAACATAGGCCCAACGTCTTCCTGAAACCAAACATCTGCATCAAAATGAGCTATAGAATAATCTGTATAATTTTTCAGAAAAGGGATCACGTCCAAGTTCCTCCAGTTACTTATTTCAGAAGGTGGTCGCTCTGGAAGCGGTATGAAGGCAACGTTGCCGAACTTAGTGGATTCTCCAAATTGTTCTAGCAGAGCTCCTCCACCATAATCGAATACTATTACATCTCCTTGGTATTTACCCAATGTCCTTAGACTTATTAGCCACTCCCATATTAAGTCATTGTACTCAGGGTAATCTGCCCTGCTCCGAAACGTTGTATAGATTAGTCTCTTATTCTCCATTTAGTAAACTTCCTTTTTCTAAAGCCGTGCTAGTTAAGCCAGCTCTTTTATCTTTATCTGAAACTCTGTTGTTGTAGATCACGATTTCTCCTTTATCTTTAAGCTGGTCACAACTAGAGCAAATAAACTCAGAGCTTTCGCAAGTCCCATCCTTATGGTGGTTATAAAGACGAGAGAAAACGTCTCCCGAAAAAATTTCTTTCAAAGTCTGCCTCTTAAAATTTCCTAAAACAAGTTGGTTGTTAAAGTCAAAACAACACATTATAACATCTCCATCTATTTGAATCTGTATTGGACCGCTGAAAGGCCTGCCGCAAGTATCCAAAGTATTAGGAGACTCTTTGTCTCTGTATGCTTTTCCGTAAACCCAATTGTGAGGCTTCCATACTTCAAGAGAACAAGTGTCTCCAAAGTCTTCTATCAACTGCTCGACATCTTTTTCGTTAGAGTCCACAATATCCGCCGTAATAATTATATCTGTCTCTTCCGGTTTGTTTTTTATAGCGTAATCAAGATTACTGAACGTTGACTCATAGTTAAACTTAGAGCTTTTATAATTCATAATCTTGCTGTAGCTTTCAGGGTTGGAAGTATGCAAGCTTATTCTTATATCTTTAACTCCAGCTTTGTATAACTTGTCGATCCTCTCGGGAGTCATTAAAGACCCATTAGAGAGAACGTGGACAGCCAAGCCGCAAAAGGAAGCGTAGCTGATTTTTTCTTCTACTTTCTTATCTATAAAAATTTCTCCGAATCCTGAAAAAGTAGTCTCTTCTATCTGATCGCCTATTTCGTTTAGAGTTTTATCTAAATAGAATTTATACTCATCAGAAGACATAACTTGCCTCTTCCGAGTAAAGTCTTCTGTTGGGTGAGGGCAGAAAACGCAACCCGCATTACATGATGTAGAGGTTTCTATTCTTACTTCATTTGTAGACGGTATTGTCATTGAACTTCTCCATAAATGTCCCTTAGAATCATGTAGGCATTTAATAGAGCTTCCCTCACTGCGTCCGTCTTTTCATTACAAGACGAAAAATGCCTTTGATGAAAAAATATAGACAAGATGATTTCTCTAACCTTCTCTTTCTCTTCTTCCGACTCTTCTAGATTGTACCACTCTATAGCCGCTTCAAGTATTCTATTAAAACCAGACCAGTAGCTAACATGAATTCCCGGCGCAGCGTTCTTTTGGACTGTTGGGTGAAGAGCGTACCCTGAAGGATGAAGGGATATACAATGTATATACAGTTGCTTAGCCTCTTCAAGCCTACCTTGAAATTGGTATGCTTTTGCTAGCGCTAAATTAGTCGAAAGGGTATACCTACCGAGAAACGGAGCAAGACTTGCGCTTCCTGTCTTTAGGCCGTGGTGAAAAAAATCAAAGATAAGATTCGTTGGCTCCTGTTCTTTTGTTATATCCTCTTCTACAGAACTTAAAAAAGTCTTTGCAGCCTCCCAGATGTAAATAGACTCTTCTTTTAGCCCTGCGTTAGTAGCTTTCCACCCTCGCTGAGCGTAAATGTTCCAGTCTATTATTAGGTCTGATTTTACGTCGGGATTGTCAATTACATCGTAGATGCTTTTAGCCAGTTCCATTCCCTCAGGAATCTTATCGTAAGACTCTCCCCTGCCTCTTCCATAAGTCATGTAGCCCCACCTGTTAATTTGAAAATGGTAATCACACATTTGATGGTCTGTTAACAAGGGCAGATATTGCCTGAGAATGCTGACAACCTTTTTATCATCAGACATTCCTTTGATATAGCTTTTTACAACAGCCTCCTTCTTAAACTCTCTCTTATCTATCTCCATCATCTTGAGCATTATAGACTTCTTGATTGCCTCGCAGTCGTCGTAGACGACCCTAGAGTCACTCTCTTCTATGAGAGCTGTAATTTTTGGGTCTATCTGTTCCGGGTCTCTATCAGGAGAAAAAAACCATCTAGCATTCTCTTCGTCGTACTTCCAAAGTCCTCCAATTTCTTTTAGCTGATCGAAGTGGTCTTTAGTGAAGTCAACGTTAACAGATATCCCGGGAGGTATAGAGTCTAACCGGGAATCCAGTTTTTCAGAAATCTCTTCTCGAGTCATATTGTATATTTTAACGTTTTAAAAGAGAAATTTCAAAACTTTATTACTCCCCAGTGCTCCCAAATCCTCCATCCCCCCTTGAGCTATCGCTAATACCTGAAACCTCTTCCCAATCATCAAAATGGGTGATTTTTTCAAATATTATCTGAGCTATTCTGTCTCCGGGCTTTATGGAAACAGAATTGGGGTCTCCATTTATTGCATACATAGGGTCTCCCTCTATAGGGAGAGAAGGTTTATTAAGGTTAATTAAAACAACTTTCACCTCTCCTCTATAACTACTGTCAATGACTCCCGCCATAACATCCAGCCCCTTTTTAACAGATAATCCGCTTCTCGGAGCGACTCTCCCATAACAAGAAGCCTCTTCTGGTATCTCTATATGTATCCCAGTCGAAACCAAAACTCTTTCCAAAGGGGCTATTTTAACGAATTCTGTAGAGAATAAGTCGTAACCAGCATCTCCAGAGTTAGATCTTTGAGGAACTTTGGCTATATCGTTGTTTTTTTTAAAAAAAATTTTCATTTTTATTTGACTTTTTAAATATTTATTTATATTTTTATAAAAGATGGTAGATGAGCAGCTTATAACAAAAATAAAGACCAAGGCTTGTAACTCAAGTCTTAACCAATTAATAAATAAGCATACAGGCTTATGCTATGATATATATAAAAAATACTTACCAAGTCAAGAGCTTTCTGGTAACTACTCAATAAACATAGAAAATGACAAAGATTATATAATATATAAGTCAGCTTTATCTTTTGACGAAACAAAAAAAATAAAATTCAGTACTTGGTTAGGTAATCAAGTTAAGTACCAGTGCCTCAACCTGTTAAAGAAAAAGAGGAACGTAATTTCTTGCGATGAACAGACAATAGAGACGATTATGAACAAAAACGATGAGTTTATGTCTAATCAGGAGTGTAATGACTCAGGCAAGTCTCTCGTTGAATACGTAGGTTTAATGATAAAGCAGATGAGAGACCCTAGGGTTAAAGACATATTTAATCTGAGGTACTTTTCCAAAACAGGAAAAAAGACATCTTGGCAAAGGATAGGGGAGGAGATGGGCATAAGCGCTCAGACAGCAATAAATATCCATGAGAGAGCTTTAAAGTTGATTAGAAAAAAAATTAATAGTGATACCAACTCTGATACTATTTAAATATATTTTTGCGACAGCGTTCTGCTGCTCGTTCTTCATTGTATGGTTTAAGACAGATTTTTTAGTTGATTATTTGAAAATATTTAAACTTAATAAAATAAAGTCAATTCGAGAGTTCTTTCTCCTTGAAGAATATGAACTCGCAAAAAATGACGAAACATTAAGAGAGATATCACCAATTCTAAATTACTCAGATTTCCTAGCGTATTCTATGCCTGAAGATGAACCCTCTTTAGGTAAACTGTTAAGTTGCAAATACTGCTTGGGATTCTGGCTCTCTATTTTTTCATGCGCTTTAGCTCATATCCTAGTAGGTGGCGCAATTTCGAGCTTCGTATTTGTCTTACCTATCGTGTATGCATCTTCTTTATTATTGTATACTAAATTATTCGAAGAATAGATGCAAATAGAACTACATGGATTAGGGGAAACAATCATGTTCCTTAAAAACAATGACAATATCGTAAACCACAAAAATTTTCCAAAAAAATTGAAGAACCTTAAAATTTTAGCAGAAAGCCTAAAGCGAGGATGTAAATGCCACCACGCAAGAAAAATCCAAGGAATTAAATTATCCTTTGAAAACCTAACTATAGAAAACCAAGAACAAGAAAATTTGAAAACCCTTTTTCCTGAAGGATTCAAAATAACGAAAGAAGACAATACAATATTAGTTGAAGTATGAGTAAAAGCAAATACGTAGAGTATCATCAGAAGATGTTGAATAAGCAAGTGCTAGTAGTCGACAAAGAATATGGCGACTGGGTTGGCTACGTAAAAGAAGCTAATGGGAAAACGACCTTTATAGTCCAGAGGCTTTCAGACAATGAGACTATGGAAGTAGATATGTTCGACATAAGGTCTTTATGATCAATGTAAACGGGCATAAACTAAACCTAATAACAGACGAGAACAAAGTCATTATATATGACTTAGATAATATTTTGACAAAACAAGAATCTTTGGGTATAATGTTATACTTAGAAGAAGAGGGTTTTCTTGAAGAATATTTCCATACAGAAAAAGATCCGATAAAAGTAGAGATTATTAGAGTCTTAAAAGAATAATGCATTTCAATATAATTAACAGCCAAGGAGCAGACCTTGACGCGATGCTGCAAGAGATGGAAGACAGGGTCGACCATAATCAGTTTTACCAGTTTCAAAACTCTCTGACTCAAGAGGAAATAGACAGGATCATAAAAGAGAACGAACTTTCGACCCATAGGGCAACAACGTTCTCAGGTGAGAGCGACTCTTTTAGAAAAAGTGATATAAACTGGATAGAGAAAGAGAAAAACGGAATAGATAATACTTGGCTATTTCAAAGAATAGCTAATATGGCTATCGAAGCCAACTCCCGCTTATTTAACTTTAATTTGTTCGGAATGTTTGAGGGGCTTCAATATACTAAATATGATGGAAGTGAGGACGGGTTCTACTGTAAGCATGTAGACCATGGAAAAAACTTTTACAAAAGAAAGATCTCCGTAGTAATCCAATTGAGCGATCCCGACTCATACGAAGGAGGGGATCTCTTAACTCATACAGCCAACAGCCCTAACGTCATGCCCAAAGGGCTCGGTACTACTGTACTATTTCCATCTTGGATGCTTCATGAAGTCACCCCTGTAACTAAAGGAATCAGAAGATCTTTAGTGTGTTGGGTTTCAGGGCCTCCATTTCAATAAAATGAAAGAAAATTATAAAATAGGAATTATTGGCGGCGGATTTGTCGGCTCCGCAACGGCGTGGGCCTTTGGGCCTACACACGAAGTAAAGGTTTATGACTGCGAACCTAAAGCAAGAACCCATTCTTTCGAAGAAGTTGCGAATTGTGATTTTATTTTTGTGTGCGTTCCGACTCCTCCAAACGATGATTGGACGGTGGACTTATCTATAGTCGAGAGAGTATTATCAGATCTGAATGAGCTAGTTTGGGAGAAACCTCCTATCGTATTGATAAAATCCACAGTACTACCGGGAACCTGTAGAAAGATGTCTGAAAAGTACGGGCTAAAAATTGTTTCAAATCCCGAGTTCCTCACGGAAAGAAGAGCGAAATGGGACTTTGTTAACGCGGCTCAAATTTTAATAGGAGCAGACGACGAGCCCTCTGCGACAAAGGTAAAGAAGTTGTATCAAGAAAGGTTTAACTCCATGAAGTATACTATTACAGATACGGTAACTTCAGAGCTTATAAAGTATACTATTAATTGTTTTTTCGCTACAAAAGTTTCGTTCATGAACGAGATAAAAGGTATAACAGAAAAGATAGGGGCAGACTGGGAAAAAGTAGTTGAAGGGTTTACAAGCGATTGCAGGGTCGGCGACTCTCATGTAGATGTTCCCGGTCCAGATGGCCAATTCGGTTTCGGAGGAAAATGCTTTCCGAAAGATTTAAACGGTTTAACTAACTTCGCAAAAAACTTAGGATTGGACACTACAGTCTTAGAAGCCTCTTGGAAGAAAAACACCTTAGTTAGAGACTCTTCTTCTAATAAGTAGCAAGCTCTGCTTTAACATTATGAAGGATCTCGAAAGATCCTGTCTCTTTAGAGAATTTCAGACTCTTCCAATGTTTTCCGGGCCTACCTGAACGAAACCTGTCTTCAGGGCTATATTTTTTTGTAAGAAGAGATTCGTTAAAAGATTTAAAAACGATTGACTTGCTGGACCTTCTTCTCCCACTAAAAGAATGCCCTTCTAGCTCCCTTGCTTGATAAGAACAAAAGTGAAGACATGGGGCATCCTTAACTACAATCATTTTTTCTCCTGAATGAATTACTTCTTCCGCCCAAGGAAAGTCTCCTCCCCCGACACTATAAAAATAAGGATACTTCATCCAAATCTCTCTTCTGACTCCACAAAAAAACCACCCATTAAAATAGCATTCAGTTAGTTCGTTTCCGCTTCTTAAGAACTCTTTAATATCTGCATATTGACGATGAGGCTCCGTCGTCCCAAAAAGGCCTGCCGAGCCTGTCCAAACTGGGACAGAGGGGCAAAAGCTTAACTGCTTCTTGTCTTGGTACGGGGCGCAGTAGGAACTAACTATCCTGTTTTGTTCTACAGATAGAACTTTTTGAAGTTTATTGAAGTTCTCATAAGAAATATAATTATCATCACTTGATATATAGTAATTTTTATAAGAAGTAGAACTAATGAATTTATTAAAAATAGGAGCTAAGGCTTTTTCGCTTTCGTATCCTCTTATCCAAAGTTGATCGATAGCTAAGTCTTGGAGCCTTCGATGAAGGAAGGGTAGGTCTCTTCCGCTGTTAACAATTAGAACATTATCAGTTGGATCTTTACAGGCGTGAAGAACTTGTCTGCTCATTTTATTGCATCTAAAAATTTCTTAGGCAAAACATTTTCAGAAAAGAACAAGATATCATTTATTATATCTAAGGCGGTCTTACCTTTGTGCCCATCTGGGTTTCTAACCCAATCACAAACAAAAGAGTCAGAACCTATAGTCTGCTCTTCGTCGTAAAAAAATCCCACATCGAAAGAAGCGTAATAGTTCTTTTCAATACTTTCCCCTTCCTCTTCTTTTAAGTGAGTAGCTATAAGTCCGGAATCCAAATGAGGCATAATAATATCTTTATTTAAATTCTCCCCACTTAAAACTATTTCGCAATTATAAATATCTTTAAACCTTTTTATAGCATCTAGCCAAATTATTAAATCTTCGTCTTTTCTTGGGACTAAGTTTAATTGGATTATCTTCATAGTCGGATCGAAATTATGCTGGAACATAAATTCATCATTATCGTCGTAGAACTTAAAGATAAATGGAGCTACGTAGTTAATTAAAGGAGACCAGTAATATTTATCCTCGGCTCCTCCATCGGAATACTTATACTCAATATTGTTTTTTTCAAAATTGTAAATTCTTAGCTTCGTCCCGTAATCTGTATGTTCGACACGAGTGGAGAGATAACATTTTTCTAAATTCAGAAAAACCTTCATACTCATAAAATGCCCTGACAAATTTGAAAATTTGAATTTACTGGTTAAATCAATTACAGCTGATCTTTCCTGTTGGCCAGTTGTCGAGACAGGGATATATCGGCCTTGGGGATCTAAACTATCGGTCATGCCTTCTCTTAGACATTATAGGATTTTCTTTTTAGTTTCTCTATTATTTCATAAGTATTAAAAAAATCTATCCTATTTACTTCTATCGAAGGAGGAATGTAATCAAAAATATTAATTTCGTAGTCAGGGATAAGCCTTGTTCCTTTCTCTCTTTCTTCGACTGATAGAATGTCTTCCACAAAATCGAGCATGCCTCTTGCTTTCATGAATTTCCAATACATATCTTTCGTTTCTGGCTTGCATTCTACTAAGACGCTAGCTCCTATTTTGCTTTTCGCTTCCCATGTTAGTTGCCTAAAAGGCAAAACTTCTGTTGGAGGCTCTGATAAACAAGCTTCTATTATCAGATTCATGATAAAAATTACACAATATCTTGACTTTTAAGACTTTGAGGGATACAATATTAAAATGGCCAACTTCATAGGCGTATCGGGAATTGCAGGGGCCGGGAAGGACCTGTTCTGCAGTTTGGTCCAAGACTACTTCGAGGGCGTTAGGAAAGTCCACATAAAATCGATAGCTTTCTCTCTCAAAAGCGACGTTAAGGAAACCTGCTTAGAACTGTATGGAATAGATTCTGTAAACGCAACTAGAGAAGACAAAAACAAAATAAGAGACTACCTTGTTTTCTACGGTGACGTTATGAGGAAGAAGACAGAAGGTAAATATTGGGTTGACAAGCTGGACAAAGAATGCTATTCTATGGAAAGCGAAGGAAAGCTTGGGGATAATGACATAGTTATAATTTCAGACGTTAGGTATGACGAGTATGACCAAGACGAAACATTCTGGATAAAAAATCATAAGAATGGGACTCTGGTTCATATAAAAAAACATTTTGTGGTAGACAATGGATATTCCTCCGAAAAAGTTTACGGAGTTCCGCCTAACGATAAAGAAAAAATTAACGATCCTAAAGTACAAGAAAAAGCTGACTATCTAATTGACTGGCCAAACATAGAAGGCCCTCAAAAAGACGTGAATGACTTGTTGTGCTCTAGCTATGTAAAAAACTTTTGTGATTGGTATGAATCTCAATTAAAATAGGATACTGACAATGAGTGATTTAAAGAAAAGCGTTTTAGGCGCGGAAGCAGATAAGCACTTTAGAGAAACAAGGTTCCTCTTTAGTGCTGCTGTAAAAAAGTATGAAGCTGAAAAATCAGAGGCTATAGCTATCCTAGATGTTTATCTTAATAAACCCGTGGCAATTGGAGAACACCCAGACTTGCTTACGGAAATTGATAAATATGTAGAAAAGCTTGCAAGTGCTGAAGACAAGCTTGCTGCTTTACTTGGTAATTTCAACCCTGATGGGTCTTACGCGGACCCAAAGGACCCTTATTACGATGAATGATAAGTAAAACAAACTAATACATTAAACAAAAAAACGGAGACTAGCGCGTAAGGGATATCCTTACGAAACCTTAAGAGACCTCAGGTCCGTAAAAAGACGTTATCTAAATGGGTTAATACCCAGAGTTATTTCGGAAAAGCGCGGCTTTAGAAGATAACGCGAGCTTATGCTCGGAGATCAATAAAAAAAGTTCCTCCGTTTAGTTTAAACACATAGCAATGACCAGTTGCAAGCTAGGCTGCTATAAGGCCGAAAGTCGTAAAACGATTGCGAAGAACTGAAGCAGGTGATCATTGAGTCAATATGATTTTTTATGCAACAGCATTCCAAGAGGAGAGATGTATTTATCCATAAAGTTCCAGACAAGGAAACAAAGCTTATGCTAAGGTTCCTTTATTTGAACATGATAACATGCTTCGCATGTTTCTTCGAAAAAGTGTAATTATATTTAATAGGATATATTATTATACTAGAAATAATATTTTTAACTTATTTTATTTATTTAAGTTATTTCAATGGCTCAACTTAACGCAAATACTCCTTACATTAATTGTTTTATTCGAAATAATTATATTTTTGGCGAAGATGATAATGGTTTAACTGAGGGATATATATTCGGTGTAAAATCTATGATTAATCGCCCTATGCATTTCCATTTTCAGTCGTGCTTTGGAGCGGTTTTTTGGAACATGCCTATATCGGCTTTTTGCCATAAGGAAGACTATGACCCATTATCCAAAGACGAGCAAAAAAGATTATCCCTCCTTCAAACATGGGATTGTCAGGATAATGATATTGCAGTTACGACGTTCGGTTTTTTGCAGAATCGCCGGGTGGACGTATTCTGCAGGGATAGAAAGTGGCGTTCTGGCAAGTACGTTTTTACTATTGATGATTACGAAGGGGACCTTAATGAACTCAATATCGGATACTCTAACGACCAAGATTCAAAGTGTTATCACTTTCTGGAACTGGACGATGGAAACTTCGCCATACCTCCTAATAATTTACTTCGCTGGCATAACCCAGATTTCATTGTTCCTTATCCTATGGATAACCCGCCAAAAGTAAAGATATACAAAGATCAAATGACTTCTGAAGATATTGACAGAAGTTTTGGTAATAGTCCCTATTTTTTCTATAATCATTATAGAGAAGCAGAAGCTAATCGAGAAATGTTTGAGGTAGTTGAATCTGAAGATGGTAGAAAAGTAAGAGAAGGAGACAGAAGCATTGACGAAACAGAGTGAGAACCCCCCAGAGGAGCTTGAATGTTCCCCTTTCACCAAAGATACATCTTGGACTATCTCATGCTACTCAAACCAACTAGTTGCCCAACTTCAATACCTTAATACTCAATTAATTCATTCAGACGAACCTAAATATGCTCGCGAGATGATCAAGCTTGTAAGGCAGTACAAAAAGAGGCTTAAGCAGTTAGTCTCGGCTAACAAGGATAATGGATAAAAACATTGTTTGCATTTCTATTGCTCACGACAATGAGCCGCAGAAAGGGAGTTTTTATACTCCTGTCTACGTTAACAGGCTCTTCAGAATGTGCAAAAAACACTTCACGGTAGACTACAAATTTATTTGCATTTCCGATATGGACCCATCGGATTTTGATGAAGGCGTAAATGTGATACCTGTCCCTGAAGAATATTCAGAAGAATATACAAATATATATCAAAATGTTCCAGCAACAATAAAATACCCAATTTGGTGGATAAAATATTTCCTTTTTAAAAAAGGCTTGATAAAAGGCACTAATCTATATTTCGACTTAGATGTTATATTCCATGATAACATGGACTGCTTCTTTGAGTATAAGCCAGATGAAATCTGTATGTTTAATTGTTATGGAATTCATTTAGCTGGGAGGGAAAAGCCTAGCTCCCCTGCTAAATACAATGGAGGGGTTTTTAGATGCAATTCAGAAAAGCATGGATACATATGGGACATCTATCAGAAAAACAGGGACTACATACATACTTTTTATGATTATGAGGATGACGCTCTCACTAGGATGCTTAAGTTCGGAGACAGAGAACATAGCTCTTTCCCCGATGATTGGGGCTTTTTCTACTACGAGAGGACTCCCTTTCTCTCAGAAGAACTAGCGAAAACCCCTATTTCTTCAACGAGAGAAAAGATAATTAGCCTATGTCATGGTCCTGACGAAAAAGGAATACTCCAATTTGAGACTGTCCCTCCTGAGGGTTCTAAGCTTTGCCACATCATGGATATGAATGTAGTGCTTAATGGCAGGGAACCAAACATTCTTACGTTGAATGCTAATCTCCCTCTACATCCCTCCTATGTCCATTTTAGGCGGTACAAGTCTGACTCTATAAAATTTCAGGATAAATATTTTCTAGAGCATTGGGATATTTAATTAAAAAAAAAATTTGACTTAATTTCTTTTCGTTGATATATTTCCCACTTATGAGTGATTCAATGAAGGGTCTCGAAATGGAAACCAGACGGATTGGTGCTGGGTGGAAAAGAAAAAGCAAGAAGAGCGGCAAGCCTTATATCTCTATGGTTCTCGACCGTGATCTTAGTTCAGATGACAAACTTCTTCTGTTCCCAAACGGCTTCAAAAATAAAGAAAACTCTCCTGACTTTATTATGTATCTTCAGGACAAGGACAGGCAACAGGGTGGTACAACTCCTCAAGCCTCTACTTCTAACGCTGAAGCGGAGACAGAAAACACAATGGAAGAAATGCTTTCTTAGTTTAGATGAGTCATAATAATGAGGGGGCAGGAACCCCAGAATCCTTTTCGTATCATTTTCCGATTAACGTAGTTTCGTTCGGTCAAGTTTCCGTTGCGTTACTTAGGGAAATAAAATCTAGGGTTCCTGACTCTCTTATTAATTTGTTTCCAATCGGCAACACAGACCTGTCTAGCCAAATGGAAAACCCGGAGTTCTCTAAGTGGATTAAAGACAGCTTAGATTCTTCTCCCGACAACCACAAGAGAACAGACCCTTTGATTAGGCTGTGGCATCTTTATGATGTAGAAAGAACTCTTTCCTCTTTTAGTTTCGAGCAAAACTTGATCACCTTTCATGAGCTTGACGAGCTCACAAAAAGAGAAATTAACATAGCTAATAACTTAGACAGGATATATCTAACTTCAGAATATTCTGTAGATGTTTTTCACCAGCACGGAATCAAGCACGCTCATTATCTCCCCCTAGGCTTCGATCACCATAACCATTTTAGGACTGATAAGAAGTATTTTGATGATGATAGGATTACTTTTAACCTAGTTGGTAAGTTTGAAAAAAGGAAAAACCATAAGGAGGTTATACAAGCTTGGCTGAAAAGGTTCGGTAATGATAATAGGTATTTTCTACAATGCTCTATTCATAACACATTTCTTAAACCAGAAGAAAATTCTCAAATCTTCTCTTCTATTATAGGTAACCAAAGGTACTCTAATATATCCTTCCTTACCTTTATGGATACTAACGCCAAGTATAACGATTTCTTAAATTCTGGGGACATAGTGATAGGAGCCTCTGGAGGAGAAGGGTGGGGTCTTCCAGAGTTTCACTCCGTTGGGCTAGGCAAGCATGCTGTAATAACAGACGCTACAGGTTATAAGTCTTGGGCAACAGACGATAACTGTTGCTTGATTAAAGCCGGAGGCAAGGAAGACATTTATGATAACGTCTTCTTTCATAAGGGTGCTCCTTATAACCAAGGACAATATCACACTTTAGACGCGGACTCTTTTATTGATGGTTGCGAAAGAGCAATCGAAAGATGCCGTAAGGACAGGGTCAATCAAAACGGCTTAAAGATTCAGAAGGATTTCTTATACGCTAAAACGCTAGATACTCTGATGGCAAAGGACTCGTCCCCTGTTGACCTTACTAAACTTAAAATTGAAGCTAATAGTCCCTATAATGATGGATGGACTCAAGAGCATTATCGAAAGGAGCTAGAGAAACATGCCCAAGAAGAAAAAGCTCAGTAAAGTAAAAGCTAGAGAAATCCTCATAGCTACTTTAAAAGAAAATTTTGGAGACAGAAAAGAAGTCACCAGAAAAGTTGGTGAGACGACAGTTACGACTCCGGGGTTCCCCAAAAGGGTTAAACTCTCTCACAAGTTCAAAGAGGATTTAGGATTAGACTCTCTTGACCTTACAGAATTAGCAATGGACGCTGAAGAGAAATACTCGGCTTTCATGGGGGGAGGTAATGAGATCTTCTTCGATGCGGACGATATAAAAAGTATAGCGACTGTCGGAGACGCGGTCACCTTCTTCTCTGAAGCTGTTAATGAAAGAGCTAATATGACTAAGGAGGAATACGAGAAAAAGATGAAAGAGAAATTTAACTTTTCAGACATGGGGATCAAGGAGAAGGATGAACTATAACGCAGACGAAATTCTTAAACAGGTTGAGGACTCCACGCCAGAACAAAAAAAAGCATGGAGTTTCGTTTTATTAGTTGTGATGCATCACTTACAGTACGAAAGGGATAACCAAACGAGAAAAAGGGAAAAAGTGCGTGTAAGTATAGCTATAACAAAGATTAACCAAGCTTTTGAAGAATATAAAAAACTAGCTAATAAAAATGCCTGAATACGTATACGAACATCCCGAGACTGGAGAAACAGTTTCCGTGATACAAGGAATAAACGAAGATCACGTTTACGAGAGCGATGGAGTATCCTACAACAGGGTCTTCTTGGCTCCTAACGCCAGAATCGATTCTCTTTCAACGATAAATGCAGACAGCTCTCAGGACTTTGTAAATAAGACGAAGTCTAAAAACATGAGCTTGGGAGAACTGTGGGACACTTCTGCGGAATTAAGTCAAAAAAGAGAGAGCAAGCAGGGAGAGGATAAGGTCAAGTCGAAATACTTCGATGATCACTCTGAGAAAAGAAGAGGGCTTAAACACATGAAAGAAAAGTGACTGTTGTAGAAGAAAAGGCTAAGTTCAACGATTTTTCTTTATCTGTTAAAGACATGAATTTCTTGTCTTCTAAAATGGGTATATCCCCCAATAAAGCTAAAAATTTATTCGAACAAAAACAAGACTTAGATTTGATTCTTTTTCAAATTTCTTCAAATAAAGTTCTAGTAAGGGACTTTTCAGAGCTCTCTTTTTATCCTTTTTGTAAATTTGCTGTATTCCATTATAGTAAAAAACATAATTTCACTTACGAAGAAAAAAATTATATGGCCGACTTGATTTTTAATTGTTACCCTAAAATCAAGAATGAAGAAGTTCAAATTAACGTTTCTGGAAGCCAGCAAAATGAGCTAATGGCTGCTTATTGTCTAATAATAATTAGCTTTTTCGACTCTCTGTTAGAAAAGTTCGACAATAGTAAAACTGAAATAGCGAAATTATTTTTGGATTTTATCATTAGCTCCTATAATAATCTTAGTAAAAACTTTATTTCTGATAATTTAGAAGAGTGGATACTCATTCTAAAAAAAATGAAGAAAAACATTAATAAAAAGTGTAGGAATAGAATATGAGAGATAACAGAGTAGCCCCCGGTCCGGAACTTCAGATTACTAAGCAAGGCGCTGATATTAGCACTGCTGCGACTGCTGTAACCGCAGTTTCTGGCAAAAGAGTAGTTATTACGGATATTTTAATATCAACTGGCACAGCTGGAGACTTCTCAATACTTGACGATTCCACAATAATTTTCAAAGCCTTTCTTGGCGCTGACGGGACTTTCTCGTCTAATCTAAGCACTCCATTAGCCACTTCTTCCGGCGGAGCTGTTAAAGTTCAGAGTAGTACATCAAATACAAACTATTGTGTTACTTTAAGCTATTACATTGAAACTTAATTTATGAAGTCGTTTCTTAAATACGAATACATGATAACTCCCGGAATCCTTAAGATTCTGAGTTACATAGGAATGGTTGTTTGCATTGTCATGGGTATTATTGCTTTTCTCTCAGGAGCTTCTGATGCCTTTACTGCCGGAATTGGCCTAATTGTGTTAGGCCCAATAGCGTGTCGCGTCTACGCAGAGCTTTTGCTTGTCATCTTTGAAATCCACAAAGAACTAAAAGCTTCCAACGGTAAAGAGTAATGCGTTTCACAAAAGACCTGTTCTATCTAACGGCTCTAACTTTAGTCGTTGTCTCCGGCTGTCAATCCCCTCTAGGCAGATTTAATAAACAAAAAGCTGTCGTAGAAAACATTCAAAGAAAAGAGACAGTAAACAAGGATGAGCAAATAGAAAGCGGCAGGACTTTTGTATACGCAGCTGACCAAGCTCTACAGAAAGACCCAGCTCCTTCAGCTGAATCTAAAGTAGCCAAACAGATGACTACCAGAGGGGTTACGGCTCTAGGTCCTCCCCAAATGGAGAACGCTATGAAGTCTGACGAAATGGTTAGCGGCCTGCTTTCTACCGATCCTAAAGAAGTAAAAAAAGGGCAAGACTTGCTAGCGTCAATGGATAAAAATCTAGTCGCTCTCCAAAACCAAAACAGAGCTTTGAGGGGACAATTAGGAGCAGCTCAGCAAAGACTAGACACCGTAAATCAAGAAAACGCTCTACAAGCTACAAAATACGCTAGCTTAATGGGTAAAGTTTACTGGATAGTTGGAATAGTTATATTTTTTGTAGTCTTGATGATTGGGATAAAGATAGTCTCCGCTGTCGCACCATTCGCGATGCCTGCTACCGGAGCTAGCTCTACTCTTCTCAAAGTTGTCCAAGGAATACAGAAAGTCAGGGACCATCATATGGGAGAAAAACCAGAGATGCTTAAACAAATTGACGAACACATGAGGTCCCACTTAGATAAGAAAGACAGGTGGATGATAGCTCAAGCGAAACAAAAATTACATATGATCTAATTTTTTTTTGTTAAACTTTCTGCTTTCAACTATAATATAATACTGTCCTATGGCATCAAAAATCGCAGATCAATTTAAGGGGCTCCCCATCGGCGAGCTCATCGCAAACCCACTTATCTCGGCAGCCCAAGCCCAAGGAAAATTAGCTGGCGTAACTGAGCAGTTCATCGAAGAGGTGGGGCTGGAAGAAGCAGAAGACGGAAAAAGCTTAAAGGCTAGGACCGTTGAGTTCGCCTACGACGTTCCCATTTCAAACCCTAAAACTGGAGAAGTCAGTGTAGAGAAGAGAAATCTAAACGTTCCTCTTCTTGCTATCGTTAACACTCCCAGCCTTTCTGTAAAGAACGTTACTATCGACTTTGATATGACGGTTAAATCTTCTACGGAGCATAAAGATTCTTCTGAGAAGAAGGCTTCAGTGAAGGCTTCTTATAGCGCTTGGTGGTCCCCAGTAAAAGCTTCGATGACAGCTTCAGTCGCAAACAAAAGCGAGAACACTCGCAAGACTGATAACTCTGCTAGATATACGGTCCATTGTGAAGCTCGAGATGATGGAGCTCCAGAAGGACTCATGAAAGTTTTGGATATTCTTTCAGATAGCATGAAGCCAGCCCCAAGTGCTGTCGCCGACTTACCAAAGGCAAAAGAGGGCGATGGAGATCCTCCAGCCGATGGGAATGGGTAAAACTCAATAATAAATTATGGGCTTATCTAACTACTCGTTACAATCTACAACCCCCCCAACCGCTCCCGAACCTCCCTCGGATAATTCTGAGGGAGGGGAGGAGCGGAATTCTCTAGATAAGCTAGTAGAAGCTATATATAACTCTGTAACTTTCGCCCAAAGGAAAGTAGAGACAGAGCATCTTAATAGGATAATGTCGACCTATTTTGACGACAAAGGTCAAGCTAAGACATTTAAAATTCATCTACCTCAAAATAATGGAGAAATATCAGAAATGGATATTCCTCTCATTACATTATCAAACAATTCTCATTTAGCTATAGACGAGTTAGAAATGGAGCTTTCTGTTAATCTCGGTCATTTTGAAGACGAGTTAAATCAGGAGAATAATAAATTATCTGCTCATATAACTGGGCCAAGAGGCCATGACAACTTAACAAAAATTAAGATAAAAATGAAAGGGAAGGATACTCCCGAAGGTTTAGCTAAGTTGAATGACCAACTTCTTAAAATTTTACCTACTACTTGATATTTTGTGGTCTTCAAAAAAAGAGATTTATTTGTAACAGACTTCTGGGAGTTTGATTTTACTTATCATACTCAATTTAAGTCTCAAGTTTTAGATTATATAAGGTCTGATACAGTTCAAGAATATATAAAGCAATGCTCCACAGAGAATCCTTCTGTTTCTTCTTACGGCGGACATGAGATAATCATCCAAAATAATTCTGTAATATCTTTTTTAGAAACTCAGATTTTTAAATTTTTAAAAAAAATAGAAGAGGCTCATAGTTGGGAAGAATCGAAGTGGCATTCTTTTGATAGTTGGATAAACATAAATTCAAAAGGAGAGTTTAATCCTCCTCATATTCACCCCGGTCAATCTTTCTCCGGCGTTTATTATGTTATTATCCCAGAGAGCTCAGGGATGATTCATTTTTTAGACCCTCGCAACGCTCCCGTGTTTAGTTCTCCGGACCCAAAATCCAAAACAGGAAAGAACGTGTTTTCAGGGCCTAACCCCTATGATCATAGAGTCTTTTCTCACCTTCCTAAAGAGGGGAAAGTCGTAATCTTTCCTTCTTGGTTGACTCACTATGTTGACCCTAATCCAACAGATAAGCATCGAGTGTCTATCGCTTTTAATGTAAAATACGGAAATCACTAAGAAAAATTTTAAATTTTTTTTAAAAAAATTAAAAAATTAAAAAAATAAGAGTGTAGTAACTGAAAGTGAAACGCTCGGATAAAGCAAACTGTTACGGCTTCGAAGGTTATGACCCTTGCGATAACAAGCCTCAGCTCGTCTCCTCACAATCAGAGTCGATAGAACTCTCCCAAAAGATTATTGAAGTCTTAGCTTCCAAAGTTGAGGCCCACAATGACGAATTTGATAGGAAGGTAGACGCTTCTCAACTTAAGGAAGTCTTTAGAAACGCTGCTGACCAAGCATCTGCCTCTGAAGATTGGACAAAGTGTCAATTCGCAATGGCTAGAGTAGGCATGTTTCTTGATATGGTATCTTCAGGTAAAATAAAAGAAGTATGTAAGAATTCTGAGTTGGAAATAATTCACGGTAAAGAAATAGATTATTTCGATTATATTATAATTGATGCAAAACACGTAGAAACAGCTAAAAAAGAGTTGGATGAAATTGGAATTGGTAATTTAGACTTTAGTAACGCTAAAGAAGATTTATTTCTTGAAACAGATGAAACCCCATTAACTTTAGACTTTGAAGTATGAAAAAACACAAATTCACAACTATATTTAGCTCTTATATAAAGCCAGTTGTATCAGAAGAAAAAGATAAATACTTAGCTTTGGCTTCTATGGCTGAGCTTGAAGAATTTTTACCCGAAGTAGATCTGGACAAAAACTATGACTTACTACCTATAGCTTTTAATGCTTTCGTAGTTAATAGAGTAAACAAGAATCATGATGTAGTAGCAACAGATACTGCTTTGGCTATGTATAAAGATTTTATTAATAAGCCAATTAACATAGAGCACAATAGACAAAATGTTGTAGGATCTATACTTACTGCCGGTTTTTCTGAATTTGGAACCGACAGGCCTATGACAGAAGAAGAAGTCTCCTCAATGGCAGGTCCATTTAATGTCACATTAGGTGGGGTCATATGGAAAGTTACCAACAGAGAGCTGGCAGACAAGATTGAAGCCTCTGGAGACCCTAGCAGCGAAGAGTATATGAAGATTAGCGCTAGCTGGGAGTTAGGTTTCACCGATTTTAGCCTTGTAGCTATCGAAGGAGAAGAAAAAAACATAGAAGCTGCTCTTGAAATAGATGAAGTAGAAAAAGTAGAACAGCTACAAGGTAATTTAAAGGCTTTTGGTGGAAGCGGGAAGCTATCTGACGGAAAAAACGTTTATAGAAAAGTTATAAACGAAGTTTTACCGTTAGGAATCGGTATCACAGATACCCCAGCCGCCGATGTTCAAGGTATATCCGTTAAACCGGCTGACCAGAACATAGATCTCAAGGCTTCTGATAGTAAAGAAGACTTAGAGGATCTGAAAAGTAGAATTTCTTCGGGAATAAAAAATATTTCACAATCGAGTAAAAAGGTTGTAACTGAAGATAAACCTAATAATAAAAGGAATAAACTTATGAAACTCAACTCTGTAAAAGATATCACTGACGAGAATCTCAAGGAGCTTGAAGCTTCAGTTATCTCCGATTTTATCGAAAATGAACTGAAGAAAGCTTCCGAGGAGTTTAACGTTAAAAATAACGCAACTCAGGTGGCCCTTAACGAGGCTACTGAGAAGTACGAGGCTTTGGAGGCTCAATTAAAAGAGCTTACCGAAGAGAAGAGCACTCTAAACGAGTCTATGGAGTCCATTAAAAAGGACTACGAGCAGCTTATGGCCGCTAAACTCGAAAAAGAGAAGCAGGAACTTTTCGACCAAAGAATGGCGTCATTCGACGAGGCATATGACCTCACCGATGATCATCGTTCTGTGATCGCAAAGCAAATCGCAGATTTGGACGAAGAGTCTTTTGCCGCCCTAAGAGAATCTCTCTCGGTGCTACTCAAAGACAGAATCCAAGTTATCGAGGAAGCCAAAGAAGAGGCTCCCGAGAAAGAAGAAGAAGTCGTAGCTAGTGCAGTAGATAATGCTAAAGTCATTGAAGACGCAGCAGCATCTACCGATCCAGCCGCTACTCAGAACCAAACTGTTAGAGAGAAATACGCGAGTGCGTTTTCGATGGACCAGTTTATAGTTAAAAATTAAATTTTGGAGAAATAAATTATGCCAAACTTAAGACCATTTAGAGATTACGATGAACATGATGTCATCAATCTGTTTACGTTAACAGATAAAAACACGGCCCTCTCTTCCGACGGTAGTAAGGTCAACAAGGGAACCTTGGTGCAGATCAATACTACTGACGAAGCAAACGGATGGATGAATACCACCGAAGCTATCGGAAGCATGGGGAACGCAGGAACTGCGGTTGGAGGCACAGTATCTTTGAGATACGGTGTTAACGCCAAAGTTGAGCCTTGTCAATCCGGCGAAGTTCCAGTAGGGATTACCCTATATGACATGGCCGAAAGAGACGAGAACGGAGAAAAACTTCTCTACAACCCAAGAAAAGCTGAGGAAATGCAATGTGTTCTTAGTGGTCAGGCTATGCCTGTTGCTACTAAGGGAATATTCCTTTACAGCGGCTACATCACTTCGGAAAGCAACGGCTTGAAAGGGTCTGTGACTCCGGGTGTTGCCTTGTATCAGACTAACTCTGGTAATCCGGGCGAATTGGGTCTCTCATCTACCGGTCCGGGCGGAACTGCCCCAACCAAGGTAGGGAAAGCTTTAGGAAAGGTTGACGCGAATAACCACGTGTTGATCAAATTGGAACTGTAATAATTCGTTATTACTCGGTTAAAAACAATTAAATTCATAAAATATCATGAAATTAAAACTTAAAAATACGCCTGAACAAATCGAACTGATTAAGGCTATTGGATCTAATGATTTTACAGTTGCTAGAGAAGCTCAGGAAGCTTTTGCTGCTTTTGTAGGCCCAGTTGTTCAAGAAGTTCTTCAGCAAGCTGGCTCAGCTTCTGCTATTTATACAGATTCTGTTTACGATGCTGACGACAACCCAAGTTATCCGCTTGATTTGTATTATCAGGAAAACGACACGGACTATTTTTCCGTCTGGTCACAGACTATGGCTGGTGGTCTCCCTTCTTCTCAGGACATTAGTGCCCTACAGGAGTTGAAGATTGCTACCTATCGTCTCGATAGCGCCATGTCTTACAATAAAAAGTATGCTCGCAGAGCTCGCTTGGACATTGTAAGCAAGGTGGTAGAAAGAATGGCTCAAGAAATTCTTGTTAAGCAAGAAAGAAACGCTTGGGCTGTTATCATGAAGGCTCTCGCTGAGGCTTCTACAACCGTTAAGTATAAGTTGGGCGTTGGCCTTGGTGCTTCCTCTGCAACCAGTAACGAAGATAACAATAAGCACGTTATTCGTTGTGGTGATCAGAGCACATTCAAGCTAAACGACCTTTCCAGCCTTATCAACAGGATCAAGAGAATTAACAGCTCTTGGGCTGGTGGTACAGCTGCTAACGTTTATAGCAACGGCATTACTGACTTGTTTGTTAGTCCTGAAGTCGAAGCAGAAATCAGAGCATTCTCATTCACCCCAGCGAGAAGTGACGCTTCTACTAGCGCTGCTGTTTCTCAGCAGATCTCTGATAACATGAGAGAAGAAATCTACAAGAACGCAGGTATGTCTGAGATCTTCGGTGTTAACATTAATACTGTTAACGAGCTTGGCACTGGCCAGAAGTACAACGCATTGTTTGATACTTTTGCTGGTTCTACTAGCTATACTGACATCAACGCTGCCAACGGAACCACCTTTACTGGTGCTTCTGACGAAGTTGTTGTAGGTCTTGACCTTAGCAGAGAATCTTTCGTTCGCCCTGTTGCACAACAGGCCGAGAGTGGTGGAACATTCACAACTCTTCCGGACGATCAATTCTTGGCCAGACACGAGAAAGTCGGTTTTTACGGCTTCCTCGAAGAAGGTCGTGTTTGTTTGGATGCTCGCGCAGCAGCTGGCATCATTGTTGGATAATTAAAAAAATATTATATATTTTTGAGCCCAAGCCTAAAAAACTTGGGCTTTTTTTTGTTTAACTCCTATAATATATCGCAAGTATAGTGTATAACCTATTATAAGGAAAAGGATATAGAAATGGCAGCAAAACGAAAAAAACAAGCCTCCTATACAGGTTACGAAAGGCCTAAAAAGACAGTGAAAAAGCAAACTAAAAAAACAACCGCAAGGAAGAGGAAAAAGAAGTCTCTCGATGAAGTTTCTCAAACGGACGGTATGTCTGTAGAAGCAACAGCTTTCCAACCAACAACTCTCAATCAAATTTTCGGAGATGACGGAGGGTGGAAATATAAAACTTTAGATACTGAAGAGTATGAACATTATTTAAAGGGCTTAAATAAGAGTGATCTTCAATCTCATGCAGTAGAAATAGGTATTATTCCCATTGATAATAAAGATCAGTTGAACAAAAGACTAGTTAGAGAGTTCAATAGACATGTAGCCGCTTATAAAAAACCAATAAAGAAAGCGGTTAATAAAGACATACCTAAAGAAATCTTAGACATCTTAGCAGAAGGAAGATAAAAATATCTAAGCTATAGCCGTTTCGTAGTGTAATAACATTACAAAGTTATGGCTAAAGTTGACTTTAACGTTACTCAAGGAGCGACCCTAGACGTTAGGGTGACCGTTAATGATGATAGCGGTGACCCTATGAATTTTAGCGGCACTTCTCTCAGGGGCTTCGCTAAAGCCCACTACTATACTTCTGGCAAGATGATTAATCTTAGCCCAACTATAGTTAGCGGCAATAAAGGAAGAGCTTGGGCAAGCGGACTAGTTGACATTAAGCTCAGCGGGTCTCAAACATCAGGGTTACCAGTTACGCAAGGCGTCTACGATATAGAACAAGTTACGACTGGAAGCGCTGGACAAGAGACGGATGTAACTAGAATCTTAGAAGGTAAATTTAACGTCTATCCAGAGGCCACATTTTAATTAATCTCTAAAGATGCCTCAAAAAACAGTAACAGTAAGCACCGCTGATTCTAGTAGCTCGATTACAGTCGATACTGGATCACTCGTATCTCAATCTGCTACTGCAGGCGATCAAGCAGTATCGTTATTAGGACCTCAAGGCCCCTCAGGAACTTCTGGAACTTCAGGTTCATCTGGCTCCTCTGGCTCCTCTGGTTCGTCCGGTTCATCCGGTTCATCCGGCTCATCTGGAACTTCAGGCGCTACTGGCCCTCAAGGAGCTCAAGGAGCTACTGGCCCCCAAGGTTCTGTTGGTCCCTCTGGGCCTGATGGTGGTGGAGGCAGCTCTGGAACCTCTGGTTCATCCGGCTCATCTGGAACCTCTGGTTCATCTGGTTCTTCAGGAACCTCAGGAGCTCAAGGTCCTACAGGATCAACTGGCCCTCAAGGAGCTCAAGGATCTGCTGGCCCTCAAGGAGCTGCTGGAGCTTCAGGTTCATCTGGATCATCCGGAACTTCTGGGTCATCTGGTTCTTCAGGAACTTCCGGTTCCTCTGGTTCGTCCGGTTCATCTGGAACCTCTGGTTCATCTGGTTCTTCAGGAACTTCAGGAGCTCAAGGTCCTACAGGATCAACTGGCCCTCAAGGAGCTGCTGGAGCTTCAGGTTCATCTGGATCATCCGGAACTTCTGGTTCCTCTGGTTCGTCAGGAACTTCTGGTTCATCTGGTTCGTCCGGTTCATCTGGCTCCTCTGGTTCATCCGGCTCATCTGGAACCTCTGGCTCATCTGGCTCTTCAGGAACCTCTGGTTCATCTGGAAGCTCAGGGTCTAGCGGAACTTCAGGTAGTGATGGAGCTTTTGGTGGAGCGGCTTTTGAATATAATTTTAGCACTACAACAACTGACGCAGACCCCGGCTCAGGTAATTTAAGATTTAATCAGTCTACTCAAGAGAATACAACAGAGATATATCTTGATGACAGTAGTGATGCGACAACAGATGTTGATATACAAGCTTATTTAAGAATTATAGATGATAGCTCTAGCACGATTAAAGGGCATGTAAAAGTAAGTAAAAAATCATCTCAAGGAGAATTTGTATTATTTCAAATAAACTCAACCTCAGAAGCAAGTGGATATTTTACTATACTTGTAACTGAAATTGCTGCTTCTGAAGCTAGCCCATTTAGTGATGGAGATCAAGTAGTAGCAACATTCGCAAGAACTGGTGACAAAGGAGACTCTGGAAGCTCTGGCACCTCAGGAACTTCAGGAACTTCAGGAGCCCAAGGCCCAACAGGAGACACAGGAAGCTCAGGGACTTCTGGCTCTAGTGGGAGTTCTGGATCTTCTGGAACTTCAGGAGCAACTGGCTCAACAGGAGCTACAGGTCCTCAAGGTAGTACAGGAGATACAGGGGCTACTGGTCCAACAGGAGCTCAAGGACCCGTAGGAACCTCAGGAACTTCTGGTTCATCTGGTTCTTCTGGAAGCTCTGGGTCATCTGGTTCGTCTGGATCATCTGGAACCTCTGGAATTACCGGAAGTTCAGGTACGTCAGGAAGTATAGGCCCTCAAGGCCCAGAAGGAGATGATGGCCCAACAGGAGCTACAGGACCTACAGGTCCTCAAGGGTCTACTGGCCCTCAAGGAGCAACTGGTCCTCAAGGCTCTACAGGATCATCAGGAACTTCTGGCTCATCTGGTTCGTCAGGGACTTCAGGTGCAACTGGCCCAACAGGATCTCAAGGACCATCTGGAACAGGTCCAACTGGAGCCACAGGTCCGGGTGGTAGCTCAGGAACTTCTGGCTCCTCTGGCTCATCAGGTTCATCTGGAACTTCTGGTTCCTCGGGATCATCTGGAACTTCTGGTTCCTCTGGGTCATCAGGAACTTCAGGAGCTACTGGAGCAACAGGGCCTCAAGGACCGGGAGGAACAGGTCCAACTGGAGCCACAGGTCCGGGAGGTAGTTCAGGAACTTCTGGTTCATCTGGCTCATCAGGAACTTCTGGTTCCTCTGGTTCATCAGGAACTTCTGGCTCGTCCGGTTCCTCAGGATCATCTGGTTCGTCTGGTTCATCTGGTTCATCAGGAACCTCAGGTTCATCTGGTTCCTCAGGAACTTCTGGTTCATCTGGCTCATCAGGAACTTCTGGTTCCTCTGGTTCATCAGGAACTTCTGGCTCGTCCGGTTCCTCAGGATCATCTGGTTCG
>PVBE012050919.1_pt1 | contig 65897 bp, 70 predicted proteins | sample 1631181 | NCBI WGS metagenome assembly PVBE01 (sample SAMN08397723, study PRJNA350692) | Marine metagenome, whole genome shotgun sequencing project. | isolation source: water | place: Pacific Ocean | collected 2012-04
GCGTATGCTTTCACTTCATTAAGTGATACTAATTTTAAATTAAGATCATCTTTAGAAAAGTTAACACCACGGGAGGAGTGATTAGTGATTTTTACCTCAAGAGGAATAACGCTATCCGATCGCTTTCTCGGCTTAAAAGAATGACCCAATCTTTTTTTAGACTCTTGGGAAGTAATTTCTTTATATTTTACAGAAACACCATTCTTCATGTATTCATGAGAAAACTGTTTTTGCTTGGACTGTTTAGACCTTGCTGCCTGAAGTTGACCTGTCAGACCAAGTCCAAAGGTAAGGGTTAAAAATGTAAGACGAAGTAAAATATTCATGCTTATCCTTATTGTTGTTGTTCTTCTAGCCATAAGGGAATCGTTTTTTTGGTTTTTGAATCTCGAACTAAAGCCGCAAATGCCTTACGCATATTTTTCTTTTTTACAAAAACAGTTGTCATTCGAGTGGTTTTAGGCTCTATAAATAAAAGATCATTCACAGCATAATTACCTAACTTACCATCCTTATTCAATGCCTGTTTCCACAAAGCATCCAAACTCCACACTATTCCCACCACACCTGCTATACACAATAATACTGGAATTACCAAAAGAGATGATAATGCAATTGCCTGTAAAGAAACACCATTTGTACCAATAAACATCATCGTAGCCAATAAAGCCCCACCAAGAAGCTCCACACCAATCATAGCTACAAATGACAGTACTGGAAGCGCTACAATACTGAGTAAGGTCATACCTATAAGACCAAATGTCCTTTTTGATTTTTGTTCTTGCTTAAATTCTTCTAATAACTTCAACTGCAATCGAATATCTTTTTGTAGAAAATCTACAGATTTATTAGAATTATTTGTAACCGTCACTTCTAAAGGAATCGTAGATTCTTGGTGATGCCGACGAGAAAAAGAATTGTTTAACTTTTTTTGTGCCTGCTTAGGTGACAGCTCTTGTACTCGAACAGAAATACCCTTATTATGATCTTCTGCAGAGAAAAACGCCGCCCGAAGTGGACTTGCTATGATTACACTCAATATTAGTGCAAAAAGAGATAAGTGTCGCATTGTATACATTTTATAACCCCACATTTAAATGCCTATACTATATAAACGCTTCACTCTCTACCCATCCCTGCAAAAATCTCCTAATAGTCATTATTATAAATGATTTACAGGAATGGTCAACAATTCACCCTTGCATTCTCCTTGTTTTTGCTATATCTTCCACATACATACTCAAGTATTAGTTCACGCTAAAAAGAAGTTGCCTGTACAAAAGGCTTCGAAATGAATTTTAAGGATTATTTGACTTTTTGAAAATAAATACCTTATTATTAAATCTAAGATCAAAAAAAATTGGAAGAGTAAGTGGGCGTGAACCGCATGACCAAAAGAGGATTATGAAGAAATTATTAATAGTAGAGTCTCCTGCCAAGATTAAAACCATTTCCAAGTTTCTGGGACGGGATTTTAAAATCATGTCTACAGTAGGCCACATCAAAGACCTTCCAAGTAAATCAATTGGTATCAGCATAGGCGATACTATTAATCTTGAATATGTAACTCTCGAAGGTAAAGAAAAGGTCATTGCTGATATATGCAAACAAGCCAGTGTGAGTGATGAAATTTACCTAGCTCCCGATCCTGATCGTGAGGGAGAAATAATTGCTTGGCATATTGAAGAAGAAATCAAACGAGTAGCTCCAAAGCACGCCAAGATACACCGTATCACCTTTAATGAGATTACTAAACCTGCTATTATAGAATCCCTCGAACACTTATCTAACGTTGATATGGAAAAAGTTGCTGCACAGCAAGCACGTCGGGTATTGGATCGCTGGGTAGGTTATGAAGTATCGCCAATCCTATGGCAAAAAATTATGAAGGGCCTATCTGCTGGCCGCGTGCAATCTGTAGCACTCAAGCTTATATGTGATCGTGAAGAGGCAATCAGAGAATTTAAACCTGAAGAATATTGGTCAATCCATGCTGAATTCCAGCAAGGCAAAGCCAAAATTGCTGCCGATCTTGCACAGATCAACAAAAAAGCATTTAAAATTACTAGCCAAAAACAAGCTGATAAGGTCATTGGGGAAATTAAGAAGGACAACTTCAATGTTGATTCCATTCAAGATAAAAAGCGCCTCAAGAGGCCTTTAGCTCCATTTATGACAAGTACGCTTCAACAGGCTGCTTACAACCGTCTTGGGTTCTCTGTTAAAAAGACCATGACTGTTGCTCAAAAGCTCTATGAAGGTATACCTCTACAGGATAAGAGTACACCTGTTGCTCTAATTACCTACATGCGTACTGACTCGCTTCGTATCTCTGATACAGCGCTCAAGCAATCACGAGGCTTCATTAAAAAAGTCTATGGTGATGAATATCTACCTAGTACAAGCAATGTTTACTCTAAGAAAAAGGGTAAAGCTCAGGATGCTCACGAAGCTGTAAGGCCAATTGATACAAACTTGACACCAGATCAAGTTAGTCGGTTCTTACCACCTGATGCAGCTAAGCTCTACAAGCTTATTTGGCAACGATTTGTTGCATGTCAGATGACTCCTGCGCAGTATGCACAGCGTCAAGTGACCATTGCAAGTCAAAAATATCTTTTCAGAGTTACCGGATCGACGCTTGTCTTTGACGGTTTCTTGAAAGTTTACAACGTTGAAGAGGATGAAAAGGAAAAGAAAACTGTCATCCCTAAAGAACTTGAAGCTAATAAATCCATCGATAATAAAAAAACTGATGGTAAACAGCACTTTACTCAACCACCTCCACGGTTCAGTGAAGCATCGCTTGTTAAAGAATTAGAAAAAGAAGGTATTGGACGTCCAAGTACGTACAGTGCCATCTTAAGTACTATCCAAGCACGTAACTATACAGCATTGGATCCTAAAAAAAGATTTACACCAACAGAACTTGGTATGCAAGTTACCAAGCTACTAGTAGAAAACCTTCCTCACGTCATCAATGAAAAATTCACTGCACGTATGGAAGAAGAATTGGATAAAGTAGAAATAGGCGATCTTGAAAGAGATAAGCTCCTTAATACTTTCTACAAAAGCTTCTCTGAAGACTTAGTAGCATTCAAGGGTACTGCTAAAGGTAAAAAACCTTTAGAACCTACAGACGTTGATTGTCCAAAGTGTAAAAAAGAAAAACTTGTCATACGATTTGGTAAGGCTGGAGAATTCCTTGGCTGTCCAACGTATCCAGATTGTGACTTTACCAGCAACTTTGAACGTGAAGAAGATGGATCTATTAAGCTTATCAAAGCTGAAAAACCTCAACTCTTAGACATTAAATGTCCTGAGTGTGGTAAGCCATTACGTAATATGGTTGGTCGGTTTGGTCCATTTATCTCATGTTCTGGTTACCCTGACTGTAAGTACATTCACCAAGAGATTGCTAAGTTCCCATGCCCAGACTGTGGTGGCAAGATTGGAAAGCGTTCTTGGAAAGGAAAAACTTTCTGGGGCTGTAAGTCATATCCTAAGTGTAAGTTTGCTGTCTTTAGCGATATTGAAGAAAAAGCATGTTCAAAGTGTAAATCTCCATATCACCTGAAGAAGGTTGATCGAGATGGTAATGCTGCGCTCACTTGCCCAGGATGTAATAAGGAAGCTGCTGAAGCTGCCAAGCCTAAGGCTAGAGCTGCAAAAACGACAACTCGTAAGCCTGCAGCAAAAAAGGCTGCTCCTCGTAAAAAAGCCGCACCTAAGAAAGCTCCCGCTAAAAAGGCAACTACAGCTAAAAAGACCGCTGCTAAAAAAACTACCAAGAAAAAGTAGTATTTAAAAGCAATCTAACCTGTATAGACAATGCCTTTAAATGATGCCTATAACGCTTAAATTAAAATATCGACAAATAAAAAAGCCTCCCATAATATGGGAGGCTTTTTTTATACATGAATAACTTGAACAATTAGGTTAAGATAGACCCATTAGCCATTGGAACTTGTGGAGAGAGGAGAGACAATTTATCATCATCATCCTTTGCAACAAGCATCATACCTTGAGATTCCATGCCCATAATCTTACGCGGCTTAAGGTTAATAATGAAAAGTCCCTGCTTACTTGCAAGATCTTCTGGCATATAAAACTTTTTAACACCAGCAAAGATCTGACGCATGCCCTTATCACCACAGTTGACCTGCATTTTAATAAGCTTACTAGAACCTTCAACCTCTTCAGCTGATTCAATGGTTCCAACAACCATCTTAACTTTGATAAAGTCTTTAATATCGATGATTCCTGATTCTACGACTTCTTCTTTTTTCTCAACAACTTTTTCTTCTGACACTTTTTTGCTTTCAATTTTAGTAAACAGTACTGGTACTTGTTTCAATTCAAATGTTTTATTCCAATCTTTAAGGCCCTCAACAACGTCACCCTTCAGTTCAAGCTTAGAACCAATTGCATCAAGCAATGTTTCCATCTTGTTAGGCATAACCGGCCAATAAATAGTTCCGATCATGTTGAGAGCATGACACGTAGCTGCGAGCACTTCTAAAAATGCCGCTTGATCTGACTTTGCAAGCTTCCATGGTTCTTGTGCATGAAAGTACGCATTAGTTCTTGCAACAAAGCGCTTCACTTCAGCATAGGCCATGTGTAAAGAGTATTCTTGTAAGTACTTATCAACATCAGCAAGCATTGTTTTACCTGCTTCCTGCAACTCCCAAGCAGCCTTAGACCATTCAACTGGAGGCTTTATAGTCTTTACATCACTTCGTTGTGCAAGAGTAGTCATACGATTAAGAAGGTTTCCAATCTCATTTGCAAGATCAGAGGTAATACGCTGCTCAAGATCCTTTAAGCTAAATGGAGAATCCTGTGTCACAGCCATCTGTGTAGTTAGGAAGTAACGGACAGCATCTGGACCATACTCCTTATACAGAAATTCAGGATCCATAACGTTACCCAATGACTTGGACATCTTTTGATCACCAACCTTGATCCAACCGTGCACCAGCAAATGCTGTGGCATTGGTAAATCAGAAGCCATCAAGAACGCTGGCCAGTAGACCGCATGGAAACGAACAATGTCTTTACCCATGACATGAAGATTAGCCGGCCACCACTTTGCAAACTCAGCCTTCTTATCATCCTGAAGATAACCAATTGCAGTAATGTAATTATTAAGAGCGTCTGCCCAAACATACGCAACATGTTTTTCATCTCCTGGAAATGGAATTCCCCACTTGACCGTTGTACGAGAGATACAAAGATCTTTAAGTCCTGACTCAACAAAGCTAACAACCTCATTGATACGTTCTTTAGGTAAAATGAAATCGGGATTATTTTTATAAAAATCTAAAAGCTTGTCTTGATACGCTGAAAGCTTAAAGAAGTAACATTCTTCTTCAATGTACTGAGTTCCGCGACTACAGCTTGGACATGCTGGTCCTTGCGCTTCTTTATCCTCAGGAGCGCCTTCAGCCTCCTTATCAGACAGGAATGTTTCACATGGCGTACAGTACCAACCATTATAGCTAGACTTATACACATCACCTTTATCAATCAACTGTTGAAGCCATTGCTGTACAGCTTTAACATGATACTCATCAGTTGTACGAATAAACTTGGAGTAATCGATATCAAATTGCTTCCACGTTTCTTTATACGCTCCAATGAAACTATCGGTGAACTCTTTTGGCGTCTTACCTGCCTTCTGCGCAGCGCTAGCAATCTTCTGGCCATGCTCATCCGTTCCAGTTAAAAAGAAGGTGCCCTTGCCCTGTAATTTCTCCCAGCGGCTAAGTACATCGGCGAGCACTGTCGTGTAAAGCGTACCCAAGTGTGGTTTGGCTGTTACATAATAAATTGGCGTAGTAACGTAAAATCTATTCACAAAATTCCTAATCTGAAAACAAAACTTTCAATATTTTTCCCTAATAGTCTACCTCGAATAAGGAGTTTATTCAAAATTGTCGCATCTTATACCATCGAAATGGTGCTGCCTTTTAATTGACCAGCTGACATAGAATTGGTAATCTTAAGGTATATATCAATTATATGAGAGGAATGCCCTATGAATAATTTTAATAACTTATCCAGCAATACGCTGTCACTATTCATTTCTACGCTCTCTCATCTTCATCATCACTCCAATTAATGGCTTTCTTGACCAGCCACAAAAGGTCTTTTTACTATATATTTAAGTTTTAAGTTATCGGAGCTATGATGAATTTTTATTTTATTTCAATTTTTGCAGTTTTAACCGTTATTTATTTATACCTTGGCTATATTGCCTCTAAGCGCATTAGCACGCTCAAGGATTACTTCCTTGCTGGTAAGGATCTTGGTCTACTTTCCCTTGTAGCTACCTTAGTTGCTACTCAACTTGGTAGTGGAACCCTACTCGGTATCGCCCAAAAGTCTTATGAGGTTGGATACTATGGTATCGTATACGCTCTTGGGATCAGCCTTGGCTTCATCCTCCTGAGTATGGGATTTGCTTCCCGAATGCAGGCGCTTGGCGTAGCCACAACGGCACAGTTATTTGAAACCAAATACAACAGCATCACATTAAGAAAGATCGCTTCAGTCCTGTCTATCATCACACTATGTGGTATCTTGATTGGTCAGATTGTCGCTTCTCGAGAATTTATCGTTGGAATCTTTCAAGCTCAGACCTTTGGAACTGAGATTGTATTCCTATTGTTCTGGGTGTTCATTATTGCCTATACCATCATTGGTGGTCTTAAAGCGGTAGTCATCACCGACGTATTCCAACTCTTTTACATTATCGTGGTTTTCACTGCGATCTTTGCATATGCCCTTTGGCAGGAACCTGCAAGCTTTTTCACAGCATCCAATTTTGCAGCATCGCAAAAACAATTCAATATTTCGTATTATGAACTAACAACCTTCTTACCAACGCTGATTGCCCCGGCACTGTTCAGTCTTATCGAACAAGACTTGGCTCAACGGTTCTTCTCTGCTCGAACCAAAGCAATCGCAGCAAGCTCAGCAATCGTCTCTAGTGTTTTTATGATCACCTTTGCAATCATACCAATATACTTTGGCATGCAGACCAAATTACTTGATTTAGTAGTCCCTGCAGGCAGCAACCCGCTTATTCCAAGCTTACAATATTATGCTAATAGCTTTGTTTTCGCACTATTGATATGCGGTCTAATTGCAGCTATTACATCAACAGCTGATTCCTTATTATGCGCTATCAGCTCCAACGTTGCTCAAGACTTCAAGTTCAGCTTCCTTGGAAATAAAGAATCCATACAGCGATCACAGTGGATCACCCTCTTTGTAGGTATCATCATGCTGACTGTTTCCTACTTCATCAACGCTGGTATCATCGATATCCTCATCAGCAGCTACAGCATCTCCATTAGCACTCTCTTTGTACCACTGGTGATCTGCTACTTTAAAAAGGATGTTTGTAGACAAGCTGCTTGGGCTAGCGTCATAACCGGCGCCCTCTGCCAGACTCTCTTCTGGATCTATCCAATATTTCTTGCAGACTTCTACATCCTTGGCCTTGCAACAGCAGCATTCATAATAACCACCTACACCTGTAAAACAGTTAAAAACTAGGTACCCATTTGACTTTTAAGGCCTAAACCGTAGGCTTTATATACAGTTCTATTTAATTAAATACGAAAGGAACTTATGAAAAAGTTTACATTTGCAACTACCCTTACCTCCAAGATCGCATTGGCGGCACTCCTTGCCTCAGTGACATCAATCTCTATTGCTGCAAAGGATCGTGACTCTCAGGCAGAAAAGCTTGTATATCAGCTTGTAGAGCATTCTATGGTTGGAAATATTGAGGCAATGGCAGGCAACCTAAAAGCTAGTACTAAAACTACAGAAGCTACGATTTCTAAAGTTAAAGAAAGCATTCAAGAAAAAATAAAAGATATTACTGAAGTTTACACTGCTGAATTCTCAACAAAAGAACTTCAACAACTTGTTAACTTCTTCAATGGAGAACTTGGTTCAAAATATAATAAGTTCAATGTTAGCCTTTCTCAAAATGCCGACTACATGAAGCTTTTTACGCCTATTTTCCAAGAGGCAATGCAATCATTACAAGGTGGCCAAGCTGCTATACCTCAAATGGTAGAAGCCTCTAAGGACATTGAAGCTATTAGCTCTCAAGCTGAATTAGATGTTCTTACTGAAGAGAATAACGTTGTTGTTGTTAAGTTCTACTCTGATTCATGCCCACCATGCAGAATGCTTAACGGACCTTATAACGATCTTGTTAAAGATAACAGTAATATTAAGTTCGTTTCTGTAAACCTTGAGGTTGCTCAAGAACTTGCTCAGAAATACAAAGTTACAAGCATCCCTGCTGTTAAGATCTTTAAAGACAGCAAGCTTGTTGATGAAGTTATTGGATACAACCCAGATAAGCTCAAAGAGCTTGTTGTAAAACATAAATAGGAAGTTCATGGCTAATACACAAGCAGAACAATTAGTATTCAAACTCATTGGCGATCCAATCGTTGAGCATGTAAAACACATGGCAGAAATGGTTGAACTCAAAGATGATGCTTTTTTAGAAGCTACTAAAGACAAAGCACTTGCCAATCTTAAGCAAAATCTAGCTACAGTAACTGAATACTACCTTGAAGAGTTTTCAGTAGAAGAACTTGAAAAGCTCGTTGAATGGAATTCAAGTGAGCTAGGAACTAAGCACAGAATATTCCTTGACGACAGCATGTCCGATGAAGATCATATGGAAATGATCGTTCCTCCTCTTAAAGAAATCATCGAAGATCTGCAGGACGCTGCTCCAGATGAGTTTGAAGAAGAATAAGTTTTAGATATAAAAAAAAAGACCCGCGTTTATCGCGGGTCTTTTTTTTGCTTTTTTATGCTTCGTGATTAAGCACGTTTTCGCATAGATGCTTTTAGTATTCTCTTACGAAGGCGAATGTTTTCAGGAGTCACTTCAATAAGCTCATCCGGACGAATCCATTCCATACACTTTTCCAAGTTCATGACACGTACAGCACCAACTTGTGCAGCATCATCAGCACCTGAAGAACGCATATTAGTAAGCTTTTTAGTCTTACATGGATTCACTTCAAGATCGACTTCTCGGCTGTTTTCACCAATAACCATACCTTCATACACTTCGTCACCTGGCTTCACAAAGAACTCGCCTCTAGACCGAAGGTTATCAAGTGCATAAGTTGTAATCTTACCTGGTTCCATAGTAACGATAGCACCCTTGTTTCGAGTTGGAATATCGCCCTTGTATGGTTCGTAACCTCTGAAACTTACGTTAAGCAAGCCAGTACCACGAGTATCCGTTAGGAATTGGTTTCTAAATCCAATAAGCGCACGTGATGGAATCGCAAATTCAATCTTTACTCTTCCTTCACCACTTGGTGCCAAATTAGTAAGCTCGGCTTTTCTGTTTCCAAGGTTTTCCATGATAATCCCTTGGTGCTCTTCTTGAACATCCAAGATAAGATTTTCAATAGGCTCATGCTTAACACCATCAATAGTCTTAAAGATTACCTCTGGAGCTGAAAGTTGTAATTCAAAACCTTCACGACGCATGTTTTCAACCAAGATTCCAAGGTGTAACTGACCACGACCAGAAAGCTTGAATGATTCCGGAGAATCTGTCGCTTCTACTCTAAGTGCTACGTTGGTTTCTAATTCTTTTTCTAATCGCTCTTTAATTTGACGAGACGTTAGAAGCTTACCTTCTCGTCCGTTAAACGGAGAGTTGTTGACAGATAAGTACATAACAAGTGTTGGCTCATCAATTGCAACGTAATCCAATGGCAACGGCTTATCAAGATCGCACAATGTTGTGTTAATCTTAACAGGTTCGTTAAAACCAGTAACAGCAATAATGTCACCAAACTCTGCCTTATCAACCTCAATACGGTTGAGACCTTCAAATTTATAAATTTTTGTAATCTTAGATGGCTTACTCACAGTGTTATCAAGACAGCAGATAAATTGCTGACCTACTGATATTTCACCACTGAACATACGACCAATAGCAATAAGACCCAAGTAATCAGAAGAATCAAGACTTGTAGTTAGGAACTGAAGTCCTTCGCTTGTTTTTTCTTCTGGTGGATTAATATGACTTAAAATCGCTTCAAAAAGCGGAGTCATATCACCTGAACGCTTTGTTGAATCTGTTGATACAAACCCATTCTTGGAAGAACCGTAAAGAACTGGGAAATCAAGCTGATCTTCATGAGTCGCTAAATCTAAAAACAAATCATGAATTTGAGCTTCAGTTACATCAATTTGAGCATCTTTTCTATCAATCTTATTGATAACCACGATCGGTTTAAGATTGAGGCTTAAAGCCTTTTGAAGTACAAATCGTGTTCCAGGCAGTACACCTTCAGCAGCATCAACGAGCAAAATAAAGCCCTCAACCATCTGTAAAGTCCGTTCTACCTCACCACCAAAGTCGGCGTGACCCGGTGTATCAACGATATTAATAAACTTATCTTTATACTTAATACCAGTGTTCTTAGCTAGAATCGTAATACCACGTTCTTTTTCAATCTCATTCGAGTCCATAATTCGATCATCAATCTCTTTGATCGTACCAGACTGCTTAAGCAGTTCATCAACCAAAGTAGTTTTACCGTGATCAACGTGTGCAATAATAGCTATGTTTCTTAAATCTAAGCGTTTTCTCTTATCCATATAATTTTGTGTTCCTAAAGATTGGTTTTATGACTAGAATTGGCTTACTACACCCCTTTCTATAGAATATCGCAAATATTTCTCTTTGTAAATTCCAACCTTTGTTTTTTTGGCCGTTTGCGGTTTGGCATAGATACGATAGCTGGTATACTAGAATATATAGGTCATTTTTATCAATTTTAGGGTACTTCACTATGTTTTCACTAATTGCTCCCTTTGCCATCTTGGCGAGTGGAATCACAGCAAATAAGATGATTTTACGAGACTTACCAGCTATTTTCTTTGTTGGTGTCCGCATGATCCCTGCTGGTCTTATACTTTTAGCGTACGTATTACTCAAAACTCGTGCAAAAAGCTTTTTTGAAAAGATTAAAGGCTATTATGGCTGGCTTACTATCGCCACCCTGTTTACGACCTTCTTTCCCGCCTTGTGTAAAGCATACGCATTGAAGCATACCCTATCATCAAAGGTTGCCTTGATTGGAAGCTTAGATCCATTTATTACTGCTATATATGTTTACTTCATTTTCGGTGAAAAGCTCACAAAAAATAAGCTCATTGGTATCCTTCTGGGGTTTATTGGAAGTGTTATTCTGGTGTATTACCACTCAGGCCAAGTACAAAACATTGAAGTCCTTGGATTCCTATCTTTAGCAGAGCTTGCAGCATTTGCTTCTGTAGCCTTAAGTAGATTTGGCTGGATCTATGTCCAAAAGCTCCTTAGAACAAAGAAGTTTGTCCCTATGGAGATAACCGCTGTAACAATGCTTATTGGTGGTATCTTGGCACTTTCTACCGCTTTCATTGTGGGAGAAGGTGATCGAGCAACGCTACAAATTACTCCATGGGTTCTTATACTCTTAACCTATACCATCTGTATTGGTAATGTTATCGGCTACAACCTCTATGCTCGCCTGCTCAAGCACTACAGTTCTACGTTTGTATCCTTGGCTGGATTCAGCCTCCCATTCTTCGTATACCTGTATGGCTGGCTCATTATTGGAGAACCTTTATACATCAGCTTCTTCATCTCAGCAGCAGTAACTTTCATTGGATTACTCATCTTTTACAGGGATGAAATTAAGACAGCACTGCAAAAAAGCTGACCCTGTTGCGATTTTAAGACCTGTTTGTATACTTAGAATAACATTATAAACCTGCAGTAAAGGATCATTTCATGAAAAAACTATTACTTTCGATTTTAATTTTAACAACTGCTAGCCCTTGTCTATCAAAAACTTGGGAAGCTAAAATCAAGTCTACTCTTGGTGCTGTAACTGGTGCTGCAACTGGTTTAGGAATGAGAGAAGCAATAAAATATGCCTATTGGCGTGATAATCAATCATATTATTCACGAGAAAAGTATTCAGTATTTTCACTTGAAGATGCTCCAATATTCAATGCTGTTTTATATACTACATTCGCCCTTACTGGTGGCTACCTCGGTAAAAAAATTGGTTACTACTTTACTCCAGATTCAAAATACAAACGAGCTAAAAAGTTACTCCAGAGTGACCTCTTAAATGCTTGTTTCTATCGCTCTGAAAATGGTGACAATTGCTATCTTTATGATGCTCAGTACTTTGTAGAAAATGTTCATGTATTCTATGCATATAGCAAGTACCCTCTTACAACAGCATTTGAAAACCTAAAAAGACTTAAGGCTAATTTAGCTGAAGCAAGATCTCTCTTGTTGTCTACTCGTGAAAAAGAAACATTTGCTCAAGCATCTGACTATCTTCTAAATAGACTAGCTAGCATGCAAGAAATGGTTCTTGCTGGTTGCATTACATTAAAAGCACTTCCTGAATGGCTTGAAGAATCTAAAGCTTATGAAGTCGAACAAGCTCGATTGGCACAAGAACGAGCCGCTCGCGCACAAGAAAGACAAGCTCGAGCACAAAGTGATCTTGCTTTTGCAACTTGGATGAATGCATTACGACCAAAAGATAATATCTATATTGATAACAGTAACCGTAACAACTAATTTCTCTTACTTTTTTAAGGATCTCATGAAAAAATTAATGTTAGCTTCACTCTTATCCCTTTCAGCACTTTGCTTTGATGCACAGTCAGTAACTGTAGAAGAAAATGTTGAATGGATTTTGAATGAAACGCTTACAAAGTCTCTTGCAAACGATATAACACGTATGTTTGCTTCTCAACCTAACCTTGCACAAGAAGAGCAAGCAGAAGTTGAAAAAGTTATGGGAAGAATTTTTGATAAAGTATTTGCTCTTATGAAGCAAAATGTACCAGCTCTCACTGATATTTACTTGAACTACTTTACAGCTGAAGAAATTCAAATGCTTGTAGATCTATATCAAAGTGAATTTGGACAAAAGCTTATCAATATTCAAGGTCCAATGATGCTTCAAATTTCAGAATTCCTACAACCTCAAATAATGAATGTTGTTAATGAACTTGGTAGTGAAATGGCAAAAGCTGATATGACTATTGAAGAAAACTATGACTACGACTGTTGCGACGAAAGTTGTGAAATAGCCGCTTAAGAAGCACCTTACATAGATATAAGTAAATCCCCATGTTAACGCATGGGGATTTTTTATTGCATTTATTTAGCAATGAGCCTACACTCTGTAAATGATGTTTCATATCAAAAAAAAAGGATACATATTATGAAGAAAATACTTCTCTTTCTCCTCTTACTTCCAACGCTACAACAGGCTGAAGAACAAAAAAGAAGATTGTCTCAAGAAACTAAAGTAAAAACTACTGTTGGTGTTGCTGCTGCAGCATTAGCCGGTTTTGCTCTTTATGAAGGTTACAAGTTTTATAAGAGTGATTACTTTGATAATGAATGGGTTCTTTGTAAACTTGGTGATAAAAAAGTTCAAGAAGTTATTCGCTACATGGCAACAACAGCATTAGCTGGTTTAGTTGGTTACCATGGTGCATACAAGACAACACCTGATGGGCGAATTGATCGTGCAAAAGGTGAAATGAATAAAATAAACCACCACCTTGTAGAAATCTGCAACAAGTCTAATGATCCTGTCACTTTTTATAAAGAAATTAACCAATTCTTCTTCTATAGTCACTTCCCACTTATTACAGCATTTGCACAACTTGATGCATATGACAACTCACTTGTACATGCTGAAGAATTGTTAGTAGCAGCAAGTAACAACAAAGACGTTGCTGATGAGTGTTTTATTCTTTTATCAGAAATAAAAGTCATTAGAAAAGCTCTTGTAGAAGCAATGGTAACATTGAAAAAACATCCAGAATGGTCTGAGCAAATGAACAGTCGTAACTTACACGCATCTACTCGACGTGAATGTACTAGAGAATTTTGTGCTTAAACGCATTAAGGGCCATGGAGTTTCCGTGGCCCTCTTTTTTTAGCAGGCCAATTATGAAAAAATTATATGTTTTTTTATTATTAATAAGCCTGACCATCTCTTCTAAAGATTTTGAACCCGATCCACCTCCCCGTCAGTGGAAAAAGTACATCCCACACGCCCTAGTTATCACATCAGGAGTTCTTCTTACAGCTTCTATCTTAATACTACAAGAAGCTCGCCAACTAAATGAACAACAAAATGCTGATCGAACCTTTATAAACACTCTATTTAATACTAGAAACTTATGGCATCGCCTTGTTGATGATAGGCATGGCTTTGTTAAAGAGTATACACGACGGCACCAACGCGAGGCATATGCAGCATATCTAATAGCCAACCCGCCTAAAAAAAAATAAGCCAATAGCACGTTCTCAAACTACTATCTAGAGGTTTTCTTCTGGATTTATAGACGATTTTCTCTGCATATGCTATAATTAGGTGTAATAATCCCCAAATTAGTTTAAGTTTATGGAGGAACAACTCGATGGTTAATCGTGTTATACATCGCTTTTTTCCCGATCTTAGTGACCAAGAAGTCCGCAAGTTTAGCATACTTTCATTAGGTTTCTTTACTATTGTAGGTGCATATTGGCTTATGCGTCTTTTAAAAGATACTGTAATGTACAAGGTTGCTTTCCCTGTAGAACTTGGCTGGGCATGTGGTCACGGACGTATGATGCAACCATTGGCAAAATCATTATCGCCACTCCTGATTATCGTGGTAATCCTCCTTTATTCAAAGCTTATTGATCGCTATAAAAAGCAAACTCTTTTTTATATTATATGTTCAGGATACGCCATATTCTTTACTGTTGTTGGAGTCCTACTGGGTATAAAGCTATCCATGGGTAGCGCTTGCCTTGGAAAATCTCTTCTAGCTGGTATTGGCTGGTCAGTTTACCTTGGTACTGAAAGCTTTGGATCTTTGATAATTGCTCTTTTCTGGTCGTTCGTTGTTAGTATATCAACCACTAATGAGGCTAAAAAGGGATTCCCTCTCATTATTGCTGGAGGACAATTAGGAGCTATTATAGGCTCGTCATTAAACTTATTTACCGAACAATTGGGTGGAACTTGGTTCCTGTTTATCATTGCAGCAGCTGCAATTGCTTTGATTATACCTATTATTTCATACTTCATGCGAGTAATCCCTGAAAGCCAATTAATTGGTAATGTAAAAGCACACGCTTCTGAAAATAAAAAAGAAGGGTTTGTTGAAGGATTCTTAAGTGGTGTACAGTTACTATGCACCAAACCTTATCTAATGGGAATCTTAATTATTTCCACGATTTATGATGTAGCAAGCCAAATTATGGATTATCAAATGCATTCACTTGCAGATATTAGCACCCTTTTCCATGGCGAAATTGGTTTCTCTCGATTCCAAGGAATTTATGGCATTACAACAAACACACTTTCATTTGCTATTGCATTACTAGGAACTGGCTTCCTATTTAAAAAGTTTGGAGTAAGACGTTGCTTACTCATCTACCCATTTGTATTTGCTCTTATCGTTATAACCTTCTTGAGCTTATACCTAAACTTTACCCTTTCAATCAATCAACTTCTATTCATGTCTCTCATTGCCATGGTGCTTATTAAAACAGTAAGTTTCACCGTCAACAATCCCGCTAAGGACATCCTATACATTCCAACAAGCAGAGACGCTCGATTTAAGACAAAAGGCTGGATTGATATGTTCGGTAGCCGAACTACTAAAATGATCGGCTCACGGGTAACAGATACGCTTAAACATAGTTTTAATGAATTAATTATCTATGGTAGTGTTATCAGCCTTGGTATCATTGGATTCTGGATCATTGCTGCAATCATGGTTGGTAGAAAAAACGAAAAGCTTGTTGAAAGTGGCGAGATTATAGAGTAATACTACCCCTAAAGATATACACATGAAATTCTATACACCACTCATTTTGCTACTTCTCGCTGGTACTCCATTGACTGCTATGGTCAAAAAACGTAATCCAAATAAACGCCGCGTAGTTAATACTAAATCTTCTGAACACATTGAAAATATAATGGAAGCAATTCCTAAATGCTCCTTAGGTGAAGTGGAATATCTTTATAACACCAGAGCATTAGATTTATCGGCAACCAATATAGATGGAACGGACTTACTGTCGGTAGTTGCAGGTGCACATCGAAACGACATTGTTGAATTCTTCCTTAGTAAAGGTGCTAATTGCCAAACTAGAAACTTTATGGGGCAAAGCGCACTTATGCATGCAATAAAAACATCCCCAACCAATCCTGTAGGAAAAATAGCCTGCTTTAAAACTCTTGAATTATTAGTTGAAGCAGGAGATTCATGGGACATTCCAGACACTTCTGGTAAAACTGCATACGATTACGCATCGCCAGAAATACGTGACTGCCTAGATTCATTTAAAATTTCTAAGAAAAAAACAGTGAAACGAATAAATTATTTACCAGAAATAAAGACTCCTTCCCCTCCTCTTCAACGCCCCCCAAATTTGAATGCTTCTTTTGTTCCATTGGAACTACCGCAACTTGCAAGCAATACAAGGCGAATTGAAATGTCACGAATTCACAAAACTCGTTATGGTACGGTCGTTACGCCCCTGCCAATTAACAGGAAAAATAATATGAAAAAATTAGCTAAATAATCACCTTATCCTATAGTCTCTGATCGGTTTAATCAAAATGGAACAGAGGAAATGCCTGCCATGGTTACTGGTATTATGAAAACGTATGTTCCAAATGATATTGACCCAACGCTACGAGAAGAACTTCATACAAACATTGTTTACAAATATAAAGAATGCCAGGGTTATGTCTGGCAAGGCGTTAATGCTATTTGAAGTCTAATTATAAATCAGCAAAATCCATTCAACGACATTCCCATGATGGAGTATAGTATGCAATTAAGAAAAAATTTCACTAAGAACTTATCCGAAAATTCCAACGGCTCTAAAAATGTGGCTAGAACAGGCAAATTGAAGAAAAGCTAAAAATGATTCCTTTGTTTTAGCCCAACAAGTTTTGATTCTGCGATTACAATGTAGCCACCCAAATGTTCTTTCAACGACCCATCGACCTCTCGGTTGATATATATTTTTATCCTTGTTTCTGCGCCTATTGGTTGAGGCTAGAAGCGCAATGTTGTTGTTTTTTGCAAGCATTCGTAATTGTTTAGAATCATATGCACTATCTGCAGTTAAGACTAAAATTTTGCCCTTTGGAAAACGTAATTGTTTAATGTTTTCTTCGAAAAACTTTGAATCATGTACATTTGCAGCTCCAACGGCAATTGAAACAGGAATCCCGTTATTATCAACAATTATGCTCTTTTTAATGCCTTATTTCCCTCTATCTGTAGGACTTTTTCCTGACCAATTGTATGAAAGTGCTGCTTTGCTAAAAGATGCATCGATTGAATAATGTGTATGAGTTTCACTTTGATTGCTATACAGTTTTAAAACCAAATCAATAATTTGATCTAACACTCCGGCTGCAACTCATTTTCTAAATTTGCCATGAACGGTTGTCGGTTTTCCTAGTTCTGCTGGTAACATGTGCCATGGCGATCCGGCTTTAATCGTATAAAAAATACCTTCAAGTGCTTTTCGACTGCACATTTCAGGCCGACCGACTCTATTTTTTTTTGCTGAAATAATTTCTTTGATTACATTCCAAAAATCGTCTGGTATTCTATTCATTGGAAGATCTCCTTTTTTTGTTTTCACCGGCTAGTATAGCCGATTTTAAAAGAAGATTCTCCCTCTATTTAATTTTCGGATAAGCTCTTATCTTGTCAAAGTAATGAAAGAAGAGTCTACGCAGCTTTAACAGCAAGCCATACCTGGTTTAAATCCTGTCGAGATATGGAACTATCAAAGAAAGAAAACTTCTTAAAATCTTTAAGAGTTGATAAATTCTCAGCTCCAACCATATGAGAATTGTTACGCTCCAGCATAAGATCTTTTCTTGATGGTAAAAACCCATGTAAATCAGAGTTGATTCTTAATACATCTTTTTTATATAAAAAGTTTATAAATTCATAAACCAAATCTGTATTAGAACCTGACTTTGGAATAACAACATTATCAATCAACATAAATGCATCTTTAGGAACCATAAATCCTAGGTCATTAAACTGACCACTCTTAATACCTGACCATACTTGAAAACTTGGTATCATAGCAGCAGAACTAGTCTTAGAATACAATAAAAACTCACCCCTTAAATCTGAATACGATTCAACCCATCGCTTCTGCTTTAAAAGAAGCTCTTTCACCTGTTCTAGTTGCTCTTTACTAAGATCTTTAATACTACCAAACAAATACTGTGCAGCTGTAAAAATAACTTCACGTGGATCATCAGTCATACCAACATGCCCTAGTGTCACACCCTCCTCAAAAAGAAGAGACCATGAGTTAACTGGGGCTCCCTTAAAAGCAGCTTTATCATAACCTATACCAATAAGGTCCCAGTAGTATGGTATGGAATATTCATTTTTAGGATCAAAATAATGGCCCAACAACCTAGAGTCTAAATCTTTCCAAAAATTAAGCTTACTCTTATCTAATTTTTTAAGCATTCCATTTTTAATAAGAGTACGAGTCGACGAATCTGTTGGCAAAACAAGATCAAATCCACGCGATTTAGTAAGCTCTAACTTGGAAAGTAATTCTTCATTGTTTTCATAAAAGTTTATATAGACCGTTACTCCAGTCTTCTTTTCAAACTCACGCACACTATCTTCATCAATATAATCTGGCCACGTAGCTACACTAATTGAACGAGGTGGCTTTAGTAATAAGTTTGTTATTGGAGAAAAGTATACAAATAACGCAATAACACCAATCCAAAAAGCTATAAATCCCAATCGAGCTATAAGTCTCGCAACAAAGTTATATACCATTACAACATCTCTCCAGAAGATTTTTTAGTTACGTAAGAAAACAATAGCACTAGCAACGTACTCACCATAAGCATAAACATCGACAGCGCGTTAACTACAGGAGAAACACCCGATCGAATAAGAGAAAATATGTATAATGATAACGTTTGAGATTTTGGACCAGCACAGAAAAATGCAATTAAAAAGTCATCAAGACTAATAATAAATACCAGCATCGCTGCTGATACTAATGCCGGATATAAAAACGGTAAAATAACTTTAAAAAATGTTTGCGCCGTGGAAGCTCCTAAATCAGCACTCGCTTCCAACAAACGACTATCCATTTCTGCGTACCGAGCATGTAAGATTGGAACCACAAATCCCAAACCCAATAAGGTGTGTCCTATAATCAATGTATTAAGACCTAACGGTATAACCAACCACGAAAATATCGATAACAAACCAACTGCAATTACAATCTCAGGCACCATTGCAGACAGATAAAATATTGAAAAAAACTTATCCAGCTTCTTTCCAAAACTATACACAATCATCAATCCAAACGTTAAGCTCAAAAAGACTGATGCAAAGGCTATAACAAGAGTATTCTTTAGCGCAAACCAAAGCTCTTGTGCTTGAAATAACTGTTGATACCATTCAAGCGTAAAACCAGTCCAATAATAACCAAGTTGATTATTATTGAATGAAAATATCAACATGATTATAATCGGGACATATAAAAAAAGATAAAGTCCGAGCACGGTTGTTGGCAACCAAAATCTTTTCAATACATTCATGAACTTACCCTTGTCACACGATAAAAAACATATTTAAATAAAACGAAAATCGCTAATAAAGCCCAACCTAGCGCAACACCACTTAAGCAAGTAAATGCTGATCCTAAAGCAAGATTTTGATCAAAAAGGAAATAATTAGAAATTAGAGTTCCTACAAAAAGCGTTTTACCTCCACCCATCAATGTAGGAATTACAAACTCACCAAATGATAAAATAAATACCAAAAACACCCCAATACGTGCTCCGCTTAAAGTGAGTGGAAATGTAATTCTAAAAAAAGTTTGTGTCGGTGTTGCCCCAAGATCTGTAGAAGATTCAATCAATGTATAATTCATTTTTTCAAATATGGTATACAGCGGTAAAACCATGAACGGTAAGTAACTCTGGAACATTACCAAACCAATAGCAAACAACGAATTAGCTAAGTATAAAGGTTGGTTAATGATATGAAGATTCAATAAGATTTTATTAAGAATACCATTTCGCTCTAACACAAAGAACCAACTATAAACATGTAAAAGGAAATTAACCCAAAAAGGTAGTGTAAGTAAGAAAAGTAATAAAGATTTTGTTCGTTTAACCTTGAATGCTAAAAAATATGCAATTGGATATGCAAAAAACAAACAAAGCATCGAGTTCACAGATGCTAATAAAAGTGAGCGTAAAATAACTCTAAAATGAGTAACATCTAATACGGCTAGGTAATGAGAATAGGAAAATCCATAAGCCTTACTGTAAAAGCTTGAAACAACTAAAAAAGCCAACGGTAGCCACAAAAAAGCTACCTGCCAAATCATTGCAGGAATACTGAGGAAAAAATTTAACTCTTGTCTTATAATTTTTCTCATTTTAACGCTCCAAAATAAGTGCGTCTTCTTTCTTCCAATATAAGTTTACGCAGTCATCATAATTGATAACTTCTTTTGGAAAATGCTCATCATTCTGTTCAAACACTTGAATTGTACGCTGATCATTAATAGCAATAATGTACTGCGTAGAACGTCCGTGATAAATGATGGCTTTCACCTCTCCACGAAGGATATTAGAAAAACCAGACATCTCTTTTTTTGTAATAAAAATCTTCTCTGGTCTTAAATTCATAACCACAGAAGCACCCTCAACAACCCAGTCTTTTTTTATATCAACCGGGACAACAAACGAACCAAAATGCTCCGCATCCAACAACCATTGTCCACCATCAGAGTTTAATTTTCCTGGAATAAGGTTTGTCGTTCCAACAAAACTTGCTACAAATGAACTAGTCGGAAATTCATACACTTTTTTTGGCGGTCCAATCTGCTCAATCTCACCGTCAGGATTCATAATTGCCATCTGATCTGCCACTGTTAACGCTTCATTCTGATCATGCGTTACGTATATAAATGTAGTTTTAAGAGTATCTTGCAAGTCAATCAACTCAACTAACATCTTTTCTTTTAATTTTTGATCCAATGCAGCAAGTGGTTCATCAAGCAAAAGCACACGCGGCCTATTAATAATTGCACGAGCCAGAGCAACTCGTTGCTGCTGTCCACCAGACAACTGAGAAATAGACTTATTTGCTTGCTTTTCCAAACGCACAGTTTGCAAGATTTTCATAACTCGTTCTTGGATTTCATCCTTAGGTAATCCTTGAACGACCAAGCTATACGCCACATTTGCAAATACATTCAAATGCGGAAAAAGAGCATAATTTTGAAACACCGTATTAACACGACGCTTATTACTCGGTAAGTGTATTACATTTTGATCTTCTATAAAAATGTTTCCTGAATCAACACTCTCAAAGCCAGCGATGAGACGTAAAATAGTAGTCTTACCACAACCACTCGGGCCGAGGAGTGCAAAAAACTTTCCCGAGGGAATCTCGAGATTTAAGTTTTGAAGTACAGGCTCATCACCGTATAACTTCGTAACATTTTCTAATCGGATACCATTCATTTTTTATTTCCTGATCTGGCAAACATAACTGGGACAACAACATCTGAAAACGTACATGGAAGCACTACTGCAACCATGAGGATAACAAATACTAACCCAACTTGTGGCATCCAATCAACAAAACCATTAGCTACCATGTAAAACATTGATGCTAAAGAACTGAGAAGAATATGAAGAAAGTGAGACCAACGAGCAAAATACTCACTCGAATCAGAGTGTTGCTGATGCAAACTCAAGACAAGGCCTGTTGCAAGACCAATGAATAAAAAGATTCCAATGTTAGCAAGCTCATGATAAAAACAAATATGCAAATTCATTGGAACACCAACAATCCAACCACCAAGGTATGGAACAATAATATCTGATAAAATACAGAATATAGTCGGCGAAACTATCCCAATAAACAACCCTTTTAAAATGTTTTTAGAAAACTTGAAAAAGGTTAGAATCGTTCCAGCCGCTGCAAACACAATGTGCAAGTAGTGAAACATATGAAATAAATCATGATATGCATAAGACGCTTCTGCTGGAGCTATAAACAAAGATGTGAAAGTAAGAAGAATAATACCTAAAGCGATAGAAAAAACTCCGAACGGAAAATGACAAATAAATTCATCATAAATACCGTGAACATGTTCTTCATGACTCTTTGATGTAGTTGTAGACATAGTTATGATCCCCCAATTTTAAACCTATAGAATAAGTAACAAATACTGATATCTTAAATATAAGGTTTTTTTGCCCTATTGTACACTTAAAATGCGTGGCCCAAAGCCAGATACCAGGCATACGGAGAGTCACAACCACATTGTTGATTAATGTTCCAACCAAAATCAAAGCGTAGTGGCCCTATTGGCGTATTATAGCGAACCCCAATACCCACAGCTCCAAGAATTTTAGCTCTCCAGGTTTCTGGAATCTCACACTTACAACACGTTTGATAGCTCCTCGAAGCCTCATTAGTACTCTCTGGCTTATTTAATATCCCAAAATCATTAAAAACAACCGCCGACATGGATTTAAAGAATGGCATACGCAACTCAAAATTAATATTAAGCATCGTAGCCCCACCCTGCGGAAAGCAGCAAACTCTATCATCAAGGGTAATCCTCCCCAATGGAGGTGCCAAATCAGGCAAGTAAGCACGAATAGAATTTTGACCACCAAGGAAAAAGCGCTCTGTAGGCAAAATCTCAGAAAAATTCTTGGTAAATATATGTCCCGCCCGAACACGCATAGCAAATACTGCACGACTTATTGGAAAGAAGAATGACTGATCTATCATACATTTGAAAAAGTACTCAGCCTTACGATCTAACGGTAACATCCACTTACATGAAATAAGAGTAGAAAAGCCATTAGAAGGATATAATTTATCATTGAGTGACTCAATAAAGATCATCGGCTCAAGATTAAAGTAAGGAACCCACTTATCCGCTAACTTGAAAGAAAAATCAATCGCTTCAGCCAAGGGCATCGATAACTGATCGATCTTAACATCTTCAATTCCCAAATTGAGAGCAGCATTACGATCAAAATCCTTACGCTGCCAACCAATCAGTCCGCCATTCTGACGAGCACGATACAATGTACGCTTACTTCCAATGTAGACAGGCTGATCAAACTTATTACAATAACCTTTCACAATTGTCTTGATAGGATAACCAAAGGTCCATGGCACTGAGTATGAAGCCTCTACAATACGATAAAACCTGGTTATATCACCATCAAGCCGGAACTGATCCGCATTGCCGGTTACGTCCTTGTAAATAAAGCTACCACCAATTTTATAGGTTGCGCGCTCCCGAAATATAAGATTTTTACTAACATTCTGAAAACCTATCCTAGTACGAATTTCATACGGCTCATCAGATATAACCCGAATGGAAACCGGCTGTTCTCCATATGGATCAGTTTGGGCTAACGGATGCACCGAAACTGTATCATAGATACCAAGGCCGTTAAGACGAGCAAACGTTTGCTCCAGCTTCTTTTTAGACCAAACATCACCCTGCTTATAGCAAAGCTCACGATAGATATGATTCAGGTTAACACCAGGTGCACCAACCACTACCGTCTTTCCAAATAGAGCTTTGGTATCACTCAACTGCACCAACCATGCAAGATTAATACCCTCTGGCGTTTCATTCAACTGTGGCTTAATAGTAATTGAACGGAATCCCCGCTGCTGAAAATGACGCAACAACCATTTTCGCTGCTCTTGTAGATAACTAAACTTGAAAGGAACTGGCAGAGAAACAGTCTTGAATCTGGCAAATGGACCTTGAGACTCAAGCTCACACCAATCTGGAATAGAAATACTCTTCAACTGACGCCGCTCACCCTCGTTAATGAATAATTTAAGACAAAACTGCTTGTCAGGACCGCAAATGAATTTCTTTTTAATTATCTGAATATCCCAAAACCCCTGCTCAAGGTAAACTGACAGTAATGAATCAACAACCTCAGAAACCGCTTCTTCATCATAAGGACGCTTAAGTGAAGAATTGAAAAGCTTACGTAAACGCTGTGGACTAAACCTCTCAACACCTTCAAACTGAACATTGCCAAGGATAAATCGTTGCCCCTCATGGATATCGAAGGTCCAATCGCTATAAGCCTCTCGACACTTTACCTGAACATCCCAAAATCCCTTCTTACGATAATACTCTTCTATTTCATGCACACAAACTGGTGCCGATAAGGGCCAAAGATTCTCCGATCCACGCAAAATCTGCTCTTGTAGCTGCTGTTGAGAGAAAAAACGATTTCCCACAAACATAGTCTTAAGGTACTTATTAAATGAAACCTTCCACTCCAGGTTAACCGAATGGCGTACTGGATCACGAATAATCTTATATTCCAGCTGTGCAAACGGATATCCGTTACGATTTAAATAAGCTAAAACTTCTTCTTTAAAACGCTCCACCAGATGTTGCTTGTACCATATATTATGCAATTGCTTTGAAGCATAAACACGAATAGACTCAAGCATCTCCGCCTGCATATCCGAAAGCTTTGTAGAAGAACAAACCCCATTCTGATTAATAGCAAAACGAGACCCCTTGGAAATAGACAGGACCACCGACACTGTCTTATTTTCATAATTCCTTGTAACCGTATCGATAATACGAACATTCAAAAAACCACGTTTAACAAAGTCATCCTTCATGCGACTGACTGCCAAATCATGTTCCTGTGGCATAAATACAGAACCAGAATCCAAGTTATAGAGAGAACTAATCTTGTCTTTACCAACCCAGACACCCTTACAACTGAGACTTGCTAGTGTCCAATAAGAGTAAAGAGAAAACAATAGCTTCTTATCGTTAATTTCAATAACAAGCCTTTCAAATTTTTGCGTATGTTTTAAATAAAAGACTGCCCGTTCAATATCTTTCTTAGAAACACAAGAACTGTCTTGAATACCGATCAAATATTTCAAAGGCTGACAATCTTGATTGACGTCAGCCTCTATGTTTAAAGATTCACAATAAAACGATTCTGGAAGCTCCAAAAGCGAGTTTTGCCACAACTTTTGAGACAAATCCACCTCTACGGTTTGAGCATTGCTAAGCAAGCAGAAACCGCCAATCAAAAGGAAAAGAATGATTTTCTTAGAGAATAGAAACACCCAAATATACTCAGTATTAATTATTAATCAGTTTATTCACTTAGTATATCAAAATGGTGAATATCTTCTATTCAATAACGCGAAAGATCCCCCTAAAATCCTTAACTTGTAAATAAGGTTCCACTTTGAGATCCTCTGGCTTGCATCTATCAGCACCAACATAAAGCAAGTCAATAAACTGATCGATCGCATCAGCAGCACCATTAGCAACAATAGTCACATTTTTAGGATCATTGATAAATGCCAATCCCTCAATACCTGATTGACCAGCACTTTCTTGAATATATGATTTTAGATTAACGTCCTGTAATGCTATCGAAAGCATTATTTGCACACATTGTTTCATTATCCTTCTCTCCTTTTTTTTAAAAGAATTCCACGCTTGGCGCATTTTGTTTCTTGCGCTACACTATATATAAATTGCCCAAAAAGTATAGCCGCTGTATAGTGTTGAGGAAACGTGGTGTCAGAAAACCGTAATATACAAACAAATGAATCCCCTAGGGTTCGCTTCGCACCGTCTCCAACAGGAATCATGCATCTAGGTAATATTAGAACTGCATTGATGAACTTTCTGTTCGCTCGACAAAAAAATGGTACATTTATTTTACGTGTGGAAGATACAGATCCTCAGCGTGATTTCGATCCTGAAGGTCGTCAAATCATTAAAGATCTTGAGTGGCTTGACCTATCGTATGATGAAGGACCTCATAAAAATGGCCCTTATGGTCCATACTACCAATCTCAACGTTCAGCACTATACCAAGAACAACTTGATGTTCTTATCAAAAATAAATCTGTATACCGTTGCTTCTGTACCGCAGCTGAACTAGATACAAAGCGACAACGACAAATTACATTAAAGCAACCTCCACGCTATGATCGAGCATGCCTTAAGTTATCTGAGGAAGAAGTTACTAAGAGACTAGCAGCTGATACACCATTTATTTGGCGTTTCAATATCGATCAAAGTAAAAAAATTGAATTTAAGGATTTAGGTCATGGGCGTATGTCGTTTGATCTTGCAAACTTCTCTGACTTCCCTCTAACACGACAAGACGGTAGCTTTACCTTCATCTTTGCAAACTGTGTTGATGATATCAACATGAAAATCAATTATGTTTTCCGTGGCGATGATCATATATCCAATACGGTTAACCAAGTTATCTTATATCACGCATTTGATGCAGCACTACCAACCTTTTGGCACATGCCCATCCTATGTAACTTGGACGGCAAAAAACTATCCAAGCGTGATTTTGGTTTCTCGTTACATGATTTACGAGAAGCTGGTTTTCTTTCTGAAGCCATTGTTAACTACTTAAGTATCATTGGTGCTTCTTTTGAAAACGAAATTCTTACACTCGATGAAATCATTACTCAATACAACTTTGATCATATTTCATCTACAAGTCAGATTAAATATGACGTTGAAAAACTACGTTGGGTTAATCATAAGTGGATTGCTCAATTGGAAGCAGAAAAACTACTAGAACTTTGTATGCCTGTTCTTGAAAAAAATTACAGCAACATTGCACAACAGGATCGCAACACCTTACTAAAGCTTGTCTCACTAGTTCAAACTGACTTGGTAACACTCAATGATCTAGTATCGGCAGTACAGTTCTATTTCACCAAGCCAACAGTTGTTACTGATCAAATACAAACACTTAAGCCAAATGCTCCACTTGAAGAGATATCAAAAATTCTTTCAAGCAACTTGGAATTACTTAAAGACCCAGAAAACTTTCTAAAAACAGTAAAGACTACTGCTAAAGAAGCTGGAATCAAATTATCTGATATGATGCCAATCATACGTATGATCTTGACTGGCAGTCCACAAGGGCCGCACATTGGTCAAATCATTTCTATCCTTGGTTGGCAAGAGTCACAAGCTCGCTTTCAATCTTATTTTGGATAATATTAAAAAAAAGTACTTTTTTTATAACCCCCCCCTAACTATACAAGGGAAACCATGTCTACCAAACAATCATCTGCTCCGATTCAAAAGATCGGTTTATTCACAGCAACGATTATTAGTCTGAACTGCATGATGGGTTCTGGTATCTTTGCGACACCATTAAAGCTTGCTATCATGGCAGGTCCTGCAGTTATTATCAGTATGCTTTTTGTTGTAGTAGGTGTTTGGTTTATGGCGATGTCTATCGCTCGTGTTGCATCTATCGTTGCTGCCGAGGGATCCTTTTATGCATATGTTAAATCCTGGGCTGGTCATACCATGGGCATTGTGGCTGCTGGACTTTACATATTTGGGTTAGTCATAGCAATGGGTGGTATCCTTGGACATTTTGCCGGCATATACGCTTATAGACTTATTCCTATTGCAACGCCATGGAGTTTAGGCCTTGCACTGCTTTTGTTGCTGACGTTTCTTAACCTGCTTGGGGTTGTCATATCAAAAGCCGTACAATATATTATTATTACACTTACAATCTTAGCCCTTTTATCTACAACTATTATTTGTCTTTTTCATGCAGATATTAATAACCTAACTCCATTTGCTCCGCATGGCAGTTTCGGTATATTGCAAGCTATGCAAGTATTCATCTTTGGACTATTTGGCTTTGAAGCTGCGGCATCATTATTCCCAATTGTAGAAAATGCATCAAAGACCATTCCCAAGGCATTAGCATATGCAATTACAGTAGTAGGTTTGATATACATTCTATTCGTATTCTCTCTTATCCTTGCTATTCCAACACAGCTATTCACTGACCCAAGTATGCCGATCACAGAGGCCCTTGGAAAGGTACTTCGCTATGGAAAATGGATCCTACCATTCATTAACATTGCAATTGTTTCAGCAGTCAGTGGTGTCTTACATTCCATGATCTGGAGCTCTAGTAGCTTGACCTTTTCACTGCTCAAGAACTTAAAATCTCCATGGATAAAAAGTTGGATAAAACAAGATATTATTAATACTCGTACTTGCGTTTTACTTGTAGCTATTCCAATTATTCTATGCCACTTACCAGCACCTAATTTCGATCTTGTTTTCCCGTTTGTAGCAGCATCTATTGTTATAGCCTACATCCTTACTATGTTAGGTCTCATGTCAACAAAGTACAATAAAAGCGTCATCACATACATTGGCCTCTTAACCGCGCTTGTTATTGTCGTATCAGCATTCAGTGCTATTTATATGGAAATATTAAAACTATTTTAAAAAACAAAAAGGCTCCGGGTTTTTACCTGGAGCCTTTTTTATTAAGTTTTTAAAGCTTACTTGTTTAAACTTCTAACCTATTCGGTAATTTCTGAATATTTAATGCAGCGCCCTTCTGTTCCATGACCTGCATAAAGTAAAGAAACTCTTCCTCCTTGTCAGGGGATACGAAAAATTCAAAAATATTTCTTTTAACATCTATGGTTCGATCGAACGCAAGATGGTCATGACTGCGCAAAATTGCAGTAATATACCATCCAAATTGCTTTGGGATTTCAGCCTGGTAATAAAGAGAATACACCATAATCAATCAACCTTTGAAAAAATTTTATTTTTTAGGTACAGTATAACAAAAAGCAAAAGAGTACGAAACCCAACAGAAGTTTCTAGTCATTGACGTGATTGAATTGATGCTATAAGGTATCGATAATGGGAAATTTTGAACAGAAAGGCCGAGCCTTGCAAAGGATAGTAGTAATGAAAAAATGGAGCTCTTTCTACAAGCTGTGCTTGGTTGTGTTATTAGCATCCACACAAGTGATAGTCGGTAGCGATATCACAACACTAAACAACAACGACCCAATGCCAATGTTCACAACTCAATATCCGTATGCCCTGTTAGGCATAGCTGAACAAGAATACATAAAATCCAACCACAGAACAGAATGCCCTAGCCACTTTGGATTTACGATTACGCCGTTCTATCAGCGAGCAAGCTGTGGTAAGGATACCTGTGGCAATAAAGCCGAACTTGGTGATATTAAAGGTCTCTGGAACATGCTAGCGATCCTTGATGACTCTGGAAATACTAATCCATCACCTTGCTACGTTGAAAAACTAACTGAAGTCGGCACTAATCTGATAAAAGAAATCAATTCTATCTTTGGTTCTAGTGATAATACCCCAACAGAAGTAGATAACATTAAAAATCTCCTTGAAACTCAACAATCTCAAACCCTTCTTAAAAAAACCTTGGGTTACTATTCTGTTGAAGCTAAATATAATAAACGTGGTGTCCGCTTTCAAATTGAATCTGTTATCTGTGGCGGCTTTGGATTCGCTCTTAAATCAGGAATCTCGAGTATTTCATTCTGTCCTACATTTGTAGATCAAACTCCTAGTGCCACTTCATACAATCCCTTAGCCCCAAAAATTGTAAGTGATTCAGCCACTAATGCATCCACAACTACCTGGAAAGGTGTAACTAAAGCCATATCTAATGATGTTATGTCTAACCTTAACCCTATTGCTACTGCTATTGGCCTTGATATCTGTTCATACCGAAAAACAGATATGGAAGATTTATATGGTGAGTTGTTCTGGCGCCATCCGTTCCAGATCAATAAACGATCTCATACCGGTGAATGGCCCAAATTCTTATTCATTCCAATGGTTGTTCTTGGTGGTAGTTTAGATATTGCTAAACCTATTGATACAGCTAAAGCATTTGCAATACCAGCTGGTAATAACGGCCATCGTTCATGGTATATCCGTGGTGGCTTCTCCTTTGACTTCTATGAAACCATTAATCTCTCCTTAGCTGCTGGTTATACTGCATTTAACTCAAAAAGTTATAATAATGTCTTTGTTCCTAGCACAGAAGCTCAATCAAGCATATTCCCGTGTAAAGTTAGTGTTTGCAAAAACCCTGGTAGCAACTTTGATTATAGTATTGGCTTTAATGCTTATCATTTCCTTGCTGGCAGCAATCAACCTCTGGACAAGCTCTCATTCTACTTCCAATACCGCTATATGTGCCACCAGGAGGATACTATCACTTTAAATCAAGACTCAAAAGACTGTAATTCAAGTACCTATACAGCTGAAAATTTAGCCATGTTCCTACCTAATAATCTTGAATGCGTCAGTGGGTTCTCTATGCAGGTCTTCAATATAGGCTTTAATTATGACATATCACCTAATATGCTTATCGGGTTTGCAGCACAGATCCCATATAAGCGTAAAGGTGCCTTCAGGTCGACCACCCTCCTTGGATCTCTAGAATTTACCTTCTAGTTTCCTGGACAAATTTGGAATAAGGCTTTATAATGGGTCTATAAGTGTAAAATATCGTTATAATACTTAAAATCGTAAAGTAGTTGATTTTTAATGAATAAAGTAACAAACATAAAAGTAGTTGTTCATAGCCATGTTGATCGCGCACTCAAGCAATTGAAAAAAAAGATTGAGCGTGAAGGTATCGTTCGAGATATGAAACGTGGTGTCTATTTTGAACCTCCTACACAAAAACGACGCAAACGTCTTATTCGTGCAATTAAGCAGAATATGATTCGTATGGCTGGCCAAGGTCAACTGTAAATCATGCGTTCCACCGTACAAGATATCAAGCGAAAACAAAAAGAATCTTTACTCCTTAAAGAGATCTCTAAGCTTTTTTTTGAACTCGCATTAGATAATTCAGACTTTCAATCCTTGTTTATTAACAAAGTGGTTTTGTCTCCAGATAAAGCTCTTTGCAGTGTCTATTTCTATTCTCCTAGAGGCATTGAATTTTTTAAGCAACAGCTGGAAAAGCTAAAATTATTTAAGCCATCTTTACGGAAAGCTTTATCTCAAAAGATTAATTCACGTCGTGTACCACAAATTGTATTTGTTTTTGACAGCCAACTGGAAAAACAAGAACAAGTCGAACACCTTTTAGATAAGATCAAACAAGAAGACAGCTAATGATAGCACTGCTGTTATTAATACCTATTTTTCTTTGTCTCGGTTCTTTTTTGAATTGTATGGCTTATCGGCTTGTTCATCCGCAGCATCCTCGTACACCACGCTCATGCTGTCCATACTGTCATCAAACTATTGTTTGGTATGATCTCATTCCTGTTTTGTCTTGGATTTTTTTACGTGCTCGCTGTCGTAGATGCGCAGCACCTATTTCATTTTTATATCCACTTATAGAATTACTGACAGTTATAGTCTTTTTAGGACTGATCTATAAAGTTCCTATGCTATACTATTTTTGCTATAGCATCTTTTTTGCAGCACTTATCATTTCGATCCGTACCGATTTAGAAACAATGTTAATTTCACGAATTGTAACACTCTGCCTTGTTCCTGTTGGACTTGTATTAGCATTACTAGGATTACTACCAATTACTTTTTCCCAAGCACTGTGGGGCACTTTATTTGGTTATTTAATTTTATGGGGAATTGCAAAGATGTTTTACCTTCTTACTGGTAAACAAGGAATGGGTGAAGGTGATTATGACCTTCTAGCTTTAATTGGAAGTTTTACTGGCGTGGTTGGCGTTTGGCTATCATTACTTTTAGGTTCCGTTGTCGGAAGTATTGTAGGCATACTATCCATCGCATATCTTGGTAAAAAACAAATGACCCAGCCAATTCCATTTGGTCCATTTTTAGCAGGCGGTGCAATTCTGTATGTTCTGTTTCAAACACCAATCACAAATTTTTTATTGTAATATCCCAAATTATTGTGGATATTTTTTAGAAAAATTTAATCACCAAACAAGTCTCCTGCTGCCCTACGCACCCAATAACCTTTCGTAACCGGATCAAGTAAGCGCACAATTGAATCATGTTTCTTTTGTTTTGCAATCATCAATGCTGTATGACCCTTATCATTTTGTAAATTAGGATTGACACCTAGCCCTAATAATACACGCACAATATCTAAGTGCCCGCTATCTGCAGCCCACATCAATGCTGTCCAACCATATCTATTTTGTACGTCAACACTAGCACCTGCAGCAATCAATGCATCAACCATATCTAAACGCCCATCCTTGGCAGCAAACATCAATGCTGTCCAACCATCTCTATTTTGTACGTCCACACTAGCACCTGCAGCAATCAATGCATTTGCAATATCTAAACGCCCACTATCTTCAGCAAACATCAATACCGTATCCTTCGATTATTTTGTAAGTTAACATTAGCACCTGCCGCAATCAATGCATTTACAATATCTAAATATCCCTCCTTGGCAGCCAACATTAATGCTGTCCTACCAGTTAAACTTAATTGATTAACTTCAACGTTTTTTTCTACTAAAAGCTTAGATAATTTTTCATACTTCATTTTTAGTGCTAGCATCAATGGCGTCCAACCATAGTGATCAACTCCACCTAGATTTATCTGCGTACGTAATGTTGAACCCTTCTCAATTACCTTCTTAATTGCTTGAATAACCCTCTTAACCCTAATTATTTTTTCAGCAATAATTATTTTTTCTTTTTTATCCACTTGTTTTTTATATTCACTTTCTAATTCATTAATTTTGCTTAAAGCCGTAAGCAAAATTTGTGAATTAGGGTTCTTATTTACATAAGCAATAATAACCACTTCTTGCTTATCTTTCGGAACATTTTGTATAAAATCAAAAAAATCATCTCTTATAAGCTGAGGCCCAATAACCGCCAAAACACCTTCAGGTAAATCATCTCTTGATATCTTCTGTCCAATAACCCCCAAAACATCTTCTGGCAAATCTTGAAAAGAGGTTTTTGGCATTTGAATACCTGCTTGTTCTTGACTTGGAACACCTTCACTCATACCAAAAGATGAACCTACAACGCTCAAAATTCCCACTACAGATATAAACCTCTTCATATACACTCCACTTTCTCCAACCAAACCAATTTTGCACACAAAACTATTATATCTATTTTGCAGACAAGAAAACAATAATTGGACAAGTTTTAAAACCTAAACCTTAGGTTTTGGGGGAAAGCCATCAAAAAATTAAAGGATCCTTAAAAAATAATACTAATCTTTAAACTAAATCATCCTGCACAATTGTAATAACATGCTTATCATTGATTGTAATGATATCAGGCTTTCCATCACCATCAATATCACCTACTGCCGCAGCAACAAACCCTCCACGACTTGCGTGTGTAACATTAGCAAGCAACGAACCTGATGCATGAAGGTCTCCTTCAAAGTAATTAACGCCTGGAGCTCCTGTAAAGCCATAAGTATAAAGAAACTTACCTTCAGGACTCCAACCAATACCTTCTGCTCCAGTCAATTGAGTCGAGTATGTACCATGCTCAGCCCAGTGTGCTTTTTGTGCAGCATAGAGTGCCCCCAGGTTCAAATAAACCTCTGTTCGCTTAGCCTTAGCAACGAATCGCATATAACTTGGAATACCAATCATTGCCAAAAAAGAAATAATTGAAATAACGATCATCAACTCGATGAGAGTAAAGCCCTTGCGATACATATGAACCCCCCACGCAAAAAATTAATTTAAAGTTAAGAATCTTTTCTCATTGATAACATTGCCCTGAAATGCTTTGTTTATATTGTTTTCTCACCAGCCGCGACTTATTCTATTTGAAAATTTAACAAAGAACAGCTAAGTTACTTATTATTATTTTGACATTTAAAAGTTTGGTACTTATATTGAAAGTATCAAGGTTTTATTAAAAGTTCAAAATTTATGTGTGGGGAAGTATCAATGAACATTTCGAAGCAAAAGAGACCTAGCAAAGTTATCGCCCCTGAAAAGAATCGTAGCTATTCTGAAGTTACCGAATATCTTGACAGCAAGTGGCAAGTTTCTTTGATTGATAAGAATAAAGAAACAATAAAAAAATTAAATGAGGCCCTTGGGTCGCCAGCAGAAACAATGCATGCTGCATTTGTGAGTGGTAGTAATGGAAAAAGTTTAACAATTAACTTCACAGCGCAACTTCTTAAAGAAGAAGGCCTTAAAGTTGGAAGTTTTTATTCTCCTCACCTGCTAACTTATAACGAGCGAATTTCTCTCAACAATGAAGCAATTGCCAATAAGGCCTTTGCAGACTTAGCAAACGAAGTTATTAACACTGCAGCGAAACTTGAACTTGATCCACATGCACACGACGTTCTTACAATGATCGCTCTTCTTTACTTCAAGAAAAATGACGTTGAAGTTGCTATATGTGAAATGTCTCTCAATGGTTCATGGGATCCAATCACCATCTGCAAACCACTTGTTACAGCAATCACACGCTTAACCAGCAACGAAGAAGGACTTTCTGATAAAGAAGCAAACAAGCTAATAAAAGAAGTAATGACTGTCGTTAAAAAAGATGGCTGGGTTGTATCTGCTGATCAAAGCAAGATGAACCTACAAATCATGCAAGATCTTACTGCAGATAAAAAAGCACAATGGGCAATGCCAATCCGAAAGCTTGCAACATTAACGTACCCATTCGAACAACTTCATGGTCGTTGTGCTGCACTTGCTGAACGTATTGCACAGCTTTATATTGAAAATTATGCAACTAAAAATGCAACCTTTGTTGCTAATTCACTATTAGTAAAACCTAAGGGTCAACGCGGACGTCCAACACTGGAAGCAAAGCGCCAAGCAGAGCTCAATCCAAAACGTACTATCGAACATTTCTGGAAAGAAACACAATCAACTCTTCCAGGACGATTTGAACTACTCAGCAAAGACAAACCTTCCATTCTTTTAGATAACTCAGACAACCTTGATGCATTTAAAAACTTGCTACTTGGAGTTCGTCTTTTACATTACGAACGCCCACTTAAAGGCTTAACAATCATTATCGGTTGTGAAGACAATGCGCTACACGCACAAGAGTTTCTAAAAGCAATCAGATACTTCTTTAAAAAGACAGCTGGTTCTATCATATTCTGTCCTCTCAAGAAATCTTCTCTCAGCTATGACAAGGATGAATCAACTTGGGATGTAGAAAAGATTACAAACGATGTAAAAAACATTAAGGTAAAAGCTAAAGCAGCTAAAAACCTTGCTGATGCATACGAAACAGCAAAAAAGAGCGTTGATCAACGACAAGGGCTGTTAGTAATCACAGGATCGAACTCTATTCTACAAGAATACTGGAATCACAAAGGCATCAAAAAGTTTAACTAGAAATAAACAACGATTAGTATGATTAACACTATTTTTTCAGTAGTTTTTGGCATACTAAGCGGTTCAATATATGGGCTTCTCTTTTTCTATTCGAAAAAGAGAAGCCTTTTTAATTCAAAACAACCAATTCTTGGAGAAGTCGGCCGTTTCCTAGTTCTTGCATGCTTTCTTCTTTTTTTCTTGCTCAGAACACCACTTGACCTTATAATAAGTATGGTGTTTTTTTTAATAGGTTTTTGGGGAGCAATCCTTAAACAAGAAAGATTCTTCTCGTGATTAATCTTTTTGATGTCTCAACGGTAAATCCGTTTGCAAACTTTGGTTTAACTCATGCATTCTGGCACGTCAATCTCGAAACTGTTGTGTATACATGGGTAATAATGGCCGTTGTTGTTGCATTGGTTACTATATTCAATATAGCTCTTAGATACAACCATGATATCATTTCATTTGGTTTACTATCATTTGTAAAAACCTTTAAAGACCTTGTTTCACAAACTCTGGGTTTTTATTCGTTTGCACACACAGCATTTATCCTAACATTGTTTACTTTTATCTTTCTTTGTAACTCAATCGGTATTGTTCCTGGCATGGAAGAACCAACCAGTGATCTCAACACCACTCTTGCTCTAGGTATTACATCATTTGTATACATACAAATAAACAGCATTCGAGTTCACGGGTTTCTAGGTTATCTTTGGGAATTTTTTCAACCTTTTTTCTTTATGATGCCACTCAATATTGTAAGTGAGCTTGCAAGTATCATGTCCATATCATTCCGTTTATTTGGTAATATTTTTGGTGGATTGATTATCGGAAAACTTTACTATGGCGCTATCGGCGGTGTCGCAATACTCGAAGTATTAGGAATGATATCCGGTCTTAACCTCATATTAATTTTATTCTTAGGTCTTTTCACTGGAGTAGTACAAGCTTTTGTATTCTCCATACTGTCCCTTACATACCTTGCACTGGCTATCCAAACAGATGAAGAGGAATAACAATGACACTTGGCTCATTTTTACACTACGGTAGCATTGGTAGCACTGTTGCACTCAGCGCTTTAGGTATAAGTTTAGGCCTTAGTTACATAGCACAAGGAGCCATAGAGGCTCTTTACGAACAACCTACCGCTCAAAAAGAAATTTCAAAAATTTCCATCCTGGCAATGGCACTTACCGAAACTGGTGGGGTTATTGGCCTAACTGTTGCACTTATGATGTTTATTACAACTCAAAAATTAGATAACACCCTGCTCTATCCTGGCATTGCACGATTTGGAATATTCTTTACCACCGGCCTTGTATCACTTTTTGTTGGTGCTGTATCAGCACTTCCAGCACGACAAGCTTGCTTAGCTGTAGCACGACAACCATTCTTCGGTACAAAAATTATGAATCTTTTACTTATAACAATGTCCATTGTCCAAACACCAATCATCTTTGGATTCCTTGCCGCAGTTATGATCAACGTCCAGGCAAACACTGTAACATCACTTGGTCAAGCATTAGCAATCTTAAGCGCTGGCGCATGCCTTGGCATTGGATCTCTAGGACCAGCGTATGGACAAAGTATTTATGCAGCACAAGCATGCAAAACCCTTGGAAATAATCGAGACGCGTACCGTGGTATCCTAACCTTTTCATTGATTAGTCAGGCAATGATTGAATCACCTATTATTTTTTCACTCTTAATAACCCTGGTTATCCTTGGAACAACATCAAGTGTAATGACCCCATTACAAGCATTGGCAGCAACGGTTGCGGGCCTTTGTGTCGGTTTTAATAACATAGCTCCTGGAATTAGCTCCGGACGCACTGCTGCAGAAGCTAGCAAACAAATAACATACAATCTATCAAGCTATACAGTCATTACACGAACAAGTCTTATCGCTCAGGGTCTGATTGATACGTTTGCAATCTACGGTTTGCTCATTGGATTACTCCTGCTATTCTTAGGGAAATAACTCCTTAACAAAAACTAGAGTTAACCATGCAAAAATCTAATAAAAAAAACAAACCTACTGTTGTCTACATTATAACCAAGCTTGAACTTGGTGGAGCACAAAAAATTTGTCTCTCTCTATTTGAAGATCTACAGAAAAAAAACGTTGATACATACTTAATTTCAGGAACAGTTGGCCCTTTAGTTGCACAAGCAAAAAAGAATCCCCACACCATTCTTCTTGAAACCATGACACGTGAAGTTGCAACATCAGGATTCTTTAGCGAACTAAGAAACTTTTATCATGTCATTCGTACCTTAAGAAAACTAAAAAAAAAGAACCCCAATATTATTGTTCATACACATAGCACAAAGGCTGGGCTTATTGGTCGATGGGCAGCATGGTTTGCCGGCATTAAAAAGAAAGTTCATACCGTTCATGGTTATGGATTCCATACACACCAACACATCGCGGCTTGGTCTATTATTTACTCCTTAGAACTTATAACAAGCCTTATAACTACACATTTTGTATGTGTATCATCTGCTGATGTTAAGCAAGGAATTAAATTATTTCCAAAGTTTGCAAATAAAAGCAGCATCATCCGTGCTGCAGTTCCGTCCCAAGAATTCTATATCCCAGCACGTAAGTTAACCGAAGTTAACGAAACGTTTGTATTTGGAACTGTTGCCTGCTTCAAGCCACAAAAAAATCTTTTCGACTTATTAAAAGCCTTTAAAAAGGTACATTCTCAATACCCTAATGCTCGATTAGAGCTAATTGGTGATGGACAATTACGTATAGCACTTGAAGCTTGGATCGATCATCACGGACTCAACGATGCAGTAAAGTTACACGGCTGGCAGCATGCTGTAGCTCCAATCATGTGTACTTGGAATACATTCGTTCTCAGTTCTCTCTGGGAAGGCCTACCATGTGCTATCATTGAAGCTCGTTTACTTAAACTTCCTGTTTTAAGCTATAAAACTGGCGGCATTCACGATGTAATCCGTAATGGCGATAATGGATTTTTATATCCACAAGGCCATTGGGGCGAACTTGCCGATGGCATGATCGAAGTTATGAAAGATAAAAAATTATACAATAAACTGTGTACATTCAAGGATGACCTTTCTGCATTTGAAAAGGAAACCATGATTACACAACATGATAAGCTTTACCAACAGCTTGGATAGTTTAGAAAACTTGATACGATCAATACAAAAATAATAAACGTAGGAATTACACGTGAAATACAACTCACTTATTGAAGCAATAGGCCATACCCCCATCGTTAAACTTCCCCTCAATGGCAAAGCTGCCATCTACGCCAAGCTTGAATACCTTAATCCTGGTGGAAGTGTTAAAGATCGTTCAGCACTTTACATGATCGAAGAAGCTGAGCGTCGAGGCGATCTTAAGCCTGGTGGAACTATCATTGATGCGTCTTCAGGCAACCAAGGTATCGCTGTTGCAATGATCGGTGCGATTAAAGGCTATAAAGTAATCATCACGGTTGCAGAAAAAATTAGTGTCGAAAAGAAAAAAACAATGGAAGCTTATGGCGCTCAAGTTGTCACATGTCCAGTCACTATGCTCATTGAAGATCCAGAAAACTACCACTCCCAAGCGGTAGCACTTCATAAAGCAACTCCAAACTCATTCATGCCAAATCAATATTTCAACCTTGATAACCGTCATGCACACAATCGCTCCTTAGGACCTGAAATTTGGGAACAGGCTGAAGGTAAGATTACACACTTCTTTGCTGGAGCAGGAACTGGCGGTACTATCAGCGGAGCTGGTGGATACTTAAAAGAAAAAAATCCCAACATAAAAATCATTGCCGTTGACTCCAACAACTCTTTCCGCTCTACAAACGGTAACCCTAAGCCATACTCCATTGAGGGAATGGGTGTCGATTGGAATTCACCAGTATTGAACTATGATATCATTGATGAATTTATTGAGGTGACCGATCAGCAAGCTACCGATATGCTAAAAATTCTTGCCCGTAAGCACGGCTTTCTAGTTGGACCGAGTAGTGGCGCAGTCGCACATGCCGTCTCGTCTTACGAGCCAAATTTTAAAGATGGTGACATGGCAGTATTCATCTGTGGTGACTCAGGTCGTGCATACTTATCAAAGAATTTTTATGGAAACGAATAAAAAAGCCTAGACTGAAAGCGTTTTGCTTGCAGAAGAAGTAATATCGATAGTTTGAGACTCTGGCTTGAACTGTTGTCCCATCTTATGGATATGCAATTTTGTGATATCTAGTTGGTTTTCTTTCCACCAAGCAAGCAAGCGCTCTATTGGCTGTTCGTAATAATCTATACCGAAAAAGAAAGTTCCCCAGTGCATTGGAATAAAGTGTTGAGCATTGATCTCAAGAAATGCTTTACCTGCCTGTTCAGGACTTAAGTGAGATTTCTCCATCCAATTTCGTGGCTCACATGGTCCGATTGGCATAAAAGCTACATCAATAATTGGAAACTCATTTGCAATCTCTTTAAAATGCTTCCAATAAGAGGTATCTCCACCAAAGTAGATCTTTTTACCACCCACCTCCAACATCCAACTACCCCATAAGGATTTATTTCTATCGAGAATTCCTCGTTGGGACCAATGATAGGCTGGTAGAAAGGTAAAGTTAATACTAGGAAAGCTAGCATCCTGCCACCAATTAAACTCTGATACTAGATCTAAGCTATAGCCATATCGCCTGAACCATTCTTTATCACCCTGCGGGACAAGAATGTGTGCACTTGGATTATTCTTAATTACAGCAGCAAGGCTCTTTCTGTCCATATGATCACGATGATTATGAGAAAGAAGAATATAATCAATTGGCGGTAACTGCTCTGCTGTAAGACCAGGAGGCAAAATACGTGGAAATAAGCAGCTTGAATTACCAAAAACTGGATCAACTAGAATATTGAGCTGATTTACTTGAATAAGAAAGCTTGCATGCCCTATCCAGGTAATAGTAAGTTCCTGACTTCTTTCTGGAGGGGCAGATGGTTCAAGCCATTTTTGCTTATCTTTTGGCTTCCGTGAATTGTAGTTTTTTAATAAATGCAAAAGCATTACTGCCGTATGGCCAAACACGTTATCAAAGCTCTCTTCGCGCTCATTTGCAAAGCGACGACCATCATGATGGGGCATTAATTTAGAAAAAACCTTCTTATCCATTAAAGTACCTTTATAACTAATTTCCCCCATCCAGACAGAATGTCTTGGATAGGGGAAATGGAGGTTATCACGGTTAAAAGATCTTATCAATCTTCATAAATAAGAATATCTACTTTCCAGAAAGAAATCAAATTAGATTACTTTTTACAGCAAACATCAACTATGCAGACCCCGCCATAGGACGGCAGAAGCTGCTGCAAGCGATCGATAGAAGTTTGTGTCCGAAGAGCGTTAAAAACCTTGTTACTAAGCAATATTTGGCTACCATCACGCAACTTTACTAAGCGTTTATTTCTAAACAATGCGTTAAAAAGCCACTGCACATCTACCCAAACAAACTCTTTATCCTGCATGAGTTTTAATTCAGGTTCATATTGTCGTGCAACTAAAGCAAAAGAATAATCACCAATTCGATTATAAAACTGAGGGCAAACATTTTGCTCGCCATATGTTTCATTTGGTAATCCACCCCAAAGACCATTTTCATCCTGCGCAAAGCCCAAGTAAGAGCGTCGGTTATGAAAGCTCAATGGAATAGCGTTTGATACAATATTAGCATCAATAGATATCATGAGGATGGCAAACAAGAATAAGAACTGTTTCATATAGCCATATCCTTTCTTTTAACGATACAATACCATAGCATCTCATTGGAATTCTACAATAAAGGCCTATTTAAAAAAAAAGTGATTACATAAAATTCAAACTTTATGCTTTAATAAAAGGATAAATAACAAATTACTGATCTAATAACTTATCATACTCTCGCTGATATTGTTCAACCATCCTACTAAAGCTAAATTCAGATTCAATGGTTCGAGCAGCGGCGATACCTAATTTTTTTTGCTCTTCTGGGTTTTGAGCCAGCCGTAATATACTTGCTGCCAAAATTTCTGGCTTATACGCATCTACTAAAATCCCATTATCTGAATGAACCACTTCGTGCTCACCATCGGACTTAACAATAACTGGAGGAACTCCAACACTCATAGCCTCCAAAAGTGCAATAGAAAGGCCTTCCTGCCATGATGTCATCACAAAGCAATGAAATAATGGATAATACTCAGTCGCCTGATTAGACCTTATAAAGCGAACCTTATCCATAATGCCAAACTGAACAGCCTCATCTCTCAGCTGCTGCTCCAGCTCACCCTGGCCAACCAAAAGCAAGACGCTATTATTATAAAAACCATGAAAAACCGCAAATGCTTTGAGTAATAAAGAATAATTTTTTACCGGACTAAATCGACCGACTGTCCCTACTACAAAGCAATCCTCTTCTATATTAAGCTCCTGCGGTAGATTCTTTGTTGTCGTCAATTGATATCTCTGAACACCATTTTGTATTGTAACCACTTTATCTTGAGGTAAACCAGCACCATCCATCTGTGAAGAAACGAGAACATAGCGCTGTGCCCAGTTTGCAAGACATCGATCTATGAATGTACGAAAACGACTATTCTTCGTTCCTACCGTCGCCAGGTTGGTTTGTGAATGAATTGCACACAGGATTGGAATGTTTAAAATTTTACCAACCAAACGAGCGAAAACATTTGCAGACCACAAGGACGAATGAATAACATGAGGATTCAATTGCTTAACAGTACGAACAAGACGCATGAAAAACACTGGATCATAAAGCTTTATAAAACCGGATATCTTAATAGGCTTGATACCTAGCTGCTCAAGGCACTGGCGATTTGGACCATCATGAAAGTAGATAACTTCATTATGGTATCCCTTAACCTGTAACGATTTAATCAACTCGACCAGCAGTGCTTCCGCACCACCAACCTTAAGACTTGTTATAATATGGATTATAGTTTTTTTTCTTAACATGAATCTCTTTACATTTACTCTTGTTATACCAAACTTATAATAACAAGTATGGTATCCAATTAATAGTGAGAGCAATGATTACATTTAACAATGGCCTTTTAATTTCCGTTGAAGGAATTGATGGCTGCGGCAAAAGCACCTTCCTAAAAAACTTACAACAAAAACTTGAAGAGCATGGCATACAACCAGTTGTAACAAAAGAACCAGGTGGCTCTCCACTAGGCAAACTTTTGCGTCAAATTATTTTGAAAAAAGAAGTACCACTCTGCTCTAAATCAGAGTTTTTACTTTTTGCATCTGATCGTGCGCAGCACACAGAGCAGATTGTTGAACCAGCACTTAAAGATAACAAGGTAGTTATATCAGATCGTATGGGAGATTCTTCCATAGTGTATCAAGGATACGCTCGTGGATTAGATATAGATATGATTAAAACTATTAATGCTTGGGCAACTGGTGGCCGTACAGCAGACATCGTTTTTTACTTGGACATTGATGTCCCAACAGCCTTCAAAAGAGTCTACGAAAGAAATGAAGAACTAACTTCATTTGAACGAGAGCATGAAGACTTTATGTATAAGGTTAAGAAAGGGTTTGACGAACTCTTTAGTAAAAGAGATAATGTTGTTAAGATCGATGCTCATCAAACCCCTGACACAATTGCTCAACAGGCAGTTGACGTTATTTTACAAAAAGCTAATTAATGAACGAATCAATCCTATCTCCAGCTCAATTGTGGATCGGTAATACCGATATTGTTTTAGACGCAATACACAATGGATTACAAAAACAGTTTTGCTCTAACGATGGCTGTGGCACTTGTGTATCCTGTAGAAATATTCGACAACAAGAGCACTATTCTACCATGTGGCTTGAGCCGGAAAAGGCAACCTATACAGTTGAACAGTTTGACATTCTGTTTGAGAAGATATCTTTACAGCTTGATGAAGGTCAACATTTTTTCTTCATTATTCAACGTGCTGACGTTTTGGGACAAACTTGTTCTAATAAGCTTTTAAAGCCAATTGAAGAACCGCCACGAGGATATCACTTCATTTTGGCGACTGAACATAAACACAGATTACTGACAACTATTCAATCTCGATGTCTTGAGTTTCATTTTGCTGCAACGAGTGACCTGAGAAATGACTCAGCATTATTTTCCATGCTAACTTCAACACGTGCTATCAACCCTATTGAGTTGTTACAGGAACTTGATAAAAAAAAATTGAATGAATATGAAAGTCGAGATCTACTAGATAAGATTTATAGTCACTGGAGTAAGCAGTTCTTACACAACGCTACTCCTGAAACAGAAAAGAAACTTAATGTTCTTGCGGCAGCAGTCGAACACCCACCAATGCCTGGTGGCAGTAACCTCTTTTGGAAGAATCTGGTTTTATCTTTATAAATTATTCTGTAGAAATTGAACTATCAGATCCATTACTCATAGGTCCAGTATTACAAAGTGGATTCACTTTTCTCCAACAAAGTCGTTCTAACTCTTCAACCTTACCACCTAAATTTTTTACATTTTGCCCCCGATTCTCGGCTTCTTCTACTGACTCACGTAAATCTTTAAGGTGTTTACTCATTAAAAGTGATAATGCTCTCTCAGTTCTTTCTCTTTCAATCTGCAAATTCAAAACCTCCCTTCCAGCCAGTACATTTCCACAAAGTGCTAGTAAAAAAATCAAACCAATAACACGTTTCATAACAAACCCACCATTCGTAAACATAAATATTCAACCTTCAACTTTATATTTTTGTTAAATCACTTAGACTTAATATCAATCTCTATAGAGAATAAAATATAATCATAATACAGAAATTAAAGTTGTAAAAGCCAAAAAAGGAATTACTATGGGAATAGATTTATTACAGGTCAGCTTTGCTATAGGTTTTGTTCTTGCATTCTTTATCTACGTTATAGCATATTTTTCAGGTAAGGGATCATTACAGATACGTACGAATGTATTACTTATTGGTATTCTTGTATTGATTGTTACGTTCTCACCATTCCAGGTTCACTGGTGGCAAGTTATCCGTCTTGGTAGCATCATGTACGTTTGTATTCTACTTATATCCAACATTCTACGATCTGTTGGTCTATTGCTCACCGACTTATATGAGAACAGCTTTATACCGGAACGCATGCGTCGTATTAACCAAGGTTTATATATTGGTAGTCTTGCTCTATTTATATTACTAATCATGTGGGGAAATCCACAAGTAATAAGCGCAAGCTATACAGTATTTGTGCGAATCTTATTTGCGTGTCTTGGACTGCTGCTTGCGCTTATGTTATTACGAAAAAATTAAAGCCTGTGCTCCGGTTTGTCTGAACCACGAGATAGGAATATCAAGCGAATCAGTACTAATATCCAGAACGGCTGTAACATGAGATCTGAAAGACGGTCTACCTGTGCCAATTGTGCTGGACTACCAAATATTAAGAGCAGTAACCCTGTACCTAGATAACAGATAGCAATTATCCAAAAGAACATTGCTTCCATTTTTCCAGATATATGCATGCCACATGACCGGCCGAATAAAACGATAAAATCAAAGATTATCATCGCCATTGCAGTAAGAAGAATAATATCGATTGCTGCTGTCATACGATAATCGGGAACAATATGACCTAACTTAACCGCAATAACAACCCCGGCGGAAATAATAAGCAGCGCCAAAAGCAATTGGAACATTGCATACTTTTTACGTGAGATATAATGAATCAAATGAAATACCAAGAATGTAGAAATTGCTAAAAGGGAAATTGTTTCCCATACTGTTTCACCGAAAAATAACCATGTCATAATAGTCTCCCGTTTAAATAAAAATTCTTTTTACAATTACGCTCTATCTCGTTGTGCCTTTATGTCCTTAATAACTCCCTTAATAATATCTGGTGCTCCACCTTCAATGACCGATTTCTTCCATGTTTCTCGCCATAGGAATGAATCACCCCAAGTTTGATATGGCCCAGCCACAAGATCATAATCCTTTGACCATACATCTTCAGCTGGCTCCTCTTCCTCAACCATTGAATTAGATTCAAAATCCCACGAAGTACGATACCAGCGATATGTATTACCACCCTCTTTAACCTTGTATGAAACGTCACCTAATGCACCTTCTGATTGGAATAACCAGCCCGATACGTAGGGCTTATGTGTAATGGTAACATCATAGTATTTACCTCCATTAAGTGTTAATTCTGCTATTCTCCAGGTGCGAGAAATGAATACTTGTGTAGAGAATATTGCTTCCTTCAAGAACTTATCCAAACTAACCTTATCCATTGTTACATTCTTAATAACAGTAAAGTTATTTTCTGATGGCGTTAGAGAAATAAATAAAGGACTTTCATTTGTATTGTTTGTTAATGTCATCTTTGATGCATCAGCAATCTCAAAAAACACCTTCTTAAGATTAGAAATGTTCATTTCTAAAGGTGACTGCTCATTAACAAGTTCTTCTCCTTCCCCCAATAAAGGTAAGAATATTTTACTGTAAACACCCCATAAAAAGGGAATCTGAGTTGCAGCAACAGACATATCATCATCCATTACTGGAGTTACAAAATTTATTACCTTACGCAATTCACGATTTAGTGGTGGAAAGATCTCCTCTTTATAGCGGCGCTCTACAAGTAATTGAACATCTGCAGGAGAACCTTTTATAGATCTAAGAGCATCTTGAATCTGACGAGTTAAACTGCCCATGGCTTTATAATAAGCTGTAATAGTTTCTTGAAGCTCATCAAAAAACTTATTTACATTGAATGGCAATGGCTCCTTATTGACCAAGTGCGGAAGCAATGAAATTTCACGATACAAACTTGGCTCTTCAATAGCTCCTGCAATAAAGAGTAATCCCTGATTCTCTTTCATTAAACTTTCCATGTAAGAGCTATTAAGCTCACGAATAAACCTTGAACTATTATTACAATCAACCGCATAAATGACCTGTGAAAATACCGCCATTTGCCGTATTAACTTCCCAAGACCATCTACAGGAAGACCTACAAATCTCTTTGCCTTCTTATTTCCATATCCGATCATGTACGTCAACATAGGATCAAAAACACTATTAAATTCTGGTGTATTACTACCTGTTATAAAGAGCTCCTGAAGAGCTTCAACATTAATTTCCTTAATACGCCTGAATGTAAACATGTGCCGCCAGCCATAACCAAGACTGTTAAATAGCGCTGATGTATTGTTAGCAATAGATGTTAAATTATGTGTTTTTAAACCAGTAGCCAACTCTTCAATAAAGTAGTCCTTACCACTAATTCTTACCGATGCTGTTTTAAGATGACCAAACTTCTTTGAAAGCTTTTTATACTCTGGATTACGAGTAAGGGTAATTTCTCGAGTAATCTTATATTCTTTTGGAATGAGTACGTATAAGTCAGAATCAGGCTTCTTATATACATGCCACTTATCCATATCAAACTCAACATGATTTCTAAAATAAAAGCTGAAATCAAACTCCGGCGTTTCAGCCTTCATATCAGCATATCGCCTCAACGCACGATCTAACTCTTGGGCAATCTCTCTTTTTTCTGTAGCACGCTCTTTGCGTTCTGCTGCAAAGGTCTCTTCGATTTTTTTCTTCTGTGCAGCAATCTCTTGTACATCTGCTCCTACATTCAGCTTATCATCCTGCTCTTTTATTAGTTTTTTTTGCATTTTCATCAAAGGATACTTCTCATCACCATCTTCAGCTTTCAAGTTGGTGATTTTTTCAAAATCATTAAGCTCATCAACCCGCTTTTTGGATCGATATATTAAGGCCATAAGACTTTTACTTTTTTCAACATCTTCAGGCTTTTTGTTCCAGTGGCGTAAAGAGAAGAATCGATATAGTAAGCGTCCTGTTGTAACAACTGGAGTAACTGCAGAATGTAAAAGTTGTCCCAACTGAAGGATTATTGGACCATCATTTGACTCATCTGTTCCATTTTCAAGTAAGATAGCAACACGAGAGTTTGCCCATTCATTTGCACGTTTTTCTGGTGTTGTTTGTGCTCCTGTGTCCTTAGTGCGCAAAAACCACGGTGGCTGCATTGGACCCGACCAGTCCATTGCATCGCGACTAGACAATTGAGTTCCAGCATCTCTGCTAAGTCCAGGGCCAACACCCCTGTTCATGGCGATCATTCCCTGAAAGGCCAAAAGACTACTTAGCAGCAACGCTATTTTTTTCATCATAATTTTATCTCTTTTTTAAACTGACTTTTGACTCACACTATCAATGCCAAAAAAAGAAAATCAATACTTTATGGTAAAAGTAACTTATAATAATGAAGGTATATGATTAGAAAAAATAGCGAATGTATCCTATGATAACCAACATTAACGACCTTATGCAAAACGCCCTGTCAAAGCAGGGAAATTGGCAACTCTTTCTTATTAAAAACTGGAAGAGCATAATAGGCAATCTCAATCCACATGTTCGACTGGAAAAAATATACGATAGCACCATCGTGCTTGGCGTATATGATACGCATTGGATGCAAGAGCTATACATATTTTCTAGTATTCTTCTTGATAAAATTAATGATGCATTAGAAAAGCCAAAAATAACTCACATTCGATTTAAAAAAGTAAATCGACCAGTACAACAGAAAAAAAAGACTCTGTATACTAAGCCAAGTGCAGCAAAACCGATACAACTTTCAAAAAAAGAACAAGAAGCACTTGAATCATTGTCAGACCCAGATCTAACACATGCATTGAAAAGATTTTTAGTTCGATGCCATAACCAGAAACATATATGGAAAAAAAAGAAAAAGTAGTAGCATTCGTTGCCGGATGCTCTGGTGGACACATAACACCAGCAATAACTCTCGCTCAAACACAATACCGCAAATACAAATCAATATTCTTCACGCGTAACCACCCTCTAGACAAATCAATTCTTGAAAAAAAAGAAAGCAGCACAATATTTCTTTCTCTTATCAATATTCCAAGAAAAAATCTGCTCTTATATCCAAAGTTTTTGGTACAATTCTTTATCGCCTTTGCTATAAGCTTTAAAACATTATTACAACATCGACCTACAAGCATTATATCTACAGGAAGCTACATCGCCCTGCCCGTCTGTTTTGCTGGCTGGTTACTACGTATACCAATTGAATTGTATGAGGTTAACGTTGAACCAGGACAAGCTATCAAACTTCTCAGCTATGTCGCTAGCAAGATTAATATTTGTTTTACAGCGACACAAAAATTCTTTCCTGGAGCTGTATGTAAACTTACAGAATATCCCGTTCGCTTTACCAATAAAGATAAAAAACTAAAAAAGAACTATTCTAAGCATAAGTTTGACCCAGCACGTAAAACACTTTTTGTTGTCGGTGGATCTCAAGGGTCAGTCTTTTTAAATGATTTAACCAAGCAATTAATCCTTGCTAATGCTGCAATCAAAACACAGTGGCAAGTCATCCATCAAACTGGTAACGATAATTCTATAAACTGGAAAGAATGGTATAAAGAGCTTGGTATTCCTGCAATTACCTTCTCTTACTATTCTGATATTGCAGATTACTACAACATTGCAGACTTAATCATAACACGAGCTGGTGCAGGAACTTTAGCTGAAATTTCATTCTTTGAAAAACCATGCATCATCATTCCACTTTCTACTAACACAACGCAGCATCAAAAGCTTAATGCATTGGCATTAGTACAAGAAAAACCAAAACAATTTTATATTTGTGAGCAAGGGAAAAAAACTGCTGCTAAAGTTTCACAACTATTAAGTGTATATTGATACAACGTCTGGTGAGTTTGATGGTCGATAAACAGGTTCTCCTGTTTTCCAGTTAATTACCGATTCTTTCAGTGAAGGATCATACGTAAATTTATAACCTTCACGCTCAATGGCCTTATAAAGATTCAGCCAGATTGGGAAAATTGTAGACAATGGATAAACGTTTTGCCCCAGCGAACTATTATCATCTCGACCTGCATAAATAATCGTCATTAATTTTGGTGTCGAACCACAGAACCAACATGTTCGAGAATCATTTGTCGTTCCTGTTTTACCAAACGCTTCTGATTTAAAATCAGTAACCTTAAATGTTTTTAAATATCGAGTAATACCAATACTTAATACCTTTGCAACCTGACCAACTATCCTTGGCTCTAGAACTCGCTTCCGTGTTGGCTCAAAACGATATATTTTGGAACCAAATTCATCCTTAACCCACTTAAGCATATGAGGTTCAACATAGTATCCATCATTTGCAAAAGCTCCCAAAGCGCCTATTGCCTGCTTAATTGTCACATCAAGACAACCTAGTGCTAATGATGGATATGGTGCTATCTCTTCGGCAAGGTGACAACGCTTTGCTAAATCAACAACCTTATCCACTCCTGCACGTAAAAATGTTTTTGCAGTGATTGTATTAATGGACATAGATAAAGCTCGGGCCAGTGTCATGTCACCTTCAAATGAGCGTGTGTAATTACGCGGACTCCATGTACTACCTTCAAAAAGAAGGTCTATCGGTTCGTCCTTATCAACATCTCCAAATGAAGCTCCCTTTTTAAGAGCACAAGCAAATACTAACGGCTTGAAAATAGAACCCATTTGTCGACGCGCTTGGAGCGCACGATTGAACTTAGACTTCTCAAAGTCATAACCACCAACCAATGCCCGCATCTCACCAGTTTGTGGATCAACACTCAAAAGGCCGCCATCAATCTTGTTTGATATTCGCTCTCGCAATGATGCAAACTGTCGCTTAAAGTGCTTTGACGCTGCACGTTGAGTTCGTGTATTCAATGTTGTTTGTATTGTAAGACCGCCACAATATAATCGTGCTTTACCAACTTCATTTTCTAAAAAGATTCGTATAGTTTCTTTAAAATGTGGCGCAATTGGACCTTTATCTTTTTGAATAACTTCTATCGATTCGCATATCCCTTGTTCATATTGACGTTGTGTAATAAATCCCATGCGCTTCATAATAGCAAGCATCGTATCTCTTCTATTACGAACATTTTCTGTTGAGTTAAGCAAGCAGTAACGTGATGGGTTTTTTAACGTTGATGCCAAAATTGCAGCCTCTGCAACCGTAATATCTCGAGCACTCTTTGACCAAAATCGTTGGGACGCAGCTTCAACACCATAAATACCGCAACCAAAACATACGTGGTTAAGATAGGTTTGTAGTATCTGTTCTTTGGTAAATTGCTTTTCAACGAGTAGTGCAACAATCTGCTCTTTTATTTTTCGACTTACTGTTTGTCGTGCATCAAAAAATAAAAGCCGTACTAATTGTTGAGTAATCGTACTAGCACCTTGTACAAATCTACGCTTATAAAGGTTAACAGCCATTGAGCGTATAATACCACGAACCGAAATACCGTGATGACTAAAAAAATTCCTATCTTCTGTAGCAATAACAGCATGAATCAGATGCTGTGGAATATCTGAAAATGGAAGCGGATCACGACGATCAAGCTCAAACCGAGCCCATTCATTACCCTGATCATCGAGAAGGATGGATGGTTTTCCAGGATTATAATATTCTAGTGCAGAAAAATCTATGATATGATTCTGCCAAATAAAACTCACTGAACCTAAGAACAGTGATCCTGTCAAAAAACAAGTAATAAAAAGTAACGTTAACAATCTTGTGTTCATATTATGTAGTATAAAAAAAAAGGGAGCTACTGTAAAAAGTAACTCCCAAATCTTTAATCAGCGATGCTTACTTAGCTACGCCTTGTCCAGATTTACGTTGAATCTTTTGTTGTAATTTTTTGTATTGTTTTTTTGCTTCACCTGTAATCATACCACGGTATATGTATAGAAGAGCACATGCTCCAACAGCACCAACAGTATAGTAAGGATGTGCTTTCACTTGACTCATAGCGCTGCTAGGACAAACATATTCAGCACCCAATTTACCGTGAATAGAACCTGCTGTCATCAAAACCAACATACCAAGTAATAATTTTTTCTTCATCAAAACCCTTTTCTTTAATAAAACCTATGCTAGAGAAAACGTACCCAATCTACTGTTATTGTCAACTATCGACTGATTGTATACTCTTAAAGAATCTAATTGAAAGGAATAAAGAGAAAAATTATATTTATGCGCATTCTAAAGCTATTTTCATATCTTCAACCATACCTTTTTCCTCTAATCCTTTTTTGTATTGATGTCAGTGCATTTATAACATTACACCAATACTCCATCCAATCACTCCTATGTTTTTTCATCCTAAGCACCCTGACACCCCAAAAGACTCTCTCTCATAATATTCTTCTTTTTTTCAGCCTTATATTCCTATCCCTCGAGTCACAAATGGCATATGGCTTCTTTGGCCTAGGACTACCCCTGTGGATCCTGTTGATACCCCTGGGAACCTTCCTGGCGACCCACTTCCAACTTACCCTAATCTCAGGCATGGGAATACTCACATTCACCCTTCTAGCCCAAGCCTTCCTTATTCAATACCTACTCCTAGGCGCCCCTTTCAATCTGGTTTTTACAAACTGCAACATTTTTGTTAATCTTATAGTAATATTAATCTTATGGTCATTGAAAATTGCGGGTAGACAAGGCAATCGCTCATACATTGTATGAGAGGAAAGTCCGGACTCCTAACGAAACGGTACCTTGGAAGAACTTGTTCAATCAAGGGGGGCGCAAGCCCATGGATAGTGCCACAGAAAATAACCGCCTTATATTTATATAAGGTAAGGGTGAAAACGGGTGGTAAGAGCACCCGACAGTATGTAGCAATGCATGCTGGGGGCAAACCCTACCGGGAGCAAGACAAAGTAGGTACGTGTCGGCCTTCGTTCCGGTTAAACGTACGGGTATGTCGCATAGATACATGGTTGCCACATTCACGTAAGTGAGTGACAGAATCCGGCTTATTGTCTACCCCTTTTTTACAACTCAAAAAAGTAAACATGAAAAACACTACTCTTTTATTATCCATTCTTTTTGCACTTACAAGCCCAACTCTCAGTTACGGCGGTAAAAATGAAAAAGGAAACCCCCCCCCTCACAGAACACCTAAAAAAAGCTCCCAAGTAGTACGTTGTTACTCCCCTGTAACACCAGGTAGTGAAAAGGTCCGTAAAAAAGCCGAAGAATGCTGGAAACAAGAAATAGCACTAGAACGACAGTTTTTAGAACAAGCTCGGAAACAAGCTTTAGTGAATAAAAAACGTTATAAGAAAAATCCACAAAAAGTCACAGATGCAGCATTACAGCTTAGAATGCTAAAATTATCAGCGTACACACCTCCCCGCCTACTCAACAAATAGTAAAAAACTAACAAACAGCGTATAATAAAATTCATGAAGATCGAAAAGTTTTTATGGATTACACCATTCCTGTTTTTTATAGTTGGCTATTGGTTTATGGGCAAAGTATTTGCCATCAAAACCATCGAAGTTCCACGTGTTGTTGGACTACCAATCCATGAAGGAATCAAAGAACTTTCTGCAAAAAAATTAAACGTTAGAATACTTGCAGAAAAGGAAGATGCTGAACTTCCTGTGGGTACCATTCTACGTCAAACACCAAGCCCCTTAGACCGAGTTAAGCCAAACTACTCAATCTTTCTCGTAACCTCAAAAAAGCCTCCTGTTCTTACAGCACCTGATCTATGTAATAAAAGTCTAGAAGCATGCATAATGCTACTTAAAAAAGATAAAATAAAATATGAAACGTTCCCGGTTAACTCTTCCTTACCAACCAATACTTGTGTATGCCAAACCCCAGAAGCCGGAGAACCACTGCGAACAAAAAAAATTACCTTATATGTAAGTAGTCCAAAAAGTAGCTTACACATCTTCCCTAACTGCCTTCAAGAGAACCTTGTTGATGTTGTAGAATTTTGTAAAATGTATCATCTTTCACCAAGCATTCGCTATGCTGAAGGTCAACCACGATACGCAATGCATCATTATGTAGTAGTAGAACAAAAGCCACTACCTGGAACACTTGTAGATCTTTCCAAACCATGCGCAATGCAACTGCTTGCTAAACGACAATAAGCTCTTTCAGTAATGCTTCAAAGCTCATGCCTTCAAACACAACTTTATAAAGGCCCGCACATATCGGTGCATTAAGATTATTATCTTGAATAATAGTGTATAAAGATTTAAGAGTATTGATGCCTTCTGGAGTATAGCCAGTTCGTTCTAAGATAGAATCTAAAGACTCACCTTTTCCAAGCGCTGCACCAACTTCAAAATTCCGACTTCCAGTTCCAGTTACACACAAGATAAGATCTCCCAAGCCGGACAATCCATACAACGTTGATGCTTGAGCGCCAAAGTGTTCTGCAATAGAAACAATTTCTGCAAACCCACGCGTTAAGAACCATGCCTGTGTATTACCACAACAGCTAGTACTCCTTAACATTCCAACACCAAGCGTTACAACATTCTTTAACGCACCACCAATCTGAACACCCAACGGATCTTTAGATAAGTACGGCAAACAATAATCATTCTTCATCAATTGTTGTAGCTGCTTTGATAAAGATTCATTTTCACTAGCTACCACGACACCTGTGATTTTTTTATCTATAAGCTCACGAGCGAGGCTAGGGCCACCTAGCACGCCATAGTTAACAACGTCGCCAAAGACATCTTGAAGCATCTGTGATGGATACAATAAAGTATCATTTTCAATACCCTTACTCAGCACTACCCAATTTTGAGTTCCAACGTAATAGGGTTTAACTTGCACAAGTACGGAGCGTAGATAGACCACTGGTATCGCTTCAAATAACCAGTTCGCATTTTTAAGCACAGACTCTAGATCATTTGATGCTTTAATCTTTGCTGATAATGTAATATCAGGCATATATCGAGTATTAGTATGTTTCGTATTAATTTCATCAACCAATGCTATATCATGACACCAAAGGTTAACATCATGGCCATTAGCTGCAAGGACCGTGCTAATTGCAGTACCCCATGAGCCTTCACCAAGAACGGTAATTTTCATCTCTTACTTTCCAAAGTTTCGTTCGCCACCATTAAACTCTACTATAATCTGATCAAGCTGTTCTGAAGAAAGATCAGGCCATAGCGTATCAAGAAAGTATAGTTGACTATATGCAGCATAAAAAAGTAAACAGTTGCTTAAGCGAGAGGCACCACCAGTACGAATGATAATATCAGGATCAGGGACATCACCCGTCCATAGATAACTCTTCAATGTATCTACATTCAACTGAGAAGCATCTAACTCACCATCTTGCGCTGCCTGTACACACTTTTGTACACCTGCAACGATTTCTTGCTGACCGCCATAGCAGAACAAAAGATTTAACGTAAGATTAGTATTATGTGCTGTTTGCTCTTCTACACGATTACACATTTGAATAACACTGTCAGGAAAAAGATCTCTCTGACCTATAAACCGTATCTTAATACCCTTAGCATTATACTCAGGCACTTCCTGCTCAGCCTGTTGTGCTATAACTGAAAAGAGATACTTCTTCTCTTCAGCAGACCGCTTAAAGTTTTCTATAGAGAAGAGATAAAGTGTTAGATATTCAATTTTTTTATCTATACAGTAACCAACGACCTTTTTGACCGTCTTAACGCCTTCACTGTGACCATCCCATGGCATAAGATTGCGCTTTTTTGCCCATCGACGATTACCATCCATTATACAAGCAAGATGCTTAATCATAGAGTTTTACCCAGAAGTTTTTATGATTGACGAGATCCAACAAGACTGAGGTTTCCAATGCGCTTTGATACCCATTGAACTGCATAATATACAGCCATAGTACCAACCGCAAACAATAACCGCTCTACAAGCGCTACAGGTATAATTGCTACCCATAAATCTGCTGTCATTGGTATTGTATAAAGGTAAATCAAAGATCCAATTGCATGTGCTGCAAACGTACTGCGTAAAGCTCTTACAAATAATCCATCAAAAAATATATTGGCTGCCATTGGAACAATCCATAGCATTGCATACAACCACACATTACCCACTGAGCCAATCATAAATGCTGCCATAGCTACCGCAAAAAATGATGTAACAAGCCATTTAGAACGAGGAGCAAATAGGGCTGCTGCAAAAAATAGTGGAATGTGATATAATAGTATAAAATTTATTGGTTGCATCATAAAATATGACATAAAAGTAGCTTTTAAAGCTATAAACAGCCCAAACGACCATAGGCTGGTTGGGTTGCTACCAAAAACGGGAGCTACCATACTCCCCGCAGAGAAAAACATAGTCTGCGCACCAATAATTACAGAACATTTGATCTGTCGGGCTAATTCAAAGCCAAGGCAAGTTGATATGGTTTGTGCTATTGAACGCAGCATATAAACATTATTTTTTTCCATAATATTACCTTCTGTCCTCTTTATTAGGTATACTTTCTCTTAGAATCCTTTTTGGATCGTAGCTTGTTAACTTTGTTGGGGATATGTCTAGTATTATACACGAAAAGGGACAATCATGAAATACAAAGCTATAATCTTCGATATGGACGGTACAATCGTCGATACCGAAAAAATTTGGCGAAATGCAACGAGTGACGTTTTAGGTAAGCGTGGCGTTACTTATTGTGATGATTTTAGAAAAGAACACGATAAAAAAATCGTTGGTCTTTCTCTTCATAAGAGCTGTCAGATTTTAAAAGATATCGCAAATCTGGATGATGATGTAGATCAACTCATCCATGAAATGATGACACTTGCCGACTCTAAATACGAAGAAGGCATAGAATTTATTGATGGCTTCACCGAATTCCACTCAATTGCCAAAGGTCACGGGCTTAAAAAAGCTCTTGCGACCAATGCTGTTGATAGTACGGTAGCCATAACAAAACGTAAACTTAATTTAGAAAAATATTTTGGTGAACATATTTACAATATTTCTCATGTTAATATGGTCTGCAAACCAGATCCAGCTCTATACTTACATGCTGCAAACCAGCTTGAAATAGATCCTGAAGAATGTATCGCTATTGAAGATTCTCCAACAGGAGTCAAGGCTGCTAGAGATGCTGGCATGTTCTGTATCGGTATCAATACTGCTAAAAAACGTGAGCAACTGGAAGAATCACATAAGATCATTGATGGGTATCATGAAATTGATCTGAAAGATCTTTTGAAATTACCTAAATAAATCGAGTATAATGGGGGTTATTATGAAGATTGTTAAAAGGCTGACTATAGTGGCATTGGTTAGCTTGGCGCTTGCCTTTACCACAAGCCACTTCGAACTTAATGGTTTACTCAAAGCAAAAGACCTTGTCTTTGAACATCCAATCATTGATACATCTAGCATCAAATGCCCTGCAACTTCAACCGCCTATACTCCAAACAACACAGTGTTCTTAGTAGACTTTCACAAAGTTATAGCTCAACTGGATTGGCCTAAAGCTATGAAAAACTTTAAAGAACATCCACAACGATTTAAAACTACCATGCGACTCATATCATACCTGTATAAAAAAGCTGTGGGCTTTGCATACGATGAAGAAAGCATATTGGAGCACTACCTCAACCACGGCAACTGTGATCAAAAGTGCAGAGAATATAATACACTACTCATGAACTCATACAAGCTGGACCCTGAAACAGTAAACCTTCTACAAAGCCTTAAAGACGCTGGATACAAACTCGTTTTCTTTTCTGACATGTTACCAGAAACACTTGCCGTACAGCGGGAACGACATCCAGAACTCTTTAAGCTATTCTATGCAATAAACATTAGAGAGCCTAAGAATGATTTTGCATCCAAACTAAAAGCTTCACGCTTTACTCATCTTAAAAAGTCCCTACCTAGGGAACTTGGGTTTACACCTAAACACTATATTTTCTTAGATGATAAAAAAGGCAATATAGTAGAGGCCTATAAAGCCGGCATTTGCAGCATTCTATTTACTAATGCATCCCAAACTGCAACAATTTTAAATCAGTTGAACATTATTAAATAAAAAAAGGATAGTATGAAGATTATTAGAAATATCATGATGATAGCGCTATTGTGCGCATTCACATTTTCAGTAACGGCTAAGCCAAGCAAACAACAAGAAAAACTTAATACATGCCTTAAGTTGGATCAAGGTGGTAGCGTAAATCCAAATAATACCGTATTTCTTATAGACTTTCATAACGTGTTTGCATTTACCGATTGGGGCGCTGCATGGAATTCACTTTGGTATAATCCAGGAAAATTCTCAAAAATTTTTAGAATTGCTAAATATTACGCACAAAAACCTTTCCACACCAAATCAGTTCAAGGATTCAGTCTTTTACAATATCTTAACGCCGGATATGAAGATACAACATACCAAGCAGCCAACCTTTTACTTGTTAACTCATTCAAAATGGATACACCAGCAGTAACATTACTTAAAAAAATAAAAGAAGATGGTTACAAACTCATTCTCTTTTCTAATACACCAGAAACCAGTATTGAATGGCAGGTGAGGGCACATCCTGAAGTCTTTAACCTGTTTGATGCTAAATGGTATAGAAGAATAGCCAACAATAATATAACCAAGAAACATGCTGAATCATTTGAGCAAGTCAAAGTACTTTCTCAGGAGACTTTAGGACACCAGCCAGAACATTACATCTTCATTGATGACACAAAAGGCAATATTACGCGTGCTGCCAGGGCTGATATCTGTGGTATACTATTTACAAGTGTAAACCAAACAGATGAAATCCTTACTAACCTTGGAATCCTTACAAAGTAATAATGTTTAATAAGTTCTCAACTCGCGCTACCTGCTTACCAGCCAAAAAGATAGACAATCCCATCTTTGTATTTGACCTTCATGGCGTCATCTTCAAACTGGATAAAAAACAGGTAGTGCGAGAATTTCTCAAAGCACCGGCTAAGCGAAATATTTTCCTAGCCTGTTTTAACCCATACTTCCTCTATACGGCAATGCGCTGGTGGCTGACCACTCATGTACTTGAAGCATTTATTGTGCGCATGATGGACAAATTTCCTATCATAAATCCTAATCGCCAAGCTGCCCTACAAGTTGCCAATGCACTCAAACCAATTGAAGAAACCTTGGAACTTATCAAGCTCTTACACTCAAGTAATCATGAGATCTATATCTTTTCCAATATTGGATCCGAATCGTTAGCCATCATTGATGAAAAATTTCCTGAGGTAATGGGAATGTTTAATGGTGTCATTGGATCTACCAAAGAAGATAACTATATTGCAAAGCCTGATAAGAAAGCATTTGCAAAGTTTTTTGATAAATTCCAGCTTGACCCAAAGCGCGTTATTTTCATCGATGATAAACCTGAAAATCTTAAAATTGCACAAGAATTTAGCATGAGTACTGTACAGTTCTCTCAAAAAAGTTCTGTTATTGATCAAATAAAACAACAGATATCACTATAAAGATTGCCCTACTACTTTAAGATTGACTATCCTAAGAATAAAACTGGGGGTAATTATGAAATTTAATAATTTTTTTCTTTATTTAGTATTGTCATCTTCATTTGGGATTAGTGTTGCAGATGAGTTTGAGTCTGGACACACTATAGACAACGGTGGATTTTCACTTGAAGTCGCTAGTGGCGTCAAAAAATGTGCAAACTTAACATTTAATCCAGAAATTAGAAATCCTGGATACCTCTTTAATGTTTACCGTTATCGCAACGGAAAAATCATGCAAATTGGAGATACTGTGTCACCAAATAAGCATACCCTTTATAACCATCCAACAGTTCATGCTAAAAACACTAAAAACTTTACTGTTAAAGGAAATGATAAAACTAATATCCAAATCGGGGATTTCATTATCTTAGATGGATGGAAAAAACCTGATTCACAAAAAAATGGTACTGATAACTATGGTAGTGACGCAACTCGTCATCAATATTGCTTCCAAATAAAAATATTTCCAAAAAAATGTATGTTCTATATCAATGAACAGGGAATAAGAACTAAAAAAAGCGGTAGTTTCCTTACACCAGAATATGATTTTTCTAGTGGCATAAGCGCCTGTAGTCCAGAACAACGTAAAGCGCTAGAAAAATATCTTGAGGAACAACACAATGCCAAGCCAGCTAAAAAGACTAAGAAAAAAGCTAAGAAGAAAAAAAAATAGGAATTCTATATATCAAGAACTACCGATGTATATCCTCACAGTAGTCATATTCATTTGCCCTAGCTTGAGCACATTTTTTTGAAGCTGCTAAATATTGACCAAGATTCATATTTTCAAAAGATGTACAATACTTCTCAATATTCTTTCGTGCCTTAGCACACTTTTTAATACTACGCTTAGGCATCCCAGGTATTCCATTATTCGCATGCAAGCTAATTCCAATAGAACTCACCAACAAAACCAATAAACCTATAACTAGCTTCTTCATCTATTTCCCCTCTATATTAAAACAATTGATATTATTCTAATAGTAATACATTTATTGTTTAGAAATCAATACATTGACTCGACGTGGATGAATGAGTAACTAATTTAACAAAAAAAAGAGCTAGGAAGTTCCTAGCTCTTTTAAATCTATAAGAAAAGTTAGCTTATACAGCAGCTTCTAAAAGCTCTTCTTCAACTACAACTTCTTCTGTTGATACTTCTGCAACGTTGTCTTCAACTTCTACAGTTGTTTCAACAACTTCTTCCATAGGAAGGCGTTCAACTTCGCCAAGACACTCTATCAATGTTGAAATTGTAAGAGATTCATCTTCTGGGTTGGCTTGCTTACGGTCTGAAAAATCAATAACGCGTGTTAAGATGCGTTTCCAATCTTCTGCTGTGTATTCATCAGCATTTATACGAATTGTAAATTGAACTTGATCATTTGCTTCTGCAACACCTACAAAATCAATGTCTTCTTTTTTTGTTCGTTTGATTTGCTCATCTTGTACAAGTTTGTTTTGTGACAACACTAATTGACCAGCATGGTCCATTGAGCTATCTGAATTAGCAATCAAACCAAGTAAATCTGCAAAATGTGGCGATGGTTCTGCTTGTGCTGTTTCAAACATTGTTTCCAAGTGTCCAGCCCAAGTTGCTGCATCTGTGTCTGCTTTTTTTGTCCATGCACAAGCAACGATAAGACCTTGCGACTCACACAACTCATCAATGTTTTCATACTTTAAAGCTATCTGTGGCTTAGCTTCAGGTTGCGCTTCTACAGCATCAACAACTTCAGATCTTGTTTGCTCTGCTTCTTCTACAGCATCAACAGACACATCTTCTGACTTTGTTTGCTCTGCTTCTAATACTTCTTCAGCAACTTCATCACAAATAACTTCTTCTTCTGCACGGGCATTATAAGCTACAGTGCTAAGTAAAAGTGCTAAAGAAAGTGAAGTAATTTTTTTGTTAACCATTTTGGCTCTCCTTTAAATGAATAAAATAGTTGTAACATTTATGGTTAAAAATTACTACTTTTTAACAAGCCTGTCAAAAACACTAACTACATTTTCAATAAACAAGAACCGCGACATTCTTCATTCAGAACTGTAAAGACCTTTTCAACATCGTCTGATACGGTAACAAGGTCTAAATCCGCTTGTGATATTAAATTGTTTGGCAAGGCTGATTCTTTTAACCACAACATGATATGCTTCCAGTAATCTACTCCAAACAAAATAACAGGAACCCGTTTAATCTTTCTCGTTTGAATGAGTGTTATAACTTGGCTAAACTCATCCATAGTTCCAAAGCCGCCCGGAAACACTACAAATGCTGTTGAATAATTTATAAGTAGCCACTTGCGAGCAAAGAAAAACTCCATAACAATAATATCTTTTGAACATGTATTTTTAAGGTCTTCTCGATTCAATCCTCGCACGGTAATTCCTAAGTTCGCTGCTGAAGACTTTGCTGATTGAGCTCCACAATTAGCCGCCTCCATAAGCCCAACTCCACCTCCAGTAATGACTGCAATATTTTCACTAGCAAGCTTTGCCGCAAGCTCATATGCCGCTTTTGAATGCTTATCATCGCGCTTCAATCGAACTCCACCAAAAAAAGTAACCCGTGGCGGTTTAACACTTGTTAACTTTATAATACCCCACGCCATCTGCCATGTAACACGTATCCAATGGATAATGAAATTTCCACAATCTTTACAACACTCTATAAACCTTGCAAACATCTCGCTCCTTTTACATTTTTATATAACGCAAACGCAGTGCATTCAGCACTACTGACAAACTGGAAATTGCCATTGCTGCACCAGCAAAAATTGGCTTAACCATAATACCGAATGGATAATATAATAACCCCATTGCAACCGGTATCAAAAGCGCATTATAACCAAAAGCCCAAATTAAATTCTGCCGTATATTGCGCATTGTTAACTTTGATAATCGAATAACCTGTGGCACCAATAAAACATCGCTATGCAATAATGTAACTCCCGCAGACTCTATAGCAACATCAGTTCCACCACCCATGGCAATACCAACGTCCGCTGCAGCTAACGCAGGAGCATCATTAATGCCATCACCAACCATGCCAACCTTCTTTCCTTTTTGCTGGATTTTCTTAACGTATTCCTGCTTATCTTCGGGTAGCACTTCAGCAAGCACATGCGTAATACCTAACTCTTTTGCAATGTTATTAACAATCGTTTCATTGTCACCTGATATGATAGCACTTTCAATTCCCATATTTTTAAGCTGTGTAATTGTTTCTTTAGCCCCAGCTCGCAATTTATCCGCAATACTAAATAAGGCAACGGCAACTCCATTAACTGCAACCAATGAGATAGTATTACCGCTTTGAGAAAACTCCTGAATATACTTTTGAAAACTTGCATCAATACGTACATTCTGATCTTTCATAAAGCGCTCTGATCCAATTGCAAATGAAAGACCGTTAACCTCTGCAGTTACACCAAGACCCAATACCGGTGTAACACTTGTAAGCTCAATGAGCTTTGAATTCTTTTCTTGTAAAAATTTATAGATAGCTTGAGAAACTGGATGCGTTGATTGTTGCTCTATTGAGCTAGTTACTGAATATAAAAATTGTTCTGCATTCTCTGTTGGCCATTGCTGCTCTTTTGCAACATCAGAAATTTGAGGAAGTACTTCCATCTGATTAACAGAACGCTTTTCTTCAGTCAAAGTTCCCGTTTTATCAAAAATAATTACCGACAATGTTGCTGCTGTTTCCAGTACCTGTGCGTCTTTAACAAGTATGCCCTTCTGCGCTCCCTTTCCAATACCAACCATGATAGAAATTGGAGTTGCCAGTCCTAACGCACAAGGACACGCAACAATAAACACCGATACCATACTTACTAATGCCATAACCAACTTTGGCTGCGGACCAAAATAAAGCCATATTAGAAAGGTAGACAAGGCTAATAAGATAACCACTGGAACCAAAGTTCCTGAAACTTTATCGACAAGCTGCTGTACTGAGACTCGAGAATGCTGTGCTTGTTCTACCATTGTAATGATCTGGGATAAAAAGGTTTCTTTACCTACCTTGGTTGCTTCAATTTCAAAAGAACCACTTTCATTAATGGTACTTCCAATAACCTTATCACCCTTTTGCTTATGTATTGGCTTACTTTCTCCGGTTACCATACTTTCATTTACAATAGCTTCACCAGAAAGAATAATTCCATCCGTTGGTATTTTCTCCCCCGGCTTAATTAAAAGCCGATCTCCTAATTGAACTTGATCGATAGGAACTTGAACCCATTTTCCATCCTTGAATACGGTTGCCATCTTTGCCTGAAGGCCAAGTAACTTTTGCAACGCTTGTGAAGTTTTCCCCTTTGCTCGCTCTTCCAAAAAATTACCTAATAAAATAAATGTGATAATCATAACGGCAGACTCAAAGTAGTAATGAATAGGGATACCTACACGTTCGAATAAGAAAGGAAAGAACATAACAAAAACTGAATAGAAATAAGCTATTGTTGTTCCTAAAACAATCAGAGTAAACATACCAGCTGAACGCTTTTTCAGCTCACTCCATGCCATAGTATAAAACATTGAAGCAACCCAAAACTGAACTGGGGTTGCCAACAAAAACATAATCCATTTATTATGTAAAATAGGAAGAACATTAAACATGCCTAGCATAAGAAGAATAGAACAAGCTAAACTCACTATAAGCTTAATGGTTATATTAGGAGCACTGTGTTGATGATGTCCGCACGATTCACACTCTTTTGCAAGTAAAAACCACCAAACTGTTAGTCCCATCAAGGCCACTATTACTACGGTTGCTATCAAAAAAAGCATTATTCTTTCCTAACGATATAGAAGACTGATACAATAGACAAAATCTATACGAAAAAGGAACTAGGTTGCCATACTATGGCACAAAAAGAGAAGTTGCATATGAAAGGTAAAGAAAAGTTAATACTCTGTTTGTTACTGTATGCTTTTACTGCATGTGCAAATAAAAATACAGAACAATGCATTACAATATTCTTACATGGCACAGTCATGCCATATATAACCTTTTTTGATGTTATCAAGTTAAAAAATAAAGATATCCAACCAACCATGCTCACTCGTATGAATAAGCTATACCGCAAAAGCCCATTCTTTTATCAATGCCAGCCAATTCAAGGTCTTGGATTAAAGCCTATTCACTTTGCACAATCCCATCCTGGTAATGCAGCACAGGCATTTGGAAAAACTTTTCATCTCCTTAACAAAAAATGCTGTCCCGATAAAAAAATCAATCGATACTACACCTTTGGCTGGTCTGGACTGCTCAATAAACATGTTAGAGATGTTGCTTCCCAACAACTTTATGATGAGCTAGAGCGAGAGATAAATAAGCTTAGAAAATTTAATGATGGACCTATACACGTAACTCTCTGCTGCTTTAGCCACGGTGGCAATGTCGGTCTTGGATTGTATAAGTATGTTAATACCAAAAAAACACCTTTTATGATCGACCAATTGATACTCTTTGGAACTCCAATCCAAGAAGACAGCTATAAGGGTCTTAAATCCCCTTTATATAAAAACGTTTATAACCTTTATTCGCTTGGCGATAGAATTCAAAAATTCGACTTCATATCTGGATCAGAAACTGCACGTACATTTGAAGGCACTGATCTTCCCAAAAAGCTTAAACAGGTTCGCATACGCTTTAATAGAAGAAGAACACCATACAAAATGGGCCGTGAGTATGCAGAAAAAACTAAAAAGAGAGTATATCCAGGACATATTGAACTTTGGTTCTTTGGCTGGACTCATAAATGGTACAGACCTCACTTCCCCCTACAACCATTCCCTGTAGCAGCGTTCACACCATTCATTGTGAAAACAGTAAACGATCTTGGAACAACCAATACTATGACCATAGAAATATCCCCTAGATCAGGCCAAACAATGGTTACAAGCTACGATGACAACTTTGATAGTAAGGATAAGAAGTTCACCAACTCAATGACTAAATCAGATCTACATTGGCTCCAAAGTAAGGTTAAAGCCTTTTCTCCTAGAAACTACAAACGAAGCTATCGAACTCATTTTAATGCTCTGGTTAAAAAAGCACGAAAACAACTAAGAGTGAGCTCATGACTTATGACCAGAATCAAATCTGTCCCGAGTGAAAAACACTTCAAAAAAAAAAGCCACCGATTTCTCGATGGCTAAATTTATCTAGTTATCCCTAGTGAATACACTTCAAAATTTTCTGGCTTAATTTGAACTCTCAGGAAATACAAAGTCATCCAATGTACCCTCCATCAGTATTTCCTGAGAGTTCTCTAATGCTTCTTCAATTTCTGTATACCCAAGCCTTTGTGCCATCATCAAGGCTGTATTACCATTTCCATTTCGAATATTAAGATCGGCTCCCCATGCTATAAGCGCATTTGCAATACCTAAATTATTCAAACGTGCTGCCCACATCAATGCTGTATTACCAAGTTCATCTTGTATGTTAAGATAAACTCCTTCACGTATTAATGCCCTAACAATATCTAAATTATTCAAACGTGCTGCCCACATCAATGCTGTAACACCATGTTCATCTTGTATGTTAAGATAAGCTCCTTCACGTATTAATGCCCTAACAATATCTAAATATTCTTTATCTAAATATTCTTTTTTTATCGCTAGAATCAATGCTGTATAACCATGTTTATCTTGTATGTTAAGATAAGCTCCTGCAGCTATTAATGCCCTAACAATATCTAAATATTCTTTTTTTATCGCTAGAATCAATGCTGTATCACCACTTTTATCTTGTATGTCAAGACTAGCTCCTGCAGCTATTAATGCCTTAACAATATCTAAATGATTCCCCCTTACCGCCATAATCAAGGGCGTACCGCCAGAATTTTCTTGTATATTAAGACCGGCTCTTGCACGTATTAATGCCCTAACAATATCTAAATGCCCCTTAAATGCTGCTTTTGTCAGTGCTGTATTACCATATTTATTTTTCTTATTAAGAGCTTATCCGAAAATTAAATAGTGGGAGAATCTTCTTTTAAAATCAGCTATAATAGCTGTTGAACAAAAAAAAGGAGATCTCCCAATGAATAGAATACCAGATGATTTCTGGAATGTAATCAAAAGTATTATTCCC
>PVBE010691628.1_pt1 | contig 65828 bp, 53 predicted proteins | sample 1631181 | NCBI WGS metagenome assembly PVBE01 (sample SAMN08397723, study PRJNA350692) | Marine metagenome, whole genome shotgun sequencing project. | isolation source: water | place: Pacific Ocean | collected 2012-04
CTTTGGCCATGGAGCTACAGCCGCCTTTGGCCATGGAGCTACAGCCGCCTTTGGCCATGGAGCTACAGCCGCCTTTGGCCATGGAGCTACAGCCGCCTTTGGCCATGGAGCTACAGCCGCCTTCGGCCATGGAGCTACAGCCGCCTTCGGCCATGGAGCTACAGCCGCCTTTGGCCATTTTGTCGCAGCCAGGCATTTCGCCATTGGCGCACTTGGCAGCGTCTTCACATTTGCCGGGGTCTTCACAGTCGGCGCATGGTGCCTTGGCGTCGTCACCCTCAAAGGGGCAGTCGTCTTTCATGTCATCGCATTCCCCGCCACGAATTTGGCATTCGGCAGTACCAAATTTTTCGCATTCACCGCCTTCCATGGGGCAAGGACCGGATTCGGGGGTACTGCTATTTTCAGTAGCTTCAGCGGCAGGTTTGCCTTCTTCGCAACAGGGAGGCTGGGCTTCTTGAGCAAGCACTGAGCCAGCAAAAAAGCCGAGAGAAAGGGTAAGGAGGAGAATTTTTTTCATCGTTATGTTTTTTGGCTTTTTGGGTTTCAAGCTTGGCAAAGCCATACTGTTCAGGCGGTTCGATGTTTGCCAATTACGCAGACTGAAGCCAAGGAACAGATGGAATTAAGCTCTGGATGGTTCGGGGGAAGGCCCAATCTTGCTTCGGCGCAGTTGCGTACTGCCCGGGAACACGGATTTTACGGGATTGGGCTCCTTCCCGGGGACCCTTTTTTGGGTTTGGACGGAATTTCTGAGGCCCATCGAGATACAGGAACCCACTTCACTGCTGCCTCTTGGGATGCCTTGCATGAGTCTGAGAACCCTCCCCACGACCTAGAGAAGGCCCCTGATGCAATCCAGCGGCTACAGACCCTTGGAGCGAACCTCCTTTTGATTCCCGCACCACCCTCCTCGTCTGAAGAGGCCGCAGGTCGAGGGGAGAAACTCCTTCAGCGTCTACGAGAGGAAGGCAACCTGGAGGGGGATGAAGCTATCGAAGAACTGCTCAGCCAAGCCTCCACGGGCTTGGCTGCTGAACGAGAACTTGAGAGCCTGGCGAGTTTTGTGCATACCTTGCTCCACCGCTGGCCCGAACTCTCCCTGGCCCTTGTTCCCTCAGCTTCGCCTGCGTCCCTTCTCACAGTGGAAACAACCAAGCTTCTCCTTGGCGAGTTGAATCACCCTGCTCTAGGACTGTGGTTGGATCTTGGCGCCATCCATTTGAGGGCAGCCTTGGGGCTTGAAGCCGTGGGGGATTGGCTCCAATGCCAAAGCCACCAAATCCGAGGAGTTTCTCTACAAGACTATGCGAATGGTCAGGATCAGCTCCTCCCTGGCGAAGGCAGCGGCGATTTCCGTCTAGTGGCCGAATATTTGCCCTCGTCTGCTCGGCGTGTGCTTCAAGTCGCGCCCGCGTATCCTGGAGAGGCTCTCCAGGAAGCCCTAGGCGTCTTGGAGTCGGCAGGAATTCAATGACCCTTCCCGACCTCGATTCGTTCCGCGCTTGTCTCCAACCCGGAGACCGCGTGGTGCTGTGCACGCACCGCCATCCGGACCCAGACGGTCTTGGTGCCTTGGTTGCTCTGCAGCATCTATTACGAGAGGCTTTTGAAGTTGAGTCCGACCTTGTTTTGGAAGGGCGTATCCGCCGAGCGGAGAACATTGCCATGCGTGAACTTTTGGAAATTACGGCTCTTCCAAAAGGGGGTGTGGATCCTTCACGCTACACCGGGATTTTTGTCGTGGACGCCCAGCCGGGATTCACGCACACCAATCCGCCTGGTGCTCTAAATGTACTCGGAGTCATTGATCATCACGAACTCGCCGATGAAAAAAGCGAGTGCAAAGCACCTTCCTTTTGCTGGGTTGATCCGAACTACGGTGCAACTTCCACGATGCTATACGATTTGTTAAGAGCTTTTGACGTGGAATTGGATATTCGAGCGGCTACCGCTCTTTTTTGTGGTGTTCGCTACGACACGAACGATCTTGCCCGTGACGCCACACCTCAAGATGCGGAGGCCTATTTCCAACTTCAGAAAATGGCGGATCGTCGCTTGGTCGCCCACATCGACCAGCCCGAACTCAGTCGAGGTTATTTCCGAGAAATGGCGGATGCCATTGAGTCTTGCCAATGTTATGGCCCTCTCCTTCTCACATTAATGGGGGAAGTGCCAAGCCCAGAAATGGTTGCTGAAGTGGCAGACTGGTTTGTTCGGCTTCGTGGGAAACAGTGGTCTCTTGCTGGTGGGGCTTGTGATAACCGATATCAAGTTTCTGTTCGAACCGACATGCCAGGGGCGGATGCCTACCCGGCTCTTCGCTACATCGTCGGCGCGGAAGGATCTTGCGGTGGCCATGGGCGGATGGCTGGAGGTCAGATTCCATTGACCGGTCTGTCGGTGGAGGAGGTACAGGCCTTGGTTCGCCGCCGCGCTCTGGAAGTATTCGGTGAGGTGGATACTGAAGGAGAGCCCTTAGCCCGCCGCGAGAACCGCCCCCAGGCTTCCTGATTGACAGGGAGACCCCTTGGCCGTATCTTTTCCGACCTTGAAACTGCGGCCGTAGCTCAGTGGTAGAGCTCAACCTTGCCAAGGTTGATGTCGTGGGTTCAAATCCCATCGGCCGCTCCAAAACAGCAGACCCGACTCGAAAGAGCCGGGTCTGATTTTTTTGCGACGAGATTTGCAGGCGAGATGTTTATTCGTCGTGCTGGGAACCCAAATCGGCGTTGGCTTGCTCAAATGCCGCCCATTTTTCGGGCAACTCATCTTCGGTAAAGATGGCGTCTACTGGACATTCCGGTTCGCAGGCACCGCAGTCAATGCACTCATCCGGGTGGATAAACATAGGGAGGTCTAAAGTGCCCGGTTGAGGCTCAGCCTCGTAAATGCACTCGGTAGGACAGACATCCACGCAAGCGGTGTCTTTGGTGTTAACACAAGGTTCAGCAATGATGTAGGGCATGATGATCTTTCTGCGGCGGCCCCCCGAAGAGGGGTTGCGTGCCGTTTGAGACCTTCTAAATACTGGACGCTGGGGCAGGGTCAAGAGTTTTTTTGGAAATGATGAAAAAAAAGCCCTAGAAGCCCTTCCCTTCTCCAAAAAAAGGAGGGAGTAGGGAGTATTCTGCTACCCATGCTTCTTCAGCCCTTGCCGAGTCCTTTTCTCCCAACGCCTGCCCTGTCTTTCTTCGGAGCGTATTTGCTGGGTTCGGTTTCCTTTGCTCTGCTTCTGACAAGGATTCGTGGGATTAATTTGCGCAAAGTAGGAAGTGGCAATCTTGGTGCCACCAATGCGGGGCGAGCCCTCGGCCGTGGTGGTGCTATTTTGGTTTACCTCCTCGATGCCCTGAAGGGATTTTTGCCCGTATGGATTCTTCTGAACTTGTCGGTTTGGGAGGTCCAAAATGGCGATTCCAGCACGGGACCTTGGAAATGTGCTTCTTGGGCTGGCTTTGGAGCCTGGTGCGGCCATGTCTGGCCTATTTACCATCAATTCAAAGGTGGAAAAGGAGTTGCCACGCTGAGTGGTGCTTTTTTAGCCCTCCAGCCGCTGGCGGTTCTCATTTCAGGTATCGCCCTCCTTGTGGCTGCAAAACTGACACGCTTTATGTCCATCGGTTCCTTAGCTTTTGGTCTGGCCCTTCCGGTGAGCCTGCCCCTCCTATCTTCCGAAGCTCGGCTGGGAGGGGAACAGGAAACCGTCCTCTTTTTCGGACTAGTCGCGGGAGGCTTAACATTTTGGACCCATCGTTCCAACATCACCCGGCTTTTGAAAGGTGAGGAGAACTCGATGGGGAAACAATCATGACTTTGGAAAAGAACGGGCGTTGCTTAGTGCTTGGCGATGGGGGATGGGGTACGGCGATTGCCCTGAGTCTTCATCGTGCAGGAAGAGATGTTGCGGTTTGGTCGGTGGACTCCGAATATGCTGCTGAAGTTGCCCGGACTCGAAAGAATGAAAAGTTTCTTCCTGGGGTTGAGCTTCCAGAGGCTTTGCTTTGGACTGGGAATCGTGAAGAAGCTCTAGAAGGAGCGACCGAGTTTTACTCAGTCATCCCGACTCAGTTTATACGAGAAACGGTGATGCAGTTTAATGGTGCCTTGTCATCGCTCCCCGGCTTGTCATGTTCCAAAGGATTGGAGCTGGAATCTTTTCAGCGCCCGAGCCAGATTCTTGCCGAAGCGATAACATCCGAAGCAGGTATTGCGGTTTTATCGGGTCCTTCTCACGCGGAAGAGACAGCATTTGGTTTAGCCACTTCAGTTGTGATTGCTGCCGAGAATCCCATCCTTGCCAAACATTTTCAGAATCAAATCGCAGGACCTCAGTTTCGGGTTTACTCTAGCAACGATTTGATCGGTGTGGAGCTTGGTGGAGCTTTGAAAAATATTATTGCTGTGGCGGCAGGAGTTGCCGACGGTATTGGTTTAGGGGATAACGCAAAAGCGGCCCTCGTTTCTCGAGGCTTAGTTGAAATGGGACGGTTTGGCAATGCGCAAGGCGCTCAGCGAGAGACATTCTTTGGGCTTTCTGGAGCTGGCGACCTTATGGTGACTTGTTACTCCTGTCATTCCCGTAACCGTGCCTTTGGGGAGCGAGTCGGAAAGGGTGAATCCCTTGACAGCATTTTGAAAACCACCGAAAAAGTTTCCGAAGGAGTTTGGACCTGTCAAGCGGTCCACCGTGCGGCTCAAAGGGCTGGGATTGAAATGCCAATTACCGAAGCTCTTCATGCCATCCTATTCGATAAGCTTGAACCGAAAGAAGTCGTACGTCAACTTATGGCTCGCCCTTCCCGCCCAGAGTTGGACCAAACCCCAAGCTGATTGCGGTCACGCCCGTAATAGAAACCATGCTGTCCCTTTTCCTCTTCCCCGCTCTCCTTTTTCCCCAATCTGGAGACGGATTCTCTGCGCTCGCTAAGGAAGTTGAAATGCGCACTCTGGACAATGGTTTGCGAGTGTTAACTCTTCCTCATGGAGACGCACCTGTGGTCGCCTTCCATATTTATGTTCAGGCCGGTGCTATGGATGAAGAAATCGGGCTGACTGGATTGGCCCACTTTGCAGAACACATGGCGTTTAAAGGTTCGAACCGCATTGGCGCCATCAATTGGCGTGCCGAGCAAGAAGCTATGCTTCGAAGTGACCAAGCTTGGGCTGCGTATGAACAAGCTCTGACTGCACCGGTCGGGAATTATGAAGAAGATGAAATCGAAGCCCTGAAGAACAGGTTTAATTCTCTCAATCAGCGAGCCGTGAATTTGGCGGATGCCGGTGCTTTTGATCGAGCCGTCGAGGTGGCTGGTGGTCGTGACCAAAACGCCACGACTGGCACAGATGCAACACGTTACTTCGTATCCTTGCCCGCAAACCGAACAGAAACTTGGTTCTGGCTCACTCGTGAGCAAATCGGAGCTCCTTGTATGCGCGAGTTTTATCAAGAACGCGATGTGGTTATGGAAGAGCGTCGGATGCGAACCGATTCCAGTCCTGTTGGTGGGGCGGTTGAGGCTTTATTGAATGCTGCCTTTGTTGCTCATCCTTACCGGGACTCCACCATTGGGCATATGGATGATTTGTTGTACCTTGACCGACCCGAAATGATTCGGTTTTGGCAAAAACACTACACAGCAGATCGGATTGTGGTTGCCGTAGTTGGTCAATTGGAACCCGATGAGATTTTTGATTTTGCCGAGCGTTACTTTGGAGATTTCCCTTCAGGAGAGGAGCCTCGCCCTCGTCGGACGAAAGAGCCAGATCAAACTGGGGAGCGCATTTTGGAAATGCATCGCCCGACGAGCCCAATGGTTGTGGCAGGCTGGCGTGTTCCCGCTCTTACAGGTCGGGAGTGGTTGGTGCACTTGGCTTTGAATGAAGCTCTTTTTGGTGGTCCTAGTTCACAATTATTTGAAAGATTGGTCAAGAAGGAGCAAATTGCAGCCGAAGTGCAAGGTCATCCCGGTTTTCCAGGCCGAATCGACCCAACACTTTTTTTGGGTATTCTGGTTCCGTTGCCTGGGGAATCGCCCCAAGCATGCATGCTTGCCGCACAAGATGCCATTTCGGAATTTGCCAAAGAGGGTGTAACGGAGCGACAGCTTGAAGGTGTTCGAAGGCGGCTCAAGTTGAGTTTGCTCTCGGAATTAGAAACTCCTTCTGGTTTAGCTTCAGCTCTCGCTGAAGCGGAAGCTGAAGATGGTGGCTGGGAATCCATTTTTGAAAGCCTTTCCGTTTTGGAAGGAATCCAATCTTCCGATTTGCAGACTGCTGCTTTACGGTTTACCCGAGAACAACGGACGACGGTTTATCTCCTTCCAGCGGGCATGAATTCGGATGGAAGCTTCTCGAGCACTGGGGAGGTATCCGAATGAAACCTTGGCGCTGGACCTTTCTTCTCCTTCTCTTGTTGAGTGCTTGTTCGCAGCAGGTTCAACGGCAGACCCAGCGACGTGGTGGTTCTGTTACTGGACTTCGTCCAGGTCCTTGGGCTTCCATAGACCAAGTTCCTGTGCCCGAACTTTCGGAGTTTGAACCTCGTTTACCGGAGCGAATTGTTTTTCCAAACGGGGTCACCTTACTATTGCTTCAAGATTCAAGCCGTCCAATTATCGAATTGGAGTTGCGTATGCGGACGGGGTCGTGGAATGACCCAAGAGACCTGACAGGAATGTCCGAAATGGTTGCCGAAGTGATTCGAAGCGGGGGAAGTGAATCTTGGCCAGGAGACCGCTTGGATGAAGAGCTTGGCGCGCTCGGTGCTGATGTCTCTTTCACTGCCAAGCGAGATTCAACAGAAGCGAGCTTCGAGTGTTTGGCTTCGGATTTCGACCATGTTCTCTCCATTTTTCAGACCCTTGTTCAAAGTCCAACATTCCCTGAAGATAAGGTTGAGCTGGTGCGCGGACAATTGCTTGCGGCTTTAACTGCTCGAAATAACCGGGCAGGCGAAGCGGCTTCAAGGGAATCAATGCGCGCTTACTATGGAGTGGGAGACCCCCGAGTTCGGCGCCAAGAAGCCCATACCATTGAAAACATTGGTGTTGTAGATTTAAAGAATTTCCATGCCACGCAATATGGCAGTCGCCGCGCACTCCTCACATTGTTCGGTGATTTTGAAAAGGAAAAATCGGTTGCCACTTTGGAAAAGGTTTTCGGGAATTGGCCTGGGCAAACAGCTCAAGCCGCAAAATTGCCCATTGTTGCCCCTCTAGCGGAAAAATCACAAGTCTTCCTGGCCCACAAAAAAGGGGGAAACCAAACCGAGATCCGTTTGCTTCATCACGGCGTTCGGAGAAGTCATCCAGACTACCCAGCCTTGCATCTCGGGTCTTGGATTCTTGGTGTAGGTGGATTTGGGAACCGAATGATGACTCGAATTCGAAGGGAGTTGGGTTTGGCTTATGGCGCTGGAGCAGCTTGGACTGGAAGTTTTGAACAGCAAGGTTTATTCCAAAGTTGGTGCGCAACAAAAAATGAAACGACCGCCTTGGCAATTCGGGAAATGGTTCTTGTCATGAATGCCTTCCTTGAGGAAGGTGTTCCATCGCGCGAATTTGAAGAAGCACGCTCTCGCTTATTGAACGCAGGGGTTTTTGATGTGGATACTCCAGCAGAAGTTCTCTCCCGGACCGCAGACCTAGAGTTTTATGGATACCCATGGAATTTTTATGAACAGGTCAGCTCTTCCATTCGGTCCTTGTCTCCCGAAGAGACCATTGCCGCATGTCGGAGACATTTGAATCCTCAAAACATTTCCGTTTTTGTCTTGGGGGACTCCTCCGCATTTGACTCTGATTTGAGCGAATTTGGCTCTGTAACTCCCTGGGCTTTAGAGGTTTCGAAGGAAGAGCCTAGTGTTGAAGCGGAAAGCAACGAAACAGCGCAGGCTCAAAAGCTTGTGCGTCATCTTCTTGCGAGCCATGGCGGGGTGGAGGCTTGGTTGGAAACGACTGCAATTTGGTGTCGAATCCAAGCTCCGGAATTGGGACCTTTTGAAGTTTGGCTTCAATACCCAAGCCGATCCCGCTTGACGAATCCCGAAGGTGAAAATCATTTTGTGGAAACTTTTGTCGATGGTTCGGGTTGGACCATTCAATCGGGGAAGCCAACCGAAATTTGGGATTCTTCGAAGATTACCACACACGAAAACCTCCTTTCAAAGAAGCTTCCCTTCGTCTTAATGCGATTGGCTCGCTCTGAATATAAACTTCGTTCCCCACGAGAAGAGTTGTTGATTCTGAGCTTTGAAGGAACTGAAATTTCAATGATTGTTGGGAAGGATGGACTTTGCGAAAAACTTTTCCTTGAAGATGGCTCCTACCGTTTTGAAGATTATGGATTGGTTGGAAGCCTCATGCTTCCTAAAAGATTGATTTGGACGCCCAAGGACCAGCCAGAAGTGAAATTCCAGCTCGAATGGATTACCAATCCAGAAATTTTGCCTTTGTGGTTTGAACAACCAGGCGAATAAGAAATAATGGATGAAAAACGATACCCAAAACCTGAGCGACGATATGTGAGCGAGAATTGGGTTCCCAATACATGGAAGGACATTCAGCCCCTTTACAAGGAGATTGAAGCTCGCACGCTGAATACTGGAGGTGACCTAGAAAGTTGGCTTCTAGACCTTTCAGAAGTAGATTCCATTATTGGAGGGGTCTCCAGCCGTCGTTACTTTGCTTCAACTTGCGACACTTCTGATGAAGAAGCAGAAAAGGACCACTTGGAATATCAAATGAAAGTTTTACCCGAAGTTGCCAAGGTCGGAGACCGGCTGAATAAAAAATACTTAGCTTCTCCAGTTCGACCCGAGATGGATGCTGAATATTGGCTCGTTCATGACCGAGACGCAGAACGCGCCGTTGAGCTTTTCCGGGAGGAGAATGTCGAGCTTGACGCTAAGGACGAAGAATTGTCCGTTGAATATGGACGAACCAGTGGAAGTATGACCGTCGAATTTGGAGGCAAGACTTGCACCCTTCAAGAGATGTCCACTCATTTGGAGAGCACGGACCGAGATTTGCGTGAACAGGCTTGGCGACTCGTCAGCAACCGCCGACTCGAAGACAGGTCAAAATTGGACGAGTTGTATGACAAGATGATTGCCCTCAGGGCAAGAATGGCTTCAAATGCCGACTTCAAAAATTATCGAGATTTCAAGCATGCCGCCAAGCATCGCTTTGATTATTCCGCCCAAGATTGCTTGGCTCTTCATGAAAACGTTAGTCGCTATGTCATGCCTGTCTTAGCTCGTATGCAACAGCGTCGGATTCGTTTGCTGGGTTTAAGCGTTTTGCGCCCTTGGGACTTGGCTGTGGACCCTGAAGGCCTACCACCCTTTCAGCCCTTCACTACTCAAGATGAACAAGTCATCGTTTCGGAGAAAATACTGGGGGAAGTGGATCAACAAGTTGCGACGGATTTGCGCTGGATGCATCAAAGGAAACTTTTGGATTTGGACACCCGGCCATCCAAGAGGCCAGGTGGCTATATGGATGTTTTCGGCGATGTGCGGTGGCCAGTTATTTTTTCAAACTCGTCGCCAACCCATGCGGGGATTGAAACCCTTATCCACGAAGCAGGTCATGCTCGCCATTCTCTTTTGTCGCGAGAGCTGGAACCAGGAGATTACAGGGAAGCCCCTTTGGAGTTCGCAGAAGTTGCTTCGATGGGCATGGAGGCCATGTGCATGGAGCATTTGGATGCGGCTTATCCTCAAAAGGAGGCTCGCCGCGCCGCAATCAATTCTTTAGAAGGCATGCTGTCGAGCCTTGCTTGGACTTGCACCGTAGACGCTTTCCAGCATGAAGTTTATCTCAATCCCAGCCGCTCTCATTCCGAGCGGACAGTCTGTTGGGAAGAGACCTGGGAACGGTTCTCCAGTGGAGCGGTGGACTGGAGTGGACTTGAAGAAGCTCGTGCGACACGCTGGCATGCGCAACACCACATTTTTGAAGTGCCGTTTTATTACATAGAATATGCCTTAGCCCAAATGGGAGCCATGCAGCTTTGGTCCAATTATCGAAAGGATGCAGGGCAAACTGTTTTAGATTACAACAAGGGATTAGCCCTCGGTGGATCACGCCCATTGCCTGAATTGTATTCTGAGGCAGGCCTTCATTTTGACCCTCGCGGGGAGGGTTTGGGCGCCCTCGTTCAAGAGGTGGAAGAAGCTTGGACTCGTTTGACCGGAGAAGAAGCGTGACCTCAACTTGGGTTCTCGGCGACATTCACGGGTGTGCGGATGAATTGCAGGAGCTTATCTCCAGGCTGGAGCTTCAGCCCGAAGATCGTTTGATATCAGTGGGGGACCTTTTTCACCGGGGCCCCAAGCCGCTAGAGGTCGCTCAGATTTTGAGCGCCATCCCACAATTCGAATTGGTGTTGGGAAACCACGAACGGGTTTTGGCTGACCGATTGGCGCAACTTCCGCTCGACGCCGACTTAAATGGTTTTGAGGCCGCTGATTTGGCGGGTGATGGAGGCACTCCTATGGCTTCTTTCGACCCTAGTCAGTCTGCTGTCATTTTGGAACTTGTTCGCAAGGGCGTCCTTTTTCTTCGCGGCGAGCATGAGGGCCAACCATGGTTGGTTGTTCACGCCGGCTTGATTCCAGGAAAACCGGTGGAAGAAAATACGCCCTTTGAACTCACTCGTGTTCGGAACCTAGAGGGCATCCGCGGAAACCCGTTCTGGAGCGAAGTTTGGACTGGTCCGGAGTTGGTTCTTTATGGCCACACTTCTGCGCCAACCGTACGGCCACGTTTCGTGGGCGAACGCCTCGTTGCCTTGGGGCTGGATACTGGTTGTGTCTACGGGGGCGCTTTAACTGCTTTTCGGGTTGAAGATGGCCAGCGCATCGAGGTTGCCGCAAAGCAGCGTTACTACCCCCTGCGTTAAGGTTCTCCGCGCGGATAGAATCTTCTCGCAATGTCGAACAAGAAAGCCGTTTCCATGGACAAAATTGTTTCCCTGTGCAAGCGCAGGGGCTTTGTCTTTCCAGCCTCTGAAATATATGGTGGCCAGGGCTCTACCTACGATTGGGGCCCGCTTGGGGTAGAGCTCAAGCGCCGAGTGAAGGAGGCTTGGTGGGAAAGCATGGTTTATGCGCGCCAAGATGTTGTGGGGCTTGATTCGGCCATTATTCAATCACCAGATGTGTGGCGAGCCTCAGGGCATGTTGGCGGTTTCTCCGACCCTCTCATTGACAACAAAACATCCAAAGCTCGCTATCGAGCTGACCATTTGGTAGAAAACAAAATCACCAAGTATGAAAAGAAAGGGAAAACGGAAAAAGTAAAGGTTCTTCAAGAAAAGTTGGCCTCTGCCTTGAGTGACTGCGATGCCCTTCGTCAGCTTATCTTGGACGAAGGTATTAAATGTCCCGTTAGTGGCACTGATGACTGGACAGAAGTTCGACAGTTCAATTTGATGTTCGAAACCAATGTTGGCGCCATGAAGGACAGCTCCAGTGTTGCTTACCTTCGGCCAGAAACCGCTCAAGGTATTTTCATCAACTTTAACAATGTAGTGACTTCTACTCGGAAGAAGCTGCCTTTCGGAATTGCCCAAATCGGAAAGTCCTTTCGTAATGAAATTACACCGGGGAATTTTGTTTTCCGTACACGTGAGTTTGAGCAAATGGAAATGGAGTTCTTCTGCCGACCTGAAGAGGCTTCGGAGTGGTTTGATTATTGGCAGAAAGAACGCTTTCAGTGGTACCTAGATCTTGCTGTGAACCCGGACCGTCTTCGGATGCGCCAGCACGCTCAAGATGAACTTGCCCATTATGCTGCGGGCTGCGGCGATGTGGAGTACCTTTTCCCATTTGGCTGGTCTGAACTTGAAGGCGTTGCAAATCGCACGGACTACGACCTCAAGAAGCACTCTGAGGCGAGTGGGACTTCCCTGACATGGTTTGACCAGGAGAACAAAGAACACATTACACCCTTTGTCATTGAACCCGCCGCAGGTTGTGATCGAACTGCCATGACTTTTCTGGTCGATGCCTACGAAGAAGAAGGAGAGGGGAAAGAGCAAAGAACAGTTCTCCGTTTTCATCCGAAAATTGCCCCCGTCACGGTTGCGGTATTTCCCCTGGTAAAAAAAGAAGGCATGCCCGAAAAGGCCGAAGAGATTGAAGCGAAGCTTCGCCGCGAGTTTTGTACTGCGATTGAATACAACCAATCCATTGGCCGCCGCTATCGCCGTCAAGACGAAATTGGAACTCCCTTCTGCGTCACGGTAGATGGTGAAACGATGACCGATGGCACAGTTACTTTGCGAGAACGAGATTCCATGAATCAAGAACGAGTTTCTGTTGAGGATTTGTCCTCGATTTTGCACCAACGGATAGACTCTTGGACTCGTCCTGAGCCTGTTGAGACAGAGGTCTAGATTCTTATGGCTCGTTTCGATCTCCAAGGAAGTCCAGTTAGCCCCGGTGTCGGAATCGGGCGGGCCTGGATTCCGGTTGAGGTTGGTTTGCACCGAATTCCTGAGCGGAAACTAGTTTCGGAAACTTCGGAGGTAGCGATTGACCGGCTCATGGCAGCCCATAAGCGAGCCATTGAGGACCTGCAACGCATTCAGTCCGCCACCACGCAAGAATTGGGTATCCAGGACGCAGCCATCTATGGGGCGCAGATTGCTGTTCTTCAGGACCCAGATGCCCACCGAAACCTGGAGCGATTAGTCCATGAAGAAAAGCTTCAACCCGAGTCCGCTGTTCAGGCTCTCCTCGACAAGTTTGAAGGACTGTTCAAGAACCTTGAAGGAGGGGATCGGAAGAATTGGGTTGCTGACCTCCGCGATCCTTGGCTTGCGGTTATTCGAGAGCTCGGTTCGGCTGAAGAAGATCGAGTTTTTGAGTCCGATGGCAGTGGCATTGTCCTGATTGCCGAGGAGCTGACCCCTTCTCTTGTTACTCGTCATCATCGCCATCCTCTTGCGGGCATTATTTGCTCCCGGGGCGGTCGGTTTAGTCACGGTGCTGTTCTTGCCCGGTCTTTTGGTATTCCAACCGTAACCGGAATTGAGGGCGTTCACGCCAAGGCTGAATCGGAAGAAACCTGTCTCGTTTATGGGGATGAAGGCCGCGCTGTTTTGGGGGCCACGTCCAAGCAGGAGAAGCGTGCGCTTGGTTTAGCTGAAGAAAGGCGTCAAGTGCAAAATGCGTTGGCGGCATTGGCAATCGAGCCTGGTCGAACGGAAGACGGAGCTCCTATTTCTATTATGGTTAACATCGAGTCTCCGAATGACTTGAGAATGTTTGACCCAGGAATCTCCGCTGGTGTTGGTTTGTTCCGGACTGAGTTTGCCTACATGGAACGCCCGGCGTTTCCGACTGTGGAAGAACAAGCAAAGATTTACGAATCCGTGCTGGAGAGTTTTGAAGAGAAGCCGGTTGTGTTCCGAACTTTGGATATCGGTGGAGATAAACAACTTCGTTATTTCGGGCATCCGAAGGAGAACAACCCAGCAATGGGTTGGCGCGGATTGCGCCTTAGCCTTGAATGGCAGGATTTGTTTTTGATGCAGTTGAGCGCTTTGGTTCAGGCGCGTAAACACGGCGATGTTCGCATTTTGCTCCCCATGATTACGACGGTTGAGGAATTGCGTCGGTCCAAAGAACTGCTTTCTCAGGTGGTAGGAAAGGCCGAGCCTCCTCCCATGGGAGTCATGGTTGAGGTTCCCGCCGCTGCGATGGCCCTTCGGGATATCGCTCAAGAAGCCGACTTCGTCAGTGTGGGGACAAATGATCTTGCCCAATATTTGTTTGCGGTGGACCGGGACAATCCTTGGGTCGCCGACCTATACCAGCCATACCATCCTGCCCACCTTCGCGTTTTGCGCTACATTGCCCGAACTTGCAATGCCCTTCATAAGCCGGTCTCGGTTTGCGGAGAAATGGCCGGGCAACTACCCGGAGCCCTTTTCCTCGCAGGTGCTGGTTTTGGAACTCTTTCCATTGCGCCTCCCTTTGTGGCTGAGGTAAAGGCAGTCCTGCAAAGAGTTTCTGCCGATTCCCTCCGACAGCTGGCTAACCGTGCCGCGGCTTGCCACACTTCTAGTGATGCTTTGTCCTTGCTACAGGTGGAGGCCGACCGTCTTTGGGCCGAAGTGGTAGAGAGCACATCCGAGAGTCGTTCCTAAAACCTCCGGATTTTTTTGATGAGACCGCTTAGAAGCGGCATACTGGAAGCGTGGGGGATTCCCCTACATCCCCCCTAGGGAACCCGCCTCGCTTTACTTCGATCCCCCCCCCCTGGAATGTCAACTCAGAATAGTATCCCTCCACAACAGGGCAATGGTCGCCGAAAGGGTCCATGGTCTCAATCGGAGATTGAACGCCTCAAGCGTTCATTTGGATTAAAAACTGACGCCCTCCTTGCGCGCGAGTTGAACCGTTCAGTTGAGAGTGTGCGTCGCATGGCAAAGCGCGTTTTTTCGGGTGAAGCAAAGACTGGTCCTTGGTCTGCCCGCGAAGTTCAAGCCCTAAAAAATTACATTGGCGTTGCCAGTCTGGAAACGGTTTCGTTGATTTTGCGGCGTTCGGCCACTGAGATTCACAGAAAGGTCGAGGAGCTTCAGGGCCTTGCTACAAGCGGCCCTTGGGTATCTGAGGACATCCAAGTCCTTAAGCGCCTCTATGGAACTCGTGCCAACCAAGATTTGGTTCTAATCCTCGGCCGCCCCGAAAGTGACATTGTTGAAAAAGCTACTGAGCTTTGCCTTGCCAAAGATAAGGGGTATCGGCGTCGTGGAGGTGGAAACGGAACTACCAGAATGCCTCGATGGAGCGAGAAGGAAATCGAACTTCTTCGGAACCTTTACCCGACGACTCCCAATCTCGAGATTGCACAGAACTTGAATCGGTCTGTAAAGAGCGTGGTCTCCAAAGCCCACGACTTGAAACTCAAAAAATCTCAGGAGCGGCTCCAGTCCATGGGACGAGAGAATGTAAGCCTCCGGTACGAGAAGCAAGCTGAATAGGAGCAGGCTCTGAAATGAGTGACCCGAGTCCACTCGCAGCAATTTTTTTGGGCAGTCTTTCTTCGTGGGTCGTTGTTTCCGTTCTCTTAGTGGAATGGTGGGCGATTTGGTTTACTCTTGGTCGTAATTTTTCTACCACGACGACATTGACTGCGATTGCAAATGGAGCTTCCTTTGGGTTTGCTGCTGCTATTCTTCATTCAGGTGCCATAGGATTCGGCGGCGGCGGTTTCCTGGGTTGGCTTGTCGCCCTTCTATTGGTTTGGGCATGGAACACTACGTTGGAGTGCTTTGTCCTACGGTTCTGGATGCGCCGAAAGAGGCCTCAATGGAGGTGGAATTCCTTTGATTTTGCCGTGGTTACGGGAGCCAATCTCCTGGCCCCTCTTCTTGGTCTTATGAGCGCCTAATGCTTGATAGGGCGTTATTGCCCACTTCAGACTGCCCACCAAGCCATCCAGCCAAACTCGTCAGGACTCCTTCCAGAGAAGTCGCCTCTGAGATCCTAGAGCCAGCCGTAAATTCGGAAGGGCAACGAAGAATCAATGGCATTGCCCTTGCCTTAGGATTCAAAGGGCTGGCGCAAAGGACAAGAATCGTATTTTCTAGAAAGTCTAGTTTGGATAAAGACTCGACAAGAAAACATATGGCGTAATCTATCTCCAAGACTTCGGCATCCCGCAAGGCTCGGACCGCTACAGGGTTTGGGGGATTACCAAAGGCCTCTTCAGCGAGAATTCCCTCTGGGAGAAAGTGGTCTTGAGTTGAGGCTGTAGGTTTGTGCGGCGGTGCTGCCGAGCCAAGTTGAATGGAAAGAAAGAACGGTTTCCCTTTGTTCGATTGCGCCTTTAGCCATGAAACTGCGTGGTCCATTGCATTTTGTGGGCGATTTCTATCCGGATTTTTCCAGGAAAGAAGTTTTGTTTGGAGTTGGGGGATGAAGAGACGGCGTCGTAGGCTTATTTGGGAGAGGTCGGTGAATTGTGCAAACCCATGGAGGGATTCCTCAAGGTTCAAAGGAGAATCCCCGATTGAGATTCCAGATGTTTCCCAGCCGGATTCCCGAAGAAGTTTTGCGGTATTGGATATTAGTGTTGTCGCAGGTTTGGAATCCTTGCTGATGGGAGTTCGAGTTTCATTCAGGAACAGAACCCCCTCTTGAGCAAGTTGATCGATACAAGGGCTGGTGTTGCGGAAATATCCATAACAAGAGAGGAAGTCTTGCTGGATTCCGGATAGGTTTAGAACAATAAGATTCGTTGGTGAAGCGGAATTCGAGGAATCGTAAGCACCTTGATGGCCGGCATGTGGACTGGGAATTGTTGGCAATTGCCAAGCAAGCAAAGAAGAGAATAAGAGGATAATAAGACCAACAAACGCAGTTAGAGGTGAGAAAAGTGTTGCAATGGACCATCCAAGCGCAGTTCGGAAAATGAGGCGAAGGGCTTGATGAGCAAGGATTGCACAAACCGCTGCGATTCCCAGTCGAACGGATGGCTCACCGGAAGTATTCAGAGAAAGAACAACGCAAGCCCCACCTATCAAAATTAGAATGGCAAGTTGAAGGCCAGGGTGATGGCTTCGATCGGTCTTTCGAGTCAGAGCAGGGGAAACCACAAAGGAGCACCATCCCAGGATGCTTCCTGCAAAAAGGTAGGAAGGTAAAATGGCGGTCCAAATACCGGGGTCAAGGTGGTGCGGATACCGAATCCAGGTAATGCAAAGTTCGATTGCACCAGCGAGTCCAGCTAATACGGCGCCTAAGGCTAGGGCGTGAAGGAGTCGTCTTAACATAGGCCTTTAGGGGATATCCCAATGGACTTGAAGGCGGTTGCCATCGCTTTCTCCAAAAATGTGGAGGGGGCCATACCTGAAATCCAAGTCAGTAATTGCGGATTGGACTTTGGAGAGGATTAAACCTTTGGCGAAGCCGCCGCCCTCAATTGCAATTTTGGAGAAGACCAATCTTCCCGGGTTGCCTTGCAAATCTGCCAGCAAGGACACTTCTCCTACCATGGGGGCAGAGCAAAGGATTTGGCAATGGTCCATTTCAAGCGTCAAGCTTTGAATCTTGATCCCCTTCAAGTTTTTTGCAAGAGCCTCTTCGAGGCCAAGCAGTGCGAGAGTGGCAGAAATTTCCACGCTGGATTGTAACCTCGTTGGGATTGCGAAGTGGTTTTCTATGGCGTCACCGTGGCGAGATGGGAAACTATAGAAAACGTGCTAGTTGTCACCCTTTCCCTCGCGACTTACGCAGTCGCCCCTCTTCCGCAACAATCCTCGCGCGATTCTCGCGAGATGAGCGCTGCGGTTGTGGAAAGGCTATTGGAGCAGGCTGGCGACCGAAGTGTGCCTGCGGAGCAACGCCAAGCGATTTGGTCTCGCTTGGCCGAAGCAGAGGGCCCGTTGCCTTTTGACTCCCTTGCTGTATTGAAATCCGATGTTCGTTCCTCTTGGCTCCCAGACTACGTTCGATGTTTAGGGCGCACTTCTATTGAGGCCGTCCCTTTGTTGGAAAAATACCTGAGTTCTCGAGCGGATTTTGTTCGGGCGGAAGCAGTTTACGCAGTGGCCCAGCTTGGGGGTTCCGGTGGAGTGGATCTTGCCTTAGGTATTTTGCGCAATACTAAAGAGGAAAACATGGTTCGCGTTGCCGCCCTTAGGGGGCTATCCGCTGCGGGTTCTCCTTTCGCTCGTGTGGAGGCTGCCAGAAGGTTGAAAACCGCTGAGGGCACCTTGCTTCTTGAAGCGGTTGCAACCATGGCAAAGCGACCAAGTCAAGGGGACATTCCATATCTCATTCAACTCGTAGAAAGGAAGCCAAACTCGCGAGCTGCTGGCGAGGCTGTATTGATTCTTCAAAAGCTTACAGGATATAGGATTGGGCGGGATGCACGAACATGGACTTATTGGATGCGGCGATACAAAGCTGAAAGAAAACCCTTTTGGAGAGAAACTGGAGAGGGCGCAGTAGATTCGGAGACACTTTCTTATTTAGGAATCCCTATTTTGGGGGATCGCGTTGCTTTTGTTCTTGATTCGTCAGGGTCTATGGCAACACCCATGCAGGAGCAAACAAAGAAAACTCGAGGTGAGTTTGCTGTCAATGCATTGAACGACATTCTTCCGCGCCTGCCTAATACTGCTCTCTTTTCGCTCACTTTTTTTGAAGCGAATGTCCATTCTTTGTCCTCTGTCATGGTTCCCCGGGTTACACAGGAACTACGGTCTGCGGCGCTGTGGTTGAAAATGAGGCAGTTTGCCGGTGGCACGAATTTGTTTGGGGGCTTGGATAGGGCACTTGAATTTGAAGGGGTAGAAGAGATTATTTTGCTTAGTGATGGAGCCCCCTCTGCGGGGGAGTTGAGAACCCCCAATCAAATCCTTTCCCGAATCCGCCGATTGAATCGGTGGCGTCGTGTGCGCATTAGCGCCATTGGAATTGGGGTAGGTTCTAGCGAACGAACTTTCCTCTCGCAGCTTGCACGTGAGAACCAAGGCGATATTCAGCTTCACCATTAGAATGCTGGCATGAGAGCCATACGCGTTCACGAGCACGGTGATGGGAATGCCCTTCAACTTGAAGATTTGCCTGTTCCTGAACCGAAGCCCGGTGAAGTGCGAATCAAGGTTGCTTGGTCCGCTTTGAACCATTTGGATACCTGGGTTAGGAGGGGTGTTCCCGGTCACAAATTCCCCTTACCTCTGATTCCTGGTTGTGATTTTAGTGGCATCATTGACGCCTGTGGAAAGCAGGTTGAGGCTTGGGAAGTCGGGGACCGCGTGTGTGTAAACCCTGGCTTTTTTTGCGGGAAATGCCCACATTGCAAATCCGGCAATCAACACCTTTGTGGCGGCTTTGGGATCTACGGAGAAACTACCCATGGCGGCAATGCGGATTATGCCGTTGTTCGGGCAGAAAACCTACTTTTGGTTCCAGATGGGTTTCCATTGTCGATTGCTGCCGCCTTTCCTCTTACCTACTTGACAGCTTGGCGCATGCTGGTGGAGCGATGCCAAATTCGTGAGGGGGAGAAGGTGGTTGTTCATGCGGCGGGCTCGGGTGTTTCAGTTGCCGCCACCCAAATCGCAAAACACTTTGGAGCCGAAGTCATGATTACGGCAGGGACCGATGAAAAGGTTCAAAAAGGACTCCAAAACGGTGCAGACCATGGCTGCAACTATCAGAAGGAAGATTGGGCGAGTATTGCCAAGGAATGGGCTGGAGGGTCGAAGGTGGACATTATTGTGGACCACGTTGGAGTGGACACGATTCCCGCAGGAATATGGTTGCTTGCCAAGGGTGGTCGTTTGGTGACATGTGGGGTGACATCCGGTGCGGAAATGAAACTCCATTTTGCCCCCATCTTTTTTAAATCGCTTTCTATTTTGGGCTCTACGATGGGATCGCCTGCTGATTTGAAGCAAGTAGCGGAACTCGTTTGGTCCGGTCTGCTGAGCCCCATCGTAGATAGCCAGTACTCCCTCGATGAGATTCGAAAGGCGCATGATTGCCTTGGGAGTAGGGACGTCTTTGGGAAAATTTTACTAGAAGTCGACAGCAACCTTGCTTGACCTTACTCTCAAACCCAACCCTTTACCGAAACCACCCATGATTACAACCCTTGCCCTAGCCGCCTTTCCCGCATTCTTGGCCCAAGAAGCTTCAGCCGTCAAGATAGAACCCAGAACAGAGCTTGAGTTTGCCCAAGTCGCAACTTGGCCCGGTTCAAAGACCTCCCAGACCTTGCTTGGAGTAGGTGTTCGAGACAAAACATTTTTTCGTGTCAAAGTGTACGCACTTGGACTTTATGTGGAGCCCGTTGGCGCCGCCAAGGCTCTTGAGAAATGGAAAGAGACTTCTGTGAAAAAAATGAAGAAGGACAATAAGTTTTATGATGCTCTTTTGAACGGAAAATTTAGTAAGACCATGCGTTGGGTGTTTGTTCGAGATGTGGATGGCGAGGACATTGCCGAAGCCTTTGAAGATTCGCTGGAGCCTCGCCTGAAGACTTTGGCAAAAAATGAGAAAGGAAAAAAGGGCGCGGAGGCACGAGCTTCTTCGGCTCAAGAAGGCTTGAAAACCTTAAAGTCCTGGTTCAAGAAAGAAATTGAAGATGGGCACGAGCTTGTTTTTGCCTGGCACCCTGGGGGCGAACTCATCGTTCGGCTGGAAGGGAAAGTCCTTGGAGAGCTGAGCTCTGAGCATGTCTGTACAGCGTTGTTTGACACTGCGATCGGAGAAGACACCGTTGCAGAAGATGCCCGCGAAGATTTCCCGACGGGTATCGCCATGATGTTTGAAGAGGCCACCTCGCGCCTCCGCTCGAAGGCTAGTTCAGGTAAAAAATAACCCCAGAGAAAGCCCGTGCTCATCTTCCTATTGAGCTTTAGTGTTTTCCTCCTTGCCGTCGGCGGGATGGCGGTTGGGGTGGTCTTTGCTGGAAAACGCCTCTCGGGATCTTGCGGTGGCGTAAGCTCTGATGGGGAGGAGCTAGGCGATTGTCTTTGTTCCAGGAAAGACCAAGAATTGTGTCCATCGGATGACGATACGGGCCTTCTCGGCATTGCTGAGATGGGGTATCCCAAACGAGCCATTAAGGGTGTCCACGAGGAATCTGGTTCAGATTCACCGCAAGAGTCTCCATTTAGGGTCTAGCCTTGAAATTTATGGGAATTTAGCAATTTTCGTGGTCGGAGATTGCGTTGCCAGAGCCCCTGCGTCGCTATACTTTCGCTCGCATGAAAAACGGAAAACTTCAAATCCCCACCTTAGTCGCTGCTTCCGCTGCCCTTTTCTTCTGCTCATCACTTTCCGCCCAAGGCTGGTCTGGAGATGCGCCAAGCGCTTCGTCTTCTCCTGAATCTGGTTCTAGCTGGGGCAATAGCGCTAATGACCCATGGGTGGACTCTTCGGCCTCCGAAACGGAAGCCCCTGAGTCTTCCCCAGCTCAGGATGATCCATGGGGCGGCTCTTCCGAAGAGGCCTCTCAAGATGACCCCGCTTCAGATCCCAGCTCTTCCGGCTGGGATTTCAGCCAGATGCCCTCCAATCTCAACCCAGAACTCTCCCTTACAGGTCCCTCAACCTCCAGCTCTTGGCGCCTGGCGGGCTATTCCAGTGGAGATTTCACTCTGAATCTCGACGATTTAGGCCTTTCGGCTTCTGCAGATTTTGAAGTTGGCCAATTCTCGGACTTGGGTGATTCGGAGTGGGGGCTTGCAGGCCAGTTGGGAATCCAGATTTTGGATGATCCCATTGATTTAGGAATTTCCTTGGCCAACCCAGACATCTATTACCGCTCCTACTTTGGCTCGGCAACATCCACATCACGCCCCTTTTTGGATTTACGCCTGAATATTACAGACAACATTGCAATCAACACCGAAGACTTTCTGGATACAGGGGATTTTCGACTTCGCCTCGCCGCTGGCGCAGGTCTCTCTACTCCTCTTGGCGATAGTGAAGATGTTTCCTTTGAAATTCGCGGGCACTTTTTCTTCTTGAATGCGCTCGATGGATTTGATTACCAAATCTTAGGTGGATTGGATGATTTCCATGGCGATCCCAGCACCTGGGACTCTTTCGGAAGCCAAACTGTAGAGTTTGGTCTTGCAGTACGTTTTTAGCGAGCGGACATCTAGGGCAATTTTAACGCACACAGAATGAATAAGTTCTTCTTCTTCCCTCTCCTTCTGGCTTCTTGTGCAACGACTCATGCCGGTTATGAGACGAGCCGTACCTTTCCAGTCGATGCCAATTCCTTGGTCATGACTGTTGATTATTCCCCCAGCGTCCGATACGGGGAAGCAAGCCAGACAACCATCCTTGGGATTTTTAAGATTGGCCCTTCAGACTTCGCCTATGGTGGTGGCAATACTGCTTTTGGATTCGCATCTCTTCTAGGTGGGAGCGAGTCGGTTGAAAATGCAGCAGTGGCTGATGTTCTAAGCCGCTCGCAAGCTGATGTCCTGGGCTTTCCTCTTTTCCGCAAGAAAGTGATGAACTTCTTTTTGTGGAAAACGGAGAGCGTGCAGGTTAGAGGCTATCCCGGTCAAGTTTCCCGCTAGGGCTCTTGCCCTTTAACCCTCCTCCGACGGCCAGGTTCGAATTACGAAGGCCAGTTGGAGGAGGGCTTCTTTTCAAAGCCTTCCTCGACCCGAAGGATGAGGAGGCATGCAACGCCTGAGAGAGATTCGATGAGCTCCATACCTTTTTCAGGGCCGAGCACCATGACCGCTGTTGCCAGAGCATCGGCAGTCGTGCAGTCTTGCGCGAGAATACTCACGGAGGCTAGGTTGTGTTCAATAGGGCGGCCGCTGCGAGGGTCAATGGTGTGGGAGATTCGTTTCCCATCAACGACTCGATAATTCCGATAGTCCCCGGAGGTTGCCATGGCTTGGCCAGAAGCAAGCTCGACCCTGATTTGGGAAGAGCTTCCAAAGCTGGCGTCATCATTGGGTTGCTCAATTTCAATTTTCCATGGAGTGCGATTAGGCTTCTGCCCCTGAACAACCAGCTCGCCACCAACTTCCAGCATAAAAGCCTCAGCGCCGGCCTTCACTAGGGCGGCAGAGGCAAAATCCACTCCAAATCCCTTTGCAATGGCGGAAAAATCCAATTCCACGCCGCCTAGATTTTTTTTGAGGGCAGGAGGAGATTCTCGAACCTGGATGTGCTGGTATCCCACGAGCTTTTGGATTTGGCGAAGTTGCTTTTCCGTGGGTGCGTCGGTTCTCCGATCAGTCGGACCAAAGGACCAGGCATTGACTAAAGGCATGACCGTGGGGTCGAAGGCACCCTCTGTTTTTTCCGCCCAGGCAAGGGCCTGAAGAGTCACCTTTAGGGTGAGCGGCGAAACGGGAACCCAACGCTCTGCGGGCGCTCGGTTGAAGATGGAAAGGTCTGAGGCTGGTTTGTACGTGGACATGAGTCCATCCACTTCAGCCAGAGCATGCTCGGTAGCGGCCTGGAACGGTTTCCATTCAGATCCCACGGCCTTTGGCCCAGCAGGAAGCTTCGCGTGCCACACTGTACCCATCGTGCTCCCAGTAAGTTGAATATCTTGGCTGGGGAGGGAACCTGATCTTCCGCAGGAAAGGAAAAGCAAACAGGCGGTCACATAGCCACCTGTTTGAATCCATGGAGAGAGAGAAGGGTGCATTAACCTCCGAAGTCGTCCAAGAAGATATCTTCGCGCTCTACACCTAAGTCAACGAGCATGTCGATGACCGCTTTGTTCATCATCGGAGGGCCACACATGTAGTACTGACAATCCTCAGGAGCCGGGTGGTCTTTCAAATATTTCTCCAGGAGCACCTGATGGATGAAACCAGTAGGGCCTTCCCAGTTGTCTTCAGGGAGAGGGTTATCCAAGGCCAAGTGCCAGTCAAAGTTCTCGAAATCCCGAGCGATGCCATCGAAGTCCTCGATGTAGAAGGCTTCCCGTAGAGAGCGAGCGCCGTACCAGAAGCTGACCTTCCGTTTACTCTCCTCCTTAGTGCGGAAAAGGTGCATTAAGTGCGATCGCATTGGTGCCATCCCAGCACCGCCGCCAATAAAAATCATTTCGCGGTCATTCTCTTTGAGGAAGAATTCGCCGTAGGGTCCAGAGATAACGACTTTGTCGCCTGGTTTCTGAGCGAAGATGTAGGAAGAGCCTTTGCCCGGCGGGATGCCCTCTGGGCCGCGGGGTGGAGGTGAGGCAATTCGAACATTCAACATAACGCGGTTCCCTTCGGCCGGGTAACTAGCCATGGAGTAGGCGCGTTCGCAAGGCTCGTCGGTGATGGAGTGATAGCGCCACATGTCAAACTTGTCCCAGTCTTCCCGGTATTCGCTTTGAATGACGTAGTCAGCGTACTTTACATCGTGCTCGGGGACTTCAATTTGAATGTAGCCACCCGACTTATAGTCAATGCTTTCACCTTCAGGGAGTTGCACAATAAACTCTTTGATGAATGTCGCAACGTTGTTGTTGGAGATTACGTCGCACTCCCACTTCTTCACTGAAAATATTTCTGGCTCCACTTCGATCGCCATATCTTCTTTGACTTTTACCTGGCAAGCCAGCCGCCAATTTTCTTTGGCGTCACCACGACTGATATGACCTTTTTCGGTAGGGAGAAGGTCGCCACCTCCATCGTGAACTTGGACGCGACATTGGCCACAAGTTCCTCCACCACCACATGCTGAAGGAATGAAGAGCTTTTGTCCGGAGAGAGTGCCCAAGAGGGTGTCCCCAGCGGAACAGGTCATTGCTTTGTCCTCTTCTTCGTTGACAGTGATGCATACGGGGCCCGATTGGACGAGCTTGCTCTTTGCCAACAACAAAAGCGCAATCATCGCCATGACAACGATTGAGAACATGAGGATGCCGAGGCCAATGATTGTTGAGTAATCCATTGTCTTTTTCTACAACTGGATGCCGCTAAACAGCATGAAGCCCATGGCCATCAGGCCGGTAATCATGAAGGTGATTCCCAAGCCGCGCAAAGCGGGGGGGACATTCGAGTACTTCATCTTCTCGCGTACGGCGGCAAGGGCGACAATAGCCATCCACCACCCTAAGCCAGATCCGATTCCGTAAACGGCGCTTTCCGCGAGGTTGTATTCGCGTTGAACCATGAACAAGGAAGCACCCAGAATGGCGCAGTTCACAGCGATTAAAGGAAGGAAGACTCCGAGAGCGGAATAAAGCTTGGGTGCAAACTTGTCCACAGTCATTTCCACAATCTGCACCATGGCGGCAATCGTGGCAATGTACGCAATGAATCCCAAGAAGGAGAAGTCTTCGTTTGCGAAGTCTGGGCTAATCCAAGAAAGGGCTCCTTCTTTGAGAAAATAGGTATAAATGATGTTGTTAAGTGGAACAGTGACGAGCAAAACAAAGGTCACAGCCAAACCAAGCCCCATCGCTGTTTCCACCTTTTTGGAAACTGCCAAGAAGGAGCACATGCCTAAGAAGAAGGCAAGCGCCATGTTCTCGACGAACATAGATTTGAGGAAGATGTTGAAGAGTTCCATTCTCTTACTCCTCCTCGTTCAGTTGAGGGCTTACCGTTCGTTGAACCCAAATGATGAGTCCAATCAAGAAAAAGGCACCTGGTGCAAGGACCATTAGTCCATTGGGTTGGTACCATCCACCGTTGTTTACGGTTTTCAGGATTTCGACCCCGAGCAAGGTTCCAGAACCAAGCAGCTCGCGGAAGAATCCGACAATGATTAATATTATGGAGTAACCCAGAGCGTTTCCAAGGCCATCGAGGGCAGACTTCCCAATTGGGTTTGCCATCGCAAAGGCTTCTGCGCGGCCCATCACGATGCAATTCGTGATGATGAGTCCCACATAGACCGATAATTGCTTCGAAATATCATAGACGAATGCTCGCATGATTTGATCCGCAACCATTACCAAGGATGCGATAATTGCTAGCTGGACAATAATCCTGACACTTCCAGGGATCTTATTCCGGATGGAAGAAATCGCCATGTTAGAGCCAACCAAGACAAAAGTCAGCGCGGCAGACATGACTAACGAGGTTTCTAACTTGGTCGTAACCGCCAGCGCAGAACAAATGCCCAGCACTTGAAGTGTGAGGGGATTGTCAATGTGGAGAGGGTCCACCAGGATTTTTTTTGTTTTCCTGTCCATTATTAATTCCCCCTCTGCGCAGAGATGAAGGGGCCGTAACCTTGGTTGCCAAACCAAAGATCAATCATGTGCCCGACCGCTCGACTTGTGATGGTTGCGCCGGAAAGCCCATCCACTTCATGGGAAGCGTCTTTCACTTGGCCTTTCTTGACTACAGTGAGAGCAGGGCTTTCAGCTCGAATGTCGACAAGCTTGCCATTCCAGAGAGCCTTCCACTTCGGGTTGTCCACTTCGCCACCAAGCCCAGCCGTTTCGCCATGCTGATAGAAAGTGATGCTCTTTACAGTGTTCAAATCCGTTTCCAGGGAAATATAGCCATAAAGAGTGGACCAGAGCCCATTCCCCCAGATGGGAAGAATCCAGCACTCCTCGCCATCGGCAGTGACTTGGTAAACCTCAAGGGTATTCGGAAGGCTTGAAACCCGCGCAAGGTTAGAAAGCCCTGATTCAGATTGAGCAGGATCTCTTGCCGACTTCACGACATCATAAGTTCCAAATTCAATTTCTCCCTTGAGGGCACCAATTGTGCGATCCACTTGGAATGTTTTGATTTCGCCAAAAAGCTTGGCTACTTCTTCACGCGAAGCAGAAGAGTTTTCAGTAAGTCCGGCGACAACGAGGATGTTGCGCTTCTTGTCGAGTCGCTTGTTTTCGATTTGTCGATCTTTTAATCCAACAGCAAAACTGGAAACAACCAGCGAACAAATCAGGCAAACCACAAGGGCGAAACCAGCAGTGTACTTGTTACTGAACTCCACAGCGGGCCTCCCTTTGTTTGATGTTGGCCTTGACAACGTAGTAGTCAATAACGGGGGCGAAAATGTTCATGAACAAAATGGCGAGCATCATGCCTTCTGGGTAGGCAGGATTAAGCACCCTCACTAGCACGCACAAAAGGCCAATGAATATTCCGTAAATCCACTTGCCACGATTCGTTTGGGAAGCAGAGACAGGGTCGGTTGCCATAAAGATCGCGCCGAAAGCGAACCCGCCCACCACAAAGTGCCAGTGCCATGGGATAGCCATGTAATGCTCAGGGGTAGGGGAGAATGCGTTGAGTAGAAGGCTCATTCCGACAAGACCTAAAAGGGAGCCTGCCATGATTCGCCAGGAACCGACTTTCGAGAAGATGAGAATCGCAGCACCAATCAGGCAGGCCAGGGCGCTCACTTCGCCCATGGAGCCAGGGATGCGGCCCAGGAAGGCGTCCATCCAGTCCAAATTTGCTAGGGCACCGGCGCCATCGTTGTAAAACTCAGCAAGTGGAGTGGCGCCAGAAAAGCCATCTACCCATTGGTCTTTGCCCGCAATCCAAACTTCGTCGCCCGAGATTTGGCCAGGGTAAGCAAAGAACAGGAAGGCGCGGCCGGTCAGAGCAGGGTTCAGAATGTTCATCCCCGTTCCCCCAAAGATTTCTTTCCCAATCAGCGTTCCAAATCCAATCCCAAGGGCCACTTGCCAGAGGGGGATACTGGGGGGGACAATAAGCGGGAACAACAGAGAGGTGACCAAGAAGCCTTCGTTGATTTCATGCTTTCGAACTAGGGCGAAAACCGTTTCAATCAGGCCACCGGCGGCCATAGTCACGATGTAAATCGGGAGGAAGATGAGTAAACCTTGAAGCGTGGCCGCAAGGCACTCGACGGAATCCGGGGCGGTACCTGCAGCAATCTGTGCTTGGAAACCTGCGTTGTAAAAAGACCACAAGGTCGCAGGGACGAGTGCAATCACAACCGTCATCATGGCTCGTTTCAGGTCGAGTCCGTCACGAACATGAGGGCCGGTTTGTGTAGCCTTGGCCGGGGTGTAGAGAAAAGATTCACCAGCTTCAAAAAGTGGGTAGAACTTTTCGAACTTGCCACCCTTTTCAAAGAACGGGGCGATCTTGTCGAACATGGCGCGTAACATTTCAGCCCTCCTTTTCGATTTGGGTCAACATGGCACGCAACAGCGAAGTGATTGCCGTTTTGGATTGGTCCAAGTATTCGCAGAGAGCTAAGTCTTCTTCTGTAACTTCCAGGACACCCAGCTTCTCGCACATCTCCAAATCACCGGCCGCAAGGGCTTTGATGAGTTGAGTAGGCATGATGTCCATGGGCATTACTTCTTCCCAAGAGCCCAGCGGGACGATGGCGCGATGACTGCCGTTTAAGTCGGTGTCGTACTTATGTTCTTTTCGGAAGAATTTCCCCAGCGCTGTGTGGGTAAAAGTGTGGCGAGTTCCGATTGGATTGGCCCATCCAATAAATTCTTTTTCGGGAGCGTCGCTCAAAACACACATTTGATTGGCACGGGAACCCAAAAACCCAGTGGGGGAATCGGGGTTAGCCAAATCACCGGAAAGAGCGGAACCGGACAGGACGCGGACCTTTTCCGTAATGTTGTGTGCTTGAATGAGCTTGGTGGTCGAAGTCCCGCGCCGCACACGGATTAGTGCGGGCTGGTTCATGGCTGGGCCCACAGCAGCGATTACCCTAGTCATAGGAAGCTGGCCAGTTTGAACAAGGTGGCCGATTTCAGTGACCTCTTGATAGCCAATATTCCAAGCCAACTTGTTTTGGCCAACAGGGTCGAGGGCGTTGATGTGAACACCTGCGTTGCCCGCAGGATGAGCACCTGAAAATTGATGATGCTCAACGCCATCTGTGATTAAGTTCGCCCAATCTTCGCCTTTACCTGTGCAAAGGAAAGTCTTCGGGGCAAGCCTGCTTAGGACTTCTAAGCCTGATTTGAACTTATCTTCTCGACCGGCCAATACAGCAAGCGGTGGGGGAGCCAAGGGATGAGTGTCTGTCGCAGTGACAAAAAGAGAAGAAGGATGGGCTGTGCTTTCAGCAACTTTGTCGAAAGGGCGTTGACGCAGTAAAGTCCAAAGCCCTGATCGTTGTAAATTATTGGCAATCGTTTCAGGATGATCCCAAGTCAGTGTTCCCCAATTTTCGTGAGCGTCGCCATCTAGGTCTACGACAACTGAGAGAGCCATTCGTCGAAACCCTCGATTGACGGCGGAAACTGTTCCGGCACCGGGTGAAGTAAAGAGAACATTAGGGTCCCGTTTGTCGCAAAACAGGGGCGTCCCAACTTTGACTGCATCGCCTTCTTGGACGAGCATTTTGACTTTGATGCCGTGGGCTTCCTGGGGAAGGGCGGCGACTTGTTGGACCGACGGGGCATCCCGAATCTCAGTGGACTCAAGGCCACCGTGGAGCGGGATGTTGAAACCCTTGCGGATGGTGTGGAGACTCATCAGAGGCTGAGGTGAGTGATTTAAGCATCCCCCACAGAAGGTGTTGGGGTCACTTTGGGGCTGGATTGTAGTCACGCCACCCCCCTTTGATAACCTGTGAGTTGCAAATCCCATGAGCATTCCCCGCACCACCCTTTTGTTCGTTTTTCTTGCGGCTATTTTTTGGATTCGGCCAGCCACAACTCACTTCCCAAAGGGGCCAAGTGCTCTTGAAAGCCTGTCTGAAGCGACCGCAGGGCTCGCTTCGGATGCCTTGATGGCGACCGTATTTCTGCGGGTTGACCAGAAGGAGGGTTCTGCTGGTAATGGCGAGCAACATGGAGCTGGAACGGGCTTCGTGTTGGATGCCATGAGGGGCTTGGTCGTGACGAACAACCATGTTGTTGGAGATTCGAGCTCGAGAATGCGTGTCACTCTACATGATGGTCGCCAGTTTTATGGCGATCCCGTTGCGACTGACCCCCAGACCGATATCGCTGTGGTGCGGATTCCTGAAGGAGTGGCTCGCCGGCAACTCCGGTGGGGTTCCAGCGACAAAATGGTGCCCGGAAGCTGGGTGATGGCTCTTGGGAACCCACTCGGGCTGACGGGCACGACCTCGCTGGGCGTTGTGTCGGGCTTGAACCGCGAGCTAGGCTTGGCCAAGGATTCCTACGAGGACTTTCTTCAGCACGATGCCTTTATTGACCATGGTTCATCGGGGGGGCCCCTTTTGAACATGCGAGGCGAGGTCGTCGGAGTGAATACCGCAATTGGTGGCTCGCTCCAGCGCGACGCCTGGCAGGGAATTTCCTATGCCGTGCCTTCGAGAATGGCGCGAAGGGTTGTGGCCGATTTGATTGAGCATGGCAAGGTTCGCCGTGGCTGGCTAGGAGTGGCAACGAGCGATTTAGATTTTGGAGATGCCCGCAACCAAGGAATGGAAGTTCCAGGCGGAGCCATTGTTACCAAACTTGTAGAGGATTCACCCGCTGCCGTTGCTGGAATGAAGAAGGGCGATATCGTTCTGGAGCTGGATAGCATGCGAATTCGATCTGCGGCACATCTTCGGGCTAGAGTTGGAACCGTCGCCCCCGGAAGCGAGGCCATTTTTAAGATTCGTCGCGGCCGCTCTACTTTGGAAATGGTGGCGTTGATTCGGGAGAGGGGCTGAGGGTTGGCATGCTCCTCAGGGCATTGTGGCGGTTCTTTAGAAGAAAAAATGCGAAAACCCTGCGACCCTAAAGTCGCAGGGTTTCCCATCCCTTGGAATCATCCCCCCTGGAGAAAACGATGGGCTTGATTGCCAGGTGATATTTAGCGGGTTTGAAGGAGGATGTAACGGATTTCTTTGCGGAAATTCGCGATTTCAAAAAAGAGAAATCGAATCGGTTACGCGAACACCTTCTCTTCCCCTTCCGGGAGAGCCAGGCGCTCTTTCCCGTAGAAGGCGACGGGATTGTCCCAGACCAGCTTTTGAATTTGGGCAGGGTCGCCCCCAAGACGCTCAATATGGGCAGCCGTTTTTACTACGGCCATGGGGTCTGACTTGCCCCAATCGCCGGAAGAATTCACAGTCATGCGCTCCACCCCAAACTCAAAGAAAATGTTGGCAAAGCGCTCTTTGGTGAGTTTGGTTTCGGGATAAACCGTGTGGCCCGCCCAATAACCGGCATCCAAAATCATCTTGGTTGTTTCTTCCGTGGAGTGATCCACAACGGTCTTACTTTTGTCCACTCCCATGTCATCCAAAACAGCAATCGTGCGCTCCGTGCCCCGCGCCTTATCTCGGTGGGGGGTGTGCACCATGATGGGGAGGTCAAAATCCATCGCCATTTTCACCTGTGCAATAAAGGCCTTTTCCTCGGCATCGGTAATGGAGTCATAGCCCAGCTCACCGACCGCAACGCAACCAGGGTGCTGTAGAAACTCCGGGAGCATCTCGAGGACCTCGGCGGCCATGGGCTCATCGTTTGCCTCTTTAGGATTCAGGCCAATGGTGCAACGATGCTCAATCCCGAAGTTGCTCGCTCGCTCCCGTTCCCATTCCAGAATCGTTAAAAAGTAATCCCGAAAGGTGCCTGCGCTTGTTCGCGGCTGTCCGAGCCAAAAAGAAGGCTCCACGACAGCGCGCACGCCGGCTTGGAACATGTTCTCGTAATCGTCAGTGGTTCGAGAAATGCAGTGAATGTGAGGGTCGAGGTAACGCATGGAGTGTGGGGGAGTTTAACGAGGGGAATGGATTTGGGTTCAGCTGGCTTCCGAGGAAGCTTGCTTTTCTTTATCTTCCCCCTTCTGGTCTTTTTCGTACCGCTTTAAGGCCTTTTCAACCCGACCCATCACACTTTCAGCCGGCCAGCCAGTTCTAGTGCGCTTCCCGGCAGGAAGACCCGTGAGCATGGAAATGCCTTCGTCAATTGTGCGCACAGCCCAAATATGAAAACGACCCGCCTTGCAGGCTTCGAGCACTTTATCCTGAAGCATGAGATCGTCCACGTTGGCGACAGGAATCAAGACCCCCTGTTTCCCTGTAAGGCCGCGTGCAGCGCACAGGTCAAAAAAGCCTGCAATCTTTTCGTTAGCCCCGCCGATGGCAAGGATTTCTCCGCTCATGCTGACAGCGCCTGTCACGGCAAGGTCTTGGCGAAGCGGGATTCCTGAAATTGCAGAAAGAAGGGCATAAACTTCTGTTGATGAAGCGGAGTCGCCATCAATGGGGCCATAACTTTGGTCAAAAGCGAGAGTCGCTTTAATTGGTAGAGGACGTTTTTGTCCAAAGCGGTTTCGGAGGAAGGCCTCGAGGAGGAGCACTCCCTTGTTATGAATCGGGCCGCTCAGTTCCACATCTCGCTCCACATTGATGCAAGAGTCATCCCCCGCGGAAACAGAGGCGCTAATCCGTGCAACACGTCCTGAACTTAATGGGCCTAAGCTCACAACGGTCAAGCCATTAATGCTTCCCACACACGCACCCTTCGTGGCAATTTCAAAAATGCCATCCAAAACGGAGCGCCGGCTCCATTCGGTTTCCACATCGTGCTGGTGTCGGAATTGTTGGCGCCCCAAATCCACAGCAACGCGGTCGATGCGGCGTTTCTTGTTGTTGCTGGCCCAGTACGAAGCTTCGCGAGCGTAGTCAAAAAGGTCATGAACGCGGGCGGAGATTCGGTTGCGCCGACCCGCATCATTGACTGCTCGTTCGACGAGAGCCTGAAGGCCCGTTGTAGAGAAGGGCAGCAAGCCCCCTTCGGTTGCGAGATCTCGGAGTGCGCGGCAAAGGCGGGCTACATTTGGCCGCTGCAGAGGAAGGTTGTCATCGAATTCTGCTTTGACTTTGAAGATATTCGGGAAATCAAAATCCGAATCATGCAAGGTGTCGTACAAGTCATTGTCTCCCACGAGAACCACTTTCAGGTCAAAGGGGGCCGGCTCTGGGCGAACTCCGGTTACGCCCAGAGGGGACAGGCCTTCTAAAGCATGGATTTCTAAGACATGGTTTTGAAGACAGCGTTTGAGGGCACGCCAAACTTCGGCTTCCTTGAAAACATCGCGAGCGTTGAGGACCAGAACGCCTCCGTCAGCGGCTAGCAAAGAACCAGGTCGAATGGCGAGGTGGAAAAACCCCGGGCCCGCACGCAGGCGGCGTCGCTCTACGGCACCAAAGAGGTTGGAATAGTTGGGGTGGAGCTCGAAAACGGTTGGGCAGCCGTTTGTGTCCGCAGAACGCACGACATTGACTTCGAATACTTCCAAACCGATTCGTTCGCTATCCGAGCCATCCTCTTCAGTATTTTCATCTGCCCGATGGAAGAGGTGAAGGTTGCTCAGGGCGAAACCTGCGCAGTCACCAAGCCACGCGGCGAGCTCTTCATCCGAGCCGAGCTCTTCAGCGGCAGCAATCGTGAGCCCGCGAACCAAATCCTGTACCCGAAGTTCGTCAAGCCTCTGGACTTCGCGGCTCAAGCGAAGCCCAATCAATCGCGCTTTGTGACTAGCTTTCGAAAGTTGGGCTCGAAGGCCTTCTCGTGCCAGAACGAGCCGCCGCAACTTTGCATCGGAGGGGCGTGTTTTTTTGTCCAGCGTTGTTGTGTTCTCAAGCGGGATGGCTTCTTCGCCAATTGGTAGGAAGAAGTCAGGGCGCGAGCCTTGTTCGTCTTCCACTTGAACTAAAACGAGGCCAGCGGTTTCCGCGCGCTTGGAAAGTCGACGGAAAAGCTGTTCTTCGGCGACCGAATAACGGCGGAAAAGTTTGCTGCGGCGAGCAAGGTGTTCGTCGGAATCTAGGGCCCGAGGAATTTCGCGTTGAAGAGCAGCAATCCAATCTTGCATGGCGTTAGCAAGCTCTGGACCTCCTCCAGCGTCAAGCGCCATATGCTGAGGTCGAACTGGGTCCGCAAAGTTGTGCAAATAAACATGGTCCTGGAGGCGGGGGCAAGAAAAGCGAACCCGGTCCAGGAGCGGGCGGAGGTTGTCAAACTTTTCGCCTCCTTCTAGGCCGGCAACAAAAATGTTGTATCCAGGGGCATTAACTGCGAGTCCCATTTCCAAAGCTTCCAGCGCGCGGTCCTGCCCAATAAAGGCGACGAGAGGGTCGCTTGTACCGGACGTCTTTTTTGCTTTAGGAATCCAAGAGGCTGGACACGACCAGCGGAGTTCGGAGTTGCGAATTGTGCGGGGGGCAGGAGAAACCTTTGCCTTCTTCGGGGAGCGAGCGGCCATTTGCCCATCCTACGATTGCGGGCTTAGTGAATGCGTGGGCGGCGATTTTGGAATTCCTGAAGAGCGGCTTGCGCGCGGGCGATTTCTTCCGATGCTCCGAGTGCTTTAAAAGCTCGAATCGCTTCAGCTTGAGTTGCCGTGGCTTGTTCCCAGTCGCCGAGTGCGGCGAAGGAAGCGGCTCGAAGCTCCATCAAGTTGGGGTCGTTCCGAACGGCATCTCCAAACCAACTCAGGAGCTCGAGAGCCTGTTCCCCATTGCGGATTTGCGGGTCAGGGCAGGTGGCGTATAGCTTTGCAAGGCTGAGTCGAGCAGAGACAAGTCCAGGATGGATTTGGAGTGCTTTTTGGAAAGCATCAAGTGCTTTGGATGGGTTTTTCGTTTCAAATAGGAAGGCCAAGTTCAGCCAAGCGGGTGCAAAGTTCGGGTGAAGGTCGAGGGCCTTCTGATACCAAGATTCGGCTTTCGCGGTCTCACCCAGAGCTGCGTAAACATTCCCGAGGCCCGAGGGGGATTCCCAGTCTGCAGGCTCCAAATCAATCGCTTGAAGGAATGCCGTTTTCGCTTCTTCTAGTTTCCCGTTTTCGGCGAGGGCAACGGCCAAACTTCGATGAGCGTAAGCGTTTTGGGATTGAGCCTCGACAGATTCGCGCAAAATTGAAAGTCCTTCCTCCTCCCTCCCGGACCGCCGCAAGGCATGTCCCAGACTTGGTCCGGCATCGGGGAAGTTCGCATTCCAGGATTTCCGATAGGCGCCAATGGCCAATTCCCAATTACCCTCTTGCTCATGGAGAGAGCCTAGTTTGTTTAAGAAAGCAGGGCGAAAAGCGGCTGGGTTTGTTTGGAAAAGGAATGGGAGCAAGACGCCCAAAGAAATCCAGGCGTGTCCGGCACGCAGAGGTTTGTTGGATTTTCCGGAATAGAAAATCCAAGTTCCCATCACAGTACAAATGGGAATAGCTGCCATGCGGTAGCGCGGAGAATAGAAAAAAATGAGAACAGTTAAGAGTGGAATGCCAACACAAAGGAGTTCGGCAAAACCAAAGGAGTTGCGTCGACGGAGAAAGAATGCGGCGAGGAGAGCTGGCGCAAGCAAGAAAGCGCCCAAACCAACTGGACCCGGTGGAGCCGAAAGATTAGCTTCCTTTTCAAGGCGTGCTTGATAAATATCTCCGTACCCATACTCCGTAAAGAACAGTAATAACTTTCTCCCAAGTGAGGTAAGGGAATTCAAGGGGTGCTCGATCCAAGAACGAATACCACGGTTGAAAAAGTAGTTGGATGTTGCCGACCACGAAGTCTCACCTGTTTGTTTTGCAACGAAGTGGAGGGCGTCTAAGTTTTGCTTTTGTCGCTCCCCGCTGATTTCAGGAACAGGGCGATAGAGGCCGTCAGAAGGGAAGTTGTTCCCGTGTGCAAAAGTCAGGCCTGCTTGGGCGCTGATAGGAATGAATTCTCCGCATGCACGGTAGTTGTGGATGGTTGTGGGAAGAAGGAGAAGGAGACCCACCCAAAACGCATGAAGGGCCGGCGCGCGCCCAAGCTTGCGGAAAATCCATATAGGAATGGCGACGATAGCCAGGAGGAAAGGCGGGTTGCAAAGTGCGTTGAGGCCGGCGATAAAGCCGATTCGTTTTGGGCGAAGTTTTTGGTCGCTGAGTTGGCGCCAAAGGAGGGTGGCGAGAAAAAGTTGGAGGGTCCCGTTGAGGACACGGCCCGTTGCCAGCCAAGGATCCGGTAAAAACAGGAAGAGGCCTGTGGCAAGCAGTGCTGCGTGGCTAGCTGTTTTTGTAGGTAGCGATTTGGCGTAAAAGCGGTGGGCGGTCAGTCCAAGGAGATAGCCAGTCGCCGCCCAAAGGAAGCCCTGGAGGAGGAATAAGATAAAAAGACTCCCGCCAAGACCTCGGAAGACAGCTAGAACGCCAAGGTAAAGCGGGGCGGAGAGGAAGGGGGTAGAGAGTTGAAATCCATTTTCCCAAAGGGTTAGCCCGTCAGTCCAGGCGGCGGCGGCATCCTCGGTGGGAATACGGGTAAATGGGTTGTCAGCCCACTCCTTTTCAAGGAAAATCCACCGAATCACTGCCATTAGAAGGCAGATTCCCAACAATCGGAGGCGATTCTTTTTCTCCATCAAGATTTCCTACGGATGAAGCGTATCTTGGCTTGAGCTGTTCTCATAATGTCCTAAAGTATGACGAAACCCTAAAATTGAAACATGTCCTACGAACTCCCTGAACTCCCTTACGCTTCTGATGCCCTCGAGCCGCACATCAGTGCTGAAACTTTTAGCTATCACCACGGCAAACACCATGCCGCCTATGTGAACAAATTGAATGAAATGACCGACGGGGATGACTCCAAATCATTGGAGGAGTTGATTCGCACCGCAGAGGGTGGACTTTTCAACCAAGCTGCTCAAGTTTGGAACCACACTTTCTACTGGTCCTGTATGGCTCCTGGCGGGGGCGGTGCTCCCTCCGGTGATTTGGCTGAAGCCATTGTTCGTGATTTTGGTTCCTTTGAGGATTTCACGTCCCAATTTAAGGCTGCCGCTGCAGGTCAATTCGGGTCAGGTTGGGCATGGCTTTGCTGGAATGGCTCCTCTTTGGAAATTTGCACAACAGCAAACGCTGGTAATCCCATGACCGATGGGAAGACCCCTTTGCTTACCTGTGATGTCTGGGAGCACGCTTACTACGTTGATTTTCGCAATGCCCGCCCGAAGTACTTGGCGACCTTTTTCGAAAGTCTCGTGAATTGGGAATTTGTGTCCGCCAACTACGCAAGCTACGTAGCGGCGACCGCTTAATTGAATCCCGAAGCCGTCGTGCTGGAGTTAAAAAGTAACCCCGAGCGCGACGTAGGGTCCGGTGAGAGCGAGTTCCATAGTCATGGTGTTTCCTTCGAATTCACCGGTGACATCCAAGTCAATATCGCGGTATCCGATCAGTAATTCCGCACTGTTTGTGAGTGCGTAGTTGAGGTTGAGGTCCAGGTCCCAATAGTCGACGGCAACATCCTCTACATCAACGGAAATACCGGAATACTCACCACCAAAGCGGAGGCCAGTAATGGGGATGTCGGCGTCGACCCGGATGCCACCCATGGGCACGAGAAGGTCTTCGTTGGTGATTGCGGAAATATTATCACCTTGATTGATTAAGTTGGGACCACCAAGAGGATCTGGAATGTCTGCTCCGGCTGCAATTGAGAATGTGTTGAAGCCTAGTTGGTCCACGCCCACGAGAAGTCCGATTCGAAAAATACCCGAGTTGAAGATGTCCAGGCCTGCCATCAGTTTTTGAGCACTCAAATCCAGTCTGGTGTCCACCGCCAAGGGGGCAGAGAGGGGTTGACCCATGAAGGTGCCGGTAGCGGTCATGTTTCCTGAGTGAGTGGAGTCCACTCCAAATTGTGAATAGACAATCTCGAAAGGAGCAAACCCAATGCGAGCTCCAGCATAGATGACATCTTCTTCAACAGAAGGAATATCAAAGTCTCCACTCGTTTCCTCGAGTCCGCCAACGTCAATTGCGAGATCGGTCATTTCTCCACTAGAGTCGGATCGCAGCATCCCTCCAAATGCATTGAGGTGGGCGCCACTCCAGGCGGCGTCGCCGGGAAGGGCGCAGGAAGCAAGGCATAAAATAGGGAGGAGAAAGTGATGGTGTCTCATGATGTGGAGCAGTGTAGGATTTTTTGATGAAAGGAGAGAGTTTCTTTGGCACATCTTTCCCAAGAGAACTCAGAAGCCCTTTGAATTGCTGCAGCTCTGGTCTCTCGGCAAAAGTGGGGATCGATCAGGAAACGGTCGATATTTCGAGCAAAGGCGGGGACGTCGTCCGCTGGGGCACTGGGCCAGGCTTTTCCGGAAACCTCTGGCAAGCAAGTGGTATGGGCGAAAACACCTGCTGCTCCGCAGGCCATGGCTTCCAGGAGAGGTAGGCCAAACCCTTCATAAAGAGAAGGGACAAGAACTGCTTCGGCGGAAGAGTAGAAGGCTGGCAACTCTTCATAAGGCAATTGATGGATCCACTGAACTTGGTTTTTTACTCCGAACTTGTCGGCGAAGGAGAGAAGTTCTTGATGATAATCTTGTCCAACACCACCCACGAAAAGAAGGAGCATCCCTGCCGCCGAAGCTTGGCTTTCCGCAAAGGCTTGAATGGAAAGCTCAGGGTTCTTGTGACGGGAAAGTTGGCTCACGTGCAAGAGGTAAGGGCGAGTAATATTGTGTTTTAATAAAATGGGAGCAGATTCTTTGGAGTCCCAAGGGCGGAATACATCATGTTGGACTCCAAGGGGTGTAATGCCCAGCTTCTCTTTCGGAAAGTCAGGGAAATGAAACCGGAAACGATTTAGTCCGTGTTGGGCAAGAAAAAGGATTCCGTCTGCCCGCTCAAGAGTTTGGCGGATTTTGCGGGTCCGAATATCAATCCACCGCTGGGTGTCCCAATCTTGAGAGTCAAGTACACGGAGGTCGTGGAGGGTAAATATTTGAGGGTTGGCCTTATGGACAGGAAGACGGACATCTAATCCATGAAAAAGGTCTAAGGAAACCCCTGTCCTGTCCGCAAGCAGCCATTTTCTTGGGGCTTCGGGGACTAAGTTTGCGATTAAATTTCTTTTGAACCATTTGCCGTCTCTTATGAAAAAGAATGGTTTTAAGTCGGTCTCCACCGAGGATATTACAGAAACCAGACCACGAATATAGTTCGAAATTCCTCGAGGTCGAGGCTTAACGGCACTTGTAAGGTCGAATCCAACTCGCATGAAACCGTGATTCTAAGGTTTATCCAGTTGGGGAAGAGGGAGCTGGTTTCGTTTATGCCTCCGCTGATTAGCTAGCTTTTCTATAGGCCGAACCCAAGATTCCCAAAAGGAGGAGCTTGAGTTTTCATCGCAATAGGCTTCAAGGAAAGTGAGCCGGCATTTTGGAGACAAGGAATCGGGAAAGCCCCCATAAAGAGCAGCAAGATCCCGGATGGCTTTTGAGCGGGGGACATTTGTTTCGAGAAAGCGATTCCGGTCATGATCTAATATGACAAAAGAGAGAGCCGCGCTTGGCTGCTCATCCACGAGAACATTGCTGGGTTTCAAATCGCGGTGCCATACTCCGCAACCGTGGAACGCCTTTGTCCACTTTGCGAGGGCGCTTAAACATAAGGTTTGAAGGGCGGAATCAGTTGAATCCAAGTAATCCTGGAGCTTAGGAAGCTTATCCATTTTTTCCATTAGTAGAAAGGAGCCTTTGGCAGGCTTGGACCAAGCAGCAAAGGGCGAGGCAGCTTGAAACCCCCGTCTTTGAATAGCCTCCGCCGAGAGGAGAGAACGAATCGCTTTGGAATGGCCAAAGAAATCTCGAATGTCAAATCGGCGAGTCGGCTTGTAACTCTTCAAGACGAGATTATGGCCCTCTTGATTCTCGACGACGCAAACACGCGAGGGCCCTCCCTCCTTCAACACCTTCTTCTCCACAAGAGAATTTGGGTCAATCTTTGGAATTCTCCAAATTTCTGGATGGAAACCCGCTATTTCTTTTCTCCCAATGCGGTCAAGCTCACATTGTTTTTTGTGAGGGTAGTGGAGGAGGCTGTTCGACATTCCCGAATGGATGTTAGTCCAAGGGGACAGATTCTTATAATTCAAATCTAATGAAGGTGTCCCTCGTTTATCCCAATATGAGTCATAAGGGCGGTGCGGAGACTGTTGTGGCATGGGCCGCACATGGACTTTCGGAGCGTGGCCTCCAAGTTCGGCTAGTGACCGGATCATTTGATGCTGATATTTGGCAAGGGTGTCCAGGATTAGATAACTTGGTAGAAGAGATTAAGGTCCCAAATATTCATAATCGCTGGAGCCGTCATATGGAAACCGGAAATCGACTCAAGGGTTTTTTCAAAGACGATGATGTCGTCTATGCCCACAACCCCTTCGGCTTAGCTTGGAGCCATCGCGCAGAAGGTAAAATTTGTTGGTATTGTCAAGAACCGTCAAGGAAGAGTTTTACAAAATTTGCGAATAAAGAGATTCATTCTGCAGTGAGAAATAATGCTTTTGATGCGTCTCACCCCCTTGTGGAGAAAAAGGGGACTCTTCGATTGGGTTGGAAATATCAACTTCGCCCTCGGTATTACAGAGAGAGAAGATTAGAGCGGAAACTGGCAATGCTCCCACAACACTCATTTGTAAATAGTGACTATTCCAAAGCTGTTTTTAGTGACTGTTTTCGAATTGACTCCGAAGTCCTTCCGTTAGGATTGGCTCCAAGCGTTGAAATGAAATCTGAAGAGTTACCTTTTGGGGCTGTTGTGATTTCGAGTGGCTTACCGACAAAGAATTTGTTTGGAGTTTTTAAAGCACTTCAAAGAATGAAAGATGCCGGTCGGCTTTCCGAACCGGTGGATGTTTGGGGAAAGGGGACGGATTCAGTTGGCTATCAAAACTTGTTGAAGGAACTGGGGATTCGCGGCGAGGTACGACTCCATGGGCTTATTTCTGACGAAGAAGCCCAATCTCGTATAACCAAAGCGAGGTATTGTATTTTCGTTCCGTTTTGTGAACCATTCGGTTTGGTTGCGGTCGAATCTTTAAGAGTGGGTACCCCCATTGTGGTATCGAACCATGGAGGTCCAATGGAAACTCTCCAAAGGTGCGGTGGTGGACTCTCTGTAGACCCATTCTCTCATGGCTCCATCGCGGATTCCTGCATGCAGCTAGTCCAGGAGGACCAACAAGATGGTCGTTGGCAAAAGAGTGCCCAGGAGGCCATCCGTCGGGTCGAATCTCGTTTTTCTTGGGAGCGTTACCTAGATAAGACCATTCAGCGTCTGGAGGAAGTTTCAGCTACCTTCCGAGGAATTTCTTCCTCGCAGGTGTAACATTTTCCATATGTTACGTGGAGTGCTTGCTGGAGCCGGTTGTCTTGCCCTTTTGGATGGTTGCCTTGGCGTTGCTTTCCCAGAGGGATTATTGCGCGAGGCCGTAGTTTTGGCTTTGACTGGGGCATTTTTGGTATCCTTTCTTGTCTCTGGAATTTTTTCCAAGCTATTTTCTCAGCATTTGTCATCCGATTCCGAAAGGTTTATTGCAGGAATTGGCCTTGCTCTTCCACCCCTCCTCTCCAATTGGATTTTTCCTTTCTATCTCAGCCTCTTCACCATCCCGCTCTTTGTTTGGTTGGCCCCTAGACTGAGTAGGTATTGCCCAATTCGGCGGATTTCTTGGCCTGCGGCACTTTCCCCTTATCTAGTTGGAGTTGTTTTATTTCTGACCCCTTCCTCTTTCGAGGACCTTTCAAACGCTCAGAGCCCCATCGCCTTCCCGGAAAATTCAGAGTCTTTAGCGGGGCCCAATGTTCTCCTTATCTCGGTGGACACGCTCCGGGCAGATCGGGTCCTTGCCCTAATGGAGCGCCTTCCTCATTTGAGAGAGCTTCAAAAGCGAGGAGCTTGGGCTCCTTTTGGATTGGCGACATCGAACCAAACCCTCCCTTCCCATGTCACGATGCTTACTGGCCTTCCCATTTTGCAGCATGGTGTTCGAGACAATGGGGACAAAGTCCCTGAAAAAGGAATTGATTTCTTAGCGGAACGCTTTCAGAAGGCTGGGTGGAATACAGCAGGCGTTGTGATGAATGGTTTCCTGCGAGGCGGTGCTGGTTTCTCAAAAGGATTTGATGTTTACGAAGACACCCTCGCTAGGAGACCTGGCATTTATGGCACTGCTCGGCACGTCACCCAAGATTACACTTGGCTTGGTTGGGTGAGTCCTTTTTGGCTGTCGAGCATTTGGTTTCCCACTCTTCTTTCTCCTCCTGTGGAGGATACGCAAGCACTTTCTGATGGAAGCAAGGCTCTTGTTCACGCAGAGGCCATGCTGAAAGATCTCAATGGTCGGGAGCAACCTTGGTTTTTGTTTTTTCACCTTCTCGACCCTCACTTCCCGTATTTGCCTCCTGCGCCTTGGGCGGGATCTTTTTTTCAGGAGGATTCAATTCCAGAGTCTCTAAGGGAACATGGCGCAAGCTCTTGGGATCTCATGACGCAACTTAAGGATGATATCCGGCTGGTTGATATTGTTGAGCAAACAGCTGAGCAAGCTGCTCGGCATCGTGATGCGCGAACTGCGGCTAATGCCCTCCTCAACCTCTATGATGAAGAAATTTTGTATGTTGATGAATTGATGGGAGAGTTGATTAAGGCCGCTTCTCAAAACAATCGACCTATGGTCATTCTGTTCACTTCCGACCACGGCGAGCATTTTGGTGAGCATGACCTTGTTCTTCACAGCCGCGGGATGTTCGAGGAGCTTCTTCAGGTTCCCTTTATTGTGGTTGGCCACGGAATGGAGGCTGGGCAGATGTCCATCACCCCACACTTAGAGGACGTCGCGCCAACATTGCTCGGGCTAGCCGGACTTTCCACTGAGGGCCTTTCTGGTCGTGACCTCAGTAATACGAAGGAAATTAAAGTACCTGAAGAACGCGCGCATATCGAGCGTGCAGGAATGAAGCTCACAATCCGTAAAGGAGATTGGAAGCTCTTGATCCGAGTGAGGATTCGAGGGAACGAGCCCCTGTCGCTCCACAACTTGAAAGAAGATCCTGGAGAAATGAAGAACTTAGTTCAGGTCGAAATAGACAAAGTGAAAGAAATGATGCAGATGGCGAAGACCGCCATTTCCCATTCTTCTGGTCAATCGGAACGTAACACGAGCCAAGAGCAGAAAGCGCTCCTGGAACACCTTGGCTATGTCGAAGAAAGAAACTAAGGTCACCGCGCACAACTCCTTTTTGATGGGCTTTAGTTTTGGGGCCTTTCTTGCCTTCGTGGAGGGCGTAGGAAGTATAGAATTCGAATTACTGTGCCAGGCAGCGGTTTTTTACGCTTTTATTTTTGGCTTTTTTTCCGTACTTCTTCGTCGTTTTTTGCCTCGAGTTCCTTCGGTTATTTTGAAAACTCTCTTCTCCTTTGTTCTTCTTTTCATTTGCTTTGGATTATTCGGAAACTTTGAAGGCGAGACGACTGCGAACACAGAGCACCCTGACATTTTGCTCGTGACGCTGGATACAACTCGCGCCGACCGCTGGCACGCGGTTTCAAGATCCTATGGGGGAGACGGGCTTGAAGATGGGAGTTTCCATTTCCCCATTGCTTACACGACCATTGGGCTCACCGCTCCCGCTCACGCGAGTTTATTTACGGGGCTTCATCCACACCAGCACCGTCTCTTCAACAATGGAGGCAAGCTAGGAGATGCACCCACCCTTGCCGAAGTCCTTCGCGAAGCGGGATACTTCACAATGGCCGCTCCTTCTGTCGTTCATCTCGACCCAGCATTTGGATTTGGTATTGGCTTTAAGGAATTTGCAGGCGTTGAAGGTGGAGTGCGAGGTCGGTATCGATTTCTGAATCCTTTTCGACTCATTCGACCGTTCTTTTCTTTGTTTGGTGCTGGGCAAGTGACCCGTTCGGGTTCCGAGACTTTGGGGAAAGCTCTTGAACTTTGGAAAGCGGCGCCTCCAGATAGGCCTCGATTTTTGTGGGCCCATCTATTTGAGCCCCATTGGCCATACGAGCCTCCCTCTAGTGAGTTTTTGCAGTCATCTGAAATGCAGGCATGGGAAACGGGTCCTGCCCTGGGTTACCAAGCATCCGAAGTTCGCTCTTGGCAAGTGGCCTACGATGGCGAGCTTCTTTATTCCCGAAACTTGCTGGCGAACTTCGTGAACCAAATTCAAGAAAACCGTTCTGGGAACGCCCGCCCTCTTTGGATTTTCTTTACCGCAGACCATGGGGAAGCTTTGGGGGAACATGGCGCGACGGATCACGGAGATCTTCTTTATGAAGAACAAATCCGAGTCCCCTTTTGGCTCAAAATTCCCGGTGTCAAAGCTGGAGAAAACTTGACTCCTGTCTCCCATGTTGATTTTCTTCCAAGTCTTCTCGATCTTCTCAACCTAGACTCTCCAGAAGGCTTGCCAGGCCGTTCTTGGGCTCCTGCCCTTTTCAATCAAAGTCTTCCGGAAGTCCCGATTTATGCGGAATCTAGGCAAGCTGCTTTTGATAATGCGATGTGTCGTTTTGCCAATGTGAAGCTGATTCGGAACTTAGTCGTGTCTTCCGAGATTATGAAGCGTAAACCCCGCCCATCTCGCGGCGTCCCCGATTCGATTGCTTGGCTTAAGCCTTGGGAGGCTTATGACCTCATGCGCGACCCTCTTGAACTCTCACGCATGGAAGAAAAACCGCCTCCACCGGCAGACCAAGTCTCGGGTTACTTGGAGTTTTTCCTGGAACAGCGGGGTTCAGCTCCGCTCGATTCTGATAGAGACCGCCTTGCCCCAGATGTCATCGATGCCATGCGTGAGCTGGGTTACTTCTAAGCTGACGTCATGGTTGCCAACCTCCCTGCCTTCGCCGACCCTGGACTAGGGGACCTTGTCGGAAAGATTGCCACTGCATGCAAGAAGGCAGAGGGTCAGGCTTTTCTCGTCGGAGGCGCGGTACGAGATTCGCTGCTTGGTTTGCCGCCCAAAGACGCTGACCTTGAGGTGTATGGTTTAGATTCTGAGATTTTGGAAAAAACAATTTTGCCCTTTGGCAAAGTTCACTGCGTGGGTCAACAATTCGCCGTGTTGCACCTTGCGACTGACTCCGGTGAGATTGAAATCTCTCTCCCGCGTAGGGAATCTAAAACCGGGCCGGGGCACAAAGGGTTCTCCATCCAGGCAGACCCTAACATGAAACCTGAAGAGGCTTCTTCACGGCGCGACTTCACGGTCAATGCCATGCTAATGGATCCCCTTACCGGCGAGATTGTGGACCCCTTTCATGGGCAGCGAGATTTAAAGTTGGGGCTTTTACGTCACGTGTCTTCCGCTTTTTCTGAAGACCCCCTCCGCGTTCTCCGCGCCGCTCGTTTTGTCGCTCGCTTTGGGTGGGCCGTTGCGCCTGAGACAGTTTCTCTTTGTTGGGAGCAAGATTTGTCTGAGCTTCCTGTGGAGCGTTATGAGAAAGAATGGCGTGGCTTGCTTTTGCGCGGTGCTTTTCCTGGTTTGGGCTTGCAGTGCCTTGCCAATCTCGGCGCTCTCCGTTGGTTTCCAGAACTCGACGCCATGCGCGGAATCCCCCAGGATCCTGTTTGGCACCCTGAAGGCGATGTCTTCCGCCACACTTGTTTGTGCTTAAATGCTGGCGCAACCATCCGAGAAGAAATGGAGGACCCTTGGGTAGAAATGCTTGGGATTCTTTGCCACGACTTGGGCAAGGCTGAAACAACTTCCTTTGCGCGTGGCCGCTGGCGGTCACCGAATCACGACAATCTCGGCGCCAAGCGGAGTCACAAGTTTTTCAAAAGAATTAGCAATCAAGAAGGGGTTGCGGGCAAAGTGGCTGCGTTGGCGCAAGACCATCTTCGCCCAACCCAATATTTCTTTGCTCCAAAAGTAGGGGATGGCGCCATTCGCCGTCTGGCCTTGCGGGTTGAAATCCCTGCTTTGGTCCGCGTGGCCTGGTCTGACGCCGCTGGGCGCGACTGTCACAACATGCCCTCGTGGCAAGAATGGGAGCCGGGGCGTTGGCTTTTGAATCGCGCCGCTGATTTAGGGGTCAAAGATTCTGAGCCGAAACCCTATCTCCAGGGCCAAGATTTGCTTGATATGGGTCTGGAGCCGGGGCCGGAAATTGGAAAGATTTTGTCCGAGGCTTTTGAACTTCAACTCGATGGGAAACTCCCAGACCGAGAAGCTTCCTTGGATTGGCTGAAGCAGAAGTGCTCTCGTTGAGTTAGCGGTTTTTGAGCGCCAAAAAAGAAAGGCGAGCCACAACGGAACGAGGCACAAAACGAGTGAGCCAGGTTAAGAAAAAGTTGTGGACTCCGTGTACAAAACTAATGCGTTTTCCGAGCAATCGAAAACTCTGTTTTACGACATCTTCTGGGCAGGCAGTCCCGCCCACAACGGCACTTTGAGCCCCGGCAACACCATGGAATTCCGTATCGGTATGCCCTGGAGAAACAACAAGAACATCCACATTGAAAGATCGCATTTCCATGGCTAGAGATTCTCCTAATAGGAGATCAAAGCCCTTCGTTGCGCCATAGACGGACATGGGGGGAGTGGGAAGATAGGCGGCAGCACTTGCTAGAACAATCATGCCACCTCGTTTTCGCTCGGCCATGGGAGCCAAGAATAAGCGGCTCAAGCGGGCTGGAATTTCACAATTCAATCGAATCATTTTGGAAATGTTGGAATCTTTTTGCTCAAGAAAAGAATTTAAATAACCAAACCCCGCATTGTTTACAAAGAGCCCAATCTCCAGGCTACTTGTTTTTGCTCCCAGAATTTCAATAGCCGCCTCCTCAGTTAAATCCAATGGAAGACAAAGGGTTTTAATTCCATTTGTCTTTTCCAACTCTTCCGCCAATTGATGGAGACGTTCCTCGCGGCGTGCGACCAAAACTAGGTTCAGACCCATCTCAGCCATGGCTCTGGCATAACAAGTCCCTAGGCCAGCGGATGCTCCAGTAATGAGGCCCCAGGATCCGTATTTTTCTTTGAAGTCCATTAAGGGATGATACGCCCTTCAAGAAGTAAGAGCGCCGCACCCCCCCAGGCGCAGCGCTCATTTCCCTCTTCATACCCCGGAAAACCGGGTGAGCCATCCTCTAGGCTCACACCCATGCTTACGGCAAAAAGTCTCAAGCGTGGGCATTTCTTTCAACGGCTTTTCGACGGAGGACTTGAGGGGAAACTTCCAGAAAACCTAGAAACCGGTCTCTAGCGCGTACCACGGGAAATAGGGTTTGTGAGGGTTCTAATTGTTGCCCTGGAGTAACGCTTGGGGAAAGGGGAAGCATAATGGTCTCTTGGCGTTAAATTAGGAGGGTGATAACCAGTGCCGATGTCTCCGAGTTTCCCGAACCCATGGATTTGATGGCTGCGCCTTTGGGGGATTTAGAGGGCATTGGACCGAAACGCTTGGCAAGCTTCCGAAAAGAGTTAGGGATGACCGATATTGGCCAACTCCTTCGTTTGCTCCCAAAGGGGTACGCCGAACCGGGCATGGTGACCAGCATTACTTGTTTGCCTGAATTGGAGGGGACATTAGTGAGGGTGCGTGGGACGGTTGAGAAAACATGGGTGCGGGGTTTTGGTCGACGTGCTGTGGTTTGCGTGAGGATGGACGATGGCGAATCCAGTTGCATAATTCCCTGGTTCAACCAGCCTTACCTGCGAAACGCTTTCCCGCTAGGCCGACAGTTATGGGTTGAAGGGACGGTCTCCTTGAAGCAGGGAGTCCAACTCCATTCTCCAAAACTAATAGAGGAGTCGTCTTTTCACGAGAGCAGCCCGATTCCCCTTTATCCTGATGTGGAAAGCATGTCGGGAAAATTTTTGCGCCGGACGATTTTGCTCGCCTTGGAAAAGGTAATTCCTATTCAAGACCCTATTCCTGAAAGTCTTCGCGAACAAGTCGGCGTCCCTAGTCTGGAAGAAGCTCTTTCCAAGATTCACCGACCGACTAAGCTTGAAGAAACTCAAGTTGGCAGGCGTCGATTAGCTTGGGGCGAAGTTTTGGCGCGAGAACAGCGTCGATTGCAAAGCCTTGGAGTAATGGAATCCGCAAGTGGAATGCGGCTGGAAGAAAGAGTCTGGGACCGCATTTTGGAAAGGCTTCCCTTCGAATTAACCAAGGAACAAAAAGGGGTATTGAAAAAACTCCGCCAGGATTTGGAATCGGGCCAGTCAATGCGTCGCTTGCTTCATGGAGAAGTGGGGTCGGGGAAGACCGCAGTAGCTTTTGCATTGGCCCTTGCCGTTGCAGCGGAGGGAAAGCAGGTTGCACTTCTTGCACCAACAGAAATCTTGGCGCGGCAACATTTGAATACCTTTCGGAATTGGTTAATGGGTGCAGAGCTTCAGGTGGTCGGTTTTTTTGGTGACGACGATGCCAAAACTCGCCGAAAGAACAGGCAACACATCTCCAGCCAGCCCGGGGGAGACGCCCGCCCCGTTCTAGCCATTGGCACCCACGCACTTTTTTCCGATGATGTTCAGTTTGGGAACTTGGGTTTGGTCATCTTTGATGAACAGCATCGGTTTGGAGTTCGACAAAAGGCCAAATTGGTTTCTAAAGGGAGTCAACCCCATGTGCTTACTATGACCGCAACCCCAATTCCTCGCACGTTAGCTTGGTCTCACTACGGCGCCCTGGAGCCTTGTGAGTTGCGCTCTCGCCCGGGTACAGGAGGGGAGATTTTTACCGAAGTTCACGAATTGTCCTACTGGGGAAAATGGGCAGCAGAACATTTTGTTCGGCTCCAAAAAGGAGAATCTACATTTGTGGTGGCTCCTCATATTGATGGTGCTAACGGGCTTCTCGAATTGGCAAAGGAGATTCAACAAGAGTGGTGGCCTGAGATTCCTGTTTCCATTGTTCATGGCCGACTTTCGGGAGAAGAAATTGAATCGAGGGTGGCCGCTTTTCGCGAAGGGAAGACTCAGGTGCTTTTAGGGACGACTGTCGTCGAGGTTGGATTAGACATACCGGCCATTCCCTGGATGGCGGTACTACAAGCCCAGCGCTTCGGTTTGGCCAGCTTGCACCAATTGCGGGGGCGATTGGCTAGGGGAGCCGAAGGCGACAAAGGAACTTGCATTCTTTTTTCAGAGAAGGGAGCCCTCCCTAGACTCCGGCAGCTCGAAGAGTGTCAGGACGGGTTTACCGTGGCTAATCTGGACCTAGCTCAGCGAGGTCCAGGTGCCTTCTCTGGAACGCGCCAGCATGGTCGAAACGATTTTCAAATCTTTAGGCCGGAGCAGGATGGGGACCTAGTCGAGGCCTTATGTACTCCGGAAGTCCGTATCTGGCTACAAAACAAGAGCTAACCCTATTCTAGAATGGGCCACTGCCCCAACCTCCCTTCTACCTTGCGCCTATCGCACCCACTTCTCGTCTCTACTTTCTGTGTCCTGCCAGCTTGGGGCCAGATTGAGTACCCCGAACCCGTTCCTAGCCCTCCGCTTGTAGAGGAGGCCGATCAAGAGCCTTCTCCTGAAGGAAGGGTTGTCGAGGGAAAGCCAGTTCTCCCGAGCCATTGGGAAGGTCAAGAAGGCCGAGTGGTGTCGGTTTGGATTGAGTTTGAAAAAGAGAAGAACATTTCCGAAGAGCTCACCCGGAAATACCTTGCTCGTTTGCGAGGTTTTGGGTTGGCGGCCCCAAGAGAAACGGGATTGCATGCTTTGAGCTCCTTGCATATGCCAAGTATTGAGCTTGGAGCCCGACTCCTTGAATCTGTAGGAGAAGCAGGCGACGCCTCGGTTCTGGTTGACACTGCTGGCTCTGTTGGGGATTTGAAGGTTGCTAGTTATTGCTTGGAGTCAGCCTTGCGATTGGGAGAGGGCTCTCTTCCTCCCCAGGCGATTCGTCTTCTATCCCACCCTCGAAAGAGTTTGCGCCCAGGCGTTGAATCCCGCCTTGCTCGAAAAGCAACCCCATCTCATCTCCCCGAACTTCTTCGACTTTTAGAGTTTGGGCGGGATGGCGATTCGCGGCTTCGTGCTGCGCGGCTTCTTGCCAACTTTTCCGAAGAGCCCCTGACACGCAGTTTGTTGCAACAAGCCTTGCGGGATCGATCCGTATCCGTTGCCTTCGAAGCTCTTTCTATTTTGACGGGTATTTCCGAAGACCGTGCTTCTTCTGGCGATTTGGCGACTTTGGAAGCACTTCTCAAACAATCGGATGGTGGCTTGGAGTTGGGTTACTTTCTTTTCGCCCTCCTTTCGATGCAGAGGGAAAGCAGGGAACTCCTAATTGGTCCCCACCATCTGCCCTACCTGCGTGAAGGAATGGCGAGCGGCGATCTGTTTGTGTCGGGAGCCGCCGCCGCCTGCTTAGCCGAGTACGAGTTCCGTGGGGGCACGACCATTGCCTCTGGCATTCCCGATGTTGAAATTTTGCATCGGCTCATTCGGTCTGTTGCTGGTTCTTCCTTCTACCCCCAATTTGCAAGGTTTGCCCAACTTGCGGAGAGAAGCTTGATTCGGTTTTCGGGTGTGGACTTAAGCCAAGAAGGCCGAGCCGCTTGGATTTCCTGGCTTGAGGAAAACCACCAAGGTTTCCGGGGTGTTCGCGCCGCAATTTCGTTGAATCCTTCAAACCTTTCCGCTTTGTCTTTTCGGTGGACGAAAGAGGGGGAAAGCCGAGTTCTTTTAGGCATTGATGCCGAGCCCTTCTCTCATGAAGGGGACGATACGCGATGGATTGGTCCAATGGATTTGCGTCGCCTGCATTCCCTTTTGGATCGAACAGGAATTTTTGGGAGAGATGTCATTCCTGGCAATCATGGAAGCCGAGAATCTGCTCTTCGTTTAAAGATGGAATTGCAGGCTGGGCCCCTTCGCAAGCCCTTGTCATATTTCGGTCCCTCCCAACCCTCTTGGGCTCCCGGTCTACTTCTTTCTCTCGATGATTTATTTGACTCTTTAGAATGGCAGCGGCTTGGCCCAGAGGAGAATCGGAGTCAGTTCGTGCTGGAGCGGTTGCCAACTTGGGATAGTTCAACTGAGTTGGAATCTCTGCAATTTAAACTGGGCATTACTTTGGACCGTTTGTCGGCTACTGAGGATGAGCTGTTGTTGCAATGGTGCAATCATCTTTCTTCTCAACGTGGAATTGATGGGCTGTGGAGCTCGGAGCTTGCTCAGCGCTGCTTAAGTGAGTTTCCTCTTCGTCAGCACCATCCGAAACTGATGGCAGCACTTCTTGGCTTGGCCACACGCGGCGCCTCCCATCAGCTCTTGCCGGACTTTTTGACTGCGGCGATTGAGTTGAGCGAGCCTCTGCGCTCCAACCTTCTTTTGCAGGGGCTCTATGAGTTTGGTCCTCAGCTTTCTAAAACTTGCCTGTCGGACTCTCGTTTGGTGGTGCGGGTTGCAGGTGCACGGGCGTTGGGGAAGGCAGGCCCATTGGGCCGCGATGCTCTTCTTGGAGCTTTGGAAGATTCCAATGCCTTGGTTGTTCGAATGGCGATTCGGAGTCTGGGCGAGTTGGGAGATAAAGAAGTTGTGACCCAAATTCTTCCCTTTGCAGAGCCGGATCAGATTCGTTCAGTTCGCCGTGAAGCTATCCAAGCCTTGGGAGTTTTGGGGGACTCGCGAGCTTTTCAAGCAGTGAGTGCAGCAGCTCTTCCTGGCGAGGAGTCGAGTTTGCGCCTTGATGCTGTGCGGGCCCTTGCCCAACTTCCAGGGGATGAAGTGGATCAAGCTTTTGCTCTCCTGTTTCCCGACTTCGCCGGCGGAATTTTAGAACGAGACTTCGCGCTTGCTTTGGGAAAGAGAGGTATTTCGAGCTCTGTCATTGTGTACTCCAAACACTTGGGCCATGAATCCTCTTTAGTCGCCACTCGCGCAGCCATTCTTGCTGGGCGCTTAGGAATTCCTTTGGCTGCAGAGCCTTTAATGGGATTCCTGTCCGCGAATCCTCGCGACCCCGAAATCCTTCACGCTCTTGCAACCTGCACAACGGTAGATTTCCGCAACATGCCCGACCCGGCTGGCGTTTGGGCTGCTTGGTGGATGAAGCATAGCCAGGAGAACGGCCTTGAGTGGCTCGTTTCAAGCGCTGCGAATTACGGATTCTCTCTTCCTAAACCGAAGCCCGAAGGAGAACCCAGTAAAGAATTTCTATCGGAGTTATTGAGACTCCTCCAAAAGGGTCCTCGACATTTGCGCCCTTCTACGGCCTTTCATCTTTTCCTTCTAACGAATCGAGATTTGCCATCAGTGGCCAGGGAAAGTACTGATGAACAGCTGGATGCGATTGTCTCGGAGTGGGAGATATGGTTAGCGAATCTTCTGGACTAAGGCTGTTTTTAGTTCTGGTTAGTTTGCTCACTCTGCTGGGCGTCTTTTGGCAGCAAGGCTTTGATGGTGTGTTAGCCGTGGAAGCTCATTCTTCTTCGATTGAACATGCAGCTTCTGAGGCGGGTTTGGATTCTCCTTGGGTCCTTTACGGTTTGGTTTATGCGGAAAGCCGGGGCAAAGTTGATTCCGTCTCTTCGGTGGGCGCAACAGGCTTGGGGCAATTGATGCCCGAAACAGCAAGCGAGTTGGCTGCTCGATACGATGTGGAAGGTCCACCTTATGCACCCGAAGACAATGTGTTGCTTGCGGGCCACTACCTTGCTGAGCTCTTGAGGCAGTTTGATGGCGACCAGGATTTAGCTTTGTTGGCCTACCGCCAAGGTCCCGGCAAAGTCAGTCGGAAAATTTTGGAAAGTGGAGGAGTTGCGGCCTACAAGGACTCACTGAAAAGCCGACAGCCTTCCCCGTGGGAATACCGAACACAAGTTTTGCGTTTTGCCACTCGATTTGAATCTCGAAGAAAATTCGATAATAAGTAATAATCCCTTTCGATTCCTCTCCATGCTAATCCCCAACCGAATCCTGTTTGTTTGTCATGCTCAGCGGCCCCCAGTGGTGGGCGAGTCGTGTGGGTCCAAGGGTGCGGCCGAGTTTCTTCAAAAGCTTAGAGAGATTCTTCAGGCAAAAATGCTTTGGGGGCCGGTTATGGCAACCGCCAGCGGATGTTTGGGCACTTGCGACCAGGGCCCTTGGGCTGTGGTGTACCCCGACAATGTCTGGTATCGCGGGTTTACACCGGAAGATGCCCAAGAAATTGTGGAAGAGCACTTAGAGCATGGTCGGGTTGTTGAGCGACTTGCTTTCACTCCTCCGGATTCTGGTGAGACTTCCCAAGGCGGAAACGGCTTCGAGGTCTAAGGCGCACCTCTACACTAGTTTTGCCGAGGCTTCCTCGGCCCCAAACCATTTTTTGAGAATTGAGAGGTCCCCATGGCACGTGTAGGAGTTTGTCTTTCCGGGTGTGGCGTTTACGACGGCGCTGAAATCCACGAGTCTGTCCTGACTCTTCTTTCTCTTGCTAAGGCGAGTGCAACTTCTGTTTGTTTCGCCCCTGATATCGAACAATTGCATGTAGTTAATCATATTTCTTGTGATCCCGTTGAGGGCGAGTCTAGAAATGTCCTTCAAGAATCTTCCCGCATTGCTCGCGGCGATGTACAGGCTGCTTCCGAGATGAAAGCCGAAGATTGGGACGCTTTAATTTTCCCTGGAGGGTTTGGTGCCGCAAAAAACCTTTGCGATTTTGCAATCAACGGGCCCGATTGTTCGGTGGAGCCGGAGGTTAATAGGTTGATTTTGGAAACCCATGAGGCGGGGAAACCAGTTGCGTTTATGTGCATTGCTCCTGCTATTTGCGCTGCGGCTTTCCGAGGGTCTTCCATTCATCCAGAGCTAACCATCGGTTCTGACCAGGGGACTGCGAAAGCTTTGGAGACGATGGGTGCTAAGCATGTGGTTTGCCCTGTTTCAGATATCCACATTGATGAAGCCAACAATATCTTGAGTACTCCCGCTTACATGCTGGCTGAAAACATTGGTCAGGCTGCCGACGGGATTGAGAAGCTGGTTTCCGCTCTTCTTAAGAGATGTCCTGCAAACGCTAGAGCTTCCTAATTGCGCCCATGTTTTTAGCCCCACTAGTTCTTGCGGCATTGCCCCAACTTTATTCAAGCTTTCCAGAACAGGATGCTTTATCTTACATAGTGGACTTGGATTTTGATTTTGATGCTCAGTATGTAGAAGCTTCCGTGGAAATGCGCTTTCAATTGTTGTCGCCTGCGGATCGAATTGTGCTCCACTCTATTGAAGATGAGAAATGGGAAGTCCAATTTCAAGATTCGAGTGGATTAAGTCTAGAAACAGAGCGCAGGCAGGGACTTCTTCAGGTTTTGCTCGGGAAAGAATTCGCCAAGGGGGCGGTGGTTGAGCTTCACGCCAAGCTAGCTGGAACGCCCCCAGATGGCTTGTACTTTGAAGAAGGGAGGCACGGTGATCCAGTCTTCTTCACCGACCATTTCTCCTCTAGGGCCCGTGGCTGGCTTCCTTGCGAGGACCACCCATCGGATCGAGCTAAGTTTTCCATTCGTATCCAAGCCCCTGAAGGATGGGAGGTGATTGCTAGTGGTCTTGACGAAGATGAAAATGGGACTTGGGAGACCCAAACAGATCTGCCGACTTATATGTTGGCTTTTGCCGCCGCACCCTGGGGTAGAATTCCAGAAAAAGGGGATGACCGCTTCATCCCGCATTTTATTTACAAGAAGGACAAGCCACGTGCTCGGCTTGGCCTGAAACATCATGCTCAATGGATGTCTGTCATGGAAGGAACTTTTGGCCCCTACGAGTGGGAGAAATATTGCGTAGTCCAAGTCCCTACGAGATGGGGTGGCATGGAGAATGCAGGCAATACCTGGATTATGGAACGGCTTTTTGATGGCCGCGATCGTGGGGTAGGGACATTGGCCCACGAATTCGTCCATATGTGGTTCGGTAATGCTGTTGGCTATGGAGAGTGGCATGAAGCTTGGCTGAGCGAAGGCTTTGCTTCTTATTTTGGCCCTTGGCTTCACGCACAATCTGGGGGGGCACCACTACAGCGCGCTATGGAAGGTTCCCGGCGGCGATGGCTCGGATCTCGTTGTTCGGAAACACGCCCTATTCGCTGGGAAGAATTTGAGGCCCCTGACGATTTTTTTGGATCCTCTGCGCCCAATACCTACCAGAAGGGTGCTTGGGTTCTGCACATGTTGCGGGGTGAGATTGGGGACGAAGCCTTTTTTGAAGGAATCAGGAAATACTACGAAGAAACTACTCCTGGGATTGCCACGACAGATCAATTCGCAGAGGTGATGGAAAAATCAAGCGGCAAGGAATTGAAATGGTTTTTTGAACAATGGCTGGATCGGCCGGGTTGTCCTCAATTAGATATTCGCTGGAATGCGGATTCCGTGGTAGTCAAGCAGCTTCAAGAGGACATCTTTCGTTTCCGCCTTCCTCTTCAGTGGACTAATGGAGAGGGTGAGCGCAAAAAGAAATTCTTTGAAGTGAGCCAGCGCGAACATGTTTTTCAATTGAAAGGGGAGATATCAGCTCCCACAATTGACCCTGATGTCGAACTGCTGTTTCGCTAGTCTTCCTCTTCTTCTTCACCGTCCATGTAGCCCAAAGAAGAGAGTGCCGCAGCAACATCCCCAGAGAGCTCAGTTTTTCTAGATACGTGCATCCGTTGCTCGATGGACTTGGCGCGAAATTCCTCCAAGAGAGCCATGAGGTTTTTCGCCAAAGGAGTTTTTAGATTCAAAGGACTTTGTTCGTTCGGGTCTTTGCCAATATCGAAGAGCATCCAAGTAGGTTCGGTTGACTCATCTCTTGAACCGATTCGAATCATCTTGTAGTCACCCTTGCGGATGGCCTGCATGGGGAAGGCTCCTTTGGGGCGCTCAAAGAAAAGAATAGTTGGTTCTGGGTTGGAGCCAGTGTTCAATAAAGAGACCAAGGATTGGCCATGGACTGGGGATGCAATTGAATCCCCAGTCCACTCCGAAATCGTGGGGAGAATGTCTACCAACTGGACCGATGTTTCGATGCGTTGATGGCGAACATTGGGGCCACGAACGATAAGCGGAACCTGAACCATTTCTTGGAAAAGAGAATGTCCATGTTTCCATTGTTGGTGATCATAAAATTCTTCTCCGTGGTCTGCGGTGATGAGAAGGTAGTCCTCTGGACCAAGGAAGCCGTTTTCTTCGAGATATGTGACTAATTTTCCAATTTCTGTATCGCAGTATCGAATTTCGGCATCGTAGTGCGAAAGTAAATTGGCCAAGGCATCTGCCGGAGGTATCGGGAAAATCGAGCCATTCAAGGGGCGAGGAGGGGAGTCCATCTCAGCCCCAAAATCAATCCCACCCATGACTTCATGAATATTGGGAACGCCCTCGGGCTGCCACCCTGCCGGGGCGTCGTAAGGGTCATGCGGGTCGATGTATTGAACATAAAGAAAAGTAGGCTTGGCTTTATCTTGCTCCCCAAGCCAAGTTGTAACTTGCGAATTCAGTTTTCTCGCTTCGGAACTCCGTGATTTTTTCTCTTTCCCAGTGGAGCCACCTTGAAGCTTGGCGGCTAGTTTTGGAACAGTGGCCACTAGAGTATGAATTAAATCACGGCGGAGATTGTTGAGAGCGCAGTAGCTCCGAAGGGAATAAGAAACATCGGTCCAAAAGTAATCAAATCCTCTGTTGAATCCAAAGTTTGGAGACACTTGAGCGTTTGCAGAGAAGGCCGCCGTTTGGTAACCACGCTTACGAAGCAAAGTGGCCACAGTTTCTAAACCCTCAGGCATGCGATCGTACATGGTGACAGTATCGTGGCTTGTTGGAAATAAACCGGTCATCAAAGAAGCCACAGAGGGTCGCGTCCACGGAGCTTGGGCGTAGGTATTTTCAAACAAAGTTCCTTGGCTCGCGAGATTGTCCAGTACGGGACTAATCGGAGATGGGTTTCCTGGTTGCTGGTATCCGTAACAGGAAAGGTGATCTGCGCGGAGTGTGTCGATTAAGAGGACGACGACATTGGGCGCGCCCTCGGCGGCTACGCTCGAAACCTCGGACTCTTCCGAAGATTGGGTTGGTGCAAAGAACACGAGACTTAATGCACCCAAAGAAAGAACTACCCCGACAGTCGTTTGCGTTTGCTTAGGAAGTTTCCAGGCCCCAAGGGTGAAGAGGACGGAGACGGCAGCAGAGGAAATCCACGCCAGTAAACCCACTTCAAGAAGACCGCTTCCTTTTCCAAGCCAATGTGAGCCTAGGAGGAGAAGGCCCAAAGCAAGTGCCACAAAACAAGCGGCTCGAAGTTGAATTTTTGGCAAAACAATGCGAGTGAGGGCCACCAGAATCCCAATCATGGCACCATAATTCAGACCAAGCTTGACCGCCTCTTTGAGGGGGGTCGCAAAGCGGAGGCCATGAAGGTGAAGAACAACCCCTCCCTCCACAAAGCCCAAGAAAAGGCCAGCGGAAATGCCTATCAAAAGGCCAGAAAACGCTCGTATTAGAATCCCCATTGTTTTGATTTTAAGCAATTAACTGAGGCGAGACTGGACTAAGTTCTCCAATCCGCCCGAAATGATCAATTCTTGAGCAGTTGGGCCTAGAGCGGAGAATGAAAACACGCTTCCTTCGATGCGGACAACGCCTGAGCGGAAATCCAAGGATGCGGATAGGCCTGTGCGAACCGTGGGCGCGGAGTCGAAGCTTTGAGAACGGAGCCATTCGAGCAGACTTGGGCAGTCCACTAGAAGGATGCCATTATTGAAAGCGTTTCGCTTATAGGTTGCGGAGAAAGAGCCTCCAATAACCAGAGGGATTCCTCGGTAGTGAAGGGAAGTCGCAGCTTGTTCGCGACTGGACCCAGTTCCGAAATTAAAGCCACTGACCAAGAGGTCGCCCTCCTGGACTAGCGATTGAAAGTCTGGATCGTAATTTTCCATGGCAGCCGCGGCCATCTCTTCTGCACTCATGTCCTCGCGGTAGGTGTATTTCCCAGGATAGATTCCATCCGTGTTGAGGTTGTCAGCATCGCAAAAGAGAATCTCACCCTCGAGAGCTTCTGGGAAACCATCCAAGATGGGGGTTTCACCTTTTTCAGGCGGTGACTGTTTTGGAATGGACAGGCTTCTCTCAGGCCCATTGCCTTGGAGTCCTTCTGGCGCACAAATGAAGCCCGCAACTGCGCTTGCGGCTACGACAGCTGGAGATGCGAGGTAAGCTTCGGATTCCTTAGAACCCATGCGCCCTTTGAAGTTCCGGTTCGTTGCCGAAATACCGACTTCTCCGTCTTCTAAGAGACCTTCACCCATGCCAATACAAGGGCCGCAGCCCGCTGGAAGGACATGAGCACCGGCTTCTACTAGAGTTTGCCAATCTCCGCGGGATTCCGATTCGCGCTGGACTTGGTCGGATGCCGGAGCGAGATAGAAGCCAACATGCTCTGCAACTTTTTTCCCTTTGAGGACTTGGGCGGCCTCTGCTAAGTCTTCTACACGGGCATTTGTGCAAGACAGAAGGTAAGCCTTGTCAATTTTTCGTTGTTGAGTTTCAACTTCGGATACTTTTTCCATGGCCTTGACCGTATGGGGGCCACAAATGCAGGGGACAACGCTTCTTAAATCCAGGTCAATGATTTGTGCATAGTTTGCGCCATCGTCTGCGCAAACTGGACTGGATTCTAATGCGTCAATCGCAGCAGGTTTGAAAGCCGATTGAGCATTTTCGCGATTGCGATACCAAGCAACTGTTTGTGCGTCGCAAGGGAAAACACCAGTGAGTGCACCCCATTCGGTTGTCATATTGGCAATTGTAAGGCGGGAGGCAATGTCCAAGTGGTCCACTCCAGGCCCTTCAAAAACAAGAGCATGGTTCAGGACCTCGTCCTGGTTGTAAAGACCACAAAGGGCAACGATGACGTCCTTGCCACTCACGCCAGGTTTCAGTTTTCCACGGAGGATTACTTTCGTCACAGGTGGAATTTGCCACCAAGTTTCACCCGTAGCCCAAAGGGCGGCGGCATCTGTGCGGACAACCGGGGTCCCAAGCGCACCGATTCCACCGTAAACATTGGAGTGCGAGTCGGAGGCGACTACCAAAGTTCCTGGCCAGGCGTAGCCTTCTTCAATCATTATTTGGTGCCCGATTCCCCGCCCCGCTGGGTGGAAATCCACTCCCATATTTTTGGAAAAGGCTTCAATGTCAGCATACTTTTCGAGGTTTTTCTCCGAAGTGTCCTGCACATTGTGATCCAAAGTGAACACAGGTTGTGCTGGAATTTTCATTTGAGTTGCCCCCAAGCCTTTGAATTTCAACATGACAGCTGCGGTGTTGTCATGGGTCATGACATGCCGCGGCTGAACTGTTACGAAATCTCCCGATTTGAGTTTTTTCTCCTCCGTCAGGCCAACGGCAAATCGTTGGACAATTTTTTCAACCAGGTTTTGCGCCATATGGAAAGGATATCCGCGCCGCGACATTTCTTTCCAAAGCCTCTCAAGACTGAAAGCATGTACAAATGGGCTGAAGCGGAGTAAGCGCACTTGTACTCCACTGATTCGCAGGATTGGATGGCCTTGCTTTGGGGTTTTCGCCGGATTCCACGCGGTATCTACCGACAAAGGCGGTCGCTCTCCCCAGGGCGATATCCGTGCATTGCAGCCCATGCTATTTGGGGCTTGCTCCTGAAATAGCCAATCCACTCACCGTGCGATGGCAAGGGGGCGAACACGAGAAACTATAAACGGAGTGGGGGTAGTGCTCGTAAACTCTTGAAATCTGGCATGTTTACCGCCCTCCTTCTCTCTTCCCTTCCTCTTCCTGTCCCCCAAGAACTTCAGTACGGCGACTTGCTTGCCGACTACAGGGATTTAACCCTTCTTGCCGCTCAACCGGTCGAGGGGGTTCGCTTCGTCCAATTTTCTTCTTATGACCGTCGAAGCGATGCCGGACCAGGGGATCCAGAGGCTTGGTTTGCCAACCAAGATCGAGGGAATTACCTCAGGAAAGAAAGCTATGGATCAGAGACTCTTTATGTCATGGCGGAACACGAGGGTCCTGGGGTTGTCAAGCGAATTTGGTCAGCCAATCCATCGGGAGACATTTTGTTTTTTGTTGAAGGTTCGAAAGAACCCGCCTTGCGAATTCCCATGGTTGCGCTCTTTGATGGAAGTCACGAGTCCTTTCAACCTCCTTTGGCTACCATTCAAGCCAAAGGCCACACATCATGGGTACCTCTTCCCTTTTCAAAAAAAATCAAAGTTTGTACGACTGCAGAGGGTCTTTACTATCAGATTGGAATCAAAACCTATCCCGTTGAAGTTGTTTTGCCCTCTTTGTCTTTGGATCTCCTGAAGAAGAATCAAGACGCATTGAAATTTGTAAATAGCCTTCTTTTGAAAGGGGAGTTTATAGCCCACCCAAGAAGACGTTCAGAACAGGTTGGGCGCTACCGTCCTAATATGCAACAGTCGATTTGGCTGAACGGACGAGGAACGGTTCATTTTTTGAGGGTAATCCTTCAAAACAGAGCCAAGATTGCAGACCTCGATTCCCTTTTGAGGAATCTGCGCATTGAAGTACTTGCCGACCGAAGCAAAATACCTCAGGTTAATATGCCGTTTTCTGAGTTCTTTGGTGCGGGTCCTGGATTGCAACTCCACTCTGGCTACTTGACACGCATTCTTGAAATGGAAGATGAGACGGTAGAATTTCACTGTTTTCTTCCGATGCCTTTTGAAAATGGAATTCGATTTAATATTTTTAATGAAAGCCGGAGCAAAATATTTATTAAAACACAAGTTCACTTTGACCAGGATCCTCCTAAGCCACTTCGACTACATGCTGGATGGCACGCTGAACAAGATGTCCCCACACAACCGCACCGAGATTGGAATGTGTTAGATGCGGAAGGTCCTGGCCGTTTAATAGGGGCCCAGCTTTCCATTCGAAACCTCAGCCGGACATGGTGGGGTGAGGGTGATGAGAAAATTTTCGTTGACGGCGAAAGTCACCCTTCCATCTTTGGAACGGGTACAGATGGTTTTTTCGGTTATGCGTGGTCTTGCCCCGACACTTTTGTGCACCCTCTCTTTGCGCAAACTCGGTGCGACGGTCCGGAGAACTACGGATGGACAAGTTTGAACCGATTCATGATTGGGGATTCCATCCCTTTTATGGAACGCATTCGCTTTGATCTTGAACTTTGGCATTGGGAGGACCTCAAGGTGGACTTTGCGACGAGTGCTTGGTGGTACGGCCCTCTGAATGGAACCCATCGCCTCCCTCCAATGCCGGACCCAGACCAGCGAGATCCGCGCATGATTCCCGAAGCTCCACCCAAAAAGACTCAGAACTAACACAATGACCGCCGCATCCGAAGAAAAACTATTCGCCCTTTGGCGGGAACTGTCAGATATTTCTTCTGCTTCTGCAGTTCTGGAGTGGGACCAAGAAACCTATATGCCCTCTAAAGGTCAGGAAGGCCGAGGACGTTCCTTGTCCACGCTGGCAGGTATTCGCCATCGGTTATTGACATCCCCTGACCTTGTCGATGCCCTTTCTGCTTGCGAGGGGATTGCAGAGCCGGATTCTGAGTTGGGCGCACAATGCCGGGAGGCGCGGCGGAGTGTGGACCGAGCGAGCCGTGTCCCTGAGAAATTAGCCAAGGCTCTTGCTGAAGCGACAAGCCAAGGTCTCGCTTGTTGGCAAAAGGCTCGTGCCGAATCTGATTTTTCCCTTTTCGAAGAGTCGCTTAGCCGAATTATTGAACTGCGGCGTGAGCAAGCGGAAGCTATCGACTCTAATCGTTCGGCCTACGACGTTTTAATGGACGAATTCGAGCCAGGCGCAACGGAGGCCGCTTTGGCCCCCGTTTTTGAGAACCTTTGCGAACAGCTGTCGCCCCTGATTTTGGAAGCATCGGAAAGTCGTCCTGTCGATGAATCTCCTGCGATGGGGGACTTCCCGGTCGCCGAGCAAAAGGCCTTTGGTCTCTTTGTTGCCGAGAAGATGGGTTTTGATCTTGAAGCCGGAAGATTGGACGCAACCACGCATCCTTTTTGCTCAGGGTTCCATCCCAATGATGTTCGAATCACTTGGCGTCACATGGACCAGGACTTCCGCTCAGCACTCTATGGAATTATGCATGAAGCGGGGCACGGTCTTTACGAACAGGGTTTGCCTGCAAAATGGCATGGAACTCCCATTGGGGGCGCCGTGAGCTTGGGGATTCATGAATCTCAATCTCGCCTCTGGGAAAACCTCGTGGGAAGGAGTCACGCTTTTTGGAAATGGGCTCTTCCGCACTTCACTAAATACTTCCCTGCCAAAGATGGTTTGACCGTGGACCAACTTTGGCCTGCCCTCCACACCGCACGACCTAGTCTTATCCGAGTCGAAGCCGACGAGGCGACTTATAACCTTCATATTGCCATTCGATTTGATATTGAAAGGCGTTTGTTTGCTGGCGATATTGCCGTTGCAGACCTTCCCGAAGCTTGGGACAGTGCCTATGAAAAATTTCTGGGTATTCGGGCTGAAACCGCTGCCGAAGGAGTCCTTCAGGACATTCACTGGTCCATGGGTGCCTTTGGGTACTTCCCGACCTATTCCTTAGGCAACCTTATTGCTTGCCAGCTTTTCGATGCCGCTGAGAATGAAATGGACGACCTGGAATCCATGATTGCTGCGGGCGAATTTGCCCCTTTGCGGGCCTGGTTGGGTGAAAAAGTGCACTCCCACGGCGCTCGATGGAGTGCTTCAGAGTTGGTGCAAAAAGCAACAGGGCAACCCCTGACTGCAGGTCCCTTTTTGGCCTATATCCGGAATATTACATCCCAAGCTTACGGCCTCGAAAATCCTTCCTCTTCTAGTGGCTCGCGCCGCTAAGATTTGGCCCTCAAATCAAACCCTGAAGAAAATGGCAAAACATAAAATAGGTTGGATGCCCGGCGATGGCGTTGGGAAAGAAGTGATGGACGCAACGAAAACCGTATTGGATGCGGTTGGCCTGGATGCGGAGTACACGCACTTAGACATCGGTTGGGATTTTTGGTGTTCCGATGGGGACCCTCTGCCGCCGCGGACAATCGAAGGGCTTCGCGCATGCGATGCAGCTCTCTTTGGCGCGATTACCTCCAAGCCCAAAGCGGAGGCGGAAGCCGAACTGGCTCCTGAATTCCAAGGGAAGGGCATGTCTTACCGCTCACCCATTGTTCGGATGCGGCAAGAGTTTGATTTGTATTCCAACTGCCGCCCTTGCAAAGCGTTCGATGGCAATCCATTGAACTTTCAAGATGGAATTGACCTCGTGGTCTTCCGGGAAAATACGGAAGGCATGTACACCGGGGTTGAATGGAGTCCGGTTGATGGCCCCATCCGATCTGCTCTTGAAACACACCCATCCTTTGAAAGGTTCCAATCGGTTCCTCCCGAAAAAATGGCTTTTTCCAGTCGAATCATTACCTGGGATGGCTCGGAACGCATTGTGCGCGCAGCATTTGAGTACGCCAAGGAGCATGGATATCCGACTGTCACCGTGGTTGAAAAGCCAAATGTCTTACGGGAAACCAGTGGCATGTTCACCGACGCCGCTAAAGCTGTGGCCAAAGATTTCCCTGGAATTGAGCTTTGGGAAACCAATATCGATGCCATGGTGATGTGGTTGGTGAAGAATCCCCAGAACTACGGCGTGATTGCTACGTCCAACCTTTTTGGAGATGTGGTTTCCGACCTCTGTGCTCAACTCGTAGGAGGACTCGGATTTGCTGCTGCTGGAAATATTGGAAAGGATGTTGCGGTTTTTGAGCCCACTCATGGCTCGGCTCCGAAATACGATGGACAGGACAAAGTCAATCCCATTGCTTGTATCCTGGCTTCCAAAATGATGCTTAGCTTCCTGGGGGAGGGGCAAAAGGCCGACGTGGTCGGCAAGGCCATTGCCAAAGTCATTGCTGAAGGTAAGGCTAGAACCTATGACATGGGTGGAAGCACAAAGTGCTCTGAAATGGGCGCTGCCATTGCGGCCGCCCTTTAAGGGCAATTTGCCCAGGTTTTTGTCATCTTGCCCTGCGAGATAGCAAGGTGTCTTGTATTCTGAGAGAACTTCCCTCATGCGATGCCCATCCTGTGATTTTTCTAACGAAGCTTCTGCGGAAGCGTGTTCTCAATGTGGAACCCCCTTGTCTCGCGAGCTCAGGACTGCCGAGTCCATCGAACTTGAAGAGGTAACCGTTCAATTTGATGATGACATCGGGTTTTCGGCCGGTGCAACCATTGAGCCTGCTGGGGAAGTTCAGCCCCCCGACGATTCAGATACTGCCGAGCCCAGCGCATCTTCGGAAGAGAAGGCTCCCCCTCCTCCTAAGGAAGAAGAAATTGGGGACTTAATTGGGGATCGGTATGAAATCATCTCCCAGCTGGGTCGAGGTGGCATGGGAGCCGTTTTTCTTGCGAGAGACAATAAACCTGGTTTGGGTGGTCGACAGGTTGCCATTAAAAGGGTACTCAAGGCAAGCGAAAGAGGAATCCAACGTTTCTTGCGTGAATCGGAAACGATTGCTCAACTGAACCACCAAAATATTCGTGCGATTTACGATCGTGGAGAAGATGAAGTAGGTCATTTTTTGGTGATGGAATATGTGGAAGGCGAATCCCTTCATGACCTTGTGGCGAGAGACGGTGTTCTGAAAGACGATGACTTTGGCAATATTGTCCGAGGCTTGGCAAGATCCTTGGCTTTTGCTCACCGGAAGGGGGTGATTCACCGAGACGTGAAACCCGCCAATGTCATGCTCACTGAAGATGGAACTCCCAAGCTCACGGACTTTGGCCTTGCACGAGCTTCTGAAGATTCCGAGTTGAGTATGGAAGGCTATGGAATGGGAACTGCAGGCTACGCTGCACCTGAGCAGCGCCGTGATGCCAGTTCGGTGGACCACCGTGCCGACATTTATGGGTTGGGCGCCACGATGTACTTTTTGCTAACTGGGCGGTCCCCCAAGACCATTCGAGAATCTCGCGTTCCTGAAAGGTGGCGTCGAATTACTTTACGTTGTTTGGAAGAGAGGCCTGAGGATAGGTACTACTCGGTTGATGATTTTCTGGATGACCTTGCTGCCGGCGCTTCAAGCCAATCTTCTCTTCTTCGCCAAGTCCCTGCTGGAGCGGAGCTCTTCGATTGCCCGGCTTGTTCAACTTCGAATGCTGAAGCTGCCCAGTACTGTCGTTCTTGCGGCGGCGGTCTCTTTGAGGCTTGTCCGAAATGCAATCAAATGGATAGGGCAGGAGCGCGCTTTTGTAGTGGTTGTGGAACCGACACAGCCAACTGGAAACTTTCCGAGGAGTGTTTTTCTGCTGCGAGACACCATCGGGAATCCCACGAATTAGTCGCTGCGATTAAAGAAGCACAGGAAGCCCTAAAGACCGTTCCCGACCGTGGGGACATCCGTACTTTTTTGGAAGAGGTGAAGGCCGAATATTCGGAAACGGAATCGGCGCGAGATGTCGCTCGAGCTGCGACCGAGGAAAAAGACTTTGATTTGGCGGAGCAGTCTTGGCGCGAAGTCTTGGCGATTCTTCCCAAGGACGAAGAGGCGCTTCAGGCGATTGCGGGGCTCAAAGAGCGAACTCGATCGGTTGAGTTTTCTGAACGCCACTCTGTATTGCTTCGGTCAGTTTCTCAAGGGGATTGGCGCTCCTCCGTTCGCATCTTGCGGACTCTTCGCGCCTGGGCTGGGGACGAAGATCAGGGAAAACTACAAGAAGCTGAAAAAGCTGTTCGAGGTCTTCAGCTTGCACGCGTAAAAGATTTGCTCCAGCGAGCGGAAGATGAAGCGGACGAAGGAGATTATGAAGAGGCCTACCAATTACTTGAACAAGCGCGCAAGGGCGGAGCTACCGAGAAGACGGTTGAGCCGATTCGAAAGAAGTTTAAGTCGATGGAAATTGAAGGGACTCGATTGGCGCGAGCTCGAAAAAGGAAAGTACGATTCCGCAAGCTCGCAATAGTCATTCTTGTATTAGCTTCGGGCGGCTGGTTTGGTGGGAACCAGATATATCAAAGAAACCAGTCTGTTTTCAATGAAGCTGTCCAACATTTTCTTGAGGCGAAAGGAAGTGAAAATGACTGGTCGAAAGTGACTGAAAAACTAAAAGACTGGTGGATTCAGCCTTGGGTTCTTCAAGATTGGGTACCAGTAAAGTATCTTCCCGAGGATTGGTCCGATCCGGCTCACATAAAACTTAAGAAGATGGCGGAGAAGATGAAAGATAGGCCTACGGGGCTTCCATTGGATGAAGAAGAGTGGGAAGAGCTTGGGAGGCTGCGGGAGCGTTGTAGCGAAAATGGAGAAAACGCCGACATCCAAAAGTGCCAAGAGCGTGCCCTTGGGATTCTGCAGGATGAGGCCGAAGAGCGCTTAGATTTAGATGAACCTCTTTCATTAAAGCCCGATATAGAAGGGCTTGCTGGGGTTCCTGCTCCATTTCGTTCTCTTTCAGATTGCAAGGATGTCTCTGGAAAGACGATTGTCATCGCTCCAGATGAGAATGGAGAAGGCACTAAACTTGACCTTCACTTGTGGATGAATGACGATGGAGAAAAAACAATTTGCTTTGTGGATAAGGCAGGATTTGAGGAGAAACTGACTGCCTTTGTATTCTGGGATAGGGAGTTGCCCAAGCCTAGGCCAATACCAGAGGAAAAGTTGCCATTGCTCGCAGGCGAAGAAGTTAATTTTGAGATTTCAGA